>FTEO01000795.1_pt1 | contig 11535 bp, 10 predicted proteins | sample 1640211 | NCBI WGS metagenome assembly FTEO01 (sample SAMEA3914816, study PRJEB12502) | metagenome | biome: forest; material: soil | place: USA | collected 2011-09-16 | depth 0.3 m | reverse complement strand
TACGAACTCGCGCACGCGGAACGATTGCATGCGCGTTGGCTCCGGCGAAGGCTCGTGGCGGAATACCCAGTTCAGCATGGTGACGAGGCGGCCGGCCGCGGGCACTGTGCCCGTGAAGCTCGGATAAACGGGATAGCACGCCGCGGGGTTCAGCACGACGTCTGTCATGCCGAGCATGTCGCCCCACGGCTTGCCTTCGTTCACTTTCTCCGCCAGCTGCCGCGCCTGCAGATCCTTGCCGAAGAAACTGTAAACCGCTCCGCAGAGGTGCGGAAAATTGTCCAGGTAGTGCACTTTCTGCAGCACTTCCCGGCTGATCACCGGCGGGAACGTGAACACCTCCGCGCCGTCGTCGCGTGAGAGCTGCGTGACGAGCCCGTTGAAACGCTCCAGCACATCCTCGAACACGGCGCCGCGGCCGAAGGCACCCTGCACGCCGACCGGCACGATGAGGCCGTGCTGCACGAGGCCCTGATAGAATTTTTCGGAATCGTATTCAGTAGTCACGGTGCACCCCGGCTCGGGTCAATGGTCTTTGAGAACGAGCAGCATCGAGGCGCTCTTCGAAGCGATACGGTCGTTGGAGATCATCAGCGCGGCCGACAGCACGTCGCGATAGTGCCGTCCCAGGCTGAAATCCGAATCATTCTTGTAGCCGAGAATGCCGACGATCTGCAGGGCCTGATGAACGATCTGCGGCGCCGTTTCCGAAGCGTTGATCTTCAGGTTGTTCATCTTCAGTGCCCACCCGATGGTCAGCAGCTCCTGCATGCCGGCCTCGTCTGTCGCCATCTCGTCGAACTCGATGGCGAGCGCGAGCCAGTTGTGGCGCATCGCCTGCAGTTGCGTGGACACTTCGGCAAGGCGCGTAGCGGTAGGTGGCACGGTGCCGGGTTTCTTGCGCGCGCTCGCGCGCACGAACTCCGACGCGCGGGCTATTGCATTGGCCGCGATGCCCCACCACAACGAAGCCCACAGGATGTGGGAGTAGGGCACCATCGTCTGGGCCGAGGAGTCCGCGAAGGAGCCCGGAATGATGTGCGCTTCCGGACCGGAAGACTCCAGCTTGAATCCGGGGCTGCAGGTGCCACGCATGCCCAGCGTGTCCCACGACGTAGTCTGCGTGATCTTGTAGTCGCCCTTGCGCACGAGCACGAGCACCTGGTCGCTCTGCGCGGCATCGGTGTCGCGGCGCGCGGTGACCAGGATGCCGTCGGCATGCTGGCAATAGGAACCCGTAGTCGCGTCCTTGTTCAGTGTGAAGCGCTCACCGTTGCGCTCGACAGCGCAAATGCTCGCGCGCGTCTCGCCGAACGTGCCTACCTCGGAAGTCATGGACGCGAGGATGTACTGATGCTTCACGAGGTCGCGCAGGTAACTCGTGAGCGCCGCGGACTGCAGGCCATGCCTTGCAAGGCAGGCCACCTGGATGAAATGCATTGCGAGCACCATCGCGCTCGAGCCACAGGCCTGCGCGAGGGTGGAGCACAGCGCCGCCAGCTGGCGCATGGTGCAACCCGCGCCTCCAAGCTCCGTCGGAACCGGTGCAGAGAGCACCTTTTCGTTTTTGAGCGCGGTCAGCGTCTCGATCGGAAATCGAGCCTTCGTATCCACGTCGCCGGCATGGATGGCCGCAACCTCGCGCGCGATGCGCTGCACGGCCGACAACAGCCTGGGGAAGTCGCTCTGCTCGGACAAAAGAACTTTGGCAGGGTTTTGCACGGCCATCTCGCTAAGAAGGGAGTGTGACGCAGGTCAAATTTTTTTGATCTTACCTGATGTGCCGCGGAGTCTAGCAGCGCGGCACGAAAACATTGTGCCGGCGATGGGCAAATCGAGCGAAGCGTCTCAAATTATCGGCGCCAGAAACCGGCGCAGCGACCGCCATACCGGCAGCGGAATCTCGTGGCCGCCATCGAAGGGCACCCAGGTCGTGTTCGCGAGCGCGGATTTCGCGAAGTCGTGCAGACGCTCGCCCGCCTCGAAGGCGAGATCCGGGTCCTGCCTGCCGTGGCTTACGAAGACTGGAACGTCTCGTAGTCGGTGGCGGCTTGAATTCCAGTCTGCCAGCGCAAGGCGCGAGGCCGACAGGAGCACGAGGCCGGATATGGGCAGGTCCGTGCGAAGGGCGATGTCGCATGCGAGCATGCCGCCTTGCGAGAACCCGCCGAGCACGATCCGCGCCAGCGAAAACTGCGTGCACAACTCTTCCAGAGCCCGGGTTAGCACCGTTCGGGCCGCGGTCAACCCTTCCGGGTACACCTGCGCCAGATCCCGGGCGCCATTGCGAACGTCTTCGGCTCGCGCCTCTTCATCGATCGCCCACCAGGCCCGGCCGCGCGTGGAGGCGGCGCAGGGACCTCGCGGAAAAAAGAAAGGGGAGGGCAATCGCAGCGACGACCCGAAAGGCTCGAGGTCCGCGGCATCCATCGCATACCCATGCAGGAGCACGACGCCTACTGCTGAGGCCCTGTCGGGCAACAGCGCGAGTACTTGCAGGCCGCCAGGTTCAAGTACCTGCTGCCGCATCAGGAAACGAGCCGCGCGGCCGCGGGCTTGGGCGGCGGGCCCCTGTCACGCTGCGGCGGATTCAATGGACCCGGCATTCAGGTGCGCAAGTAGCAGGTCGATCAGGCGATCGCGAGCCCAGTGAGCGGTAAAAGTGTGGTCGGCGGCTGCAATGACTTCCAGCTGGATCCGATTGCGCCGCCGCAGGCAGTCGACGGCGGAGCCGCCCTGCTCGCGCAGCAATGTGATTCCCGGATCGTGTTCGCTGAAGATGAATAGCAGGCACTGTGTTCTTTGCACGGCCTGATGCAACTCGCGCGCGAGGTCGTCGTCAACGGAGATCCCGAGGCGGCGCGCGACATCTCTCGCCCTGTGGCGCGCGGCTACGAGAACGCGACTCCGAAAGACCCGCACGAAATCCCGTACGCTCACACCTCCGCGTAGCAGCTTGAGCCACGCCGAGAGCTTGAGCGCTCTCGATCGATAACGAGTCATTTCGGAGGCGGTCTGAAACTCGGGTTCGGCGAGCGACATGCCCTCCTTCCAGAAAAACGTGAGCGGATTGATGACGATGGCGGTCTGAAATGGCAACCCCGCGACAGCCGCCTTGAACAGGTGATACGCGCCCGAACAGATTCCCACGGCGTGCACGGGCGTGTCACCGAACCGCCGCCGCAGATATTTCATGGCCTCTTCGATGTCGGACTGCGCGCGGTCTGTGTACACCGAGTTATCCGGCTCGCCCCGATGCGGACGGCTGTCACCGATTCCAGAAATATCGAGACGGAGGACTGCGTGGCCCTGCTGTGCGAGCGTTCTGGCCAGCGCAACGTAGAGGCGGCCCGGGCCGATACGCGAGATCGCTCCCGCATTGAGCATCAGCACGACGCTGCGTGGAGCGAGCGCGGCGCCATTGTGCACCGACGGCTCAGTCAGAATGGCGAACAGCCTCGACTCGGCGTCCGGCCGAGCAATGCTTTCGCGGACGTTGTCCGCAGGAAATGAGCTCTGCCGCATGGGCGCCGTGTCCACGGCCGCAGGGCTGTGCCGGTCATTCGCTACCTGTTCATTGAGCCATGCGATTGCATCCTGCAGCATGGCTTCTGGCACGACGTGCTCGTGCGGGCTCGAAATCATCGCGGCGTACCCGGCGAAAGTTTTCCGTTGCACGTGTACGCCGAGCGAGTGGAGGTGCGCGCCCCATGCGTCGTTCCGGGGCATGTCGTCGCGCTCGAGGAGCAGCACCTGTGCAGGTGCGCGCGACATCGTGGCGAGATCGATCTCCTGCAGGGATTTCTGCGTCTGCGTAGTCAAGCCGAATCCAGCCGACTCCTGGAGATCGGTATTCACTCGCGCCCATTCGGGAGGCGTTGGCTGCGGCCTTGCGAGTGCCAAAGCACGCAATTCGCGCACGAATCCGCGGCCTTTTACGACAGGCGCGATCGCAATCAGGCCTGCGATGTCGTTGCGCTCGACGGCTGCGATCGCGGCAAGCGTGGCTCCGAGGCGCATGCCCGCGAGGAAGACGCGCCGAACCTTCGTGCGCGCCTTGAGCGCCTCCACGGCCTGATTCACGCTGGCGATCCAGGCTTCCAGGCGCCCGGCTTCATAGTCGTCGCCGGCGGAGTCTCCCGTGCCGTCGTAGTCGAAACGCAGGGCCGCAAGACCCGCCTCTGCTGCCTGCTCGGCAAAGCGGCGAAATGTGCGATGGACGCAGAGGGCTTCATATCCGAACGGATTGCAGAGCACGATGCCTGAATCCGGCGCAGCCCGGGATTCGGAAGGAGCGTGCAGCCAGCCGAAAAGTGATCGCTGCTCTGAGCCGAAATACAGGGGTTGCGCGCCCGGTGTCGTCATTCCTGCACCGTGATCCGGCAGCCCGCCGCGCTGTTCAGGGCGCGCACCTGTCCTTTGATATCCGGGCGGCTCGCCCGGATGCGAACCGAGTGCGCGATGCCCGGGGCAAGATGAAAATACTGGTCTTCGCAAGCGAGGCCGGGCCCGCGTACGACGACATACTGGGCGAGGCGCCGCGCTGTCACCGTGAGCTCAGTGACGGCGCCCTGCGTGGGACGGATCGTCGCCGAAAGCCCGATGTCCGATTCCACGTGTACTCGCAATCCGCGAGGAAAATAAAAATCGCGCGCGATAGTCGTGCCGTCGTCGTCCTTGAGCGTTGCGAGCACAGCGTCGCAAACCTGCGGACCGAACCGATAGGTGTGCGTCAGGTCGAGGAACCCGTCGAAAAACTCCGCAAGCGGCAACGCGAGCGTCTGGTGAGGCTTCATCCGTACAGCCTTGCGCCCACTGCCGACAATCGTCTCTCCGTTCCGGTACAGAGTGACTTCGAGCGTTGCATCCCATGCCACGGCGCTGTCGTTGATCAGATGCGCGAACAGACCGTTCCCGCCTTCGTCCGTGAGCACAATTGCGCGAGGCTGAAGGACGCGGCTCAGAAAGTAGTACGCCGCCTTCGGCGCGCCGAGGGAGTCGATGACACCCCAGCCCGCGCCTGGCCACAAATCGCGCAGAAACCAGACGAGCGCGCCACGACACGAGGATCTTGCCCGGCGCCACTCGCGAAATGCAGCCGCCATTGCCTCTCCCGAAGCAATGCGACCCAGATCGAGATAGCGGTCGTGATCGGCGTATCGAAGGTCGAGCGGGTCGACACCGCACAGGGTCGCAAGATAGTGATCGCGGATGTCGTCGAAGTCCCAACCCGCGCCGAGATCGCGCGGCGAGCGCGCCTTCCACGCCGGGTGATGGACCTTGATGCCCAAGCCGCCGGGCATGGCGGCGATCGCGTCCTCTTCCGGAATGTTGGCGAATGCCAGGCATTCCGTGGCAAAGCGGACATCGGAGCGCCGCGCGTCCTCCGGCGGGAGGCGGTATGCCCCGACTCCGTAGTAGGAGGTGGTGCCTGCGTTGCCTTGATGCGGGAATGCACCCCCGTGTGCGCTTGAAGGCCAATAGGGAACGCCGGGCGCGCCTTCGGCGGCGAGCTGTGCGAGCCCATGTTCGAATAGCGGATGACTCCAGCGCTCACGTGGAGCCCCAAACATCGCAGCCTGCTGCTCACCCTCGCTGTTTCCACATAGCACCGTGGCGCAAGGGCGCCCTGATAGCCGATGCAGGAACTGGCGTGCTTCAGTTTCAACAGATGTGCGGAACGCCGGGTCTTCAGCAGGGTAGTCCATGTTGGCGAACATGAAGTCCTGCCACAGCAGCATGCCTTGCGCATCGCAGGCATCGAGGAAGCGATCGCTTTCGTAGCACATGGTGCCGCCGACGCGGAGCATGTTCATTCCCGCACGGCGCGCCTGCGCGATGGCCTCGTCCACTTCCGGCCCATCGCCGTGGAGTGAAACGCAGTCGAGCGGCGTCCAGCACGCGCCACGGCAAAAGATCGGCACTTCGTTGATCAGCACCTGGAAATCGTCGTCCGCCTGACCGATCGAGACCGTGCGGAAGCCGATGTCCCCGGCGTCGACTTCGATTGCGGGCGCGTGGCCACCGTCAGTTGTGACGTGAAGACGCACCTGGTAGAGCGCCGGCTCTCCGTGCGTGTGCGGCCACCAGCGCTGAATGTTGGGAATATCGAGGCGCCCCGAGTAGAAGGTCGAGCCCGCTCGCCGCGAGAGTCTCATCGACCATTCGGAGCCGGCGTGCGATACGACACCCAGGACATTTGTGATCTCGGCACCCCCGATGGGCTGGATGGTGCACTTCACTTCGACGATTCCGAGGTCCTTCTGGACCGTCGGCTCCACTGACAGCTGCGAGACATCGATGCCGGTGCGCGCTTCGAGCCAGACCGGGCGCCATGGACCGACGGCAGCCGCGGCCGGCGACCAGCCAGGCGTTCGACCGAGCAGGCTCGTGCGCAGCCATCTCAACTGCTGGTTTTCCACCATCGGGGTGCGCCAGCGGGGCCGCGGACGCCGCGCTTCCAGCGCTTTATCGAGCGAACTGAAGCGTATCAGGAGCTCATTCCCGCGCTCGCGAATGCTGGCAAGCTCGATCTCGTGGGCGACGAACATGTTCTCGCTGTGGAGGAGAGGGTCGTCGTTGAGCCAGACATCCGCGATTGTGGCGAGGCCGTCGAGGCCCAGGACGAGTTTCGCCTCCGGGTCGAGCAATGGCGCATCGAAATGCAGCAGATACCACCAGTCTTCTGCATCGAAGCGTCGCGCCGGTGCATCCAGACTCCATTCCTTGCGCGAGCGCAAGGCTTCGGCCACGGTGCCCGCCCGCCCGGCTGACCGCCACGGGAGCGATTGTTTTGCGGCGGCCTCGCTCAGCAGGGTTCCAGCGGGCGCGCAGGCAATCTGCCACCCGGAATCCAGCGTCTGCCGCAGATGACCCGAAATGCTCCGGATGCGTCCGCGCATGAGGGCCGAGTGGATCAGCCGCCGGTCAGCTCTGCAATCGCCGTTTCGATCGAGGCGATGCAGTCGAAGACGTTTCGCTTGAGCATGTGGTCCGGAAACTCGACGTCGAACTCGCCTTCGAGCGCGAGCATGACGTTCACGCTTGCGTGCGATGTCATGCCGGCCTTGTACAAATCGGCATCGGCAGGCAGGGAAGCGGCATCGGCGTTGAGGCGGCCGTGCTCCACGAGAATGCGACGGATCTTTCCGGAAACGGTATCGGTTTCTGTAGCGCTCATGATGTCAGTGACGCGAGGAAGCAGGGGGGACACATTGGACGAGGACGACCGCCGCGGCGTAGTCGCCCTCATGCGTGAGGCTGATCGATGTGACGGTCATGCCGGCCTCGAGCGCGGCCTTCTGTGCCGAGCCGTGCAGCCTGATCGTGCAATCGCCGTCGTGATCGCGGCGCACTTCGATGTTGCGGAGGCCGACGCCGTGTGTTGCCAGGCGCAGGGCTTTCAGCGCGGCTTCTTTTGCGGCAAAGCGCGCGGCGAGGCGTTGTGCTGTCAGCGCAGGGGCCTCGGTGGCGTAAGCAATTTCGTCCGCGCGGAACAGGCGCTGCAGGAAGCGCTGGCCAAACCGCTCGAGCGATTCTTCGATCCGGCGGATGCTCACGAGGTCGATTGCGACGCGCGATTTCGGGTGTTCTTCGACCATTGACTCGATTTCACTACAACCCATGCTTCGATGACGGGATTGCGCTGAATCATAAGGCATAATTTTCCACGAGAGTGAGATCGCGTTCCGTTTTTCGTGCCGAACGGAAGGCGCGACACCCAGCGCCCTACTCGCAATCCGCTGCCGGTGGCAGGCCCGCCGCAGGCGTTCCGGGGTCGCTGTCGCGGATGATCCGGCTCAACGCTCGCTTCAGTAGCTTGGTCTCGCCGAACCCGAGGTTCCGTTCGGCGTGGGACTCGACGGCCTTGGCGGCCGCGACCAGCTCGATGACGGTCTGGCGCCCCATATCGGTGAGGGTAACCCGCGTGCCCGGATCGTAACTGCCGCGCAGGCGCGCGAACCCGCCGGCTGCCAGGCGTGCGACGAGCTCATAGGTGACGCGACGACCGGTGTACCAGAGCATCGCGTCGAGCTCCGCGATGGTGCGATTCTCCGAAACGCCCAGCACGCTCAGCACGAACCACTCCTCTTCACTCACTCCGTGCTTGTCGAGATCGCGGCGCAGCCCCGTAAACAGCTGAAAGTGGGCGCGCGCCAGCAGGTAGATCAGGAAGTCCCTGCTGAAGCTGCTGTCAGGCTCCTGCCCGGGTTCGGACGGCTCGATCGCGTCTCCTGGCTTTTCCACGGCTACGGCATAGCGCCCGCCGTGATACAGCAGGGGCGCGCGCTCGAAGTGGTCGAAGGCCTCCACTTTCCCCACGAAGATCACGTGATCGCCGCCCTCGTACATGAACTCGGTATGGCACTGAAACCGCGCGGAACAGCCGGACAGCAACGGCACCTCGCCGTGACCTCGTTCGAGCGTCAGGCCGGCGAATTTCTCGGCGCCGCGGGTCGCGAACCGATGAGAAAGACCGTCCTGGTCTGCTGCCAGAACGTGCACGGCGAACCACGGATTTGCCTGGAAAGCGGCCAGGCTGAAGGATGCCCTCGCGAGGCTCCACAGCACCATCGGCGGCTCGAGCGAGACCGAATTGAAGCTGTTGGCCGTCAGGCCGACGTCATCGCCGTCCGGGCTCCGGGTGGTGACGATGGTCACGCCCGTTGCGAACGCACCGAGCGCGTTTCGAAACCGGCGGGCGTCAGAAGTATTCAGGGTGCTCATGCTTGTGTGGATTATCACCCGACGCCGGGCGCGGGCGCTTGACCGCGCGCACGTGGAGAAGGCTGCTAGGGTAGATGCCGCTGCATCAGCACGAGATCGAGCCAGCGGTCGAACTTGCGACCCACCTCCCTGAGGTGGCCCACCCGCTCGAAACCCAGCCGCTCGTGGAAACGGATCGAAGAGGTGTTCGCGGCGTCGATGCCGGCCATCATCACGTGCTTTCCGGCCGCTACCGCACGGGGCAGCAGCGCTGCCATCAGGCTCGAACCGATGCCCTGGCCCCGATTGCTTTCGCGCACGTGCACCGAGTGCTCCACCGTGTATCGGTAGCCGGGCCACGCCCGGAAATCGCCGAACGTGGCGAAGCCGAGTACGGTCGTGTCCTGCGCAGCCACGAGAACGGGATAGCCAAGCGCGATACGCGCCTGCCACCACTGGCGCCTGTCATCGAGCGAAACGGGACTATCGGAGTAAACAGCCGTCGACGTAGCGATTACGCTGTTGTAGATCGCGAGCAATCCCGCAAGATCGACCTCGGTTGCGTCACGGATTTCCACGGGACGATCGGGTGCCGTTGGCCGGCCCCGCCAGCACGCGGGTGCGCCAGACTTCGTAGGGGCTCCATCCGTTTGCGCCCGGTTTTTGGGGCTCTTTCGCCGTGTCCTGGATCGGACTGTCGGCCGGCTGAACCGCGGTCGGGACCGAGACGATCTGTTTCGGGATTGCGTTGTGGGCTGCCATGTTCCTGGCTCCCCTATAGTAGTTATTGCTGGTTTGCGGCGAGCGGTGACTCTAGTCCCCCGAACTCCGTGCAACTGTGAGTGGGCTCACGGATTCGCCTGAATCGATCTTTACACTTTACTGTAAAGTCACGCGCCCTAGTTGCAGGTGCACCACCTGGGGCCAGACACCTCGAATCATGCGAATCCGCGTTCTCGGACAGTACGTTCAGTTGTCGATCGCCGTGCTCGCCGCCGCGGAGTGGCTCGTTTTCGTCGGAGCCTTCGTGGCTGGTGCACTGGTCAGGCCGCAATTGGGCCTGGCGGCCATACAGAACGACAGCCAGTCGCTCGCCCTGCGCGCCATCGTCTTTGGTGTCGTGATGAGCCTGGGGTTCCTGGCACTTGGCCTCTATAGCTCCCGGCAGCGCGCGCGGGCTGGCGGCGTGCTGGTGCGGGTCGTCGTCGGTGCCGTGGCTGGTTTGCTGGTGAGCCTGTGTCTTTTCCTGATCGTCCCGAAGCTGCGTATAGAAGAGGGGGTGCTGGCGGTGGCGGCCGTGATCGTTGGCTGCGGCGTCGCAATCTCCCGTGTCACGTTCGCGCGGGTCGTCGATGAGAACCTCTTCAAGCGCAAGATCCTGGTGTATGGGTGCGGCCGGAATGCCGCCGCCATTTCCAATCTGCGTCGCCGCACCGATCGGCGCGGCTTTCAGGTCATGGGTTTCGCGCAGCCGGAAGGGGAGCTGTGCACGGTCGATCGCGGCCTGGTGCTCGACGTGGGGAGCGGCCTTTCGGAGCTTTGCAGGCGTCTCGGGGTGGACGAGGTGGTGGTCGCGATGGAAGACCGTCGCCGCGGCTTCCCCATTCTCGAGTTGCTCGAGTGCCGTCTTGCCGGCATCGACATCACGGAGCTGCTCACGTTCCTGGAGCGTGAGACCGGTCGTGTACGCATCGATGTGCTGAACCCGAGCTGGATGATCTTCGGTGACGGTTTCCGCCGCGACACGCTGCGACTCATGTCTTCGCGCGCCGTCGACCTGATGGCGAGCTCGCTCATCCTGCTGCTTACGTTTCCCCTCATGCTGGCCACGATTATCGCCATCAAGATCGAAGAAGGCTGGCGCGCACCGGTGTTCTACGCGCAACCGCGCGTGGGCCTCGGCGGCCGCGCCTTCAACGTGCTCAAATTTCGCAGCATGCGCACCGATGCGGAGGTTGGCGGCAAGGCGATCTGGGCGAAGAAGGGCGACACACGCGTTACGCGAGTGGGAGCCTTCATCCGCAAGTGCCGCATCGACGAGCTGCCGCAGATCCTGTGCGTGTTCCGCGGCCACATGGGTTTCGTGGGGCCGCGGCCCGAACGCCCGCAGTTCGTGGCCGAGCTCGCGGAGAAGATTCCTTACTACGTGCAGCGGCATTGTGTGAAGCCCGGTATCACCGGCTGGGCGCAACTCTGCTATCCGTATGGCTCGTCGGAACAGGATGCGCTCGAGAAGCTGCAATACGATTTGTTCTACATCAAGAACAACAGTCTTCTATTCGACCTCGCGATCCTGTTGCAGACGGCTGAGGTGGTATTCATGGGCCAGGGGGGCCGTTGAGCGAGCTCATGGGTTCAGAAAAGGAACGACGCAAACTGCTGATTCTCGAGAACGATCGCGCCCTGCGGGGCGAGCTCGAGACTATCTTTGCGGATCTCGACGTCATCTTCAGCGAGGCGTCGGACCAGACGCTCGTACTCGTGCGTCGCGTCGAGCCTGACGTGGTGCTGTTCGACCTGGGGCCCGCGAGCGAGCCCGCTTCGGCGGTGCAGGCGCTGGAGCTGCTGCGGCAGATCCTGAACATCGCGCCCGATACGAAGATCATCGCCATGACGGAGCACGACGCGCGCGAGCTCGCCGTGCAGGCCGTGGGACTCGGTGCCACCGATTTCTATCACAAGCCCATCAATGCCGCGGTGCTGTCCATCGTCGTGCGCCGGGCCTTCCGAATCCGCGAGCTCGAAGAAGAGAACGGCCGGCTGCGCGAGCAGACCGGTGCGATGGCGCTCGAAGGCATCATCGGCGTGAGCGACGCGATGCGCAGCCTG
>FTEO01000820.1_pt1 | contig 11543 bp, 8 predicted proteins | sample 1640211 | NCBI WGS metagenome assembly FTEO01 (sample SAMEA3914816, study PRJEB12502) | metagenome | biome: forest; material: soil | place: USA | collected 2011-09-16 | depth 0.3 m | reverse complement strand
TCATGATCGGTCGCGGTCCCACGCTCAAAGGCGAGGCGGCTCCTTGGATAGCTACAATCGCTTGAATGAGCGGTTGTGCATCGATTTCAGGGGGACGCATGGGCATGACAACACTTTCCCGACTCTCCGGTTTGAAGCGCGCGGCGATGGCCGGCGCATCGCTGGTCACACTCAGCCTCGCCAGCGCGACGTTCGCGCAAACACCGAGCGCACCGGCGCAAGCCCCCACGATGATGGCGCCGCACGCCGCGTCGCATGTCATCGGCATTGCGTTCACGGGTCGCCTCGTCGCGGACCTCGACAAGTCCGTGCCGTTCTACAAGGCACTCGGCTTCACACAGGATCCCGCCGCCAATCCGGCCTGGCGCACGGACGAAGTCACCGAGCATCTGTACGGTATCAAGGGCGTGCAGACGCGCATGGCCAAGATGATCATGAACAGCAACGTCCCCGGCAAACCGTTCGCGGTGTACCTGCGGGAGCTGAAGGGCCTGCCGCGCAAGAATCTGGCCGACCACACGCCGTGGGAACCGGGCGCGAGCCACTTCGGCCTCATCGTTCCCGATGCGGACGCGCTGTGGGTGGCACTGAAGGTGAACGGCATGCTGCGCGCCCGCTCGTGGGGCGGAGAGCTGATCCGCTTTCCCGGCGGCGACACGACGAAGGGCGGCCTCGCCTACATCACCGATCCGGACGGGCTCGATATCGAGATCATCAGTGAGCGTCCCGCCGCACCGGCCGAGAATGGCCGCCCTGCCCGGCCCGCATTGTTGCCAGGATTGAGCCATGTCGGGCTGGTCGTGCTCGATTCGGATAAGGCGAGAGCGTTCTACGAAACGCTGCTGGGTGGCAAGCTGCCGAGCACCGATTCACCGTGGATGAAGGGAGACTTCTACGACTCCGCGGTCGGTGGCCACGGCAACGTCCTCCGCTTCTATAACGAGTCGTTCGCGGAGGCCGCGGCAGTCGGTTCCCACATGAACTTCGAGATGGTCGAGTATCAGAACCGCAAGAAGCCCGTCGTGGCCTCGAAGATCTCCGACATCGGCGTCGCCTACGTGGGATTCGAGGTGGAGAACCTCGACGCCTTCCTGCCACGCGCGAAAGCGGCCGGCGCGAAAGTCGTCTCGGATGGAATCCAGACGATGCGCAGCGGCACCCGGGTCGTCATGGTCCGCGACCCGGATGTGGGTGGCTTCGTGGAGCTGTACGAGCAGCCGAAGCACTAGGCCAATCCCTGCGCGAGAGCCCTCGCCTGCATCCACAAGCGAGGGCAACCCCTGTGCGCCCGGCGGAACGCTAGTGCCGATACACCGCCGTAATGCCGATCGTCCGCGGCCGGAACGTCACGCCGTTCTGCACCGTGTAGTACGAGGCGAACACCGAGCAGGCCGCGTTTCGACAGGAAGCGCGACCCGTCAGGGTATTCGGTGTCAACGTGTCTTCGTTGGTGAGGTTGTCTGCGAACAGCGAGACGTCGAGGTCGCCAAACAGCACGCCAAGGCGCGCCGTGACATAGCTCGTCGCCCCGACCATGTACGCGTCCGGCGCGTAGCCACTGGTTCCCGCCGGCGTCGAGTTCGGGATCTTGCCGGTGTACTGCCAGTTGCCCACGAGATACGCGTCGTGCTCCAACACGTTGAAGCCGTATCGCGCGCCGAGCGTGCCCTGCCAGTGCGGGATGCCCACGAAGTCCTGTCCCGCGAACACGAGCGTCGAGCGCACGCCCGCGGCATTGGGCACCGTCTGAACGGTGTCGGTGTAGTGAGCATCCGTGTAGCCGACTGATGAGCTCAGCGTCAGGCTCTGGGTCACCCGGATGTCGCCCTGCAGATCGAATCCCTGGCTGATGGCCTTGCCGATGTTCTGGATGTAGCTGAACACGCAGGTCGGCAACAGATAAGGCGTCTGCGGCTTGTCCCAGTTGATGCGAAACACACTGCCGGACAGGCTGAAGCGTCGATCGAGGAACTTCACTTTCGACCCCGCTTCGTAGCTCCACACTTTGTCAGACCCGTAACTGGCCGGAGTCTGAGTGATGTTGAGCTGCGCGAGATCCGTGGCGCACTGAGCAGTGGCTTGCGCTTGCACACCACCCGGGCGGAAGCCGCTCGCCGCGGTTGCGTAGAACAAGTCGTCGTCCGTCGCCTGGTACGAGAGGGTGAGCTTCGGAGTGATCGGATGCTCGGTCACATCGCCCGTCACCGGAACGCCGGGCGTGTTGGGCAACCCGTTCGGATTGCCGGTGAACGGCGCAGCCACCAGCAAGCCGTAGCCGTAGGATCTGAAGCGCAGCTCCTCCTCCGACCAGCGCAGGCCCGCGGTGACCTTCAACTTCTCCGTGAGGTTGTAGTTCCCCTCGCCAAACACCGCAAAGCGCTTCTCGTGGATGTTCTGATCCGTCGCCGTCTGCAGATTGCTAGCGATCTCCGCTGGTGTGTGCACGGGCGAGATGCCGAGCTGAGTGTGACCGAGCAGCGCGAGTTGCAAGGCCGTGCGGTCTTGCGTCGCCTCGTTGTGCGAAACCGTGTTCGCGTTCTGATAGTAGAGGCCGGTGATCCAGCTCAGACGGCTATCCCCCGGCGACGAAGACATGCGCACTTCCTGCGTGAAAGCGTGACGCCGCGCGGAATAGTAGTAGGCACTGGCATATGGCGTACCCAGATCGAAGATAAACGGCGATTGCGCGAACGGATCGTAGCCGCCGCCAACCGTAACCGTCGTGTTCTGAGGTTCCTGCAGCGTGAGGTCGCCATACCCCACACCGGCATCCCGCATGTATGACGTGATGGACTTGATCTGCACCGGCCCGGCGTCGAAATCCGCCATGAGGCTGCTCAGCGCGATCGAGGAGGTGCGAGGCGCCTTGGCCGGATTGATGTCGCCGGTATAGCCGAGGCCCACAGCCGTATTGGCAAGCGAGTCGTACGGCCCGAGATTGATGGGCCCGTACGTGTGCTGCGGATGAATGAAGACCGTCTGCCCCACATACCCCGGTACGTTCGTGTAGCACTGAAGCTTTCCGGTGACGGGGCATGCGATCGGGCTGCTCGGCGTGTAACCCGCGGGCAGGAGCCCTCGCTGCGTCAACGGCAGGCCCGTGAGCGTTCCCGTTGGCGAGATCGGCGTGTTGTTGGTGAGCAGAGTGCCCAGCGCCGGAGTCGTGTACTGCGGCACGTCTTTATAGAGGGTATCCAGATCGTTCTTGCGATCCCACGCATAGTAGAACGACGGAGTCAGGCTGACACTTTCAGTGGGCTCCCACAGCAGCGCGCCTTTGAACGCCTTCTGATCCTGGGAGTTGGTGTCCTTGCCGACAACCGAACCGTTGCGCCAGTCCACGTGGTCAACCCAGCCGCCGATGCGACGGCCCCACACGCTCGCACGGAAGCCGAGCTTGTCTTCGACAATCGGGCCTCCGACGCCGGCGCCAAGCTCACCGCCGGTGTCACCGTGGTCGATGCTATTGAATTCAGCGCGCGCGTAGGTGGAATATTCTTTCACGCTGGGCGCGGGCGTGATGTAGCGGATGGTGCCGCCTTCGGATGACGAGCCGTAGAGGGTGCCTTGCGGCCCTTTCAGCACTTCGATTCGCTCGAGATCGAAGAGCAGCGGCAGAAAGGTTCCGCCGCCCGTAACGAGCCCGCCGAGCGTGCGCGCCTGCAACGGCGATTCATCGAGATATACGCCGGTAGTGGCCGCGTTGTTACCCTGAATGCCGCGAATCGAGATCGGTGGCCCGTTGCCGCCGTTGAAGCCGATGCGCAGGGATGGCACGAGACGCTGCAGATCCTGACTGGTCTTGATGCCAAGCTCGTCCAGTGACTTCTGCGTCTGGGCGACGATGCTCATCGGCACGCGGCTGATCGCCGTTTCACCCTGGCGGCTGGCGGTAACCACCACTTCGCTCAAGGCCGTATCGTTCTGTGTTTGAGATTGTGCCAACGCAAGGCCGGCCGGCCCCATCAGCGCACCAAGGCCCCAGGATGCAAGTCCCCAGGATGCAAGCATTCGTCGAGATCCAATCTGCACGATTTCCCCCTCGTGGTTGACTGTTCAAGCAACACAGCGCGCGTCCGCTCTCCTGGCGCGATGTGATTCTTCCGAACTGAATAGTTGTTACTGCTTTGAACGAGCGTACACCACAGATCACCACGCGATCTGCTCCCGGCGGACGCTGATGCACGCGGGGACCGAACTGCGGTCAAGATGATCCGCGTTCCAGTTTTGCCTACACCGCGTTCCATTTTTCGCAGTGCCTGACATTCAACCGTCCGCGTCGCGACGACGCTACGCTCCGCCGCGCGCAGCGGCCCAGCTCCTCGCGGGCACGGCCGCGGAATCCTGATGCCACGCCGCGACTCTCCTGATCTCGATTTGCCGCACGACGTGGCGTTTGGCATTGTGGGACGCGGGTTCCGCGCCCGCTCACAGGATGGATTCATGAGGCTGATCGGACTGCGTCGCGCAGGCTGGCTCGCATCCCTTACGCTTGCCGTCAGCGGCGCGTTCGCGCTGTCCGGCTGCGCGAGTCCACCGCGCGCACGCAGTCCGTCCATCGATCCCGACACCGCGCGGGCCGACATCGAACGCCTGCTCCCGCCGAAAGTCCCGAACCGCACTGGGTGGGCCGTTGATATCTTCGCCGCGTTCGATGCATTGAAGATCGCGCCGACGACGGAGAACATCTGCGCAGTACTGGCGGTAACCGAGCAGGAGTCGACGTTCCGCGTGGACCCGCAGGTGTCAGGGCTGCCCGCGATCGCCCGCCGGGAGATCGAGGCTCGCGCCGCGAGTCATGGAATTCCGATGCTGGTCGTGCACGCCGCACTCGCTCTGCATTCACCCACCGGCGCGAGTTATGAGGATCGGCTCGACCACGCGCAGAGCGAGAAGGCACTGAGCGATCTGTTCGAGGACTTCATCAACATGGTGCCCCTCGGCGGGCGGCTGTTTGCCGATCTGAACCCGGTCCGCACCGGCGGGCCGATGCAAGTGAGCATTGCGTACTCGGAACAGCACGCCGCAGCGAAACACTATCCCTACCCACTCTCCGGCAACATCCGCGATGAGGTGTTCACCCGGCGCGGCGGTGTGTACTTCGGTGTCGCGCATCTGCTCGACTACCCCGTCAAGTACGACGACATGCTCTTCCGCTTCGCCGACTACAACGCGGGCCACTACGCGAGCCGCAACGCAGCCTTCCAGAATGCAGTCAGCGCCGTATCCGGGGTGGCGCTGGCGCTCGACGGCGATCTCCTGCGTCATGGCAGCGATGCAAGCACACCCAGCAGCACCGAGCTGGCGGTTCGAAAAGTGGCCAGCCGGATCGATCTCACCGAAGCGCAGATCCGGAGCGACCTCGAACGAGGCGAGGAGGAATCGTTCGACGAGACCCGTACCTGCTCACGGATCTTTGCGCTCGCCGAGAAGGCTCGCAAGCGAGCGCTGCCCCGTGCCCTCGTACCGCAGATTCGCTTGCAGAGCCCGAAGATCACGCGCCGCCTCACCACGGACTGGTTCGCGCATCGTGTGGACGAGCGCTACAACCTCTGCCTGTCGCGGAGCGCTCGGAACCGCTCGGGCTGACACTCCGATGAGCGCACGCGCGCCTACGGAATGCGCGCGCTGACGACTGGCACCATCCACACCGCGTAGCGGCGCGGATCGCGCACATGAGCGATCATCTGCTCGAAATAGGCGAGCGCGGCCGAGTGTGAAATCGGCGTCAGTTTCCCGATCGGCTCCACATAGCCATCACGCCAGGCTTCGAGGATCGCCGCAAAGGTCTCTCTCGGCACTCTCACGGTGTCGACAACCACGTAGTCGACCGTGATGTTCTGCAGGCGCATCGCGGCGAGCATCCCGAAAATGTGGCGGCCGATGAAGAGATCCGTCCCCGTCGCGGCCCCGAAAGCCGCCGGGGCGACATGCCAGAAGTCGCGTGGATCAACGGCTGCACGCTCGAAGTGCAGCATGCCGTAGTCCTCGGCAATGAAATGCAGATAGCCGCCTGGCCGAGTCACGCGCGCCAGTTCCGCGAGTACCCGTTGAGGATGCGGAATCGAGTGAATCACATGCCGGCAGACGGTGAGATCGAAGGAGCGGTCGGGAAGCTCGAGCCCGAATACGCTGCGGTGCTCGAAGGAGAGCCGGGGGGCGAGATGGCCGAAGCGGGATCGAGCTCGCGCGAGATGCTCGTCGATGATGTCGACCCCAAGCACCTCTGCTTGCGGGAAATGCTCGGCGAAGCGCGAGGCGCCCTCCCCGGTGCCGCAACCTGCATCGAGGATCCGCGGTTTGGCAGGCAGCTCGTAACGAGGGAGCAGCAGCTTCTCCTGCGGCCAGATCGCGCGCGCCTGCGCGTCCAGCGTACGAACCATCGACTCATCGGCCATCTGCTCGGCCTGCGGATTCAAGTTCATCGTGAGGCTCCTTCGAGGGCAGCTCCGAGGCGACTCAGCTCGAGATTGCGGCGAAGAGTATCGTCGTCAACTCGTCCGTTACCATCCACCGGGCCGCGGCATCGGCCGCTTCGCGCAGCACTTCGGCATCCTTGCGGCCGCTGCGCGCAAGGACGTGAAAGGAATGGTCCGCGCCCTCCAGGCGCACCAGCGTCGCGCGACTTCCGAGTTGTTCCGTAATGGGCTCGAGCAGCGCGAGGTCTGCCAGCTCATCCCGCGTGCCCTGGATGAACAGCATCGGAATCCGGACGTCGAAGAGATGCTTGGCCCGGGAGTCCGCCGGCTTCTTTGCGGGGTGAAGCGGAAAGCCGAGGAACACGAGTCCGCGAACGCCCGCGAGCGCGGCGGCCGCCTGGGCTTGCGAAGTCATACGGCCGCCAAATGATTTGCCACCTGCGAACAACGGGAGCGCGCCCCCGAGACGGGATGCTTCAGAAACCGCGGCGCGCACCGTCGCATGACACATAGCGGGCGCGTCGGGTCGTCGCGAGCCCTGTTCCATGTAGGGAAACTGATAGCGCAGCGTCGCGATACCACGCTCGCTTAGCTCGCTCGCAGTGGCCGCCATGAAGGGATGCCGCATGCCGGCGCCCGCCCCGTGTCCCAGCACGAGGGCGGCACGAGCGTTTGTCGGCGTCTGCCACAAAGCAGAAACGCTCACGCCGTTGCCAACGGCAATCGTCACGTCTACTGCGGCTGATGAGGTCATAGCGACAGTATGTGCTACATCACCTCGGCGCCGCGATCAGGCCAGCTCCGTCGACACTGCCTGACGACCGGCGCAGAATTCCGTCATGCCCGACAGGGCACGTCGGGCCTTTCCTCGTATGCACGCTTGGCCTGACGATTATTTTAGTTGCCATCTGTTGGCTCAAAGGCGAGAGGCCGGGTTGGCGGTGGGGTGAATAGCCCTTGCGCCTTCCTCCGGCGGCGCGGGACCGGACATGATCTCGAAATCACGTGGATTGCTGATCGCCATCGGCGCAGCCGTACTGTTCCTGTCAACGGCCACGCGAGCCGAGGACGACCTGCGCCTGCGTCAGGTCGAGAATGAAGTGGGTCGGCTGCAGCGCGAGCTGGACGCTCAGTCCCGCCGGATCGACGGCCTCGAGCGCAACGCGCGAGCCGGCAGCGTGCCGCAAACACCACTCAGCGTGCCGCAGCAACGTGAGGAGAGCTCACCCGCCTGGCTCGTGAGCACCAACTGGGATCGTGTGCGCGTAGGCATGAAGGACATCGATGTCATTGCCCTGCTCGGCCGGCCAACCTCCGTGCGCACGGACGCGGACGGCAAGGCGCATCTGCTTCTGTACGCGCTCGAGCTCGGTCCCAACGCCGTACTGGCCGGCAACGTGCGACTCGCCGACTCCGGAGTCACCGAGATCACCAAACCGATATTGCGCTAAAGCTCGCTAGGCCTGCGCCGTCGTCTCCAGCCGCGCCATTTTTTCGAAGATGGCGCGCATCAGCGCGGGCCCGCGGTCGTGCCCGATGATCAGCGGATCGGGCTCGGGGCGCCGCTTCTGATTGCGTTGCTGCGCCTCGATCATGCGCCGGTCTTCTTCGAAGGCGCGGTTCGCCATCTCGAACATGTTTCCGGGCAGCTCCGGATGAGCCTGCGCTTCGCACGTGCGCGGTCCCCACGAATAGAAGTAGCGTGACGTGTCGTCCGTCATCGCCGTGACGGCCTGGGATGTGAAGTTCGCGTGAGTCGGCTCCGAGAGAGGCTCACTGAAATCAAAGCGTGCGGCCGTCCCGGCCGGATGGTGCTCGGAGCGCATGAGCAATACGCCCGGCACGAGGTAGTCATAACGCAGCCAACGGTCCTGTCCAGCGGCCGTACCGCTGAAGCTGCGCCCCGGCGTATCCGTCGACCAGCGCTCGACCCTGATGCCGCGGTCGAGCGTGGCGATCTTCGGCCGCGTCTTCGCGATCCGGTCATCACCCCCGCCGAACGTGTTCTCGTGCACGTATGCGATGTGCGAGAAGTCGCACAGGTTGTCGTGGATGAGCAGGTGATTGGCCTGATAGTCGATGTTGCCCCCGCGCAGCGTCCAGGCCGGGTCTTCGAGACCGACCGCCGCAGGAATCAACGAGACGTCCGCGGTCTCGGCGTCACCCATCCACACCCAGATCCAGCTGTGCCGTTCAACGGCGGCGTACCGACGCACGCGCGCCCGCGGTGGAATGGTTTCCTGGCCGGGAATCTCGATGCACCGGCCCGACGGCTCGAACTTGAGCCCGTGGTACATGCAGCGGATGTTGTCGCCTTCCCGCCGGCCGAGTGACAACGGTGCCTGGCGGTGACAGCAGCGATCTTCGAGCACGACGACGTCGCCGCCGCTCGTGCGAAACAGAATGAGGGGCTCGTTGATGATCGAGAGCGCGGTGATGCCGCTGTCCGACAACTCGGCGCTCCAACCGGCCACGTACCAGCAGTTCTTCACGAACATGGGCTTGTCCTCCTCCGTGCGCCCTTTCTACACGGGTTTGGATCGGAAAACTTGCATCAGAGCGAACTCGCTCGGTGCAGCCCCTAGGCAGAAGCGACGAGCCGCTGCTGTTCGAGAACGCTGCCCAAGGCTTCCAGGAGCTCGCGTTTCGGGACGACATCGCGAACGCCTGCGGCGCTGGCCCGAGCCCGATCTTCCGGCCGCACACTGGCAGCCGTCAGCACGACGGGCAGCTCCGGATTCGCCTTCAACAATTCGGTGGCGAGATCGAGCCCGGACAGCGCGGGCATCCAGAGCCGGGCGATCGCCGCGTCGAAGCTTTCCGGCCGCAAGCGAAACGCCTGCAGCGCCTGGAACGGATCGCCGAAGCTCGTCACCTGGTAGCCGGAGCGCAGAAGGCGCTCCGTCATCGAATGAATCACGGCCGCATCGTCATCCACGAACAGGACGTGCGGGCCCGTGGCCCGACCGGTGGGTGCAGCGCCGGCGGTGGCATTGCGCTCGCGAGCCCAGGTGGCGAAGGCCTGCGGCTCGAGCGGCTTTGCAATGAGATAGCCCTGCACGTCATCGCACCGGGCCAGTTTGAGAGCGGCGAGTTGCTCTTCCGTCTCGACACCCTCGGCCACGACGCGCATCCCCAGGGCATGGGCCACTTCGATGATGGCACGAACGAGTGCGCCATCCCGCGGGCTGAGCGCAAGCCCGATGACGAAGGAGCGATCGATCTTGAGCGTCGCGAGCGGCAAGCGGCCGAGCTGGCTGAGACTCGAGTAGCCCGTGCCGAAGTCATCGATCGCGAGGCGCACGCCGAGCTCGGCCAGCTCGCTCATGCGGCCGACGGCGAGGTCGATGTCTTCCATGATGGCGGATTCGGTCATCTCGACTTCGAACTGCGCGCGCGGCATCTTGTGCCGACGCAGGATCGCGTCGATCATTTTTGCGGGCTGCGCCATGTGAAGCTGCTTCGGCGAGAGATTCACGGCGAGCGACAGGTCGAGACCCATCTCGCCGCGCCAGATCGCCGCCTGCCGGCACGTCTCCTCCATCACCCATTCGCCGAGCGGCAGAATCAGCCCCGATTCTTCCGCGATCGGAATGAAATCCGCGGGCGATACCAACCCGCGAGTCGGGCTGCGCCAGCGTACGAGCGCCTCGGCGCCGGAGAGCTGGCCCGTCTGGATGCGCAGCTTCGGCTGGTAGTGCAGCTCGAACTCCTCGCGGTCGAGCGCATGTCGCAGCTCCGCTTCCAGCGTCACGCGCTTGAGCGCCGCGTTCTTCAGCTGCATGGTAAAGAATCCATAACCCCGACCGCCGCGCGCCTTCGCCTCGTGCTGAGCCGTGTCCGCGCTGGACAGCAGCGCGGGTGCAGCGGCACCGTCGCGCGGATACATGGCAATGCCGATGCTCACCGGCACACGAAGCTGGTGACCGTCGACCTCGAGCGTGTTCGAGAGCTCGCCAATCATGGCGTTCGCCTGAGCGGATGCGTCGTCCTCACCCACCTCCGTGAGGAGAATGACGTATTGGTCGCCATGGGAGCGCGCCACGAGGCCCCGATCGCCAACGGTGCGAACGAGAAGCTCCGCGACGGTCTGCAGAACGCGGTCGCCGATTCGATGGCCCATCGAATCGTTGATGTCGTCGAAGCGATCCACGCCCAGCGAGAGCACGGCAAGCGTTCCGCTGCAGCGCTCGATCGCGGTCTGGAGGCGTTGTTCGAAACGGTTGCGGTTCGGCAGACCGGTCAGCGCATCGTAGTGAGCGAGCTCATCGAGGCGCTCTTTGTTCTGCTGCCGCTGCGTTGCATCGGTGACCGTGACGATGAACTGCCCGGTGTCGCCAGCGACACCGGCAACCCGGTGAACGCCCACGAGTGCCGGAAACGGCGCACCGTCCTTGCGGCAAAGTTCGTACGGTGCATGAGCGGCTGCACCGGAATCGGGGGGCAGCCTGGGAGTCCGATGGCTGATGGCATCCCAGTCGAGGGCGATCAGCTGCGCGCGCTCGTACCCGAGCATTTCACACAGCGTGCTGTTGACCGCACGGATCCGGCGACCTTCGAGGACCACAAGCCCGATGCGGGGCTGATCTTCGTCAGTGACGAGCCCATCGGCCGTCCCTGCGGCAGCGGGCAGCCGGCCTCTCGGTTGATCTGTTTCCATACGTCGTCGTCGGACGGCTCGCGTTTGGCGTCGCGTGCCGCATGCCACTCCACTCGAGGGGCGGTCAGGCCCTGAAAAGTCTGCCGATGCCGGGTCGGCGCCTGCCGCGTTCTGCGGCTCGGGCGCGCTGGATGAGAAGGGTCACACAGCGTCCACCGGACATACTACCGGTGGACGCAAAGGCCGGCGTGAGGGGAGTCACGGATCATCGGCCACTGCGGCAAGTGCAGTGGTTGAGACCAGTGGGTCCGTGGGCGGCTGCTCTCCTGTGACCAGTGGCAAACCGTGCGGCAGTTCACGCAAAAGAGCTTTCCGCGAGCCCCGATGCACCATGCCAGCCGCCCCTGCGCTCTCAAGGCGCAAGTCGCTACTTCAGCGCCTGCTCCACCAGAAATACGTCGGTGAGCAGCGCGCGCAGATGGATCGACGCGTTGAGATTGTCGACGAGCAGCGAGCTGATAGTG
>FTEO01000621.1_pt1 | contig 11556 bp, 9 predicted proteins | sample 1640211 | NCBI WGS metagenome assembly FTEO01 (sample SAMEA3914816, study PRJEB12502) | metagenome | biome: forest; material: soil | place: USA | collected 2011-09-16 | depth 0.3 m | reverse complement strand
TTCGTGATTGCCCTCATCCAAAGAGTGACCCGCGCCGACGTGCGCGTCGGTGAGCGTGTGGCCGGCGCGGGTCACTCTTTGGATGAGGGCAATCACGAAGGGATGGAATGTGGAATGGCGCGTAGCCTACCCCGCCGGGGTTGGCTTTTGGGATGGCAGGCCCGTAAGATTCGGGGCCATTTTTGGGGTCGGTCGGAGCGTGGAAATGCGGTGTCGGGTGCGTTCGGGCGTTCTTTTCGCAATCACAGCCTATGCAGCGCTCGCGAGTACCGCGACTCTTGCCCAAGGTCAGGCCCAGGGTCAGGCCTCGTCTCAGGCCCAGCCGGCCACAGCGGGCGCCGGGGACGCAGCCCACGGCAAGGCGATCTCTTATACCTGCCTCGGGTGCCACGGCATCCCGGGTTATCGCAATGCGTTCCCGAACTACAGCGTGCCGAAGCTCGAAGGGCAGCACCCTGAGTACATCGTCATCGCGCTGCAGGCATACCGCGCCGGCGAGCGCTCGCACATCACGATGCATTCGCAGGCCTCGTCGCTTTCCGACCAGGACATGCAGGACATTGCCGCGTACTTCGCCGGCAAGCCGTTGAAGACCGGTAATCCGCCGCAGGGCAAGACGCCGGACGCCGCCCAGGTATGCGTGGCGTGCCACGGGCCGGATGGCGTGGGCATCACCCCGCAATACCCATCGCTCGCCGGCCAGCATCCCGACTACATCGAGCGCGCCCTGCACGACTATAAGGCAGGCGGTCGCAAGAACCCGATCATGGGTACGTTCGCCGGCCAGATTAAGGAAGAGGACGTGAGGGTGCTCGCGCAGTACTACGCGCAGCAGAAGCCGTCGCTCGAAACCGAGTCACGCCCCAGCACGTTCCTCACCGCCGAGAGCGCTCCGAAGCATTGAGCGGCGCGCGCCGGGGCGTGCATGAACGCTCGGGCGCTGAGCAAGCGAAGGCCGCAGCGTTACTTCTTCGACAGCCTCTCCAGGAACATCGCTACGGTCTCGAGGTAGAAGTCGCGGTTCGACTTCTTCTTGAAGCCGTGGCCTTCGTCCTTCGCCGCGAGGTACCACGCTTCGCCGCCATTCGCGCGTACGCGCGCCACCATCTGCTCGGACTCTGAAGAGGGCACACGCGGGTCGTTCAGCCCCTGCACCACGAGGAGCGGGCGGCGGATCGACGTGGAGTTGTTGAAGGGCGAGATGCGCGAGAAGAACGCGCGCATCTTCGGATCTCGCTCGTCGCCGTATTCCTGGCGACGCAGGTCGCGGCGATAGGCGGAAGTGTTGCTCAGGAACGAGTTGAAGTTGCTGATGCCCACTACGTCCACACCGCCGCGCAACCGGTCGCTGTAGGACACGAGTGAGGCGAGCGACATGTAGCCGCCGTAGGAACCGCCCGAGACGATGATACGTTCGCGATCGAGTGTGGGCTGCACGCCGATCCACACGAGCAGCGAGCCGATGTCCTTCACCGCATCCTCGCGCAGCACGCCGTTATCGAGCTTGAGGAAGCTCTTGCCGTAACCGGAAGAGCCGCGCACGTTCGGCGAAATGACCGCGTAGCCGAGCTCGTTCACCAGGAACTGGAAGAACGCCTCGTAGCCGGGCCGATACTGCTCTTCGGGGCCACCGTGAATGTTGATGACCACCGGATGCGGCCCCGGCGTTTTCGGCCGATACAGAAACGCGGACAGGGTTCGCTGCTTGCCGGCCACGCGATCCCACGTGGGGTAGTGCACGAGCTCCGGCGTGACGAATGTGCTCGTGTCGACGGGGCCAGCCTCACTGTGCGTCCAGCGTTCGAGTGAGCTCTTGCCGAGGTCGTACACATACACGTCGCGCGGCGATTGCGCGGATTCGGCGGAGAACGCGAGACGCTTGCCCGCTCGGTCGAACTGCACTTCGACGATGCGGCCATCCGGCACACCGGGCGGTGCCAGCTCGAGTTTCATCTGGTTGTCGATCACGGTGAGGCGGCTGCGGCCGTCCTCATTGATGACGTACGCGACGTAGCGGCCATCGGCGCTGACGTCGAAGGCGTCCACGTCCCACTCGACATCCGGCGTGATCTTGCGCTTCTCGTGCGTGACGGGGTCGTAGTACCAGAGCTTCGCAAACTCGCCGTCCTCATCGGATACGAGGTAGATGCCGCGCCCGTCCGGCGCGAACTTCGCGCTCTTGATGCTGACGGGCCCGTTGCCCTTGCTCACTGAGCGCGCGGCACCCTTCTTCTGATTCGCGTCGCCTTCGAGCGGTGTCACCATGCCCGTGGCGACGTCCGCCACGAAGAGATAGCTCTCGTTGATCGACACGTAGCGCCACAGGAGGAGCTTCGTGTCATCCGGCGACCAGTCGAGCGGGTACCAGGTGTCTTGCTGGCCGCCGATGGCGAGGCGCGGCGCTGTGGTCGAAGCCACATCCACGACGTAGATGTCGTAGCTCACGCCATCCCGCGCGTTGCTGTAGAACGCGACGCGCTTGCCATCGTGCGACCACACGGCACTGCCGTTCAGAGACTTGCCGTCCGTGAGCAGGCGCGTGGATTTGTCCGGGGTCCGGTAGTAGTAGATCTGCGAGTTCTCATCGCCGCCCCGATCCTTCAGGAATACGAAACCGTCCGCCGTCGGCACCGTGGGTGCGCGGGCGCTGCCGATGGGGTCGGGATAGAACGTGAGCTGCTCGCGATCGCCGAGCGGCGCGGCCACGCGATGCACCTGCTCCACGTCGCCGAAGCGCGTGGCGATGAGCATGGACCCATCCGGCAGCCAGTCGAGGAATCGGGCCTGGCGGCCATTGAGATAGCGGCCGAGCCGATCCGTGAGCGCCGGATCCCGCTGCGGCACGCCTTCGAGCACGAGATTGCCGCTTTCGCGGCGCAGGGTGACCGGAGGCTGTTGCGCCTCGGCCGGCAGGCCCGTGAGCAGGATGAGTACCAGAAAGGCGAGCGCGGAGCCGCTCCGCTCGAGATATCGTGTTGGCATGCCGCGCTGATCGGAAAGCAATAGATTTGCTATGGTGCCCGAAAGGCGCACGCCGACGGAAGCTCCGATGCCTGAACCGAAGATCACACGCCATCCTCAGGGCATTACGGCCGTCGATACGGAGTACGTGCGACCCGGGCTCGCCGCCGCTCACATCATCCAGCAAGGCGGACGCGCCGCCTTCGTCGACGTGGGGACCACCCACTCAGTGCGATACCTGCTGGCCGCGCTCGACGTGCTCGGCGTGGCACGCGAAGCCGTGGACTATGTCTTTCTCACCCACGTGCATCTGGATCACGCTGGCGGCGCCGGCACGCTGATGCGGGCACTGCCCAACGCGAAGGCCGTTCTGCATCCGCGTGGCGCGCCCCATCTCATCGACCCGGACAAGCTCATCACCGCCTCGAAGACGGTGTACGGGGAGGCGCTCTACCACCGTCTGTACGGCGACATCGTGCCGATTCCGGCAGAACGCGTCATCGTCACGGCGGATCTGCAGCGCCTCGCGCTCGCCGGGCGCGAGTTCGAGTTCGTTCACACGCCGGGGCACGCGCTTCATCACCACTGCGTCGTGGACCTGCAGCACGCCGGCATCTTCACCGGCGACACGTTCGGCCTGTCATACCGCGAGCTCGATACGGCAAAGGGCGCGTTCATCGTGCCGACGACCACGCCGACGCAGTTCGACCCGGACCAGCTGGTCGCCTCGATCGACCGGCTGCTGAGCTACCAGCCCGAGTCGATCTACCTCATGCACTACAGCCGCGTCACGGATGTACCCCGGCTCGGCGCGAGCCTCCGGACCCAGGTGCGCCAGCTCGCGGAAATCGCCGTCCGGAATGCGAGGGCGCCGGATGCCAAGGCTGCCATCCTCCGTGAGATGCGGCAGTTGTGGCTCGGGCTGTTGCGGGAACACGGCTGCACGCTCCCCGATGCCGACATCGACGAGTTGCTCGAGACGGATCTCGAGCTCAACGCGCAGGGCCTGGTCGTGTGGGTCGGGCGGCCGAAGCGTGCCGTTTAGGGCATACCGGATACATCAGGAAAACGGGCGCGCAGTCGCGCGCTTCGAGCAGCTCACGCTGGACGATCTGTCCGCCGGGGACGTGGTCGTAAGGGTCACGTACTCCGGCATCAACTACAAAGACGCGCTGGCGGCCACGGGTGCGGGCCGGATTCTGCGCAAATACCCGCTGGTCGGCGGCGTCGACCTCGCGGGCGTCGTCGAGTCTTCCGCCGATGCGCGCTACCAGCCCGGCGATCACGTGCTCGTGACGGGCAGCGATCTCTCCGAGACGCTCGATGGAGGCTATTCCGAGTACGCGCGTGTGCGAGGCGAGTCGGTCATTCCCATTCCGCGCACGCTGGATGATCGCTCGGCCATGGCGCTCGGCACGGCCGGCTTCACGGCCGCCCTCGCGATCCATCGCATGGAAGAGAACGGCCAGGCACCGGCCAGCGGGCCTGTGGTCGTGACAGGCGCCACCGGCGGTGTCGGGAGCATCGCCATCGACATGCTCGCCTCCCGCGGCTACGAAGTTATCGCCGTCAGCGGCAAGGAGCAGGCCGTCGGCTACCTGCAGTCGCTGGGCGCGACTCGTGTGCTGATGCGCCAGGCCATCGACTACGGATCTCGGCCGCTCGAGCGCGCGGAGTACGCAGGCGCTATAGACAATGTAGGTGGCGAGCCGCTCGCGTGGCTCACGCGGACCGTCAGTTATGGCGGCAACATCGCATGCGTTGGGCTGGCAGGCAGTCCTAAGCTCGAGACCACGGTGATGCCGTTCATCCTGCGTGCCGTGAATCTGCTCGGAATCAACAGTGTGAGCACGCCCCGCGCGCTGCGGCTGGCGGTGTGGGATCGCATCGCCACGGATCTCGCGCCACGCCACCTCGACCAGATCGTCACGCGCGAGATCGGCTTCGACGCGCTGCCGGCTGCGTTTGCGCCCTACATCGAGGGGAAGATTACCGGGCGGACGGTGGTGCGCATCGGCTGATGCGGGCGCGGCAACGCCGCGCTCCGTCGTCGGGGCTCCGCGTTTACCGGCGAGTAGGATAAACTGCTCGCTCTGTCGAGGCTCACCATGTCTTCCAAAGCTTCTGCCGGGGCGCGACTGCGCTCCGCCATCGATACCGAACGCCCGTTGCAGGTCGTCGGCACGGTCAACGCTTATTCCGCGTTGCTCGCCGAGCAAAGCGGCTTCCGCGCTATTTATCTTTCGGGCGCCGGGGTTGCGAATGCCTCGTTCGGCCTGCCGGACCTCGGCATGACCTCGCTCAACGACGTGTGCGAGGACGTGCGGAGAATTTCTTCCGCCACGGACCTGCCGCTGCTCGTGGATGCGGACACCGGCTGGGGCGGGGCTTTCAACATTGCGCGCACGTGCAGCGAGCTCATCAAGGCGGGCGCTGGCGGCATGCATCTCGAAGACCAGGTGGCGAGCAAGCGCTGCGGTCACCGCCCGGGCAAAGAGCTGGTTCCGGCGGAAGAAATGGTCGATCGCATCAAAGCGGCGGTGGATGGCCGCACGGATGAGACCTTCATCATCATGGCGCGCACCGACGCGCATGCAGTCGAAGGCCAGCGGGCCGCGGTAGATCGCGCTCTCGCTTACGTCGCCGCGGGCGCGGACATCATTTTCGCCGAGGCGCTCACCTCGCTCGAGGAATACCGGCAGTTCACGGCCGCGGTGCGCGTGCCGGTGCTCGCAAACCTCACCGAATTCGGCAAGACCCCGTTCTTCACGACGCAGGAGCTCGCCTCCGTGGGCGTGCGCATGGTGCTCTATCCGCTGTCCGCGTTTCGCGCCATGAGCAAAGCGGCGCTCGCGGTGTACAGCGCCATCCGGCGTGACGGCACGCAGAAGAACGTGGTCAATCTCATGCAGACCCGCGACGAGCTGTACGACACGCTCGGCTATCTCGACTACGAGAAGAAGCTCGACGAGCTGTTTGGCAGCAACGGTGCGAGCGATGCGGGCGTCGGCACGGCGTCGAAGCCTTCTCCCCCTGAATCAGCCAGTCCGGGCAAGTCCGGCAGTGGAAAGCAGAGTCCATGAACGAATCCGTCGCGCCCTCGAATCTCAGCGGCCCCCGGCCCAAGAAGTCCGTCGCCCTCTCCGGAGTCGTCGCGGGCAACACCGCTCTGTGCACGGTCGGGCGTACCGGCAACGATCTGCACTATCGCGGTTACGACATTCTCGAGATCGCGAACACGTGTGAGTTCGAAGAGATCGCCTTCCTGCTCATTCACGGCAAGCTGCCGAACCGCGCAGAGCTCACCGGGTACAAGGCGAAGCTGAAGAGTCTGCGCGGGCTGCCCGCGGTAGTGCGCGCGGCGCTCGAAGCGTTGCCTGCCGCCGCACATCCGATGGATGTCATGCGCACCGGCGTCTCGACGCTGGGTTGCACCTTGCCGGAAAAAGAAGATCACAACGCCTCGGGCGCGCGGGACATCGCCGATCGTCTCGTTGCCTCCCTCGGCTCGATGCTCACGTACTGGTATCACTTCAGCCATTCGGGCCAGCGCATCGTCGTCGAGACCGAAGACGATTCGGTCGGCGGGCACTTCCTGCATCTGCTGCACCGGCGCCTGCCGCAGGCCTCGTGGGTGCGGGCGATGCACACGTCGCTCATTCTCTACGCCGAGCATGAGTTCAATGCCTCCACCTTCGCCGCGCGCGTGATCGCCGGCACAGGCTCGGACATGTACTCCTCCATCACCGGCGCCATCGGCGCGCTGCGCGGCCCGAAGCACGGTGGCGCGAACGAGGTGGCGTTCGAGATCCAGAGTCGCTATCAAACACCCGACGAAGCGGCTGCGGACATTCGCACCCGCGTTGGCAACAAGGAAGTGATCATCGGCTTCGGGCACCCGGTGTACACGGTCTCCGATCCGCGCAACCAGGTGATCAAGGAAGTGGCGCGCAACCTGAGCCAGGAGGCGGGGGACATGAAAGAGTTTGCCATCGCGGAGCGCATCGAGTCCGAAATGATGGCGCTCAAGAAGATGTTCCCGAACCTCGACTGGTTCTCCGCGGTGTCGTACCACATGATGGGCGTGCCCACCGCCATGTTCACGCCGCTGTTCGTCATCGCGCGCACCACCGGCTGGGCCGCGCATGTCATCGAGCAGCGCGCGGATGGCAAGATCATCCGCCCCAACGCGAACTACATCGGCCCCGACGATCTGCCGTTCGTGCCGATCGAAAAACGTCCCTGAGATCGAGCGAAGCTTTCCCGCATGTCGACACACGATTACAAATCCGCGCAGCGCCCCGACCCGGATGCCGCGCTCGTCGCCATTGCCGACTACGCGCACCGCGCGAAGATCAGCAGCAAGACGGCCTATGACACCGCGCGCTATTGCCTCATGGATACGCTCGCGTGCGGCTTCCAGGCACTGAAGTATCCCGCGTGCACCAAGCTGCTCGGGCCTGTGGTGCCCGGCGCCGTGATGCCCGGTGGCGCGCGCGTGCCCGGCACGTCTTACGAGCTCGACCCGGTGCAGGCGGCGTTCTCGATCGGTGCGATGATCCGCTGGCTCGACTTCAACGACACCTGGCTCGCTGCGGAGTGGGGCCATCCGTCCGACAACCTCGGCGGCATCCTCTCGGTGGCGGACTACCTGGCGCGTAAACGCGTGATGGAGGGTGAGGCGCCGCTCACCGTGCGCGACGTGCTCACCGCCATGATCAAGGCGCACGAGATTCAGGGCGTGCTGGCGCTCGAGAACAGCTTCAATCGCATCGGACTCGATCACGTTATTCTCGTGCGCGTCGCGTCTACGGCCGTCGTCACCGCCATGCTGGGTGGCACGCGCGAGCAGATCGTCAACGCCGTCTCGAACGCGTGGCTCGATGGTGGCGCGCTGCGCACCTATCGGCACGCGCCGAACACCGGTTCACGCAAGAGCTGGGCGGCGGGCGATGCCACGTCGCGCGCGGTTCGTCACGCGCTCATCGCGTTGACGGGCGAGATGGGCTATCCCTCCGCGCTCTCCGCAAAGACCTGGGGCTTCTACGACGTGCTGTTCAAGAACAAGCCGTTCTCGTTGCCGCAGCCTTTCGGCAGCTACGTGATGGAGAACGTGCTGTTCAAGATCTCGTACCCGGCAGAGTTTCACGCGCAGACCGCCGTGGAGTCCGCCATGCAGCTTCATCCGCTGGTAAAGGATCGTCTCGCGGAGATCGAGCACATCGCGATCGAAACGCAGGAACCGGCCGTGCGCATCATCGACAAGACGGGCCCGCTCGCCAACCCGGCGGATCGCGACCACTGCATTCAGTACATGGTGGCCGTGCCGCTGATCTTTGGCCGCCTCACGGCCGCAGATTACGAGGATGCCGTCGCCACCGATCCGCGCATAGACGCGCTGCGCTCGAAGATGACGGTTCGCGAGAACACCACGTTCACGCAGGAATACTACGCGCCCGACAAGCGCTACATCGGCAACGCCGTGCAGGTGTTCTTCCGCGACGGCACGTCCACGCCGCGCGTGCAGGTGGACTTCCCCATCGGCCATCGCAAGCGCCGCGAAGAGGGCATGCCGGTGCTCGTACAGAAATTCGAGCACTCGGTTTCCGCGCACTTCTCGTCGAAGCAGGCCGCGCGGATTCACGCCACTTTCGCCGATGCGGCGAAGCTCGACGCGCTGCCGGTGAACGAGCTCGTCGCGACGATGGTCACGAACTGAAGTCCGTGGCCGGCAGCCCGAGCGCGCTGATTCAGGCCGCCGCCTCGTTCGGCATCGAGCTTTCGCCGTCAGATGCGCAGCGGCTGCTGCGATTGCTCGACGAACTGCTGAAGTGGAACGCGGCGTACAACCTCACCGCCATCACCCAACCCGACGAGATGGTGACGCACCATCTTCTGGACAGCCTCTCGGTTCACGCGGAGTTGCGTGGGGACACGGTTGCGGATGTTGGTAGCGGTGCGGGATTTCCGGGCTTGCCGCTCGCGGTGGTCAATCCGCAGCGGAAGTTCACGCTGATCGATTCGAACAACAAGAAGGTGCGATTCGTGGCGCACGCCGCCCGGACGCTCGGACTCGCGAACGTCTCGGCGGTGCATGCGCGCGCCGAAGCGCCTTATACAGGGACGCCGTTCGATACGGTGGTCGCACGTGCTTTCGCGGCGCTACCGGATCTTCTGGAGAAGGTCGCGCCGCTGTGCGGACCCGACACGCGAGTGCTGGCGATGAAGGGCAAACGACCCGATGATGAGCTGGCGGGTGTGCCGCCGGCCTGGCAAGTGCTCGAGACGCGCGCGCTTGCGGTGCCGGGCCTGAATGAGGCGCGGCACGTGGTCATTCTGCAGAGGACACGACCGTGACGTTGACACCATTTCATATCGCCGTGCAGGTCCGCGACATCGCGGAGGCACGGCGCTTCTACAAAGACACGCTGGGCTGCTCCGAAGGACGCAGCGACACGCAGTGGGTCGATTTCAATCTGTTCGGGCATCAGTTCGTCTGCCACCTGAACCCGCTGCTGGGCAAGGATGGCAAGATCGGCTCGCACAGCAATCACGTGGATGGCCACGGTGTACCCGTGCCTCATTGCGGCGTCGTGCTCGAGATGGCGACGTTCGATGCGCTCGCGGACCGCATCCGCCGCGCCGGCGTGCCGTTCGTGATCGAGCCCTACGTGCGGTTCAAGGGACAGACGGGTGAGCAGGCCACGATGTTCCTGCTCGACCCGTCCGGTAATGCGCTCGAGTTCAAGGCGTTCCAGAATATCGCCGAGCAACTCTTCGCCACCTAGCAGCTCAAGAAGCCGCAAGAGAAGCGCCTGCCTAGGCCGGCAAAGTCGCGCCTTTGCCGGCCGGGAACGAAGTCACTGTCCGAAAAAGGGCCGCAGGCCGCTTTTTCCAAATCAACAAACGTTCAGTACTTCACCTCGCCGTGGATCACGCGCGGGGTGGTTGTCACCGTCGGCTTCGCTCCAATGTAGGCGGTCGAGCTCGAATCGGACGGATCCTTCAGGTCGGTCGCGGTCGGCAGCGTCACGTTGCTGGGCACCGTGAGTCCGTCATTCGAGCAGGCCGTGAGCGGCTTCTGCGCGAAGCGGATTTCGCGTTCCAGCCACTTGACGAGGTATGTCTTCTGTCCGTCGCTCGCCTGGCCGGTAGTGGCATCGAACGGAATCGCGAACGCTGGTACGTAGCGTGAGGTCTGGTCGTTGCAGTTCACCTGCCCATTGGTCAAGCGCGAAACGCAGTAACCCGGAACACCCCACAGATCGCCGAACCCACCGTACTGAAGCACGAGGGTCTTGCCGGCGTACTGGCCGTAGCGGGCGCCGCTCGGCACCGTGTAGTTCACCTGCAGCGGGGGATCGAACATGACGAAGTTGCCGCCCGAATCCTTCACCGCAGCGAACTGGTTGTACGAGCTCGGGCCTGTCTCCCACTGGTAGTACACGTCCGCGTCGTTCACACGCCAATCGCAGTAAGTGCCCGAGCCCACATCGCACTCGGCATCGGCCATGCGCGCAAAAAGGCGGCCGGAGCGCACGCCGTTCTGGTACATCGGGTTGTCGAGCATCGAAGAGTCCGTGAACGTCACCGGCGCACCGCCGGCGTCTTCCAGAGCGCCGCTGGCACTGTCCGTTCCGTAGATCACCACGGCGGGGCCCGGAGTAGGCTGCCAGTTGTTGTAAGTCGTGGAGACGTACGGCGAGGCGTCGCCCGAGCCGGGCGAGAAGTACGAATGCAGTGACCCTCCAGTCGGGCAGTTCTGCACACAGAACAGCGTCGACGGCAGATCCGCCGGGTAGACGAGATCCTGCGTGCGATACACCACCTGCACCGCCGAAGAGTTGAGCGGCATGCTCACGCCCTGCAGGCTGATGAACACCTCACCACCGAGCGACTGCGAGTAACCCTGCACGCCGCCGCGCGATGCCCAGTACGAAAGCGAGATCGTCTGCGGCGAATCGAGGTCCGAGGTCTGGCAACCATTCTGGCTGCAGTCCTGTTTGCCCGTAGCGATGAAACTTCCGCTGGTGTCATCCCAGTACAGCTCGTACTGCATGTTCGGCTGCGCACCGGCGAAGAAGCCGTTCGGGTTGTTGTTGTCGATGAACGTGGTGAACTTGATCTTGTCCAGCGCCTGCAGCGTGCGCGTCTTGCGGGTGTATTGGGTCAGCTTGCCGCCGCTCTTCACCACGGTGTAGGTGGTGCGCGTCGGGTTGTTGCCCGTCGAGTAGTCCACCTTGTCGACCGAGCTGCCACTCGCCAGGGCATTCATCGCCTCGGCGGGAAGAGACAGGCCGGAGTAGCCGAGGTAGCCGTTATAGAGCTTGCCACCCGTGGTGTATTCGATGGGGAAGCCGGAGTTGCGATCCACGCGTGCGCCGGAAGTGGCGTCGTACATGCCGTAGCGCCACACCGAAAGACCTGTGTCCAGATCGGACGCATCGCGCGAGAAGCACTGGTCGCCGTTGTCGTCGTCACGCCGATACAGGCCCGCGTCGTAGGCAAACGCAAACGCGCTGTGGTCGAAGTCGCTGTCCATCTTCAGCGCGCCGCTGCCGCTCGCAGCATTCGCGGTGACGAGGCGCAGTGCCG
>FTEO01001277.1_pt1 | contig 11585 bp, 12 predicted proteins | sample 1640211 | NCBI WGS metagenome assembly FTEO01 (sample SAMEA3914816, study PRJEB12502) | metagenome | biome: forest; material: soil | place: USA | collected 2011-09-16 | depth 0.3 m | reverse complement strand
GTTCGCAGTGTCTAGCAGCGCAGCGTCGGTATCCGTACCGCCGGAAAGGGACAAAATGCGATTGAGAGAGCGGGCCAGATCGTCGGCCTTCCCATTTTGCACGTCGTACACATAGATCCGCCTTCCAGCGGTTGTCGCGCCGATATCCAGCTTCTTGATCCAGACATCCACGTCCTGCAGATATTTCGGCTGAGGCGTGATGACCATCAGCGAGTTCAGACGAACGAGAGGCACGAAGCGCACGACGCCAGCAATGGGGTTTCGCTCGCCGGAGAAAACTTGTGAAAGCTCGCCCGCTATGATCTTCGCATCCACGTATTCGAGCGGAAATAACGCGAACGACATGCCCTCGAGCCAGTCCACGTCAAAAGTGTTCACCACGTTCAGGAGAGTGCTGATCTCCGCGCTCGTACCTGCGAGCAGCAGCAGGTTGCGGCCCTCGTCCACCCGGACTATCCCGCCGTCGGGCGCGAAAGGTTGCAGTACCTTCTCCATTTCCGTGGCGCTCACGAACCGCAGCGGAACGACGTAGATGCCGAATCCCAGAGTTCCCTGACCGGGCGCGCGAAGTCCCGTGACCCGACGCGTGGCATCTTTGCTCGGTACGACGCGGTACACGCCGTCGACGTCCACGAGTGCGATTCCCTGCACGCGCAATGCCGACTCGAGCGCCGCAAAAAGCTCATCGCGCGAGAGCGCGCGCGTCGCCTGCAGAGTGAGCGTGCCCTTCAACTGCGGGTCGATGATGTAAGGCAGATTGAGGCCATCGCCAAGTACCGTCGCGATGATCGTCGCTATATCCGTGTCGACGAAGCTGAGCTGGTAGCCGCTGCCCGCGGCCGGTGGCGCGTGTTGCTCAGGCGGTGCCGCAGGGGCCGTCAGATTCCCGGTTCCACGGAGGACTGTCGGCCCCTGCGGCGCTGGCACACTGGCGCCGGCATTGTTGCCGTCCGGTCCGGAGGTCGGAGCGGGCTCGCTCGCCTGAGCGGGCTTGCCAGACCGAGTCGAGGTGCTCTGATGCGCGCAGCCACCTGCGAGAAGCAGCATGGCGAAGGCTGCAGCGACCAAGGCTTGTCGAATTTTCATAGTTGTGGAGGCCCATCGAGGCGAGCAGCAGGCGGAGGGGACGACGACATGGCGGGGCGCGCCGGCACAGGCAGCCGAGGCGGAGCGCTCCGGGTCAGCGGTGCAGATTGCATTCCCGAGCCGCCCGCGTGAATCGGACCCGCGAGTTCCATGTTTTCAGAGGCGTAAGCGAGAAGGACCCGCTTGTTTTCGACCGCCTGCACGGTCCAGCCGTTAACGTTGTCACCCGGTTTCACCTTGCGCGATACGCCGCTCGCATTGTCGATGAGTAACGCAATGGGCGGCTTGCCGGGGACGATGAACACGCCCGCGAACTTGAAGTCAGGACGAGGCGGTGTCGCAAGCGCAGTGGGTGCGGGCGGAACGTATAGGCGGCGTGTCTCATAAAAGAGCGGACTCTCCTGCAGTCGCGCGACGTCGAGCGCATGCAGATGCGGATCGAGTTGCTCGCCAGCCGGAGGCAACTCGCGCGCAACCGTCGCCAGCAAAGCGGCAGTCTGTGAGCCCAGCGCGACGTGGTGAAATAGCAGAACGACCGTCACACCGACCACAGCGGCCAGTCCCAGCGTCAGTGGCCGAAATTTTCGCACCGTCGTCATGTGCGGCCGCCAGCCGGAGCGTCGCTAGAAGTGGGCGCATACCCCGCGATATCCGCAACCACGCTGACAGGCGCGTTCACGTCGACCTGCTGCACCTGTGGCGAGCTTGCGGTCACTCGTTCCACGCGCAGATGTGGAGTGTGCTGCCGCAACCCGGAGAAGAAACTCGCGAGCTGCTCGGCGTTCGCCGAGAGAGAAAGTCGGACGCTGTACTTGCGCAGTGTGCCTATCTGCTCAGAGGGCAGCGTTGTCACCGCCTGAGGCGTCACCCCCACAGCGTTGCTCAGCGCGGTGACATCACGCTGGATTTGCACGCTCGCGTCCTCACCCGAGTTCGCGCGATAGAAATATTTCCACGCCGGCCGGTTCGCGAGCCCGGCAAGGTCCGCGCGTGCTTGAGGCAGTCGTGCCGCCAACGCTCGAGCACGCGACAGCTCCAGCCGCACGCTGGTGCGCCATTCGTCCTGCGACGTAATGACCATTCGGAGAGGCACTGCGACGAACGCCCACAGCGCGAAGAGCGACAACGGCAGCAACAATAATGCGATCACCCGCCTGGTCGCCGGGCGCTGGGCGCTGATGCGCTCTGCGAACGTCATTCGCGGCCCCAGCGGGCGGCGAACTGGATTCGGTCGCGTCCAGACCCCAGGCCAGCCGAGCTCGCGGAGGTCAGCCGTACGCCCTGGAACTCCGGTGTTTTGCCAAGCATATCGATGAACGTGGTTGCAGTCGGTACGAAACCCGAAGCCGTCACGCGCATGCGATCACCAGCTTGAGGCGTGACTTCGATCTCGTAGAACCACCCGGAGTCTGGAACGCGGGCGCTCAGCACTGCGAGCACATCCGCTGCATCGGCGCGTGCCATGATTGCGATCAGCTGCCTGGCAGGCTTCGACTCGCGTTCGAACCGCGATTGCGCGGCCCGAGCCGCCGTCGCCGCGATATCGAGCCGGTTGAGCTCCCTGCCGACCTGATAGCGCTCATAGCCCCACTGCGCGCAGATGACTGCGACAAGAACGACGCCGAGCGATGCGGCAACAGCCGCGAGCCGACGGTCGAGCGGGGTGGCGCGCAGGTCGCCGAGTCGCGGGCGGCGCGGGGCGAAATCGCCGCTGACCTCTCCCCCACAGCGCACGCCGATTCTCCCGATGGGACGCTTCGCGTCGGCAAAGCGGGCCCTCAGGCCATCGACGAGCTCTCGATGAACCACGAAGACCTCGGTCACGATCGTGCGTGCCCCGCGATTACGCCGCTTCACGCGCGTGTGCACATAGACCCGCTCCGCGCGGACGGGCAACTCGCGCTCGAGATAGAGCGCCGTTGCGCTCGCGAGGTCGCGCTCCACCGCGCTCGGGAAGGTGACTTCGAACACGAGCGCCTGGGTCGGATCGAGCGCGAGAATCAGGCGTGTGCCGGGCGGCAGCGATGCGATGTCCTCGGAGCTCTCCGCCGCGAATGACGAGCCGTGCACATCGATGACCCGGCTCCTGGCGAGCGCAGGGACAAGCCGGGCAAGAACGGCTTCACCGACCTCGCGCAGCTCGCGTAGCCACCATGACAGAAAGCCATCGAACTGCTCGCGAAGCGTGGGCAGCGCTGCGAACCGCGGGATTCTCATTCGCCCACCTCCCGGCAATCCTGCTTCACGAAGTCATATTCGCAATTGGCATCGTTCGTGACGCGAGTCGCCGCGATGAGATCCGGCCACTGGCGCGAGTCGCCCTCCGGGAATGCGACGCTCAGTCGGATGAGCGCCGGCAGACGCCGCTCCCCCCACTCATCCAACCAGCGACCTGCATCGCCCGCATCGAAATACGACCAGCGAACGCTTCGTGCGCGCTCGATCAGCGTTTCGCCATCGTGGTCGCCCTCGTCCACGCGTCCAGCTCCACCCCGACCGTTGCGATCGGGGCGCACGAACACCCGCAAGTCGAACAGACCGTCGGGGCGCCGCACGTTGACGAACTCGAAGCGCTCGAGCCCGGTGGCACCAAGCCCTTGTGTCGCTGGCGCGGAAACCTTCAAGCGATCGGAACCGCCTTCGAGTCCAAGTGCCTGCGCGCCGACGTCGGGTTCGAACGGATAGGCAGACTCCAGAATCTGACGCACGAACCGCTGCGTGACGACGCTTCTCCACTCCCCTCGATCGACGCGTACGACCTGGTCGTAGCTCTTCTGGCCGATGCGGAATGCCGTCAGAATGCCTGTCGAGAGCAGCGACAGAAGTAGCAATGCCACGAGTACTTCGATGAGGGTCATCCCGCTCATGCGCTGCATTTTTTTCACGGCACGCTCGCGGCAAGCTCGATACTGCGCAGAACGACTGCTCGCGAAGCACCGTCCCGGCTCGCGACGCGGACGGCCACCTCGTACGCTTTCCAGCGACTGTTTTCGTCGGTGCCCGCGTCCAACGGCACAATGGTGATCTCCCACGACTGAGCGTCTGCGTTCTGCCCGGTGCGGCGGGCATCCCAGGGCAGAGGCCGCGCGCGCTGCTCCGACAGAATCGACTGCGCGGCCAGCAAATTTCGGGTCCGCGCGCTGGTCCTCGCGCTGCCCCGCGAGACGTCTGCGAACACTTCATAAATCGCGCCGATGCTCAGTGCGAATACGGCGAACGCGACCAGCACCTCGATGAGCGTAAAACCTGATTGCCGCGGCAAAGGCTTCACGGGTGGGCCAGCACAGACGTATGACCGGTAATGCCACTCACGACAACGACGGAGTACCGCGTGCTGCTGCGAATCTCGAAACGTGCGCCGCGGGCGGAGCCATCCGGGAAAACGGGAACCTCCTCCAGCTCGCGTCCGCTCGAATCGACGGCAACGACCGAAACGCGCGCCGGGAAAGCCACGCTGCGTCCGCCCCACTCCACGCCGCCGTCACGCAGCCTTACCGAAATCGGCTCTCCCGTGCGCTGGCTCTCCATCTGTGCTTCCCGAATTGAATCGACGAGACGCTCCGAAGTCACGCTCACCGCACGAGCCGGCACGAAACGATTGAACGCCATTGGCAGCAGGGCTGCGGCGAGCACCAGGATAACCAACGCGACGAGCAACTCGATGAGGGTGAACCCAGCGTCCTCGTCGCGCTCAATTGCCGATATCGCGCGCATCCCCTTCACCGCCCTCGCGCTGATCGGCGCCGAGTGTGTAGATGTCGTATTCGTTCTTGTGTCCTGGCAGACGATACCGATACGGGTGTCCCCAAGGGTCGAACAGGCTCTCCTGTTTTTTGAGATAGGGTCCATCCCAGCCGGGCGTGTCGGCGGGCTGATCGACGAGTGCGCGCAAGCCCTCCGCCGCAGTGGGAAAGCGCCCTGTGTCCAGATGAAAGGAGTCGACCGCTGCGCCCAGCGCATCCACCTGAACGCTTGCAGTCTGGACTTTGGCCTTGCGCATATACTTCGTGACGCGTGGAGCCGCGATGGTCGCGATGAGGCTCAGAATGAGAAGCACGACCATCAGCTCGAGCAGCGTGAAGCCGCGCGCAGGCCTGCCTGCACTCCCGGATCTTGCTGCACTTCCCATTACAGCCCCCTGCCCTGAAGTTGTGATTATCGTCGTATTGAGTTCAGGATCTCGGGGACATGCTAGAACGCGAGGTCGTTGATACTCAACAGTCCTATCAGAACCGAACCGATCAGCCCGGCAACTAGCATTCCCATCGCGATGGTGATGAGCGGTACGACCAGCGTCAGAAGCCTTTCGAGGCGGCGCTGCGTGTCTTCTTCGAGCACGACGGCAGCGGAAAGGAGCATCTCATGGAACCGCCCAGTCTCCTCGCCAACCCGTGCCAGCTGCACGACCACGTGAGGAAAGACCGCACTTCGAGCCATGCAGAGAGAAAACGCCTCACCGGCCTGTACGCCGCGCCCGACTTCAGTCAACGCATTGAGCAACCAACGGTTTTCGACGGTGCCGCGCGCGATTCGCAGCGCCACGGGCAGCGTGCTCCCGTTCTCGCAGAGCGTGCTTACCGTTCTCAATAGTCGAGCGGTATTCGTGGCCGCCGGCAGCCCCAGAACCCACCGTGAAGTCAGGAGCCAACGATCGAACCTCTCGCGCCCGTGCTCTGAACGCAGCCAGGCAATCGATGCACCCACGAGACCCACGGCCGCTGCGAGCAGAAACGGCCAATCGTCGGCCAGAAGCCGACCGCCGGCCAGGACGGCGCGCGTCGAGAACGGCAGCGGCGCATCGGTCTCGGCGAACAACGACTCGAACCGTGGCAAGACGAAGGAAAGCAGGATGACCAGCGTCGCGAGGATGACCAACGCCAGCATCATCGGGTATACCAGCGCCGAGTGAATGCGTTCGCGCACCTCGATCTGCTTTCGAATGAGCTCGCCGAGGCGGCCGAGGGTGCCGGGCAGCGAGCCCCCCACCTCGCCCGCTTCGATCATGCCGAGATAGTACGACGGCAACCTCTGACCGCTGGCAGCGAAGGAAGCGCTGAGCGTATGGCCCGCACGTACGGACTCCAGAAGACTCTGCGTCATAGCTCTCGCAGGTGTCGGCGGCATCAGCGCAATCGATATTTGAAGCGCACGATCAATCGTCAGACCGGCGTGGAGCAGCGACGCCAGGGACTGGGTCAGTGACAACAGCTGACGACGGCTGAGACGCGCACCGACGTGAAGGCGCCCCAACACCGCACTCGCAATCGTCTTTCGGCCCGGATAGCTCGACTCACCGCGGGCGCCGGCTGCGTTACCTTGCTCGAGCAGCTCGACCGGTGTCAGACCCTGTCGAGTGAGCGCTTCCAGCGCCGCCACACGAGACGCGCACGTCAGCTCGCCGCGGTAAGCCGTGCCTTGGCCATCCACCGCCCTGTATTCGAATGTACTGCCGGACATGCGAACTCGCTCAGCTCATACTCGTAACGCGCAACACCTCTTCAAGGCTCGTCGTGCCCTCCGTGACACGATCGAGCCCGTGCCGGAAGAGCGTGCGCATGCCTTCGGACACTGCCAGCTTCTCAATCGCGTGTGCATCCGCGCGTCCCAGAATCGAGGCACGCACAGCGTCGGACATCCTGAGCGCTTCGAGAATCGCGGTACGTCCTCGATACCCGGTTCCCTGGCACGCCGGACAGCCTTTGGCACGATACCAAACGGGCTCGCCGGCGATCTCGAACCTGAAGCGGGCGCACACATCCGGTGCCGGCACGTAGGACTCGCGGCAATCGAGACACAGCCTTCGAAGCAGGCGCTGCCCGAAAACCACGTGGAGCGTGGAGGTCAGGAGGTAGTCGGCGATGCCCATATCGAGCAGACGAGTCGCCGCACCCGCCGCAGTGTTGGTGTGCAGTGTCGAAAACAAAAGATGCCCCGTCAGCGCGGCTTGAACCGCGATCTCCGCCGTCTCGCGATCGCGAATCTCCCCCACCATGAGCACATCTGGATCCTGGCGTAGGAACGCGCGCAGCGCGTGTGCAAAGGTCAGTCCGATGTTTGGCCGGACAGGAACCTGATTCACTCCGGGAAGCGTGTACTCCACCGGATCTTCGACGGTGAGAATCTTGCGGTCCGCCGTGTTGATTTCCTTGAGCGCCGCGTACAGCGTCGTTGTCTTGCCGCTCCCCGTCGGCCCCGTCACGAGCACGATACCGTGCGGCTGGGCGATGGCTTCGCGGAGCACCGATGTCAATTGCGCGTCAAAACCGAGCGCTTCGAAATCCAGCGCGACGTCCTGCCTGTCGAGCACGCGCAGGACCGCGCTCTCGCCGTGCAGGGTCGGCGAGGTTGCGACTCTAAAATCGATCTCCTTGCCCCGCACGCTCACCCGAATGCGCCCGTCCTGCGGGAGTCTGCGCTCGGCAATGTCCAGGCCCGCCATCACCTTGATGCGTGAGATGACGGCACCGGCAAGTTTTCGGGGATGTCGCTCGGTTTCGCGCAGAAGCCCATCCATGCGAAGTCGGACGTGCAGAGCATCTTCGGACTGCTCGAGATGAATATCTGAGGCATGCGCGCCGCACGCCTCATCGATCAGGCGTTGCACCAAGCGAATGACCGGTGCGTCACTCGCGAGATCCTTGAGGCGATCCACCTCCTCATCTTCGAACTCCGCGCTCACAGGGTCGCCAGCTGGCGTGCGCACGACGCGGGGATAGAGAGCCTCGAGTGCTTTGTGAACCTCCTCCCGGGTCGCGACTCTGCGCGTGACGGGCAACCCGACTGCAAACTGAATCGCGCGACGGGCATATTCGTCGAGTGCGTCCCAGCAGGCGATCTCGATGCTGTCGCTCGTCAGCGCAATGGGCAGCACTTCGCGAAGACGCAGGAACTCGGGATTCAGGATGCCTTCTGCGACCGGCTTTACCGGCATCGAACCGGGGGAAAGCCGGCCGAGATGCGCATATTCGGCTAAATCATCTGCAAGGGCAGATTCGGACAGCAGACCGAGCTTGAGGAAGATGCTTGCGAGCCGATCTGAGGTCTCCGCCTGCACCCGGGTCACACGCTCCGCCAACACCCCCGTAATACGTCCGGCCTCGACGAGCCATGCCAGAAACGCTGGCACGCTATTCGCCTCCACCACAATTCCATTGCCTGGCATCGCTTCCACTTCGACATCCTTCCCGTTAGTGCGCGATCGAACGGCGTAACCGCGTTCGCACCTGCTGGCTTCTGCTGGCCCCCTTTAGAGTATCGTCACCGTGCTCAGGAAATCCATCTGGAATGCTCGTTGGGTTTTATAGGACCCGCGCGTTTCCGTCCGCGGCCGCTACCCTCTGTCGCTCGTCGATACGCAAGGCAAAACGCTCTTGCGTGCGGATTGTGGAATCGCTACCGCACTTGCGCCGGAATCGAACCCCAGACCGCCAGAGAATCGAGGGGGGCAATTGCAGGTCACGGGCTAGCTGCGCAAAGTTGGAAGCGCCGCATAAGTGCTTGCTTCACAAGAGGGTGTTGCCGTGCTCCTTGTTCCTGTACTCAATACATCCGGAACATCGGTGCCGCAACAAGGGAGGGGCTCCAATTTTGATCGCAACTTACTGACTCTTCGGTCATATTTCTCTTCGCACTTTTTCAGTTGCCCCTATACGTGCCCCCCGCCCCGCTGCGATTCAGTACGCGGGGCTACGCACCACCATCCGCCGCGAGCGCGTGCGCCTTGTCGATGCATGCGATTACCAAGCGCTCATTGAATTGAGGTTTCGATTTCGACTGAATGGCGGCTCCCGGCCGGACACTGCCGCTTCTGAACCCGCGGTCATGGCGTCGGAGTCGAGCAGCTGCCGGACCTGGAGGGCGATCTCAAGTTCGCATCGGCTGCGGGATGGCTGCGGGTTCAGATTCCGCTGCGGCCGCCGAACACCAACACGGGTGAAACGAAGGCGGGCGACGACCGCAACACTACGCGAGCAACTCAAAGCCTGCGCTGGTCGTGGCCCCTCGGTCAAAGGTGACGATCTTGCGGCAGCCGACCGCCGAGGCGCATTCGGCGATGAGCGCATCGCTGAAGTCTGCTTTGGACTCGGTGAACCGACGCTTTGCCCGCCAAACGAGTTCGGCGGACTCGATGTGAAGTTGCTCGGTCGTCAGGAGCGCTTCGACAACCTCCCCGATTTGCGATCGAATCATTGAATAGCTCGACGCAAGCACCCACACCACTTCCACGAGGACGATGAGAGAGATAAAACCGGGCTCCTCGGCGGACAAGGACTTCTCCATGAAACGCGTTGCGATCGCCGACTGTCTCGCGTCGTCCTGAGCTAAATAGCGAACCACGACGTTTGTGTCGAGGCCGATCACGAGAGCCGGCCACCCAATTTCGCGATGGAGCGGTTCATGTCTTCGATCGTCACGCGTCTCTTCGGCTTCGGCACCAGTCCCTTCAATGTCTTGATGTCCCGCGTGGCCGATACCACAAGGAACCCGTGATCCGACTCTATGAATTCGACCCTGTCGCCGGCTGCGAGACCGAGCCGTTCCCGTACGCTCTTCGGCAATGTGATCTGACCCTTGCTGGTCACTGTCGCTGCGGCCATGTCGGAATTCCTTTATGAATCCTTACTTCTATGTAAGGAATTATACCGCATCTGCTGATCTGGAATCGAGTGCTCCGACGCGCATGGGTGGGTATGTGGAGTGCTAGCGCTGCCGAATCAATCACATAGGCTTTTATCGGGGGGCGCGGGTGACAGCTTCGGGCGGATATCGGGCGGCACCGGAACGGCCGGTGAGCCAGCGCGAATCGATGGGGCAAGCATAGGCGTTGTTCCGGGAGCGTCCAGCAGCCTTCGGTGGACTTGATCGGACAGCGGGGATTTGCTCACCTCCCGGCAGTCACGATGCACGTTCGGGTGAGGTGAGCGCCCGGTGTCCTCCGCAATAACTCGATCGCCAGAGATCTGAAGCAGTCGGTCGTACGAATCTGGCATGATTGCGATGTGCTGAGCGTGTTGTCTATCGTTGTTCGAGTCTTGTCGGACCTGATCAGCTGGTGCGGGCTGGTCCTTCGGCCGCGCAGATCGCTGGAAGCTGAGATTCTGTTTCTTCGCCGACAACTGGCGCTCTATGTGGAACATGGCGTGAAGCCACGACGGATCGATGCCGCGACAAGGCAGTTCTTTCGCGTTGGTTCGCATGGCGCTCAGTGCTGATCGTCGTACGACCAGAAACCTTGATCCGTTGGCACCGGGCCGGCTTCCGGCTTCTGTGGCGATGGAAGTCACGGCCTGGACGCCCGCAGATTCCGCAGGAACTGCGCGAGCTGATCCGCCGGATGGCGCGTGAGAATCCGCTGTGGGGTCAGGAGCGCATCGCGAATGAACTGCTGGTGAAACTCGGTCTTCAGGTTTCGCCGCGCACGGTGCGTAAGTATCTACCCCGAATGACGCCGGGTCGGCCCCGTGGAGACCAACGGTGGTCGACGTTCCTTCATGCGCGGGCCATTGTGGCGTGCGACTTCTTTGTGGCCGTGACAAGCTCGTTCCGAGTTCTGTACGTGTTCATCGTCATTGAGCATCACAGTCGTCGCCTGATCCACTGCAATGTGACCGCCCATCCAAGTGCGCAGTGGACGCGCCAGCAATTGCGCGAAGCGCTCGGATACGAGACCCGATACGAATACCTGCTCCATGATCGCGACAGCATCTTCTCCGCTGATCTGGACGAATCCGTCAAGCGACTGGGACTGCGTGTGTTGAAGAGCCCGCTGCGCAGTCCGACGGCGAATGCGATCTGTGAACGAGTCATCGGGACCATTCGGCGCGAGTGTTTGGACTGGCTGATCCCGCTATCAGAGGTGCATCTGAGGCAATCGCTGAAGTTCTGGATCCTTCATTACAATTGCGGCCGCCCGCACATGGCGCTGGGTCCCGGTATTCCAGATCCTCCTCAGAGTCTCGACCGGCCATTACCGAAATCCCGCCATCGGCTCGATCACTTGGGCTCGATCCGTTCAACGCCGATACTCGCCGGCTTGCATCACGAGTACTCGCTGGCGTCTGCTTAAACCCATAACCGCCCCGAAACGGTCCCAATCGGATAATTGCGGACCACAGCCTTCCAACTTCGGGCCGCACGCGGGCTAGCGGTGGAATGGCGACAGGCCGCGAGTGAGGGCTGCGAAAGTCCGCGTTTGGGTCGATAGCGCTCACCGTCGGCAGCCGGCACGACCAGACGCTTGGAACACTAGCCGGAGAAGCCCGAAAGCGGACACAATGGCGACCCATCGATATGCGCTGGCGTTGGGCAAGTCATCAATATGGAGTGTTTGATGAAGAGAAGGCTGCTGCTACAGTCGGTCGCCACGTTGCCAATTCTCTCCGGTGGCTTCGCATTTCTATCCGCCTCCGCGAAGGCTGCAACGGCGAGCGCAACGCGGACAATCCGGCGCGTGAGACCCTCTGATCCGTCGTGGCCGGATGCGGCGAACTGGCGCAAGC
>FTEO01001068.1_pt1 | contig 11654 bp, 10 predicted proteins | sample 1640211 | NCBI WGS metagenome assembly FTEO01 (sample SAMEA3914816, study PRJEB12502) | metagenome | biome: forest; material: soil | place: USA | collected 2011-09-16 | depth 0.3 m | reverse complement strand
GCGAGCGCCGCTTCCAGCACCGGCCTGTCGGCGCTCACGCGGAGGGTGCGGCCGTGCGGCTCTATGCGTACGCTGTACTCACGCGCGCTCATTTGTTCAGCGCAGAAAGTCCCCTGCGGCCCCAGCGGGCCGGGGTTTTGCCCGCCGGCGAAGGCGTGAATTTCGCCGGCTCATTCGACGGTCTTGGGATCTTAGGTACGCGCGGGGTCATTTGGCGGCCAAAGTCTAGCTGATCGAGCCCGAGGAACCGATCCGATGTTCAAAAATCCCCCCCACGAGGAGATTGCCGACCTCCTGCAGTCGGCACGCACGGTGGCCGTCGTTGGCTTATCGGCTGACCCCTCGCGCCCCAGCCACGGCGTGGCACGCGCATTGCAAAGCTTTGGATACCGGATCATCCCGGTCACGCCGACGGTGGACTCCGTGTTGGGGGAGCGTTCGGTCGCTGATCTCGATCATCTGCATGAGGCGCTCGGCCCCGGCGAAAGGGTCGACATTGTGGACGTCTTCCGACGTCCCGAACACGTGGCGGCCATTGTGGACGATTGCGTGCGGCTCAAGCTTCCGGCGCTGTGGCTTCAAGACGGCGTGATTGACGTCGCGGCGGCCGAGCGAGCACAGCGTGCAGGCATCTTTACGGTCATGGATCGCTGCCTTTACCGGGACCGGGCCGCTGCCGGGTTGCTTTGAGTTATTCTGCTCCCATGCGCATCGAGTTCACGAAGATGCACGGCGTAGGCAACGACTTCATCGTTTTCGAGGCACCGGCAGGAGCTGCGTTACCCGCGCCAGCCCAGTTTCGACGACTCGCGGACCGCCACACCGGGATTGGATTCGATCAAGCCCTCGTCCTCGAGCCCCCGAGACGCCCGGATACCGCGGTGTTCTATCGGGTCTTCAATTCCGACGGCGTGGAGGTAGAGCAGTGCGGTAACGGCGCGCGCTGCATTGCGGCTCTACTCCACCATCGCGGCCATGATGACGGCGACACCTTTGCAATGGATAGTCCGGGCGGGGTCATCCGGGCATGCATCCGCGGACCCAACCTCGTATCGGTCGACATGGGGATCCCGGAATTCGATCCCCGCTCGCTCCCATTCGATGCACCCGCGGCGTCGCTGACGTACCCGCTCAGGGTCGATGCGGAGTTGCTCGAAATCGGTGCCGTGTCGATGGGCAATCCCCATGCGGTCTTACAGGTCCCCTCTGTCGACACGGCGCCCGTGGAGCGCCTGGGTCCCGCAATCGAAAATCATCCGCGGTTTCCCAACCGCGTGAACGTCGGCTTCGTGCAGATCGTGGACCGCTCTCACATACGGCTGCGCGTCTACGAACGGGGCGCGGGGGAGACGCTCGCATGTGGAACGGGCGCGTGTGCGGCGGTGGCCTTTGGACGTCAACTCGGCCATCTTGATACGGACGTACATGTGAGCGTGCGCGGCGGCGAGTTGCGGGTAAACTGGGGTGGCGAACGAGCGCACATCTGGCTGACGGGACCGGCAGAGGTATCCTTCGAGGGTCACGTCGAGGTTTAGAAATCTATGACCACACGAGAAGCTCGCGGGCTAGCCGCCACGGAAACCGAAGAGGCTTCCATAGCCACGTATCTGCAACACAATCCGGACTTCTTCGAGCGCCACCAAGCCGTGCTCACGCGACTGCGTCTCCCGCACGTGCGCGGCGGCTCGACCATTTCCTTGGTTGAGCGACAGATCGAGGTGCTTCGAGAGAAGCACTCAGCGCTCGAAAACAAGCTGGCGGAACTGTTGCGCGTTGCTCGTGGCAACGATGTCATCGCCGAGAAGCTTCACCGGTTCACAAAGCGATTGCTCCGCGCGGGCTCGCGCACGAACGCCGTGGGACAGGTGGAAACGAGCCTGCGCGAGGACTTCGACGCGTTCCACTCCGTACTGGTGCTTCTGGGTGAGTATCCCGATCTGGCTCCGCAGCGCTTCGTTCGAAACGTCAAGGCCGACGATCCGAATCTGAAGTCGTTCGAGACACTCTTTGCGAGCGGCAAGCCGCGCTGTGGACAGGTACGCGATTCGCAACGCGAATTCCTGTTCGGCACGGAGGCGAACGACATGGGATCCGTAGCGCTGGTGCCGCTCGGTGAGAAGGGCTCCATCGGCCTGCTCGCACTGGGGAGCGCCGACCGAGACCGTTTTCATCCCGGCATGAGCACGGAATTTCTCGCGCGCATGGGGGATCTCGTCGCCGACGCGTTGACCGCTTTACCCGCGCGCTGATCTCACTGCGGTCGGTCGCGTCATGACTCCGCAGGCGCTCGAGTGGATCACGCGATTTCGCCGATATCTGATTTCAGAGCGCCGTTACTCCGTGCACACCGACTCCAACTACGCGCGGGACCTCGCCGCGCTAGTCACGTATTGCGAGCGCGAGGGACTGCAAGAGTGGAGTACTCTGACGAGCCACACGATCCGCCAGTTCGCCGCGCGCCAGCACGCGTCCGGTCTCGGCCCCCGCACGATTCAACGGCGCCTGTCGGCCGTCCGCAGTTTCTATAACTTCCTGCTTCGTGAGAGCCTGCCGCGTAGAGGCGGCGGCGGAAAGCTTGAATATTGCAGCGACCCCACGGTCGCGGCGATCAAAAACAACCCCGGCGACGATGTGAGTGCGCCGAAGGCAGCGCGGAAACTTCCCAAAACCCTCGATGCAGACCAGATGGCCCGGCTCCTGGAGATCCCGCCGGGCGATGCCTTCGTCGCCCGCGACCGGGCCATCATGGAGCTGCTCTATTCCTCGGGCCTGCGGCTATCCGAGCTCGTCGCGCTGGACCTCGACAGCCTGCAATCCGACCGCACGGTCCGGGTCGTCGGCAAGGGGAGAAAAGAGCGCATCGTCCCCGTGGGCCGCAAAGCCGCGCAAGCCCTCACGAGATGGCTCGAGGAACGCACGGGGCTGGCAAGGCCGACCGAGACGGCCCTGTTTCTGGGTCGAAATGGGACACGGCTGGGGCCCCGGGCCGTGCAGTTACGGGTGGCGCACTGGGCTCGCGTGCAGGGACTGAATGTCGCCGTGCACCCGCACCTGTTCCGGCATTCTTTTGCCACGCATGTCCTTGAATCCAGTCAGGAACTTCGCGGCGTGCAGGAGATGCTGGGCCATGCGAGCCTGGCGACGACCCAGATCTATACCCACCTTGACTTCCAGCACCTGAGCCGCATCTACGAAGCAAGTCACCCCCGGGCGCGCAAGAAGGCTTGAATCCTCAGCAGGTCGCCGGCCCCGACAGCCACCGGGGTGAGCGACTGGGACTTTCATCAGCGCCATGAGCGACAGCCCGCAATTCAATCCCCACGGCACGACCATTCTGGCCGTCCGCCGCGCTGGCTCCGTAGCCATGGGGGGCGACGGACAGGTCACCCTTGGCAATACCGTGATGAAGGGCAATGCGCGCAAGGTGCGCCGGCTCTTCAACGACAAGGTACTCGCAGGCTTCGCGGGGGGTACCGCGGATGCGTTCACGCTGTTCGAACGCTTCGAGGGCAAGCTTGAGAAGTACGGCAATCTCACCCGCGCGGCGATCGAGCTTGCCAAAGACTGGCGTTCGGACCGCTATCTGCGGCGCCTCGAGGCGCTGTTGCTGGTGGCGGATCCGGGGAAGATCTTCGTGATCTCGGGCAATGGCGACGTCATCGAGCCGGATTTCGACGTGGCCGCAATCGGCTCGGGTGGCCAGTTTGCGTTGGCGGCGGCACGCGCGCTGATCGAGGGCTCCCAGCTGGCTGCGCGCGATATCGTCGAGCGCTCGCTCAACATCGCCGCCGACATCTGCATCTACACGAACCGGAACCTGGTGATCGACGAATTGCCCGGTACGGGTGCCTAGCCGGCACAAGTCACGCCTTGCGCCTGTGGCAGGCGAGGGCTGGCACATCCGCAGGCGGCACGCCGCTGTCTGCCGAAAACCAAGGAGCTCGGGGTCGACATGTCATCGCTCACGCCTCGTCAGATCGTCCAGGAACTGGACAAACACATCATCGGCCAGGACGCCGCCAAACGCGCTGTGGCCATCGCCCTGCGCAACCGCTGGCGCCGCATGCAGGTCGAGGAGCCGCTGCGCCAGGAAATCACGCCGAAGAACATCCTGATGATCGGTCCGACCGGCGTCGGCAAGACCGAGATCGCGCGCCGCCTGGCGAAGCTTGCGAACGCTCCCTTCGTCAAAGTCGAAGCCACGAAGTTCACCGAAGTCGGCTATGTCGGGCGCGACGTGGATTCCATCGTCAAGGACCTGGTGGATATCGCCGTCAAGATGATGCGCGAGCAGGAAGTCGAAAAGGTTCGCCTGCGCGCACACGATTCGGCCGAAGAGCGCGTGCTCGATGCGCTGCTGCCCAAGGCGCGGGTCATGGGCTTTTCCACGGATGAGCCGCAGGTTCCGCGCGATGCGGACACGCGGCAGAAATTCCGCAAGATGCTGCGCGAGGGCCAGCTCGATGAGCGCGAGATCGAGATCGAGCTCAGCGCGATACCGATGGGTGTTGAGATCATGGCGCCTCCGGGAATGGAGGAAATGCAGCAGCAGCTGCAGTCCATGTTTGCCCATCTCGGCGGCAACCGTACCCGGGCACGCAAGGTGAAAGTGCGCGAAGCGCTGCAGCTGATGACCGACGAGGAGGCCGGCAAGCTCATCAACGAGGACGAGCTCAAACTCAAGGCGCTCGCGAATGCCGAGCAAAACGGCATCGTGTTCATAGACGAGATCGACAAGGTAACGCGGCGCCAGGAGTCAGTCGGCGCGGACGTCTCGCGTGAGGGCGTGCAGCGGGATCTGCTGCCGCTGGTGGAAGGTTCGACCGTCACCACCAAATACGGCCCGGTGAAGACCGACCACGTGCTGTTCATCGCTTCGGGCGCTTTCAGCCTCTCCAAGCCGTCGGATCTGATCCCGGAGCTGCAGGGAAGGTTGCCGATCCGCGTCGAGCTCGACTCCCTGAAAGTCGGGGACTTCGTACGCATTCTCACCGAGCCCGACGCCTCGCTCACCGCCCAGTACAAGGCGCTCATGGCAACCGAAGGGTTGAAGGTGGAATTCGCCGCCAGCGGCGTGCAGAAGATTGCGGAGATCGCCTTTCACGTGAACGAGCGTACCGAGAACATCGGAGCCCGACGCCTTCATACGGTCATGGAACGACTGCTGGAGAGCGTGTCCTACGAGGCCTCGGAGAAGCACACCGAAGCGGTGACCGTCGATGCACAGTACGTCGAGGATCACCTGGGCAACCTGGTCAAGGACGAGGATCTGAGTCGCTATATTCTTTAGGTGGCCCCGCGGCAATACCAATGACGGTGCCCGCCGCGACGGCCGTCTGCGCCCGCTTCGCGGGGCAGAACGAACCGAGCTGATAGGCGTAGCTGCGCGTGAACTCGGCGCCGAACAGGAACACCTGGGCCGAGTAATAGACCCAGACGAGCAGCAGCACGACCGAGCCGGCCGCCCCGTACGTCGAAGCCAGACCGCTGTTGCCCAGATACGCGCCGATCGCATACTTTCCGACCGTGAATAGCAACGCGGTGACGACGGCGCCTGTGAATACGTCGCGCCAGGCGATACGCACGCTCGGCAGCACCTTGTAGATCGTGCCGAAAAGCACAACGACGAGCGCGAAGGAGAACGCGCCGTTCAACCAGCCGGCGACGACGTCGACTACCGCCTCGCCGCCCCATATCCTCTCGAGCGCCGTCAGCGCTGCACTGATGACCAGCGACACCAACAGCAGGAATCCAAGCGCGAGAATGATTCCTGCCGACAGGACTCGCGTGCGGATGAAGTACCAGAAGCCCTGACGCTTCTCGGCAGGCACATCCCAGATCTGATCCAGGCCCGCTTTCAGCTCCGCCAAGGCCGTGTTTGCGCCGATGAGGAGTGTGACCACGCTGATGATCGTGGCCAGGACTCCGGCGCCGGGACGACCCGCGTTTTCGAGGACCGCCTGCACCGCGCTTGCACCCGTGGTGCCGATCAGACCTCTGATCTGCTCGACGATCTCGCCACGCGCCGCCTTTTCGCCGAAAAAAAATCCTGCTATCGCGATCGACAGGATGAGCACCGGGGCAAGTGAAAAGACCGTGTAGAACGCCAGCGCCGCGCCGGTCCGCGACACCTGATGGCGCATCCATCCATCCACGGCATCCCGCCCGAGGTTCCACACGTATTTGCGGAACAGAGCTGTCGCTGCGCCGGATGCGGCCACGATCAATCGATGCCGTGGTGAGTGCGCCTGCCGACGTCAGGAGCAACGACCGCTTTCACGGGGAAATGATCGGAAGCTGCGCGCGCCTCGACGCTTCGATGTACCAGCAACTCAAGCAGAGCGCCGGCGGGCCGGCTCCAGACCCGATCGAGGGCAAACACGGGCGCCCAGACGGGGAAGGAGCGCTGCCCCGGGGGCTTGCCCAACAGCCCGTGAAGCCACCGCAATGGCCTGCCGATGGGCAGCCATTCGTTGATATCTCCGAGCACGACGACGGGCCGTTCGGGGGGTATGCCGCGCAGCACGGTGAGCAGCTTCTTCACCTGAAACCGCCGTTCGGCCGGACGCAGACCCAGATGCGTCACGATCACGCGCACGACCTGAGCGCCGGCGTGGACTTCAACGTCCAGTGCGCCGCGGGGCTCTCTTCCCTTGAATGAGAGATCATATCGGCGAACCGTGCCGAGCTTGCGCGTGGTGAGCAATGCATTGCCGTACTGGGCTCCGTCGCGCACCAAAGTGGTTCCGGCGATGGGCTGCATCCCCGTGGCCTGCGCCAGAAACTCCAGCTGCATCGAGTCCGTCTGCAATCCAGGGCGGCTGTCGACCTCCTGCAGACCGACCGTGTCGCACCTCATCTCGTGGATGACTCGAGCCACCCGCTCGACGTCGTACCGCCCGTCGTTGCCGACACACCGGTGGATGTTATATGAGCCGATCGTCAACAGATCGCGGCCGGCGTGCGCGGCGCGATTCGCCTGTTGGAGACGCGAGACGGCGAGATCGAACTGTTTGTTCATGGCAAAAAAGCGCTGCCGCCGGGACTCAGTCGCGCAGAGGAACGCTTCGGCCGGCAAAACGGCCGGCGGCGACACGCTGCTCGGCTGCGAGCTCGTCGGCTCGCGCGACGGTGAGCCACCGACGCACCGCCCACGCAGCAGTGGCAAGGACAGCGGCTGCACCCGCACACCACCACACGTTCAGCGCCTGTGGATTGCCCAACCCGGTGACGGCCTCCAGTCCGAAGAGTGTAGTGACCACGGTTCCAGGCAAGAGGCCCAGGGCGGTGCCCGCGAGGAACTGTTCCGCCTTGATCCGCATCGCGCCCGCAACGACATTGATGACCGCGAACGGAGCGAGGGGCACGAATCTGACCGCCGCCATTGCCAGCGTGCCGCGGTGATAGAGGAATCGGCTCAGATGGCCGAGCCGTCTGCCGGCAATGCGTCTCACGAGCGGCCGGCTGAGCCGACGCCCGACGGCGTAAGTGACGACCGCGGAAATCATCACTCCGGAGAAGGAGTAAGCAAACCCCACCAGCGGCCCGAAGGCGACCACCGCGAAGAGCGTGATCAGGGCGCGCGGGAACAGCACGAAGGCCGCCGGAGTGTAGGCAACCAGTACAAAAACCGGGACCCACGGACTAGTGGCTGCTGAGCGGGCCCGCTCGATCACTTCGTCGGCCGCCGTGATCGAAGTCAGCGGCGAGTAGCCCCAGACCAAAGCCAGCGCCGCGAAGGCCGCGAACGCCGTCAAGCCGAGGACGGCTCCACGACTCACCGACGCGAACTCCATGGCGCCTTTGGACGCAGAGTCTCCGACCACGGAGTCCGGGGGTACCGGCCGCTCAGGATCCGCAACCCCGGCCACCGCCAGCAGGGCCGCGGACGGCTCTCCCAGTTTCTCGAAGGGCTTGAGAGTCCGGTCGCGTTTGGACCTGAGCGAGTCGATGGCGGCCGCTATCGACCCGCATCGTTCGACGGCTTCGTGGACGCTCTCCACCGGCGCATCGAGGTGTTCGCCAAGCAGGCGATCCCGTGCCTCGCAGATGGCACTACGCGCACGCAACTCGCCTCGCGCTTCGAGCACGAGATCGCACTCGGTGTCGACCCCCATCGAACGGTTGGCAAAGTTGGCCGAGCCTACGCGCAGCCACTCATCGTCAACGATCATCAGCTTCGTGTGCAGATCGCAGCACTGCTCAGCGGACAACCCGGGAAGGTACGGATAGTACGCATGGAAGCGGTTGTACCGGTCCGCTGCGCGCAGGTTGCGCAACATGACGGTCCGCAAGGTTCCCATCGTGGATGATTCGAACACGCCGCTGTTCGAATGCCTCAGGACCACGACCACTTCGGGCCCGTCCGGCTCCTCCAGGCGTGCAGCCAGAGCAGCGCCGAGTTGCCTTGCGGTGAAATATTGATTTTCGAGATAGATGTAGCGCCTGGCCGCCGCGATCATGTCCAGGTACAGCCGCTCGACTTCCCTGACTTCGCACTCACCGGCGATCGAAGGTACGGTGCGGGCAATGCCCACATCGATACGGGCGAATGTCGGTGTCAGCTCAACCGGCCACGGGTCTGCGCGCTCGTCGGCCACCGGCAGCGCCTTCCCGGTCACAGACTTCCAGCGCTCGCCCACGAGCTCGTGTAATGCCAGGGCAGCCTCCCCGTCAACTGCCAGCATGGCGTCGTGAAACGGCGGATAAACCTCCGCTTCGCCCTCGTTGCGGCGGCGTTCATCACGAGCGCGATGCTCGGACGTGTCCCACCGTCCGCACGTCAGGTCGATGCCGCCGCAAAAGGCGACCGACCCGTCGACGACGACCACCTTCTGATGCAGTGCCGCACCGACGGGGCATCGATCGTCGTAGCGGAAGTGAACCCGCTTGTGCGGGTGCCAGCCTAGGTTGTAGACCGGCGGGGACTCACGCCCCTTCGCGAACACGAGCGGGTAGTCCCACGTGAGCACGTGGACCTTGAGCGTGCGGCGGCGGCGCACCAGGAAATTGAGGAAATCCCCGAGACGATCGGGAATCGAGTGGTCCTCCAGGTGCAGCCGCGTGGCACTGTGGAAGTCCCACGCGGCGATGACTATGCATCGCCTCGCGCGCAGCGCGGCCTGTGCAAAGGCCCTGAAATACGCCTCCGCGTCGATGAGCAACGCGGCACGCTCCGCCCTGGCCACGTGTTGGCAGTTCTTTCCGGGCCGCAACAGAGTGGCGGACGTACACGCTCCCGTGGACGAGCCAGCGACGGACTCATCACGATTGTGGAACTGGACCGACGAGTTGTGCGCGGGGACCGCCGGTCCCGCGCGAGCTGCAGCCATGGTGACGTTTGAGCAAGCTTCATTCCCACCGCGCGCCAGAGTCGCCCCGCCAGCGCGCTGCCCGAAGGCTATGGAAATTTACAGCCGCCGCGTCTTAGCGTATGACACAGGCTTAACACAGGCAGTCAGTGGAGGACGCCGTGAAGAACAAGCTGTTGCAGGAAGAAGCTGGGCGAATGTATGCCATCGTGATGGAGGCGGGAGACGAGGTGGTGGGCTGTTTGACAGCCTTTGCCCGCGTCGAACGGCTGTCCAAGGCTGAATTCAAGGGACTGGGCGGTCTGCGGGAGGTGCTGCTGGGATGCTTCGAGATCGACGGCAAGCCGGCCGTGAACGTGCCTATCACCGAGCCGGTCGGAGTCGCCTCCCTCGTGGGCAACATTGCACTGTTCAACGGCGAGCCGACGGTCGAGCCCCATGCGGTCGTGCGGAAAGCCGACGGCAGCGCCTGGGGCGGCCGCCTGCTCGAGGGACACGCGTGTCCGACATTGGAGATTCTGCTCAGCGCCCGCGACTGACAGACGCCGGCCGGGTTCGGGACGCGGCGCGGCCGAGCGCCACCGCGGCTGAGACATGGGCAAGATGCGTCAGGCCTTGAGGAAAATTGCCCAGCATCTCGCCGGTGCGCGCCGCATATTGCTCTGAAAACAAACCCAGATCGTTGGCGCAGCGGCACGCTGCCGTGAAGATCTGGCGGGCCACCGTGATACAGCCCTGGCGCGCCAGCACTTCGGCGAGCCAGAACGTGCACGCGAGAAAGGTCCCTTCTGCTCCTGGCAGGCCATCCGCGCTCTGGTAGCGGAGGATCAGGCCGTGGTCCTGAGAAAGGGTCCGGCGGATGGTTTCAGTCGTCCGCAACATGCGCGGATCATCGTAGGGCACGAAGTCAACACTCGGCAACAACAGTAGCGCCGCATCGACATCGTGCGCTCCGTACGCACGGACAAAGATCCCGCGCCGCCGATCGACTCCGCGGCGCTCGATGTCCCACCGCAATTCATCGCGGGCCTGCTGCCAGCGGACTACTGGAGCGGGCAGCGAATGCCTCTGCGCGAGCGCGATGCCGCCTTCGATGGCCGCCCAGCACATCACTTTCGAATGGACGAAGTGGCGCGGCCGCGAGCGGACTTCCCAGATTCCACGGTCAGGCTCGCGCCATCTGAGAATCGCCACTTCGACGATCTTGACCAGGAAGTCCCAATAACGCGGCTGCGGACGCTCGCCTCGTTCGCTCCAGCGCCACGAGAGCTCCACGATCGTACCGTACATGTCGGCCTGGAACTGACGCTCTGCCCCGTTACCGATCCGCACGGGCTGTGAGCCGCGCCATCCCTCGAGCCCCCGCAGTGTTACTTCCGTCAGCCGGCGTTTGCCGTCGACTCCGTACAGCACCTGCAGCTCGTCCGCGTTTCCAGCGGCAGTGCGCTGGATGAAACGGCGTACTCCGTCAGCCTCCGCCTCGAAACCCAGATTGGCGAGCGCGCGCACGGTGAAGATCGAATCGCGAATCCAACAGTAACGATAGTCCCAGTTGCGCTCGCCCCCGATGCGCTCGGGCAGCGAAGTGGTCGGTGCGGCGACGATGGCTCCCGTCGGCGCATAGGTCAATGCCTTCAGCACGATCGCCGAGCGTTTGATGCGGGGGCCGGGCCCGTCGCGATGCGGAATCTTCGCAGCCCATTGCTTCCACCAGTTGCGCGTCTCGGCGAACTGCGCCCCCAGTTGCGCGACCGCGTTGCGTCCGGCGCGGGCCGCGGAGCCGGTCTCAGGGTGGTGAAACTGAAGCGCCACGTGGCGCCGCTGCCCGGCGCGTACGTGGAACTCGCCCCGCAGGCCGTGCTCGTCTGCGATTTCGAGGGGCACGTCACCGAAAATCAGCAGTCCCGTGTTGCTGCCGACCGCGAAATGCCGGTTCTTTCCGGCCGGGTAGATCCAGGGCTTCACTTCGCCGCAATCCAGCCGGGGAAGGACGGCGACATTGAAGTCCATGGCGCCGCGAACACCGCGGACGATTCTCACGAGCTTCCTGCGCGGGCGCCGCCGGCCGCCGACGCGCATCGCGAAGAAATCGATCAGTTGCGCCTCGTTGGATCCACACTTGAACGTGGTGACGAGAATCAGACCGTCGCGCAGGTAGGCGCGATGACTCGTATACCGGGCGGCTGGAGTGATCGCGAAGAAGCCGCCCTTCTCCCAATCCAACAGTCGACCGAAGCAGCTGTCGGAATCGAAGCGTGGGAGACAACACCAGTCGATCACCCCGCTGCGGGAGACGAGTGCAGCGGAGTGACAGTCCCCGATGAGCGCGTACTCGGAAAGGGG
>FTEO01001331.1_pt1 | contig 11674 bp, 10 predicted proteins | sample 1640211 | NCBI WGS metagenome assembly FTEO01 (sample SAMEA3914816, study PRJEB12502) | metagenome | biome: forest; material: soil | place: USA | collected 2011-09-16 | depth 0.3 m | reverse complement strand
GCCGCCTGCATCGGCACCGCGTGGGCAAAGAGCCCATGCAGATCATGATCATGGGCTATCTGTAGTTTCTTCCAGGCAGCGAGTGCTGCAGCCTGGCTGCTGAACGCTCCCAACTGAATGCCAAACCCTGCCGGCTCGGCAGGCTTCGTCGCCGCTGACGCTGGCTCCGCGGCGACTGGCTTCGTGGCCGCCGCGCTGGCTGGGGCACTCGCCACTGGCTTCGCGCCTGTTGCGGGTGCGGTCGCGGACTTGCTCGCTCCTGCGTCGCGCCGCTCCGCCTCGTTCGCCTCGGTCAGCGGCGACGGATTGTTCTCGAGCGTGAAATTCTCGATTCGGATGCGCGCCTCTTCCGCCCATTTGCCATTCGGATGCTGCGCGAGGAACTGCTTGTACGCGTCGGCCGTCTCCGCGCCGCTCGCGCGTTTCCAGTCGCGATCTTCGACCAGTTGATCCATGCGAGCGTGCGCCTGCGTGGCGAGCGCGCTGTCCGGATGACGCTGCAGAAAGTGGTCGTACGATTCCAGCGTGTCCGCTGATTCGGCCGACTTCCAGTCGATACGCTCGCGGCTGCAGCCAGCAACGAGCGCTGCCGCCACCACCCCTAGCAGAACCGCGCGCGTCAGCGCATTCACTTTCATCACGGCCTCGCCTCCGATGTCGGAACAGAATGCGGCACACGTCACGGGTGCAGCCGCCCCCGCGCGAAACATTCTAGCCGGCCAGTCATAATCCCGGCGTCCTCTTCAGGAGCCGCAATGAGCGAATCCCCTAAACGCCGGCTGCTGGATGAGATCGGCACCTCGCCGACCTTCGTTGCGGAGGGCTGCCATCTCACCGGCGATCTCGAAACCAGCGGTCCTCTCGTCGTCTGCGGCTCGGTCCGTGGCGACGGACGTATCGGCGGCGCGCTGCGCATGGCCGCGCAGGCGGCGTGGACCGGAGAAGTCCACGCCCAGCATGGAATTATTGCGGGCCACGTGACAGGTAAGCTCGTGATCACCGAGAAGCTGGAGATCGGCGCTACCGCCGTGATCCGGGCGGATGTCTTCGCGCGCAGCATTGCAGTGGCCAAGGGCGCGGTCATCGAAGGCCAGATGACGATCACGAGCGGCGAAGCAGTGATCGAGTTCGAGGAGAAGCGCACGGTGCGCCGCGCGGGCTAGCCGCGGTCTTACGATCGGTCCCTGCGTTACAAGTGATACACCGCTGCATGCGGTGGACGCGCACGGAACCTGTCACTAAAGTGGTTCAACTGGCACACGGATCGTGCAATACAGGATGTCTCTATCCGGCGACGCCGCCTTCCGCATGAAACCTGCGCGCTTTCTGCATCTCGTCGCCCATCGGGGCGATGCTGCCGGACACCCGGAAAACACGCTGCCGGCGTTCCAGTCCGCGCTCGACCTCGGCGTGCGATTCATCGAGGCGGACGTGCAGATCGCCGCGAACGGCGTCCCGGTCACCACGCGCGCGAGTGAAGTGCTGATCGACGATATCGCCGTGCAGACCGTCGCCGGTCTCACCGCCGCGGAGCTCGCACGGGTCGATGTGAGCGAGCCCGAACGTTTCGGCACCCGATTCAAGGGCACGTGCATTCCGCGCCTGGTGGATGTGCTGAGCCTGCTGACCCAACGTCGCGAGATCACTGTGTTCGTCACCCTCGGCCGCGCGAGCCTTGCGCGTTTCGGTCACGACCAGGTGGTGGCGCAAGTGGCCGAGACCCTTAAGCCCTTTCGTTCGCGCTGCATCGTCGTGTCCGCGGATCTGCCGGCCGTTCATCGGGCACGACAGACGAGCGGGTTTCAGATCGGCTGGGCCGTGCCGGCCTACGACAGCCACACCCGTCTCAAATACGAAGCGCTGCAGCCCGATTACCTCTTCTGCGATTGCGCGCTGCTGCCGGCTGGCGTGGCGTTGTGGCGCGGGCCGTGGCGCTGGGTCGTGCGGAATGTGCAGACGCTGGATGTCGCGCTCGATCTCGGCGCGCGCGGCGCTGATTTCGTCGCAACCGCGAGCGTGCGCTCATTGAGCGAAGCCATGCGGACGCATGCGTCCAGTCAGGCGAGGAATCCGGAAATCACGGTCACCCTCGCGGACGATGCCACCACCGTCGCGCGTGTGGACCCGATCACCCCATAGCGGCAGGCGCCGTCAGCTCTGCGATGATCTTGCGCTCGAGCCAGCTCGGCCCGGCGAAGCGATCGAAGAAGCCGCAGTGTCCGCCATGCCGCGTGAGTGTGACCCGCAGCGCAGGAGATTTCGCGAGCCGCTCGAGGCCCGCGGCGGGAATGATCGGATCGTCGAGCGAGGTGATCACGCTCGAGGGCACGGCGAGATTGGCAAGCCTCTCCCCGGTGATCGCATAGCCGTTGAGGTACTCCTCGAGGCTCGCGAACTCGGTGAACTTGCGCACCATCTCGGACGTCATGCGCCGCAGGCTCGCAAAACGCAGCAGCTCGCCGAAGTTGTACACGGACGGCCACGCAGCCTGCTTTTTCACGAGCGAGCGCGTCCACTTGCGGATGAAATACCGGTGATAGAACGAGAAGCCGTGCTCGATGGCGTGCAGCGTCTCCATCGGGTCGAGCACCGGCGACACGGCAACGACCCGCGCGATGTCGAGCTCCGCCTCGTTGGCCTGGGCGGCCACGCGCAGGAGGAAGTTACCCCCCAGTGAGAAGCCGGCGAGATGTAGCGGCTTGCCGGGCAGCATGGCCTGCACCCGCCGGATGGCGCCGACCACCTCCGGCAACAGGCACGAGTGGAACAGATCCCGGTTCAGATGGTGCGTGGAGCCGTGATCACGCAGATTGAGCCGCAGCACGTCGAACCCGAGATCGAACAGCTTCTGGGCGAGCGAGAGGATGTAAAGCGAGTCCGAGCTGCCCTCCCATCCGTGGAGCAGCACCGCCACCTTGCCCGCTTCGGGCCGACCGAGCGTTGCAGGCCGCGAGAGGAACCCCTGGAGCCGCACTCCATCGCCGCAATCGAGCAGATGCTCTTCGCTCACCGAGAGCAGGGCAGCCGCGTTCCGCTCTACCGAGCGGCGCCGCACGGGCAGGCTCACCAGAAAGGATTGCACGTGTGGATTGCGCATCCACAGCGGCGGTTGAAAGCCTTCGTCCACGATCACCGCAAACGTATTTCGATGCGATTGTTGGCTGCTGCCGCCCGGTTCCACTCTCCCGCGGTCAATGCGCTGGAAACTTGCGGATAGGGCACGAGCGTGCCGGTGGCATCACCGGCGGTGAACTGGATATCGAGCGCCCCATGCGTGGAGCTGCGGAACTCGCCCATGAGATTCGCGAAACCCAGTGATTCACGTTGCGCTGGCGGCAGCGAATCTTCGTGAGGGTTGCCCACGGAGTTGCAGCGTGCGAAAGGCATATCGTCCGGCGCCATCGAGTAGCCCTCGGACGGATTGCCGACGAGACAATAGCGGCCGGGGTAGGTGCGCACTTCGGCAACACCCTGATAGCTGCGCGCGGCAAGGCGCGTAAACACCTGGCGCAGCGCTTCGAGACGGGGACCGCTCAACGCATCATCACCATACGGGACCTGGATGGTGACGGACCTGGCATCGGTGGCCGTGGTTGGCGCCGGCGCCGCTACGAGAACGCCGGCAGCAGATGCCGGCTCACCCCGGACAGCGGGGCCGAAAGCATTGATCGATTCCAGCGCCTCGGTGTCGTTCACATCGCTAACGGCGGCAGTCGGCAGCTCGCCGGGAACCGGTGTCGTCATCGGGTTGGCAGCGGCAGCGGGCGGAGTTGCAGGAGTTGCTAGAGCGGCGCGCTGCAGATCGGCAAGCTGCGCGACCAGACTCTGCCGCAGGCTCGCTTCACGCCACCACAGCCCGGCGCTCGCGAGCGCCACCACGAGCGCGATGCTCGCGATGATCCACGCCACGCGGCCTTCGCGGCCCGCGACTGACGAGGTCGGCACGGGAGGCAGCGCGTCCCGCAGCAGCATGCGCACGTCCGACGTGATCCGCTCCGACTGCGTGTCGATGCTCGCAACGAGGGCTCGTCGCAACTCCGCGAACTGCTCGCGCAACGCTGTATCGGTGAGCGGCTTCGAGGCCGGAGGCGACACGTTCTCCTCGCCATCGTCGTTCGCCACGGCTTCGAGCGTCACCTGCTGGAACGTGGACTGCTCGCCGGTGCGCCGGTCCGCCACCAGGTGCAGCTGGTACAGCACCTTCGACACATCCGCCTGCTTGATCTGCTTCGGCAGCACGCCCACCGCACCCAGCGCGCGCGCCTGCCCGAGGTACAGCTCACCTTCCTGCGAGGTGTACATCATGATGGGGATGGTGGCGGTGCGCGGATTGTTCTTGATCGCCTGCACGGCCTGGAAGCCATCCATGCCGGGCATCATGTGGTCCATGAAGATGACGTCGGGCCGGTGGTGGCCCAGGTACTCGATGGCCGCCTCGGCGTTCTCCGCGCTGTCGACGTCTATTTCGTACTTTTCGAGAATGCGGGACAGGAACACACGCGCCGACTTCGAATCGTCAACGATCAACGCGCGTTTGACCCCCATGCCAGCTCCCTGAATCGCTCTGCGAGACATCGGGAAGTGTAGCGCAGAAAAACCCGCGTTCCAGCTTCCGCACGTCCTCCGATCAAGAGCAGGGCTCCGGCTGAGAGCTGGGCGACTGTCGCTGAGCGACGACGCCGGGCACCGTGCGATACAGATCCGCGAGCCGCTGTGCGAGCGCGAGCGATGACCAGGTCTGCGCATACGCGCGCCCCTGGTCCCGAAGGCGAGCGTGTAATGCCTGGTCCTCGAGCACTCGCACGATGGCCGACGAGAACTCCGTCACGCGCTCCGGGACGATCACTGCGCCACAGTCCGGCTTGAGCACGAACTTCGTGCCGAGCTCGGCCGTGGACACGACCGGTGTGCCCTGGGCCATGGCTTCGAGCAGCACGAGCCCTTGCGTCTCCGTGCGCGAGGCGAAGACGAACACATCCGCAGCGGCATAGCAGTCGAGCAGAAGCGTGTCGCGGTCGAGGTAGCCGACGAAGCGCACGTCGTTCGCGAGACCCATGCGCCCCACGAGCTGCCGCAGCGACTCGCGGGCCGGGCCTTCCCCTGCAATGACCAGCAACGGGTTCGCGACTTGCTTGCGCACCTCCGCGAACACGTTGATCAGGAATTCGATGTTCTTCTCATGCGCCACGCGCCCCACGTACGTGACGAGAGGCCGGTCCGCCGGCAGCCCGATGTGAGCCCGGAACCGCGCACCCTCACCCGGCCGAAAGCGATCCGCAGGCAATCCGGTGGGCAGCACATGGATCGGCGTCGTCACACCATAGGCCAGGAGCACGTCGCGCATGGGCTCGGAGGGCGCGATCAGCCCGCTCACGTCCCGGCACTGCGAGCGCGTGAATGCCTTCGCCATCAGGCGGCCGAGCCGGCGTGGGAGCACCGGCACGTAGTGGTGGAGATATTCCTCGAAGAACGTGTGATACGTCGCGATGCACGGGATGCCGGCCCGGCGCGCAAACCTCACGCCCGCGTAGTGCGCGATGAACGGCGTGTGGATGTGGACGAGATCGAACGCGCCGCGGGGCAGCGCGTCGAGCGTGCGACACAGGGCACCCCAGCGCATGCGACGGTCTTCGGGGTCGCCCGGGATATTGGCGCCAGCCACCCTCACGACGTTGGGGTCGACATCTTCGAACGCCGTCGCGTAGTCGGGGGCGACGAGCGTCGTCTCGACTCCACAGCGGGTGAGGTCCTGCCGGAACGTGCGTACCGATGTGGAGACGCCGTTGACTCGCGGGAAGTAAACGTCCGAGATGAAGAGTACGCGCACGCGCCGTCAGGAACTCACGTGACGGCGAGCCCAAGCGCGGCGAGCGCGAAGCCAATACCGGCGCCAGCCAGAACGTCGGTCGGGTAATGGAGGCCGAGTACGACACGCGACGCCGCAATCAGCGAAGCCAGCGGCACGAGCACCCAGGCAAGCTCAGGGAAATGGGAGACGGCCTGCCACGTGAAGGACACCGCATGCAGCGTGTGACCCGACGGGAAGCTGTACCGGTCGAGCGGTGCGGCCGCAAGCGAGATCGACGAGTGCGTGATGAACGGCCGCTCGCGCACGAACACATGCTTGAGCGCCTTGTACAGCACCACGCCGAGCACACCGGTGATCAGCATGACGACAACGGGCCGGATCGCTCCCGGGCCATAGAGCAGAGGGAGGAGCGCCAGCATGGCGTACCAGACGACGCCATCGCCGAGCCGGCTCGCCACGCGAAAGGTCATGCGCAGACCGCCGTGGGAGGCGCCTCGATTGAGACTGCGGCACATGCCGTACTCGGCCGCGTCTATGCGGGCGAGCATCGCGCTGAGGCTGATTGTCTTCATGGGCGTCCCTCGGTAGCCGTACCAGGCCGAATCGCTCAGGCCGAATCGCTCAGGCTTCGAGGCTAGGCAGTCTCGGCCAGGCGCAAGACCACCCGATGACTTCCGTGTGAAAGTTTTCTTGCGACAGGCAGTTATGAGGCAATCTGCGTGAACTGCTTCACGATCCGGAGCACGTTACAATTCGGCGAATGCTCTTCCTGACATATCACCCGCGACGGCGCCCGGAGCCCGCGCGACAACGGGGTCTGCCCCTGATTGCCGCTGTGGCGCTTGGGCTGATGAGCCAGCAAAGCCTCGCGATCAGCCGGATCGTGCTCGAAGTGGGTGAAATAACAGTCCCGGGCACTCGCGCAGCAGGCGTGGTCGCCACTGTGGATTTGCAGACCCGGGGCGCACCTTCCGCTCGAGTGCGCGTAGATCAACTCGACGTCCCTGCACCCCTTGGCACACTCCGCAATGTCGACGTGGTGTGCGGCAACGTCGTGATCCGCGAGCCGAAGCTTGCCTGCCGGAACGCTCAAGCCGCGGCTCGTGGCGGGCCCACGAAGACTCTCGCCTTGCAGGGATCGGTGGAGTACGACACGACTCACCGCACGACCTCGATCGAAGGCTCCGGGCTCGCCGTCGGCGGTGGCGTGGCGCAGTTCGCTGGCAAGCTCGATGCTCAGGGCTGGTCCGTCGCAGCGAGTGCGGATGGACTGAACATTCGCCAGGTTCGCACGCTGGCCGCGCCCTGGCTGAAGGTGCCCGACAGCCTCACGTTCGACGGGCATGTGGACGCAGAAGGGGAAGCGGTCAGCCGCGACGGCTCGCTCGCGGTGAATGCGGAGCTCCGCAGCACAGATCTGAATTTCACGAACGCCGACAGCACGGCTGTCGCCGAGAGCGTGACCACCGGCCTGCGTATCACGGCGGAACGTACGCGAACCGGATACGACATCGAAGCGCGGCTCGACGGCACCGGCGGCCAGGCGCTGGCCGGGCCGGTGCTACTCGACCTCGCCACAAATCCCCTGAAGCTCGAAACACGCGGACGACTCGCCGGCGACACGCTCACGCTCGATGATGTATCGCTGTTTCAGAAGAACCTCACGGAAGCGCACGCGCACGGCACCGTCGTACTCGGCGAGAAGCCGGGCGACACGCCCGTGGTCGCCGAAGCTCACGTGGACCTGGCGAGCCTGCTCTTCCCGGCCGCGTACACGAGCTTCATGCAGATCGGGCTTGCGGCCACGGACTTTGGCCAGCTGAAGACCACCGGCATCGCGCGGGGGACTGCGGAGATTGCCAACAACGAGGTGACGAAACTGCAGCTGCAGATCAGCAACCTCGCCATGCGCGATGCCAAAGGCAAGTTCACGATGGACGACGTGAACGTCGGGCTCAACTGGGTGGCCGATGCGAAGGGCACGGTCGAGCCGTCGTACGTGTCGTGGAACACGGCCGGCGCGTATGGGCTGACCGGCGGCGCGACGCATCTCGAGTTTCTTGCGCGGGGCTACGGGTTCGAGCTCACCAAACCGGCGCGGGTGCCCGTTTTCGATGGCGCCATCGTGATGGACAAGCTTGCCACGAGGCAGCTCGGCACGAGCGATGCGGAAGTGGATTTCGATGCGAAGATCGAACCCATCAGCATGCCGCTCCTCAGCCGCGCGTTCGGCTGGCCGGAAATGTCCGGGCAGCTCGCCGGCACCATCCCGGGACTCACGTATCGCAATCGCGTCCTGAGCGTGGATGGCGACGTCGTCGCAAGTGTGTTCGACGGCAGCATCATCGGCCGCGGCTTCAAGCTGCAGGACCCGCTCGGGCCGTGGCCGCGACTGTCCGCAGACGTCACGGCGCGGCGGCTCGACCTGTCGCTCGTGACGAAGACTTTCGCAATCGGCAGCATCACCGGGCGGCTCGATGCGGACCTCGGTAATCTCCAGCTCTTCAACTGGTCGCCGGTCGCCTTCGACGCGAAGCTGTACACGACACCCGGCGATCGCTCGAAGAAGCTCATCAGCCAGAAGGCCGTCACGAGCATCTCGAACGTCGGCGGCGGCGGGGGCGGCGTCACCGCGGCGCTGCAATCGGGGGTACTCAAATTCTTCGATGACTTCGGCTACGACGCCATCGGCCTCACGTGCAAGCTCGAGAACGACGTGTGCCTGATGGGCGGCATCGAGCCCGCGGGCATCGGCTACTACATCGTGCGCGGCAAGGGGCTGCCGCGTATCGACATCGTCGGCAATCAGGGGCGCGTGGCGTGGCCGCAGCTCGTCGGCCAGATCGTCGCCGGCATGCACGGTAACGTCGCCGTACGTTGAGTTAAACTTGCAGCCGATTCAACCCACGATTCAGCAATAGTTCATGGCGTCGCCGCGAGAATGCGGCTCGCACTGCCCTTCGAGGAGAACGCGATGCGCCGGGTCCTGCCGTTAAATCTTCTGCTCGCCGTGCTGCTGGCAGCCTGCGTCACGGTCAACGTGTACTTTCCCGCGGCCGCCGCCGAAAAGGCCGCGGACCAGATCATCGACACCGTCACCGGTACGTCCGGCTCGCCGCAGCAGTCGCAGCCCTCCAAGCCGCAGAGCTCGATCACGCAGCCTGGCGCGTCGGAGCTCGCTCCCCTGGAACAGCGAGGCACTCAGCCAGTGCTGCTCGCTGCCGCCGGCAATCTGCTCGAGCTCCTCATTCCGGCCGCAAATGCGCAGGGAGGCGTGAACCTCGATGTGAGCACGCCGGAAGTTCGGGCAGTGGTCGGGTCCATGGCCGCGCGCAACGGGCAGCTGAAGCCCTTCTTCGAGTCGGGTGGCATCGGGCTCACGTCGGATGGTCACCTTGATGTGCGCGACCAGAATGCCGTGCCGCTCGCGGACCGCGCGAACGTGAAGCGCCTGGTTGCCGAAGAGAACCGCGATCGCGACACGCTGTATACAGAGATCGCGAAGGCCAACGCCCACCCGGAATGGAAGAGCGACATTCAGAACACGTTTGCGCGGCGCTGGATCGAGCGCGCGCCCGCCGGCACGTACTACAAGGACGCTGGCGGCACCTGGAAGCAGAAGTAGCCTCCCCGCGCGCTGAAGCCCTTACTCGCGAATGCCCATGCCGCGATTGAGCATGGTCACTGCGGCGCCAAACAGTACGACCGCGGCAATCGCCATGATGGCGAAGGCCAGGCGAACGTCGACGTCCGAGCGGCCGAGGAATCCGTACCGGAACGCATTCACCATGTAGAGAATCGGATTGGCGTAGGAGGCGCCCTGTGCCCATTGCGGCAACAGTGAGACGGAATAGAACACGCCACCGAAGTAGGTGAGCGGGGTCAGAACGAAGGCCGGCACCCAGTTCACCTGGTCGAAGTTCTTGGCGAGCACCGCGTTGATGAAGCCGCCGAGCGCAAACACGATCGCCGTGAGCAGCACCGCCGCGATGATGATCAGCAGGTGATGCACGTGCAGATGCGTGAACAGTAGCGACACGATGGTGACGACGGCGCCCACCATGAGCCCACGCATCACCCCGCCCGCGAGATAGCCGATGACAATGACCCAGTTCGGCAAGGGCGACACGAGCAGTTCCTCGATGTGCTTGCCGAATTTCGCACCGAAGAATGACGACACGACATTCGCGTACGACTGCGTGATCACCGACATCATGATGAGGCCGGGCGCGATGAACTGCTGGTAGTCGAAGCCATCCATCGCGCCGACGCGGCGGCCGACGAGGTTGCCGAAGATGACGAAATACAAGGTTGCCGTGACCGCCGAGGGCACCAGCGTCTGGCCCCAGATGCGGATGATGCGTCCGTATTCGCGAATCACGATCGTCTTGAAACCGACCCAGCGGATGTGACCGAGGTCGAGCGGCGCCGGTGCGGCCGCTTGTTCGAGAGTAGACGCGTTCACGAGCGCGCTCCGTGAGCACGCGCCGCTGGCGCTTCGACACCAGGCGTGACTGCGCGCGCCTCAGCACGCTGGGCCTGCGCGTTCGCATTGGCATTCGCGCCCTTGTCGACGAGACGCATGAAGATTTCCTCGAGCCGGTTCACCTTGTTGCGCATGCTCCGCACTTCGATGCCCAGGGCCGACAGCCGCGAAAAAATGTCGTTGAGATTCTGGTCTTTCGACACTTCGATTTCGAGCGTGTGGTCATCGAGCAGCGTCGTGAGATAACCCTCGAGCTGCGGTGCCACGCTGAGTGGATCTCGCAGTGTCAGCAGGAACGTCTCGTTGTGCAGCTTGAGCAGCAGGCTGCTCATGCGATCGCGCTCCGCAATGCGCCCACCATCGATGATGGCGATGTTGCGACAGAGCGTCTCGGCCTCTTCCAGATAGTGCGTGGTCAGGATGATGGTGGTACCGCGCTCGTTGATCCCGCGCAGAAAATCCCACATGGAACGGCGGATCTCGATGTCGACGCCCGCGGTGGGCTCATCGAGGATCAGCAGCCGCGGCTCGTTCATCAGCGCGCGCGCGATCATCAGCCGGCGTTTCATACCGCCAGAGAGGCTGCGAGACATTTTGTCCCGCTTGTCCCAGAGCTGCAGCTGCTTGAGATAGTTTTCGGCGCGCGTTCGCGCGACATCGCGCTCGATGCCGTAGAACCCAGCCTGATTGATCAGGATGGTCTGCGGCGACTCGAACATGTTGAAGTTGAGCTCCTGCGGCACGACGCCGATGCAGGCCTTCGCCGCTTCGAGCTCACGATCGATGTCATACCCGAAGATGGCGAGCGAGCCCGCCGACTTGTTGACGAGCGAGGTGGCGATGCCGATCAGGGTCGTCTTGCCGGCGCCGTTCGGGCCGAGCAGCGCGAAGAAATCCCCCTGCTCGACATCGAGATCGATGCCTTTGAGGGCCTGGACGCCGTTCTTGTACGTCTTGATGAGGCCGCGGACGGAAAGTGCATTCATGGGTCACAAAAGGGTAACACGCTGCGTTGGCAGGCAGCGCGGGGCTCTATCGAAGGAGAGAGACTCGCCTCAGCTCGCGGTCTTGAGCAGCTCGTCCGCCTCGGGCGGATGCACGGGATGGCCGCCTGCGAGGCTCGCGTCGAAGAATGCCCAGTTATCGCGGCCACGCTCCTTGGCGGCGTACAGCGCCCGGTCCGCCATCTGCACCGCGAGATCGTGCGCGTACTCCGAGCCCGGATCGAGCGTAGCCGCGCCTACACTCGCCGTGACATACGGACGCGTCAGCGATGCGAGATGCGGAATGTGCAGCTCGCGCACGGACTCGAGCACCGCACGCGCAACCGTTTCGGCATGAGCGCGATCCGCGCCGAACAGCACGGCAATCAACTCCTC
>FTEO01000450.1_pt1 | contig 11714 bp, 10 predicted proteins | sample 1640211 | NCBI WGS metagenome assembly FTEO01 (sample SAMEA3914816, study PRJEB12502) | metagenome | biome: forest; material: soil | place: USA | collected 2011-09-16 | depth 0.3 m | reverse complement strand
GCCCGGCGGAAGCACGAAGTCACGATACGCGGAATCCTGCGCATCGAACGCCTCAGTGCAGGGCATCGACACCAGCCGCACATTTCTGCCGCGCGAATTGAGTGCACGCACGGCGTCCGCCGCCAGGCCGACTTCCGAACCCGTGGCAATCACGATCGCCTCGGGTGGAGCGGCGCCGTCGATGAGCACGTAGCCGCCGCGCGCGATGTTCGCTTTCTGCTCCTCGGTGCGGGGCTGCTGCGCGAGATTCTGCCTCGTGAACACGAGCGCAGTCGGCCCGTCCTTGCGCTCGATGGCGAGGATCCAGGCTACCGCCGTCTCCGTGGCATCGCACGGGCGCCACAGGCTGAGCTGCGGCATGGCGCGCAGGCTCGACAGGTGCTCGATGGGCTGATGTGTCGGCCCGTCTTCGCCGAGGCCGATGGAGTCGTGCGTGTAGACGTGGATGACGCGCACGCGCATGAGCGCGCCCAGGCGCACGGCGTTCCGCGCATAGTCCGAGAACACGAGGAACGTGCCGCCGTACGGCACGAAACCGCCGTGAAGCGCGACGCCGTTCTCGATGGCCGTCATGCCGAACTCACGCACGCCGTAGTGCATGTAGTTGCCAGTAGCGTCGTCATGCGTCACGGGCTTCGACAGCTTGGTCATCGTGTTGTTCGAGCCGGCGAGATCCGCCGAGCCGCCGAGGAAATCCGGCAGGCCCGGGTGAATGACATTGAGCGTCGCCTGCGAGGACTGGCGCGTGGCCTGCGGCGCAGTCACCTTGGCCGCCTCCGCGTAAGTTCGGGCCACGGTTTCTGACCAGCTCTTCGGCAGCTCACCGCTCAAGCGGCGCTGCAGCTCGCCGGCCAGGTCCGGAAAGGCCTGCTCGTAACGCGCGAACAGGTCGCGCCACGCGGCTTCGGCGGCCGCACCCTTCGGCCGGCAGTCCCAGTCCTTCAGAATGGGCTCGGGAATGACGAACGGCTCGGACGTCCAGCCGAGCTGCTTGCGGGCGGCCGCCACTTCGTCGGCACCCAGCGCTTCGCCGTGCGCGCTCTTCGTGCCCTGCCTGTTCGGCGCGCCCCAGCCGATGATCGTCTTGCAGCAGATGAGCGACGGCCGGCCGGTCTCCGCCTGGGCCGCGCGGATGGCCGCTGCGACGGCGTCGGCGTCGAGGCCATCCACGTGCGGCACCACATGCCAGCCGTAGGCCTCGAAGCGCTTCGGTGTGTCGTCCGTGAACCAGCCCTGCACCTTGCCGTCGATCGAAATGCCGTTGTCGTCGTAGAAGCCGATGAGCTTGCCAAGCCCGAGCGTGCCGGCGAGCGAGCAGGCCTCGTGCGATATGCCCTCCATGAGGCAGCCATCCCCCATGAACACGTAGGTGTGATGGTCGACGACCTCGAACCCCGGCCGGTTGAACTGGGCGGCCAGCAGCTTCTCGGCGAGCGCCATGCCCACCGCATTGGCGAGCCCCTGGCCGAGGGGCCCGGTGGTGGTCTCGATGCCCACCGCGGGCTCGTGTTCCGGGTGCCCGGCGGTGCGGGAGCCGAGCTGGCGGAAGTGCTTCAGCTCCTCGAGCTGGAGCGGGTATCCCGTGAGATACAGCAGCGAATACAGCAGCATCGAGGCGTGGCCGTTCGAGAGAACGAAGCGGTCACGGTCGAGCCAGAGCGGGTTGCCGGGGTTATGTTTCAGGAAGTCCCGCCAGAGCACTGCGGCGATGTCGGCCATCCCCATGGGCGCTCCCGGGTGACCGGAGTTCGCGCGCTGGACGGCATCCATGGAGAGCGCGCGGATTGCATTGGCGAGTTCGCGGCGAGTGGTCATCTGAAGGCTGCGATCCTATGGTGCGTGGCCCCGGCGCTTGCTCAATCGGCCGGTGCGGCCACCGCGCTCGAGCGCGTTGAAAAAGGGGCGCGCATTTTCCACCACCGCGCCCCAAGCAGCAATCACGAACGGTTCTAAGCGATTCGCGGCGATCCGCTGCGCCTTGCGGCCGCACCGCCTGGAGGCGCCGCCGGCCGGCCCCGGACCGCTGGAAAAAGCAACGCACAAGGGGACCCCTTGGCGATGCGACCCTTGATCAATGCGACATGTCAACGCGACATGGGCGTCGCCAGCGGGCGACGCGCCAGCTGTGTTGCCAACGGTCGGAGAAGCGGGTCTCACTCCACCGCCACGCTCAACGTGAAGTGCTCGTGGTTGCCCGCATTATGTGGCGCGCACTGAAACACAACTCCGTCACGCGCGCCCGATGCGCCGCGCACGCATGACCCAGTTCACTCAGTAGGCCGGTATCCATCTGCTACATTTCTGCGCATCGGCTCAGGAGGAACTCGCCATCACGGGGCGTGTCTTCATCGGAGCGTCGGCACACGTAGGCATCATGAGCGTATTGCGACTCGTCCAGTTCACCGACCCGCATCTCTACGGCAGCGAAACCGAAACGCTGCGTGGAATTGCCACACTGCCCGCGCTCGTGCGGACAATGGAAGTCGCGCAGGCGCGCGACTGGCCGGTGGATGCAGTGCTCGTGACTGGCGATCTCGTGCAGGATGATCCTGCCGGCTACCAGCATTTCCGCCGCCTGTTCGGCGCACTCGACCTGCCGATTCTTTGCCTGCCCGGCAATCATGACGAGCCGGCGGCCATGCACCGCGAGTTGCGCGGCGCACCGTTCATCACGGATGGCTACGTGGACATGGGCGCCTGGCGCATCGTGCTGCTCGACAGCTGCCTGCCGGGCTCCGCGCGCGGCCGCCTCACGCATCAGACTCTCGCCGCGCTCGATTCCGCGTTGAGCTCCGCGGACACCCGGCACACCCTCGTCTGCCTGCATCATCATCCGGTCGCCATGTCGAGCCGCTGGCTCGACCAGGTGGGCCTCGAGAATGCCGCGGAGTTTTTCGAGGTGATCGACCGGCATCGCAACGTCCGCGCAGTGCTCTGGGGCCACGTGCACCAGAGTTACGATTCGCTCAGAAAGAACGTGCGGCTGCTCGCCACACCCTCCACCTGCGCACAGTTCGTGCCGCGAGCGGATGAGTTCGCGGTGGACGCGCGTCCGCCCGCATACCGTACACTCGAGCTGCGACCGGACGGCACTTTGCTGACGGAGGTTGTGTGGGTCGATTCATCCGCCGCTGGGTCTTCTTCAACCTCGTCGGTCTGTTCGGCTGCCTGACGGCTCAGGCCGAGGCGCCCGTCTGGGCGATCCGCGGCGCTCACAACACCGTCTACCTCGCAGGCTCGGTCCATCTCCTCAGAGCGAAAGACGCCGCGCTTCCCGCAGCGTTCGCCCGCGCGTATGCGGACGCCGACGCGCTCGTCATGGAGATCGATCTCGACGATCTGAATCCGCTCGAGGCGCAGGGCTGGATGCTCGAGCACGGCATGATTGGCGATGAGAGCTCCCTGTCCGACCTCCTCGGCAAGAAACGCTTCGAGCAGGTGGAGCTCGAAGGCAACCGACTCGGGCTGCCGGTCGAGGCTCTGCAGATGTTCCAGCCGTGGCTCGTGGCAATGACGCTGTCGCAACTTCAGTACATGAAGCTCGGCTTCGACCCTGAGCAGGGCGTCGAGAAGCAGCTCGAGCGCAAGGCACAGGCGGATCACAAAGAGATCACCGGGCTCGAGACGCTCGAAGAGCAGCTCGGGCTGCTCGCCGGCATGTCGCAGGAAGAGCAGGCGAAGTTTCTCGACCTCACGCTCGAGGAAATGCACGAGATGGAAGGCGAGACGGACAGCCTCCTCACCGCCTGGCGCGCCGGCAATGCGCAGAAGCTCGCCTCGATGCTGAGCGATGAATACCGGGTCGCCCCGGCGCTCTACCGCATGCTGGTTGCCGATCGCAACCGGCGCTGGATGCCGCAGATCGAGAAGCTCCTGAAGAGCGACAAGGACTATCTCGTCGTCGTCGGCGCGCTGCATCTCGTGGGCACCGGCGGTCTCCTCGAGCTGACCAAAGCCCGCGGATACGAGCCCAAGCAGATGCCGTGAGCCCCGGCCAGGCGACTCACGTCATGCGCCCGCTCGTCATGCGCTGTGGTGCCTTCGGCGACATCGTGCTGCTGACGGCGCTGCTGCGGCAGCTGCACCTGCGATTCGGGCAACCCGCCGATGTGATCTCGTCAGGCCCGTGGACGATGCCACTGCTCGCAGGGCAGCCCGGCGTCGGCGAAATCTTCATTCTTCACAGCCGCCGCACGCCATTCTGGTTGAGCCGGCGCCAGCAGGCGCTGGTGAAGTGGCTGCGTGCACGAGAGCCCGGGCCCACGTGGTTCTGCGACCCGGGCGAGGTGGGTCGCGATCTGCTGCGGCGTGGGAACATCCCCGACACCTGCGTGTGCGCCGATGCGACGTTCCGCCACGTGCCCGGCGAGCACTTCGTTGATCGCTGGATCTCCTTTGCACAGACGACGCCACCGGCGTTCGAAAAACTGGTCGCGCCGGCGCCGACGCGTGTGCCGAGCGCAGCGGCACTGGAGATCGATGCCACCGCTCACGCGCAGCTCGAACCCTGGCTCGCACGACGCGGCCTGACGGGACGGTCGTTGATCCTCATCCAGGCAGGCAACAAGCGAACCATGCGGCGCGGCTCACGCCAGCGCACCACGAACACGAAGTACTGGCCCGAAGATCGTTGGGCCGCGGTGATTCGCGTGCTGCGAGCCGAGCGCCCCGATCATGCGATTCTGTTGCTCGGTGTGCCCGCCGAGCACGCGCTCAACACCGAGATTGCACAGCTCGCGAACGTGGGCAACGTGCACAACGTTGCTGACGATCTGCCCATTCAGATCCTGCTGCCGCTGCTCGAGCGGGCGAGCAGCATGGTCTCGGTCGACACCGGGCCGGCCCATGCCGCCGCAGCGCTGGGGTGCCCGACGGTCGCCCTGTTCGGCACATCCGATCCGAAGCTGTATCGCCCGGGCGGCGTTACCACGCCCGCCATCGCGTTGACGGGAGAGATCGAAGGTCAGCGAAGCATGCTGGGAATTGAAGTCGCCGCCGTCATTTCGGCCTGGCGCGCGCTCGGCACACGCTGAGCCTCAGCCGCGCTGCGCGAGCCGCCCGATCGCCTCGATGGCGATCTCCATGCCGTTCTCGATCGTAATCCGACCGACGCGGCGCGCCGCGCCTCCGGCGATGACCGGCCGGCTCGCACCGCTGCTCAACAGTTCGAGCGCCGCTCGGGAGAGATCCGCCGCGTCGAGCTTCGCACTGACCGCAAGACCTGCGCGTTCGCATTTCTCGATGCGTAAGGCCTGGTCGCCTGCGATAGGAACGGCAACACACGGACGCGCGCAAGCGATGGCCTGCAGCAGCGTGTCGCCGCCATTGGAAATGACCAGGCGCGCGCCGCGGATCAGCTCCGCAAGTTGCGACATGGGCATGCGCGGCGCGAGGCGCAGAGCAGGGGCACCTCGCACTCCGGCCGTCGACACTCCCACGAGCACCGTCGGAAATCCTCGCTCCGCGACACGGCGCGCGGCTTCGGCGACGATCTTCGGAGCATCCTCCGCGCCCGGGTGATCCGAACCCCCGCCGGGAACGACCAGAACGTACTCCCCCGGCGTGACGGCAAATTTCGCCATCATGCTCACGGCGACTTCCGCATCGGCCGGCGGCAGCACGGCATCGAGGAATCGCACACAGGGACGGCCAAGCAGGCGCTGCTTCCACCGCTCGAAGGCTCCCAGACCGCCCGCGATGAACTCCGGGTAGGCGATCCAGTGCTCATCGAGCATACGCATCCAGCCCAGACGAAACGCCTTGCGTCGCTGCCTCGGGCGCGAGCTCACGAAAACGATGCGCGCGCCGAGGCCCACCGCCGCACGAAGCTGGGCTGTGCGGCCCGCGTTGTCGAAGACCACCAGCGTCGGCTGAAAGCTGCCCATGAGCTCCACCATCTCGGGCGTATGGAACGTGGGCGACGAAGGCAGCAAAGTCGTCGGGAACGGCGCATCCGCGGCGTACGGCGCAGCCTTGCTGACCGCGAAATGAATCTGCAACTGGGGCCAGCGCCGAGCGGCCGCGGTGGCGAGCGCGAGCGAGCGAGCGTACTCGCCCATGCCACGCGGCCCGGAGACCGGCACGAACAATACGCGCCCGCCTGACCCACTTGTGTTTGCTGCTTCCGTCACGGGCGGCGAAAGTGACGGCAGAACGCGCTGCGGTCAACAACGATGTCGCCGCGCTTCATCAATCGGCTGGCGCATCGCGCGGATCGAAGCGATCCCGCGTGGTGCGCTCGCCGCTACTGATCAGGCCGAGCTTCTCCAGCCGGGACTCGATCGCGCGGAGCGTGCGTCCGTGCCGAGCGGCGATGTCCGGCACGCTCTCACCGGACTGAAACGCATCGATGAGCGTGCTCTGCTCATCCGCCGTCCACGCGCGGCCGATGTTCCGAGGAAGCTGCGCGCGACGCGTGGCTCGCGCCGCGCCCTGCTCGAGCGCCACGACTCCCGCGAGCAGGGCGCGCAGGACATCCGCCCGCTGCAGCACCGTATCTGCCGGCAGCTCGGTGCCGCTGAACGGGTCGATGCCTTGAACGAGGGAGCGAAGAATCTGCCGGGCACGTTGTTCCTGCATGACGCGAATTCCTGGGCTGCGGTGCGATTGCCGTGCGCGGAATTCTCACGGCCGGCGCCTCCCGGCGGCAGCTCCGTGCCTGTTGCGTTCGTAGAGAAATGGCCGCCATTTGCACGGCCGTGCGCAGCCCGCTTACTGTACGCGCCCCTCGTTACCGATTCCGTCGTCTATGCGCGCATTCGCATGGTTCTTGGGCATGTTCGTGTTGGGCTTCGCTGTGATAGCGATCGTCAGCTATCCGGCGTGGCTGCTCGTGCATCCGCATTTCGTCGACTGGGCGTTTCACCGCATCGGCAGCCGCATCGGCCAGCTCGTGCTGCTGATCGCGCTCGTCGTGCTCGCGCGCCGCCTCGGCGTTGCCAATCGCGCAAGCTTCGGTTACGGCCTGCCCGCCGGGGTTTTCATGCGGGAGCTCGGTAAGGCGCTGGCGCTCGGCGTCGCCACCATGCTGCCGATCATCGGCATCATGGCTTTGATGGGCCTGCGCACCTGGAAAGGCGGCACGGCGCCCGATGCCGCGCTTCTCGGGAGCCTCGCGGTCCGGGGGCTGCTCACCGGCCTGACGGTGGCGCTGATCGAAGAGACTTTCCTGCGCGGCGCCATGTTCACGGCCATCGCCCGCGAGTCGGGCACGCGCCTCGCCATTCTGCTGACATCGCTCCTCTATGCCGCTACGCATTTCTTCGTGAGCTTTCACGTGCCCGCGGATGCTGTTACGGCGAAGAGCGGCCTCGACCTCGTGACCGGAACGCTCGCCACATTCGCGGATCCGTTGGCGATCGCCGATGCGTTTCTGTGCCTCTTTGCGGTAGGTGTGCTGCTCGCCGCTGTGCGTGCCGCCACGGGGCACATTGCCGCCTGCATGGGGCTGCACGCCGGCTGGGTATGGGTCATCACGTTCGTTCGCGAAACGTCGGAGCCGAACGAAGCTCACCCGCTGCGATTCCTGCTCAGCCAGTTCGATGGCCTGGTGGGCTGGCTGGTGCTCGCGTGGACGGTGGTGATCGGCCTGGTGCTCTGGCGGCTCTACGCCCGCGGCACCACGCCGCGCGTCACTCTTCCCCTCGGCGGATGAACGGGCTCACGCGCGCCAGCCGCACGAGAGGATCATCGAGCTCCAGGCAGTGCTGCTTGTCCGCAAGGTTGAGCGGCAGAATCTCGGTGAGCCGCGCGCCCACCCAGGCCGCGTCGTCAAAGTGCTTCGGTACGGACTGGTAGATCTCACCCAGCTCCGGCAGCACTTTCCGCAGCAGCACGCCGAGATGCGCATGTTCGCCCGGCAGGCTCACCTTCGGCTCGGGCGGCAACCAGTCGACCGTTGCGAGGTAGAGGCCGTCGTTCTGCACGCGCCGCTTTGATACGCGGAACTTCTGCTCACCGATGCAGCTGATGCCGAGCAACCCGTCCGGCATCTGAAAGAAATCCACGATGCGCGCGCTCGTCCCAATGTCCGCCGCGCTCACGACGGCGGCTCCGGCTTCGGCGCCCGCACGAATCAGCACGACGCCGAACGGCGCGCGCTCCCGCATGCAGTAACGCACCATGTCGACGTACCGCGGCTCGAAAATCCGCAGCGGCAACGGGCCACCGGGAAAAAGCACGGTATTGAGGGGAAACAGCGGAATCTCGGCGCTACCGGGTGCCGCGGAGCGCGACGCTTTGGCGGAAGCAGGTTCTGCACCGCGCGGCATGGGCGATTTCGCCTTTGCGTCAGGAACGCTTGAATCGAGCCTCGAGTTGGGCGAGCAGCTTGCCGTGCAAGCCGCCGAACCCACCGTTACTCATGATCAGCGCGTGGTCGCCCGGCCGCAAGGACTTCCCGAGCTGCAGGGCGAGCGCCTCCACATCGGCCACGGCATGGCCGCGGGCGCCGAGTGCGGCCATGAGGGGTTGCGTGTCCCAACCGAGATCCGGGGGCGCGAAGAGCCACACTTCATCGGCAAGCTCGAGCGATGGCGCCAGCGTGTCGCGATGCACGCCCATGCGCATGGTGTTCGAGCGCGCTTCGAGCACGGCCACGATGCGTTGCTGGCCGACGCGACGGCGCAGCCCGTCGAGCGTGGTGTGAATGGCGGTGGGATGGTGGGCAAAATCGTCGTACACCCGAATACCGTTCACTTCGCCACGCACCTGCATTCGGCGCGCGATGCCGGCGAAGGTCTTGAGCGATTCGATGGCCTGGGCCACCGGCACGCCGGCGTGGCGCGCGGCGGCAATCGCCGCCACGGCGTTTTCCATGTTGTGCGCGCCAATGAGCTGCCACTCGACGATGCCGCGTGACGCGCCACGTTCCAGCACCTCGAAACGCGAGTAATCCGGCGCGCCCTCCACCAGCCGCGCCGTCCACAACACCTCGGATGTGCTCGCAGCACCCTCGCGGGCGAAGCCTTCGCGCTCCGTCCAGCAGCCCATGGCGAGCGTCTCGGCAAGACGCGCATCCCCCGCATTCCAGACGATGCGTCCACTGCCGGGCACGGTGCGCACGAGGTGATGGAACTGGCGCTGAATGTCGCTCACGTCCCGGTAGATGTCCGCGTGATCGAACTCGAGGTTGTTGAGGATCACCGTGCGCGGGTGGTAGTGGACGAACTTGGCGCGCTTGTCGAAGAACGCCGAGTCGTACTCGTCCGCCTCGATGACGAAGAACGGCGTGCTGCCGAGGCGCGCGCTCGTGTTGAAGTTCGCCGGTACGCCCCCGATGAGGAAGCCCGGATCGAGGCCGGCGGATTCGAGGATCCACGTGAGGATCGACGTGGTCGTGGTCTTGCCGTGGGTGCCGGCCACCGCGAGCACCCAGCGGTCCCGCAGCACCTCACGCGACAGCCACTCCGGGCCGGACACGTACGGAATGCGGCTCTCGAGCAGCGCCTCGATGACCGGCATGCCGCGCGTCATGGCATTGCCCACCACCACCACATCCGGCGCGGGCTGCAGCTGCGCGGCTTCGAAGCCTTGCGTGATCCCGATGCCGAGACTTTCGAGCTGCGTGCTCATCGGGGGATACACGTTGCGATCCGAACCGGTCACCCGGTGGCCCGCGGCCTTGGCGATGGCGGCGATGCCGCCCATGAAGGTGCCGCTGATTCCGAGGATATGAAGGTGCACGGTTCCGCTCAGCCTGCCGGCCGGGTGGTTTGAAGGGTGGGGGCGGGCGTGTCGATGACGCTGTCCGGCGTGATCGCCACGAGGACCAGCTGGCCCGCCAGAATCTGCAGGATGATCAGCACCACGCACGCCGGCATCGGCAGCTCCAGGGCGGCTTTCAGCACGTGGCTGCCTGCCCGGATGATCCAGATCGCGATCGCGAGGCCCACCACGGCCACGGGGAACTGGAACACCACGTCATCCGCAAAGCGCCGGGACAGGTAAATGGCGGCGATCCACAGCGGTGCCAGCACCAGCTGGTAGCCGAACATGGCTGTGGCGGTCTGCAGGAAGCGCTCCCGCTTGCCGAAGGCCCGCAGCAGCACGGCGTACCAGGCAAGCGTAAAGGCCACATCCACGAAGAGGTGCAGCAGCCACGAGTCGATCGGTGGCAGCGCGAGGCTCACGATGTAGTTCACCACGAAGTAGCCGATGATCGTGATCAGCAGCAATACCGGCGAGGCAGGCAGGTCCTGGGGGCCCCTGCGTGACAGCGCAATCTGGGTGAAGAGCTGGACGAGCTCCTTCATGACGTTCGGATTCGTGCGCGGTCTCGCATAGAATGGGCGCGTACGATTGTACAGATCATCATCCCGCTCGTTGCAGCCCATCGTCACGACAACCGCCGCGCTTACTGAGCTTGCCGCAAGACTTGACGCGGCTGCCGTCGTCGCTCTCGACACCGAGTTCCTGCGCGAGCGGACGTATCGCGCCGAGCTGTGCCTGATTCAGGTGGCCACGGCCGACTATGCCGTGTGCGTCGATCCGCTCGCCTTGACGGACCTCTCGCCGCTGATTCCGTGCCTGACGTCCCGCCGACCGGTCAAGGTGATGCACGCGTCGCGGCAGGACGTCGAAGTCCTGTTTCCGGTCGCCGGCATGGTACAGCCGGTGTTCGACACGCAGATTGCGGCGGCGCTCGCCGGCATGCCGGCACAGATCGGGTATGGCGAGCTCGTTCGCCGGACGCTCGGCAAGGATCTCGCGAAGTCGCACACGCGCACGGACTGGTCCCGCCGGCCGCTGTCACCCGAGCAGGTGGAGTACGCGCTCGATGATGTGCGTTACCTGTTGCCGCTGAAGTCCCATCTCGAAGAGCAGCTCGAGCGTCTGGGCCGCCTCGCATGGCTCGATGAAGAGCTCCTGGGGCTCGTGGATCCCGAGGCTTTGACAGTGAATCCGGACGATGCCTGGCACCGTCTCAAGGGGCTGCGGGGGCTCGACCCCGGCCGCACTCGCCTCGCGCGCGCCCTCGCCGCCTGGCGCGAACGCCGCGCCATTGACCGCAACCGCCCGCGAGGCTGGATCCTCGACGACGTATCGCTGCGCGAAATCGTGATGCGCGTGCCGCGCACCGCCGACCAGCTGCAGTCGATCCCTGAGATGACGGCCGGCGTCGTCAAACACTGTGCGGACGAGATTCTGGGGATGGTGACGGCCGCCGACATCGAGAACCCGCCCCCACCGATCGTCGCGCGGGCGCGGCCGAGCCCGGAACAGACGGCTCTCGTGAAGAAGCTGGGAGCGCTCAACCAGGCGATCGCCCAGGCCCTGGGCGTGAGCCCCGAAGTGCTCGCCACCCGTCGCGACATCGAGCAGCTCGCAGAAGGCGGTCGCGACGTTGCGATGCTGCAAGGCTGGCGCCGGGAAGTCGTCGGCGAGCCGATGCTCGCGGCGCTGTAGCCCCAGCAGATTCAGCGGCGCCGAGCGCCCTTGCCTTGGGCCCGCTTGCCGGCAGCGTGTGCGGTGCGCTTCGCCGGAGCCTTGCCGCGCTTCGCGCCCCCTCTCTTCTTTGGAGCAGGCCTCTTTGCAGCAGGCTTCTTCGCAGCAGGCCGCTTCGTAGCCGCTGGCGTCTTGCGCGCAGCGACTTTCCGACCCGCCGATTTGCCGCCGGCCGATTTCCCGCCCGCGGTCTTGCCCGCACCTGATTTCTTCGCGGCGGACTTGCGCGTCACCGCTTTCTTCGCCACCACGGTGCGTGTCGCCGCTTT
>FTEO01001261.1_pt1 | contig 11766 bp, 10 predicted proteins | sample 1640211 | NCBI WGS metagenome assembly FTEO01 (sample SAMEA3914816, study PRJEB12502) | metagenome | biome: forest; material: soil | place: USA | collected 2011-09-16 | depth 0.3 m | reverse complement strand
TGAGCGACATCGATCAGTCGTTCTCGATTGCGTGGGGCTCGCGCTATGTCAACAACTTTCTGGACACCGACGGTCGCATCAAGAAAGTCTACGTGCAGGCGGATGAGCCATTCCGCATGAATCCGGAGGACCTGCGGCTGCACTACGTGCGCAATTCCGCCGGCGGCATGGTGCCGATCTCGGCGTTCGCCACCGGCTTGTGGCAGTACGGTTCGCCCAAGCTCGAGCGCTATAACGGCGTCTCTGCCAGCGAGATCCAGGGCCAGGCCCCGCCTGGGCGCAGCACCGGTCAGGCAATCGCCGCTATGGAGCGGCTGTCGCAGCGACTTCCGTCCGGCGTTGGCTATGAGTGGACGGGACTGTCCCTGCAGGAGAAGCAGTCGGGCGCGCAGGCGCCCCTCCTCTATGCCCTCTCGATCCTGGTCGTGTTCCTGAGCCTCGCGGCGCTGTACGAGAGCTGGTCCATTCCTGTGTCGGTGATTCTCGTGGTGCCACTAGGTGTACTGGGTGCACTAGGTGCGGCAACGGCGTTCGGACTGTCGAACGATGTGTACTTTCAGGTGGGTCTGCTCACGACCATCGGTCTGTCCGCGAAGAATGCCATTCTGATCGTCGAGTTCGCACGCAACCTCAACAGCGAGGGGCGCACCCTGATCGAGGCGGCGGTGGAGGCCGCGCATTTGCGCTTGCGACCCATTCTGATGACTTCAATGGCGTTCGTTCTGGGTGTGCTGCCACTCGCGGTTGCGACTGGCGCCGGATCGGCCAGCCGCAACGCGATTGGAACCGGTGTCATCGGCGGCATGCTGAGCGCGACGTTCCTCGCCACATTCCTCATCCCGATGTTCTTCGTCGTAATCGGAGAGAAGCTCAGGCGCCGCGGACCCGCTGCGCGTGCGGTGCCAACCGCGCCGCCCGCTTTGGCTTCCGACCAAGGGCATTGAGATGCCGCCCCGCGCGTCCATGAGAAGAAGTCTTGGCTGTGTCGCAGTCGCGTCGCTGGTCGTGCTGATGGGCGGATGTTCGCTTCAACCCGCGTATGTGCGGCCCGAGGCACCCGTCGCCGCAGCATATCCGACGGGCCCCGCATACGCCGCAAGTCCCAGGGCCGCCGGCGGGACACCGCCGGCCAGCGATGTGGGCTGGCGCGACTTCCTGGCGGATCCTCGTCTTCAGCAGCTTGTGGAAATCGCGCTTCGCAACAATCGCGATCTGCGCCAGGCAGTGCTGAACGTCGAGCAGCTGCAGGCGCAGTTCCGCATTCAGACGGCCGCTCTGTATCCGCAGGTCTCGGCATTCGCGGATCGCTCGCGTACACGTACGCCGGCGAGCGTGTCGTCAACCGGCACTGCGACCAATCTCGGCACCTATTCGGTCGGTGCATCGCTCGCGTGGGAGATCGACTTCTTCGGCCGCCTTCGCAGCCTCAAGGCGGCTGCGCTCGAGCAGTATCTTGCCTCGATTCAGGGACGCAAGGCCGCCGAGATCCTGCTGGTATCGCAGGTTGCCGATCAGTACCTGACGATGCTTGCGGACGATGACTTATTGGAGGTCACGCAGCAGACGCTCCAGACGGCGCGAGCCTCGTACGACATCGTCAAACTCACATTCGACACCGGTACCGGCACGGAGCTCGATCTGCGTCTGGCGGAGACCGTCGTGGAACAGGCCCAGGCGAACCAGGCCGCACAGTTGCGCGCGCGAGCGCAGGCGGAAAACGGGCTCGTTTTGCTTCTCGGCCAGCCCGTGCCGGCCGCCCTGGCCCGCGGGGTCCGGCTCGGGGAACAGAGGATTGTCACGGACATTCCGGCCGGCTTGCCGTCCGCGTTGCTGGCCCGCCGCCCGGATGTCCTCCAGGCCGAAGCGCTGTTGCGTTCCGAAAATGCCAACATTGGCGCGGCGCGCGCCGCTTTCTTTCCGAACATCACGCTGACCGGCAGCGCGGGCACGGAAAGCGCGCCGCTCAGCGGGCTATTCAAGGCAGGCTCCTCAGCCTGGACGTGGGCACCCTCGCTGACGCTGCCGATCTTCAACGCGGGCGCGAACCGGGCAAACCTCGACGTCGCGCGCGTGCAAAAGGACATCGGCATCGCTCAGTACGAGAAAGCCATACAGACCGCATTCAGCGAAGTCGCCGACGGCCTTGCGGCGCGCGGCACGTTCGACAATCAGATTGCTTCCCTCGAGCGCTTCACCGCGGCGGAGCGCCGTCGGCTGGAGCTGGCACAACTTCTCTACAAGAATGGGCAGGCCAGTTATCTTGACGTGTTGACCGCACAGACGGACTTGTACAATGCCGAGCAGGTGTTGGTCTCGGCACGCTTGCAACGCCTGACAAACATCGTCGACCTGTATCGAGCACTCGGCGGCGGCTGGCTGGGGCACACGGGCGATGCACCGCGGGCCGGCGATGCAGCGACGCCGCAGTAACCGTCCGATCGGCAGCGATCAGCCGCGCGCTGAGCGTTAACGAACGCCAGCGCTGGTGGGGAGCCGCCGCCTCGGCGCTGCAGATCCGATTACTTGCCGATGTTCTTGGCCGCTTCCTTAGCCGCTTTGGCGTGCGCGTGAGCTTTCGCCTTGTGCGCCTTCGCTTTGCTCTTGTCGATCGCCTTGTCCGGCTCGGAGGACACCGCAGCCTTCACGTTGTCCCCCGCTTCCTTGGCGGTTTCCGCAGTGGCTTTGGCACCCTCTTTCACTGTGGTACCCACTTGCGCGAACGCAGCGTTGGAAACGATCGCTGCAGCTGCCAACACAAGCCATTGTTTGACCATGATGTGTCACTCTGTTGACTTCAGGACATCGCTGATGCCTTGGACGGACGAATTCGCCCGGGGTCAGCGCCTGTCCGAAACGCTTTTGACCCGGCTCAGTTCCTTAGACTCGGTGGTCGCAGCAGCCGGCCGACTCAAGTGACACGGCTTTTCCGAAGCTGCCAACTGTTGATCCGTCAAATGAAATGGACCTAGTGCGGGGGTCCATCGGCAGCGTCGCGCACGTAGATGCAACGGCCGCGCTCGCACTCGATGCGAGCGGTCGGGCGCAGTCGCGACTCCCACTCCCCAGCCTGGTGCAGGATTTCCGCGCGTCGAGCCTCTGAAATACCCCGGATATAGTGCGCGTCGAGGCGTTGCCACGGACTGTGAAAGCGGGCCATCTCCGCGATGGCCTCGTCGCGGTCGGCTCCGTCGATCAGCACACGATAGGCCGCAATCAGCACGCCCGTGCGATCGACGCCGGCACGGCAATGGACGTACACCGGCTTCGGCGCGGCCTTCACGATCGCGATGAAAAGCGCCAGGTGCTTATCGAGGTGTGAAGGACTCAACACGTGCAGGGGACTGAATCCAGGCACCCGGAAATAGGACACCGAGTGCGCATAGTTCTGGACGAGAGTGACCGCCTCGAACGCACGCCGATCATCGAGCTGCAGACTTATCACAGTTCCGACATGCTGCTCCAGGAGCCACTTCGCATCCTCCTTCGTCGGCCGCTCTCCCCGCCACAGCAATTGGGGAGCCACCACGCAGAAGTTGCGGACCGGAGAGCTCATATCGGTCAAGCAGGCGCCACGGATGGTGTGCCTGGAGATATATACGCAGCCCGAGGCCAGCACTGACACGCTGGCGAGCAACAACAGGCGGATGGCAGTCCGCCCACGTCGACGAGCGAGCCCGGGTCTATACACTCGCCACGTGTCGTCCGGCACGCAATCGCTCCGCATCGGGTACATTCACGAAGACCCGTTGTCCGCCCCTTTCGAGCTGGAAACTCTCAAAACGCTTTTGACCCGGCTCAGTTCCTGAGCCTGCGGTGGTCGCGGCACGTGGCCGACTCAGGTGACACGACTCTCCGAAGCTGCCAACCTATTGATCCGTCAAACGAATGGAGGTCGCGCGTCGACTTCGGCCGCCGCGACTGGGTCTACGCCTCAACGGGTCGATCGGCCGTTCAAGGAAGTCGATGACGATCTGATCCGCCGCGCCTACGAGACCGTGTATGGAGTGGCGGCGGGCATCTGGACCGGCGACATGAAGCGCGCGCACCGCGTCGTCACCAAGCTGCGGGCGGGCACGGTCTGGATCAACTGCTACAACATCTTCGATGCCGCGCTCCTGTTCGGCGGTTACAAGCAGTCCGGCTGGGGCCGGGAGATGGGCCACGACGTGCTCAAGAACTATCTCGACACCATGGCCATCTACATGAGCCTCTGAGCGTCTACCTGGAGCCGTTGGAGGGCGCGGCACGATCCAGCGCGCCAGACTCTCCAGGGGCTCAATCACTCAGCCGCGAACCGATTTCTTGACCGGGTACGCGGCAGCGCAAGACATGACGGCATCCCGGCTGGACCCTTTCCCCGGCGTGGTAAGATCGCCGCCCGCGGGCGGGTGTTCGCCCATGACGAACGACCTCGTGCAACCAACAAGAATGTGACGCAGACATGAGAAGAGCCGTCCGGTCTACAAGTGGCGTAGCGCTGCTGGGTGTTTTGAGCCTGCTCGCACAGCTGGCGGCCGTTGCCGCGCCGCGCTCCCACGCCGGCGACGCCTGGATAGGTGTTTGGGGATACGTTTCCGCACCTCCACCACCCGGAGTCGCTCCGCCCGTGGCTGCTCCTCCGACTCCGGGGCCACTCATACCCCTCGGCGCTCCCGGCTCGATGGCGGCGGCGGGGCCTCCACGTCCTCTCCCGGCGCCGCTTCTCGATAACCCCGGGAACGTGCCCGTCGACACCGGCGCGACAGACCTGATCAACGTCACCGTACGCCAGGTTGTGCGCGTATCCGCGGGGGGTGGCCGGTTGCGACTGCGCCTTTCCAACGAAGGCGGTGCCGACCTGCTGATTCTCGGAGCCGTACATGTCGGCGAAGCCGGCGGGGGCGGTGCTATCCTCGCGGGTACCGATCACGCCGTAACTTTCGACGGCAGAGTGGGCGTCACCATTCCTGCCGGCTCGCCGGTGCTGAGCGATCCCATCGATCTTCGCACCAAGCCGCTGGACAGGCTTTACCTCTCCATCCACGTTCCGGGCCCCATCCCTGCGCGTGCGCCGCGCAGCCTTTTCCAATACGTCGCCGGTACACCGGGGGACTTCACGGGCAGCGTAGACCTGCCAGGAGTCCGGCTGGCTCGAATCCCAGCCTACGTCACGCTGGTGGAGACTGAACCTTCGACGCCGACAAACGTCGTCGTCACACTGGGCGACTCCATCACCGAAGGGGCGGCATCGACTGCCAATGCGTTTCGTAGTTGGCCGGATCGGCTGGCTGAACGGCTTGCAGGGCGCAGCTGGGCCGTCGTCAATGCCGGCATCAGCGGCAACCGCCTCCTCCGCTACGGTGCCGGGCCGAATGCGCTGGCGCGCCTCGATCGCGACGTCCTGAGCGTACCGGGCACAAAGGCGGTCATTTTGCTCGAAGGTATCAACGACATCGGACGCGGCTTCGCCCCCGCCGGATCAACCGAGCCGGTAGATGCGGCAGCTCTGGAGGCGGCCGACAAACAGATCATCCTTCGCGCCCACGAACACGGCGTTCGCGTGATCGGCGCGACGCTCACCCCCTACAAGGGTGCATCCTACGCCTCGCCGGCAGGAGAGGCGGTTCGTGAAGAGCTCAACCAGTGGATCAAGACCGGGGGCGCGTTCGACGGCGTCATCGACTTCGCACCGGCGGTGGCCGATCCGAGCGACCCTCAAGCATTCGGCAAAGAGTATAACGACCGGGACCACTTGCACCCCAATGACACTGGGTACAAGGCGATGGCCGACGCCGTGGACTTGTCGGTCATCCTCGGCAAGTAGTCCCGGCGCTGCTTTTGCGCCTCAGTTCCACACGGAGTCCGGGCGCTGAAGTGGCTATTCCGTTCGTGCGTGCCGCCGATCGCGATCCCCTTCTCATGCGCACACAGTCTGCCGTTGGTAATACGGAATTGGACGCCAAAAGTGGCCATCGAGACCCAGCGGTGTCCGTATTGCGGGAAGCTCTGAGCAGGGGGCAAAATCAAACTCACGCTCGAAGCGATGCGAAGCGGCGTGTGAACCGTCCATGACAATCGCTAAAGAAGATATTGGGACGCTATCCCAACTCCTGGAACAGATGCTCGACATGCCCGCGGAGAGCCGCGCCGCCTGGATCGACGGACTGGAAACCACGCACGCGCGTCTCGTACCTGCACTTCTGCATATGCTCGCGCAACAAGCGCGGATGGAGACGAACGACCTGCTCGCCACACTTCCGAAGTTTTCCGCCGACGGCCCCGCGGCGGCGGAATCTGCGGCAGTGTCCGAAGGCGATACAGTCGGCCCCTACCGGTTGATTCGCGAGATCGGTCGCGGTGGCATGAGCACCGTTTGGCAAGCGGTGCGTGCGGACGGTTCCGTGAAACGCGTCGTCGCACTAAAATTACCTCACGCGGGCGCACGCGGTTCTGAGTTTGCAGAGCGACTGACTCGCGAGTGCGACATCCTCGCGGCGTTGACTCATCCGAACATCGCGCGTCTGTACGACGCCGGCGTGAGTGCCTCTGGCCAGCCTTACCTCGCCATGGAGTATGTGGAAGGCATACCGCTAACCCGCTACTGCGACGAGAACCGACTGTCCATCCGCCAGCGAGCGGCTGTTTTTCTTCAAGTGCTAAGCACTGTGCATTTCGCGCATACGCAGCTCATCATCCATCGGGACTTGAAGCCTTCGAACATCCTGGTCAGCGCGCAGTGCCGTACGGTGCTGCTCGACTTTGGCATCGCCAAGTTACTCGTGGAAGGCCAGGCGTTGGAAACTGAACTCACTATGCACAGCGGACGTGTGATGACACCCAACTACGCATCCCCTGAACAGATCACCGGCCAACCGGTCGGCACGGCCTCCGATACTTATTCTCTAGGAGTCCTGCTGTTCGAGCTGCTGACTGGACAGCTGCCCTATAAACCGAAACGCGCTTCGCGCGGCGCGCTGGAAGATGCCATCGTCGCTGATGAACCGCAACGTCCGAGTCAGTGCGCGCCAGACGCATCGGCCGCGGCGCGCCGCAGCACAACGTCGAAGAAGCTGGCCGCGCTGCTGGCCGGCGACCTTGACACCATCGCGCTCAAGGGGCTGAAGAAACGGCCCGCCGAGCGCTACGCCACGGTGGACGCCCTCGCCCAGGACATTGAGCGGTATCTTGACGGACGCCCGATACTCGCCCGTCCAGACAGCCGCTGGTATGCGACCCGGAAATTTGTCACGCGCAACAAGTTGCCCGTCGGCGTGGCGGCCATCGCGTTGCTCGCAGTGCTTGCCGCAGTCGCCGTCGCATTTCGTGAGGCGAGTGTCGCGAAACTGAAGCGCGACCAGGCTCTTCAATTGGCATCGCGCAGTGAAGCGGTCGCGGACTTCATGGACGTGCTGATCGGTGATGCGGCAGGGTCCGAAAAACCGGTCACCATCGGCGACATGCTTACCCGCAGCGAGACGTTGGCCGCCTCCGAGTTCAAGGACAACCCGGACCACCGCGCGGCTGTACTGGACGTGCTCGCGGTCCACTATCACACGGCCGGCGACGACGTTCGTAGTGAACGCCTGCTGCACGAAGCACTCGATCTGACACGACGGACATCCGACCAGAGCCTGCGCGCGAGACTGATGTGCGATCATGCCGTTGCGTTGGCTGCTCGCGGCAAACCGACCGACGCGATGAACGCGTTGCGGACCGTGGCGAACGAACCGGATACCACCGATCAACAGGCGGCGGAGTGCCTCGGCGATCTCAGCAACGTTGCCGAAGACATGAACGATGTGAACAGTGCGCTGCAGTACGCGCGACAGGCCTTGGAACGCCTTCAGGCGGTGCCACACGCGCGCGCAAGTGTAGAGGCGCTCCTGCTCGGCAACCTGGGCTATGCGGAGCACTTGAACGGTCGCAACGACGCGGCGGAACGGTACTATGAGCGCGCTCTCGCGAAGCTGACGGAATCGGGTCGAGAGCGCAGCCCCTATGCCGTTGAGATGCGCAACAACTGGGCCATCGTCAGCGATGGCGCCGGCAATCCAAGACGTGCCCTCGAACTGTATGACCAGACGCTACAGATCGTGGCACAGCAGGAATCCGGTGAACGGCCGCCCGCGTTCCTGCTTGGCAATCGGGCGCGCGCGCTGCAGAGTCTCGGCCGCTACCGCGAATCCGCCGAGGGCTATCTGAGCTGCGTGGCTGCGGCGAGCGGCTCAGTCGCCGTCTACTGCCTGAGCGGGCTTGCATCCGTCAGCCGTTCTCTTGGAGGGCTCGCGGACGCGCAGAAGTATCTCGAGCGCGCTGCCGCGCTGCTCGGAACCGGCGCAGCCACCGGCTCTCCCGCCATGCTCGCCTTGAGCATCACGAAGGCTGAGATCGCGTTGTCTCGCGGCCAGCTTGCCGAAGCGCGTTCCATCTTGAGCACAGCCATGGAGGACCACAAATCAACTTCGGCCGCCGCGATGGCGCTGATCGATCGCGCCGAGGTCAACCTCGATGACGGCAAGCTGCGGGAAGCCGCAGCGGACGCGCGCGAGGCACTGGCGATCACTGCGGCGCAACAGGGCGGCGAGCCGTACTCCAACCGGACCGGACTTGCTTGGTTGATGCTTGGTCGCGTGCTCGCACAGGAAGGCTTGACCGCAGAGGCCACCAAGGCCCTGCAGGCGGCGGTCAGTCATCTGTCAAATACGGTCGATCCTGTGCATCCGGCGTTACAGCAGGCACAACACCTACTCGCCTCGCGCACCGGTCCGTAACAGGCCTGCGCTCGCCGAGCCGCCCGTCGCAGGCCCCCCCCGCATCGGGTATTGCGAATTGAAAGTCGATCGTGGAACCCCGGCAGAACTCAAGCGGACATTGACCTTCCGGGCGGTCGTCAGCCCAGCGACAGGCGGCAATGGCTCGGAGAGAACGGTCCGCTATACTCTGCGGCAGCGCGAAAATCGCACGCACGGGAACTCTTCGCATGGGTCTGCGGCGCATCGTAGGAGCGGTCGCTCTGGTCGGGATTTCTGTGGCTTCGATTTCTCCGCTATCAACTTCTCTGGGTGCCTCTGCGCCAGTGGACATGCCGGTCGCCATGCAACGCCTGACGGCCCTCGAGATTGCTTCCAGGGCTGCCGCGAGCGCGGCAAGGGGCGTCGGCGTGCAGATGACGAATCTCATTGGGGATCCGTCCAAACCGGGTCTCTACACGGTGCGCGTCGCTATCGCTGCCCACACCCAGGTGCCGCCTCATTCCCATCGCGACAATCGCTCTGTAACGGTGATGTCCGGAACCTGGCACATGGGATACGGCACGCAATTCGACGCCAAGGCCCTCAAGGACCTGCCGCCCGGCAGCCTTTACACCGAGCCTGCCGGGCAAGCGCACTTCGCGCAGACCATCGACCAGCCGGTAGTCATCTGGGTCACCGGTTACGGGCCGAGCGACACCAGGTTCGCCACTCCGTAAGCTATCGCACGCGGGCTTGTCGTCCCCATGGCGCAGTCAAAGCACCGCTGAGATCGCGATGTCCGACAACCGTTGGAACCGCTCGATGTTTTCGTTGCTTTCCATCACGCCGGACGACAGGCATACGAACGTGACATCCGCCGGCTGCACGACCTCGCACACCGCGGCGAAAACCTCATCAAAACGATCGATGTACATCCCCGGTTTCACCTCGAAGATGTCTGCTTCGAGCGGCCGGCAGACAGGCCGTTGAGCATGGGGATCTCGGCGGCCGTCCTTCCCCTCGCGACGCTCTGCAAGTACGCATAGACATCGGCAACGTCGGTATCCGGCATGACGACCGCCGTGTAAACGGGCATTCGCGCTCGCGGATGGCGTAGCTGCAGCATAAGAGCCTCGAAGGGAATCGGCGTCGGCGCAAGTCTGGGCCCGGCATTACCGCCGCCCTCGCCTCGCGTGCCATGGCACTGATAACAGCCCGTGGCCAGATAGAGCTGTTTACCGTGCGCCGCATTCCCTGGCCTGTCGGTTGCCAGTGCGCAGTCGAGCCCCACGGTGAGCGTCGCGACGAGCACGGCGGTCGCAATGAAAGAGCGGTGCATGATCATTCCTTAAGCTCAGCGGCCTTGCGAGACCACGTCAACCAGCGCGGGCTCACCTTTGTTCACGACGGCAATCGCGCGCTTCAGCGCCGGCCCGAGATCGCGCGGATTCCCTATTGGCCCTTCGCCGTAGACACCCAGGCTCTTCGCCATCGCGGCGTAGTCGATGTTGGGATCCTCGATCCGGCAGCCGATATGCACGCGATCGATACCCCGCTGACGGCGGTTGGCAATGGCCTGCATCTGCATGATCTCGGTGTGATAGCAGCGGTTGTTGTGTACCACGTACAGCAGCGGGATACGCTCGTGTGCGGCGGTCCAGAGAATCCCCGGACCGAACATCAGATCTCCATCGCCCACGATACTGACACTGAGCCGACCGTGTTTCTGGTTGGCGAGCGCCGCGCCGAGCGTTGCCGGCGCCATGTAGCCAATGCCCGCGGCCCCTTGCGCTCCGATGTACTGGTAGTGCTTATCCGCAGTCCACAGCGCTTGGGGCAGATGACCCTGGAAAGCTACCCCGGAGACCAGCGACCAATCCTCTCCTTTGATTTGCTCGTACAGTTCCATGCACATGCGGGGGACGGAGATCGGGCTATCGTCCCAGCCGTTCGCGGCAGCCTCCTGCACACTTGCCATTTCTTCGCGATGGGCCGCGGCCAGCGCCTGGCCGCGAGCCTCGAATGCGGCTTTCCGGCTTGCCGGCAGCTGCCGCTTCACCTCTTCGATCAGCATTGGCAGCGTGGCTTCCGCATCCGCGGCCATCGCCAGATCGACGTCGGATGCGAAGCGCTGCAGGTCCTGATAGTTGCCCTTGGGAGCGAGCTCGACGGAGGAGATGGTGATTTTCACCGCTCCCGCGGGCAGCGCCGATCGCGTGTTGCCACGCTGGTCCGTCTGGCTGAACAGACTGAAGGGATCACCCGGCTCGAGTGCGAGCACCACGTCTGCATCGCCCAGCAACGCGCGCTGGCGGCGACTCTGATTCAGGGGATGGCGCCAAGGGAAGTTCATCCGGTTGTTGCTGTCGCAGACCGGCGCCTGTAGGGCCTCCGCAAGCCGCACTAGCAGCGTGAGGCCATCCGGTGTGCGCGCCACGCGATCCGCGTAAATCACCGGACGCTCGGCATTCACCAGGAGCCGCGCAGCCTCCCTGACCGAACCCTCCTCGCCCGCGGGCGGCGCAATGCGTGGCAACTTCGGGATCGGTGGCGCGGCGCCGGCCCCTCCGGGAATCTCGTCTTCCTGCATGAGCGTGTCGACGGCCAGCAACGTCGGTCCGTAAGGCGGTGTCATGGCAAACTTGTAGGCGCGCACCGCCGATTCGCCGAAGTGGCGCAGTGACCCCGGCGTGTCATCCCACTTCGTGAAATCGCGGACCATCGCCGGGCCATCGGTGGCGGCGTGCAACCAGTCCACGGCCCCGCTGCGGCGGGTCGCATCGAGTGAGGCGCCCACCATCATGAAGATCGGAACGCGGTCTGCGTACGCGTTGTAGATCGCCATCGCCCCGTGCTGCAAGCCCACAGTAGTGTGCATCATGCAGGCCATCGGCTTGCCTTCGATCTTGGCATAGCCGTGTGCCATCGCAACCGAGGCCTCTTCATGCATCGTGGTAATGAAGCGCAGAGTGGGTTGCGTCAACATCCCGTAGTTGATGACGGCCTCATGCACACCCATGAAGGTGTTGCCGGGTGTGGCTGCGAAATACTCGAT
>FTEO01000782.1_pt1 | contig 11833 bp, 11 predicted proteins | sample 1640211 | NCBI WGS metagenome assembly FTEO01 (sample SAMEA3914816, study PRJEB12502) | metagenome | biome: forest; material: soil | place: USA | collected 2011-09-16 | depth 0.3 m | reverse complement strand
TAGTAGGCGAGAACGCCTTCGCGCATGAAGCCGGCATCCATCAGCACGGCATGCTGAAGCACCATTCCACGTACGAGATCATGCGTCCGTAGGACGTGGGCCTCTCGCGCAGCAGCCTCGTCTTGGGTAAGCACAGCGGACGCCATGCGTTCCGCGAGCGTGTGAAGAGCCTCGGCTTCGAGCTCGACGAAATCGAGTTCAACCGCGTGTTCGAAGAGTTCAAGGCGCTCGCCGACAAGAAGAAAGAGCTGTTCGACGGTGACATCGAGGCCCTCGTGCTGAAGGCCGAAGGTTCGGCCAGCGGCCCGTGGAGCCTCGCGGAGCTCAAGACCGTCGCAGACAGCAAGTCTCCCGCAGAGGCCATGGTCCGGCTGCAGAACACCGATGGCCGCGTGGTCGAGCGCACGGTGACCGGAGACGGACCGGTGGATGCTGCATTCAAGGCCATCGAGGCGGCCACCGGCATCACCGTCGCCCTGCGCAAGTTCGAAGTGCGCGGCGTCACGGAAGGTGAGGACGCGCAGGGCGAGGCCGTCGTCTACGTCGAGTACAATCAACGCAGCTATCGCGGTTCGAGCGTCAGCACGAATATCGTGGAATCGAGCACCAAGGCCTTTCTCGAGGTGATCAACCGCATCGAGCTTGCGCTCAGGACCGGCAACCGGGTTCGCGACGAGCGCAGTGGGGACACGCGCGTGGCCCAGGGCGCACTCTGACGAGCTCACGAATTCATTTCCGCAGGAGCTTCCATGCCCATTCCCGCAACGCAATTCATCTGGTTCAACGGCAAGCTCGTTCCGTGGGAGAAAGCCACGGTCCACGTGCTCTCGCACGCGCTTCATTACGCCTCGTCCGTCTTCGAAGGCGTGCGCGCGTATGAGACGAAGACCGGCGTCGCCGTGTTCCGCCTGCGCGATCACACGCGCCGCCTGTTCGACTCCGCGAAGATCTACCGCATCCACATGCCCTTTTCCCAGGAGCAGATCAGCGAGGCGTGCCGCCAGGTCGTGGCCGTGAACGGCCTCACACGCGGCGCGTACATCCGCCCGATCGTGTTCAAGGGCTACGGGGAGATCGGCGTCTCGCCGAAGAACGACCCGCCGACGGAAGTGGCCATTGCGGCGTGGGAATGGGGCAAGTACCTCGGCAGCGAGAGCGAAGAACAGGGTGTGGATGTCTGCGTGTCCTCCTGGAACCGCGTGGCGCCGAACACCATTCCGGCGCTCGCCAAAGCCTCCGGCAACTACCTGTCGAGCCAACTCATCGGTGCGGAGGCGCGCCGGCTCGGGTTCGCCGAAGGCATTGGCCTTGCGCCCGATGGCACGGTTAGCGAAGGCGCGGGCGAGAACCTGTTCCTCGTGAAGGATGGCGTGCTGCTCACCCCGGCTCTTGCACACTCCGCCCTCAGCGGCATTACGCGGGACTGCGTCATGCGCCTTGCGCGCGAGCGTGGCATCACGGTGAGTGAATGCGCCGTTCCGCGCGAGCTTCTGTACATTGCAGATGAGATCTTCATGACGGGCACGGCGGCCGAGATCACGCCGATCCGTTCGGTGGATCGTCTGCCGGTGGGCAATGGCAAGCGCGGACCCATTACGGAATCCCTGCAGTCGGCATTCTTCGGACTCTTCAACGGCAAGACTGCAGACAAGTGGGGCTGGCTCGATCCGGTGGACATGTCCGCTCCCCGTGTCGCCGCCGTGAACTGATCGTCCATCGAATGAAACCCGTTGATCGAAGCCCATTGAAGTCGAGGCCATGACCGCACACCCGAAAACGATGTTCGAGAAAGTCTGGGAGCAGCACGAAGTGTCGCCCCAGAGCTCGGACACACCGGCCGTTCTGTTCATCGATCTGCATCTGATTCACGAAGTCACGAGCCCGCAGGCCTTCTCGGTGCTGCGTGAACGGGGGCTGCGCCTGCGGCGCACGGATCTCACCCTCGCTACCATGGATCACTCCACGCCCACGCGCACCGAGCAGGTGTTCGGCGGCGCGCCCATCACCATCGAGTCCGCCGCGAAGCAGATTCATCAGCTGGAGCGCAATTGCGCCGAGTTCGGCGTGGAGCTGCTCGGGTTGCAGCACAGCCAGCGGGGCATCGTGCACGTGATCGGGCCGGAGCTCGGCGTCACCCAGCCGGGCAAAACCGTGGTGTGCGGCGACAGTCATACGAGCACGCATGGTGCGTTCGGCGCCCTCGCCTTCGGCATCGGCTCCACGGAAGTCTCACACGTCTTCGCCACGCAGTGCCTGCTCCAGCAGAAGCCGCACACGCTGGCCATCAACGTGAAGGGCACCCTGCGTCGCGGCGTCACGGCGAAGGATCTGATCCTCGCCATCATCGGCAAGCTCGGCGTCGGCGGGGGCACGGGTCATGTCATCGAGTATCGCGGCGAGGCCATTCGCGCCATGGACATGGACGAGCGGATGACCGTCTGCAACATGTCCATCGAAGCGGGTGCACGCGCCGGGATGATCGCGCCGGATGAAACGACGTACGCCTACCTGAAAGACACAGAGCGCGCGCCGCAGGGTGCCGCGTGGGATCGCGCCGTCGCTCGCTGGAAGCAACTCCCGAGCGATCCGGGTGCGCGCTTCGATCGCGAGCTCGACATCGATGCCGCGACGCTCGAGCCGATGATCACCTACGGCACCAACCCCGGTATGGTGATTCCGATCTCGGGTTCCGTGCCCGTGCGCGCCGGAGATGCGGCCTTCGCGAAGTCCCTGGCGTACATGGGCTTCGATGCGGGCGCGAGCCTGCGCGACAAACCTGTGAACGTCGTTTTCATCGGCAGCTGCACGAATTCGCGGCTGTCGGATCTGCGTAGCGCGGCCAGCGTGCTCCGCGGCCACAAGATTGCCGCGGGCGTTCAGATGCTCGTGGTGCCCGGCTCGCAGCAGATCAAGCGGGCTGCGGAAGCGGAAGGCCTCGATCGCGTGTTCATCGATGCCGGTGCCGAATGGCGCGAGTCCGGCTGTTCGATGTGCCTTGGCATGAACGGAGACCTCGTGGCGAGCGGCCAGTATTCGCTCAGCACGAGCAATCGCAATTTCGAAGGGCGCCAGGGCGTGGGTGCACGCACCCTGCTGGCGAGCCCCCTCACCGCCGCGGCATCCGCGATCCGGGGCCGCATCACGGATCCGCGCGAGCTGCTGGCGAGCTGACGACGACAGGTTGACGAGACATCACGATGGAACCCATCAGAATCATCCATTCGCGCACGGCCGTGCTGCCGCTCGAGAACGTGGATACCGACCAGATCATCCCGGCGCGGTTTCTGCGCGCCACCACGCGAGACGGCTTCGGCAAGAACCTGTTCGCCGACTGGCGCTATGACGCAAGCGGCGCTCCGCGCCCCGACTTCGTGCTCAACCAGCCGGCCTCCCAGGGCTGCACCATTCTCGTTGCGGGTCGCAACTTCGGCTGCGGTTCCTCGCGCGAGCACGCGCCCTGGGCGCTCACCGACCATGGCTTCCAGGCCGTGGTGAGCACCGAGTTTGCGGACATCTTCCGCAACAACTCGCTGAAGAACGGCCTCGTGCCCGTGCTCGTGGACGAGACCACGAGCCGCTGGCTGCTCGCGAACCCCGGTGCCGAGGTCACAGTGGACCTCGAGACCACGACACTCGCGCTGCCGAACGGTACGCGCGTATCTTTCCCCATCGAGCCCTTCGCGCGCTATTGCCTCATGAACGGCGTGGATGAGCTCGGCTTCCTTCTCAGCAAGAGCGCCGAGATCGACGCGTACGAGCGGCGCCAGGCGGGCCTATGAAAGCACGCATCGTTGTTCTGGGTGGCGATGGCATCGGACCCGAAGTCATCGCCGAAGGGGTGCGCTGTCTGCGCACGCTGGCAACGCGGTTCGGCCACACGTTCGACCTGGTCGAGGCCGACTTTGGCGGCTGTGCCATCGACAAACACGAGAATCCGCTGCCGCCGGCCACGCTCGACCTGTGTCTCGACGCGGATGCGATTCTGCTCGGCGCCATCGGCGGGCCGAAGTGGTCCGCGCCGAACGCGAAGCTGCGCCCGGAAGCCGGGCTTCTGCGACTGCGCCGCGAGCTCGGTGTCTACGCGAACCTGCGTCCGGTCAAGGTACTGGGTGCGTTGATCGATGCGTCGACGATCAAGCCTGAAGTGCTCGAAGGCGTCGACCTCATCTTCGTGCGCGAGCTGACGGGCGGCATCTACTTTGGCGAGAAATCCCGCGTGCCTCTCGAAGCGCGCGATGTGTGCACTTATTCCGTGGCCGAGGTCGAGCGCGTCACGCGCGTGGCGGCGCGGCTTGCCCGCCAGCGGCGCGGCAAGCTCACGTCCATCGACAAATCGAACGTGCTCGAGACCTCACGCCTGTGGCGCGAGGTGGTCGAGCGCGTCATGCGCGCGGAATTCGCCGACGTGAAGCTCGATCACATGCTCGTCGACGCCGCGGCCATGCACCTCATCCGCCGGCCGCGGGACTTCGACGTGCTGGTCACCGAAAACATGTTCGGCGACATCCTCACCGATGAAGCCTCGATGCTCTCGAGCTCGCTCGGCATGCTGCCTTCCGCGTCCCTCGGCGACACGAAGCGCGGCCTGTACGAACCCATTCACGGCTCCGCGCCAGACATCGCGGGCCAGGGCATCGCGAATCCATACGGCACGATTTTGAGTGTCGCGATGCTGCTGCGGCATTCGCTGGGGCTCGAGAACGAAGCCGAGGTGCTCGAGCTCGCAGCAATCCACTGCATCGAGTCCGGAGTGCGTACGCCGGACATCGCGGAAGCCGACGCGCGCCGCTACTCCACTCACGAAGTCGGCGATGCCGTGATCGCCGCACTGACTCATTAGTCGATTGGCGCGGCTGAAGCTTCAGCCGCGCTCAACCCTTCCGAACTTCAAGCGGCCGTCTCAACCTTCTCCGCGCGCTGCTGCTTCGCGACTACGGTTGCTGCGCGCTGCAGGCCTTCGGCGAGATCTGCCTGCAGGTCCTCCAACGCTTCGATGCCGACCGACAGTCGCAGCAGGCCATCGACCAGGCCGGCCTGTTGGCGAGCGGTTGGGTCCATGGCGGCGTGCGTCATGGTGGCGGGATGGGCGACGAGGCTCTCGACACCGCCGAGGGACTCGGCGAGCGAGAAGCAGCGCAGGCCTTCGACGAACGCGCGCACGCCGTCGTGACCGCCGGCGATCTCGAGCGTGACGATGCCGCCGAAGCCGCGTTGCTGACGGCGGGCAACGTCGTATCCGGGATGCGTGGGAAGGCCCGGGTAGTACACCTTCTTCACCACGGGCTGCTGTGTTTGCAGCCATTGCGCGAGACTTAGTGAGTTGCGGCCGTGCGCGTCCAGGCGAACGTGCAAAGTGCGCAGCCCGCGCAGCGTAAGGAAGCTATCGAACGGCGCCCCCGTGACGCCGAGGCAGTTGGCCCACCAGATGAGCTGGTCGTGCAGGGCCTTGTCACGCGCGACCACGGCACCGCCGACGACGTCGCTGTGGCCATTGAGGTATTTCGTAGTCGAGTGCAACACGAGGTCCGCACCGAGCTTCAGCGGCTGCTGCCATGCTGGTGAGAGGAACGTGTTGTCGACCAGCACGATGGCGCCGGCCGCGTGACCCATCGCCGCGAGCTTCTCGATGTCGCTGATGCGCAGGAGCGGGTTGCTCGGCGTCTCGATCCACAACATCGCGGCGGGACGGGACAGCGCTTCGCGCACGGCCGCATCGTCATTGAAGTTCACGAACTCGACCTGACGCTCGCCGCGACGCCGCCAGGCATCGAACAGGCGATACGTGCCGCCGTAGCAGTCGTGCGGCGCGATGATCCGCGAGCCCGCCGGTATGAGATACCCCGCGAGCGTGATGGCAGACATGCCCGTGTTCGTCACGACGGCACCGGCGCCCTCTTCGAGCTCGGCAAGTGCATTCGCGAGAAGGTCGCGCGTCGGGTTGCCGGAGCGCGTGTAGTCGTACGCGCGCTTGTCGCCGAAACCGCGGAACGCGAACGTGGACGTGAGGTGGATCGGCGGCACGACGCAGCCGGTGATGTCATCGCATTCGAGGCCAGCGCGCACGACTTGCGTGCTCTGCTGAAGATCCGACACGGCACAACTCGACGCGGCGGGCAACGGGTCCGCGCCGCTCAGGGGCGCTGCAGGCTTCCGCTCGGTGCTCATGCGAGGCTCCCGATGGCGGCATTGAATATGGGGCGCAACTGTTCCGACTCCTTCAAGAAAGCATCGTGACCATATATCGAAGAGATCTCGTGCAGGCGGGCGCTGGGCAGCCTCGCTACCATGCTGCGAACGTCCGCAAGCGGCACGAGCTGGTCTTCACGGATGGCGACTGCGACCGTCGGCACGAAGATGCGAGAAGCATCCACGCGGTGCAGATCGATGGACTCCGAGAGACACAGGAATGATTCGGGCCGGTAGCGCGTGGCGTACTCGGCACCGCGGGAGAACAGGTAGTCCTCGACCGGAAAGACGAAGCCGCCCTCGCCCTGCACCGGCAGGCCACCAAAGCGCGCAGCGAATTCTTCGCTGCTGCGATACGTAGACATGGCGAGCGCGCGCGCCAGCTGCAGCCCTTCTTTCGCATTGCCGCTTTGAACGGCGAAGCGAACGATGCGACGTTGCACGCTGCGCCAGGCCGTCGACATGGGGTGGCCACGATCCGCCGCACCGATGATCAGCAACTGCGAGACGCGCTCCGGATAGCGCTCGCCGAACGCGAGAGCCACCATGCCGCCGTACGAACCGCCGGCAATGGCGCGCAGAGACTTGATGCCGAGATGATTCAGCAGGGCGAGGAGCGCCTCTGCCTGGTCATAACTCGAGATGCTGGGGAACGGGACGCCCTCTTCCGGCGCCGTCGATTCGCCATAGCCGCCGATGTAATCGAAGCTGAGAACGCGAAAGCGGTTGGCGTCGAGCGGCCGCTCCGGCCCAACGATCTGCGCCCACCAGCTGTGGCGCGGATCATCCGTAATGCAGACGCGGCGATTGGCGGAAATGCCGCCGATGGCGCAGGCCACGGGCGCGTTCGCGGGGCCGACCATGCGCCAGGCAACGTGCATGCCCGCGAGCTTCCCGCCGTGAAACAGCGAAATCTCCCCGGGAATCTCCAGGATGCCTTCGCGCACGATGAGATCGGGCGCAGGCGCAGCGGCGCGGGCAGAAGGCTGCCGCGTAATGGAGGGCACTGAATCGAGCGAGGCGTTCATCGGATGCTCCGCACTAACCGAGCCAACAGACCACAAAGGCTCATCGGTTACTCTGCAGAGCACCCGCGCGAGGCGGGTATCGTTGCGTCCATCACCTGCTGACCGTGGGCGAACCAAAGCCAGCCGGAGCTACGCAATCCGCTCATCTGCCGACCCAGGACGTGATGCCTGGACCGCAGGAGTTAGCACCTTTCCGAACGGGTTAAGTTCGGCGGTTGCCCCGGCTTCAAAGGGCCTTTTCCCTCAGCCGGTCTCGATGAGTGGCGGCGAGTCTAGGGCGCGTGGCGCGGAGGCGTCAATGGTCCGGTGCCGAGTTCAGGCTCTTCGGCGCGGAAATACCGACTTTTGGGCTACTAACCGAGGCCGGACAACGGCGGGGCGACCTCTTCGAGAGACCGGCGCTCGGCGGGCACGCAAAGCCGCCACGCGGCTACCCCGGCGGCCACCATCAGAAGGGCTCCGAAAGCGTATCCCCCCGCGATGGACGCAGGCCGGCCGCTCCCGATCAATGTTCCGAAGACCCAAGGAGCGGCGACGCCTCCGAGACCCGTCCCGAAGGCATAGAACACTGCAATGGCGAGGGCGCGGACCTCCAGAGGGAAGCTCTCGCTGACCGTGAGATAAGCGGAGCTGGCAGCCGATGAGGCGAAAAAGAACACGGCAGCGAATGCCACGGTGAGCGTCACGGCGGTCAGTGTCCCGCTGAGAAACAGCAAAGCCGTTCCGCCCAGCAGAATTCCGGACAGCGCGTAGGTACCCGCGATCATGGGCCTGCGTCCCCAGTGGTCGAACAGCCAGCCGAGCGCGAGCGGACCCATGAAGTTGGCCACGGCGAACGGCAGGATGTAGAGCCCTACCCGGCTCTCCTCGATCGCAAAGAAGCGCGCGAGCACGAGGGCATATGTAAAGAAAATGGCGTTGTAGAAGAACGCCTGCGCCGCCATGAGAATGAGCCCCAGCGTGGCGCGGCGCGGATAGAGCCGGCAGAGGCTTACGAACACATCCACGAGACCCGCGGAGCGATCGCGCATTCGAAGTCGCAGGCGCGCTGGCAATTCCCCTGCGACCTGAGGAAGCGTTCCCGAGGCACGGCGCTCGATGGCGCTCACGATCTCCTCCGCCTGCTCGAGTCGCCCGTGAATCATCAGCCAGCGCGGGCTCTCCGGCAGAGAGCGCCGAAAGACCAGCACGACCAGCCCCAGCAGTGCGCCGATGCCAAACGCGAGGCGCCAGCCGATGTCCGGCGGCAGACGCCCGGGCGCCAGCAGAATCAACGTGCCCGCCGAACCCATGATCGCGCCGAGCCAGAAGCTGCCGTTGATGGCGAGGTCGGTCCGCCCGCGGTAGCGCGCCGGGATCAACTCCTGGATCGCCGAGTTGATCGCCACGTACTCGCCCCCGATGCCGCAGCCCGTGAGAAAGCGGAACAACGCGAAGGCAGTGAAGCTGTGGGCGAAGCCCGTCGCCGCCGTCGCGGCCACGTAGACCCCGAGCGTGATGAAGAACAGCCGCTTGCGGCCCAGCCGGTCCGTGAGCCAGCCGAAGAACAGCGCGCCGAGCACGGCCCCGGCAAGGTATGCGCTTGCCGCGGCGCCGACCTGCGCATCGCTCAGGGCGAGCGAGGGGCTCGACTTGAGCGCGGCGGAAACCGACCCCGCGAGCGTGACTTCCAGGCCATCGAGCACCCAGGTGATGCCGAGCGCCAGCACCACGAGCGAGTGGAAGCCGCTCCAGCGCAGGCGGTCGAGCCTCGCGGGAATGTCGGTCTCGATGACGCGGGCGTCGTCCATGCCGTGCCGGCCCGCATGTTCCGTGCCCGGCCGCGGCCGCTTTTGCGCCGGGTGCCTCTCCCGTGCTAATGTACTAACGCGCTATTACATTGGAACAGCATGAAACTGCACCGAAACGTGACTCCGCGGCAGGAAGTCCTGGCCGAACGCAAGTTGTTTGCGGCCATTGCCGCGCTGCGCACCCCGGAGGAATGCCGCGCGTTCTTCCGCGACCTGTGTACGCCGGCCGAGATCCAGGCCATGGCGGACCGCTGGGCGGTGGTGGAATACGTGCAGCGAGGTCTCTCCTATCGGGAGATCCACCGCCTGACCGGTGTCAGCGTCACGACCATCGGTCGTGTCGCGCGTTTTGTGGCCACCGGCAATGGCGGCTACGTGCTCGCGGCCGAGCGAGTCGAAACGTCCGCGAAGCGCCCGGGCGAGAGCCGGCGCGCGGCGGATGGCGCCAAGCGTGCGGAGGCGACTCGTCATGGATGACACGCGACTCAAGCTCGCCGTCCAGAAGTCAGGAAGGCTCACCGACCCCTCGCTCGATCTGCTGATGAAGTGCGGGCTCAAGATCTCGCGCGGCAAGGATCAGCTGATGGCGTATGGCGAGAACATGCCGCTCGATGTCCTGTTCGTGCGGGACGACGATATCCCCGACCTCGTGCAGGAGGATGTGTGCGATCTCGGCCTCGTCGGCCTCAATGTGCTCGAAGAAAAACGTCTCGAGCTTGCTGCTCAAGGCCAGAAGGCGCGCTTCAAGCAGATCCGCACGCTCGACTTCGGCCGCTGCCGCCTGTCGCTCGCGATGCCGGACGGCGTTTCGTACGAAGGCGCAGCCTCACTTCGGGGCAAGCGCATCGCCACCACCTATCCGTACATGCTCGCGAATTACCTGCGCGAGCGGGACATCCAGGCCGACATCGTCACGTTATCGGGAGCCGTGGAGATCGCGCCTCGCCTCGGTCGCGCCGACCTGATCTGCGATCTCGTCTCGACGGGCTCTACGCTGCAGGCCAATCACCTGCACGAAGTGGAGACGGTTCTCGAGAGCCACGCCGCAGTCATTCGCACGCCGCTTGATCTCACGCCCGAGAAGGACGAATGGGTCGAGCGCCTGCTCATGCGCATCGACGGTGTGCAGCAGGTGAAAGAGAGCAAGTACATCATGCTGCATGCGCCGCGCTCGGCGCTGGCAGAAATCCGCCGGCTGCTTCCGGGCAGCGAATCGCCGACGATCATTCCGCTCGAAGGCTTTCCGGACAAGGTGGCGATCCATGCCGTCTGTCGCGAGAACGTGTTCTGGGAAACGCTCGAGAGCCTGAAGAAGGCAGGCGCCAGCGCACTGCTCGTGCTCCCCGTTGAAAAGATGCTGGCCTGAGCCATGCGTATCGTCGAATGGGACAAGCTCGATGCCGAAGGCAAGCGCGCCGCGCTGGCGCGCCCGGCTCAAGAGCTGCGCGCGGACATTCTCAATAGCGTGCGCGAGATCGTCGAGACGGTGCGGCGAGAGGGTGACGCTGCGCTTCGTATGTACACGCAGCGGTTCGACGGCGTCCAGGTCGAAGCTTTCGAAGTCACTCGCGCCGAATTTGCTGCCGCACGCAGAACGTTGCGAGCGGACCAGATTGCCGCGCTCGAGCGCGCCATCGAGAACGTTCGCGCGTTTCATGCCGCGCAGATTCCCGGCGCGCTCTCGCTCGAAACCATGCCGGGCGTGCGCTGCGAGCGGCTGATTCGCCCTATTCCCGCCGTGGGACTGTACGTGCCCGCGGGCTCCGCTCCCCTGCCCTCCGCAGTCATCATGCTGGCTGTTCCGGCAGATCTCGTGGGTTGCCCGCGCCGCGTGTTGTGTACGCCGCCCGCGCGTGACGGTGGCGCGAATGCAGGCGTGCTCGTCGCAGCAGAACTGTGCGGCATCGAGACGGTGTTCAAGGTCGGTGGCGCCCAGGCCGTGGCCGCCATGGCCTACGGCACCAAGAGCATTCCCAAGGTCGACAAGATCTTCGGGCCCGGCAACGCCTGGGTCACCGCAGCAAAGCAGCTCGTCGCCAGCGACTCCGCCGGCGCGGCGTTCGACTTGCCCGCAGGCCCGTCGGAAGTCCTGGTCATTGCGGACGACGAGGCCTCGCCGGAGCTGGTGGCGGCGGACCTGCTGGCGCAGGCGGAGCACGACTCACAGGCGCAGGCCATTCTGATCACGCCCTCTCGCAAGCTCGCTGAGGCCGTGGTCGCAGCCGTGGCCACGCAGATGCTCGGGCTTTCGCGGCGTGCCATCCTCGAGAAATCCGTGGCCAGCAGCCGCTGCATCGTGGTGCCGGATCTCGACTCCGCCATCACGGTGGCGAACGAGTACGCAGCAGAGCATCTCATTCTGCAGGTCCGCGAGCCGCGCCGCTGGTTACCGCAGATTCAGAACGCGGGCTCGATCTTCCTCGGCCAGTGGACGCCGGAGCCTATGGGAGACTATTGCTCCGGCACGAATCACGTCTTGCCGACCTACGGCTATGCGCGCGCCTATAGCGGGCTCTCCGTTCTGGATTTCGTGAAGCGGATGACGGTGCAGGAGCTCTCGCCAGCAGGCCTGCGTTCCCTCGGCCCTGTCGCCGTGACGCTTGCCGAGCTCGAGGGGCTCGACGCGCATGCAAGCGCCGTGTCCCGGCGGCTCTCCTTGCTCGCCGCGGACGCTGCCAAATGAGCTGGATCAGCGACATTGCGCGCCCCGACATCGTCGCGCTCAATCCCTACGAGCATGCCTCGTGGGAGCCGCATCTCGAGCGTCTCCATGCAAACGAGTTGCCCTGGCGGCCCACGGGTGATGACACCGGCGCCGGTCTCAATCGC
>FTEO01000674.1_pt1 | contig 11856 bp, 8 predicted proteins | sample 1640211 | NCBI WGS metagenome assembly FTEO01 (sample SAMEA3914816, study PRJEB12502) | metagenome | biome: forest; material: soil | place: USA | collected 2011-09-16 | depth 0.3 m | reverse complement strand
CGAATCCGGCCGTGACCCAGGTCAGATTGGTAAGGCCCGAAACGAGGCGACGGGTCGCTGCGAGCACGTTACCCAGATGCAGCTCCACGCGGCGCCGCTCATCGCCTTCACCGCCAGCGAGCGAAATTCCATCGAGGTGCTCGTTCACGCGCACCAGCGCGAAACGCAGGTCGGCCTCGCGTGCGTAACGCTCTTCGTTACGGCTGATGAGGCTGTGGCCAACCCAGTAACTCAGGATCGACCCGATGCCGGCATAGAGAATGGCCGCCCACAACATGAAGCCGGGCACGCCGTAGTCCGTGCCGTCGATGCGGAAGACGAAGTCGCTCGAGAGCCTCCAGAGCACGCCCGCGAACGTCACGAACAGAATCGAGGCCTGCAGCAGCCCGATACCGAGATCGGCGCACAGGTCGCACAGCTTGCGCGCGTCCTCGTGCATGCGCTGGTCGGGGTTCACGCCCATGGCGCCCGCGTTGGCAAGCCAGAACGCCCGGCGCGGCAGCATCCAGTGGCGCAGCAGGTCGTGCACGAGGCCTTCGCGGAGCTTGTACTTCGTGGTCTCGACCAGCCACCGCTGGCCCACGCCGAGCGTCAGCAGCGATGCCACGATGAGAAAAAATACGCCGAGCTGCACCAGGAAGTCGTGCAGGTCACGCCGCGAGAGCGCATCGTAGAACGGCTTGTTCCAGCTGTTGAGGCGGATCTGGCCGTAGGCGGTGACGACCACGATGAGGAACAGCGAGATCGCCAGCAGGATGAGCGCCTTCCTGACCGGCGCTCCAAAGAAGGCCTGCAGTATCGTACGCAACTGCGCACGCAGTCCGAATCGCTTTGCGCTGTGCGCCGGCGCAGGGGGCGCGGTATCGGTCCGTAGATCTGGCGGGGCGCTCGGCATTGTGCTGAACGCTGACCACCAATAATCGTTCCCACAAGCGCAACCCAGAGCGCTGCCGCGTGCTCAGGTCACCGCGCGACGCGCCACGGCGCAGGAAATGAACGCCGCGTAGCTCCAGGCCAGATGTTTCGCGGAGGTCTGAACACCCGTGCGCTGATCGAACTGTTCGGAGAGCTCACCACTGGGTGGCGTGAAGGCTCGCACGGTCGCGAGATACGCATCGCCGCGCCTGACCCAGTCCGGTGCATCCTCGCGCCCCGCCGCTGCGCGGAAGCAGAATTCCGCTGCACCCAGTGTCGAAAAGAAATAGGCGCCGCCGGAGTAGTACACGTCCCCTGCGTAGCGTCCCAACGCCGGCCCTCGTTCCGCAGAACGGCCATGGTTGATCGGATAGGCCGCATCGAACAGCGCATCGAGCCGCGCGAGCGTCGCGTGCATCCGTTCGTCATGCACGACGTGGGCATTGGTGTCACCGGCCGCGTGAATCGCCGCCAGGATGACGGAAATATCCAGCTCCTTCGGGGAACGCGCGCCGCCGGCGAGAATGCGCGAGCGGTAGTGGCCCGCCTCGGGCAACCACATACCATCGAGCGTGCCGCGAATTGCCTGCTCTTCCTTGCGATACGCACGCGCCTCGGGCACATGCCCTTTGGCTTCGAGCCACGCCGCTCCCTCGCTCAACGCGGCGGCGGCAACGCATAGCGAATAGAAATGCCGCCCCTGCTCTTCTTCCCAGATGTCGAAGCACGGCTCCCGCCAGTGGCGGACCGTGAAATCGAGATCGGACTGCACGAGTTTCGCGAGGTCGGCAACGAGTCCGGCTTCAAGCGGCCCACTGCGCGTCCATCGCAACAGGGCCAGCGCGCGCAGCGGTGCCCCGTCATGCTGAGGGCGCGGCCAGTTCGATATGTCGAGCGTGCCGTCCGGATTGACGCGCGTGTCGGCAACGACCGCATCGCCGTGCACCGAGGCGAGATCCTCGTCCTGGCGCAGGTATTGAACGAAGGACTGGGTCACTGCCTCACGCCACGCGGGTGAGGCAACGAGCTTGCGACCATCGAGCGTGCGCAACGAAAGGCTGAAATGCACGAAGTCCCGCAGGTGCGTGAGCGCCTGGGGCCCCACATCGCCCGCTTCGTACAGCAGCCGCAGCGCGTCGATGACGACGGCTGAGTCCCGATACCAGTGAAAGAAGTAGTCAGGATCCGGGTCGTACGCTGCGAGAACGGGCGATGCGACGATTGAGCCCTTGACGGGGCGAACCGTCGCTCCAAAACCCGGCCGTGTCTTGACGATGTCCACGCGCGACACGCTCTTCAGCATCGCCGTGGCACTGTAGCGATACTGCCGGTCGAGCCACTGCCCGAAGCTCTCCGTCAACGCGCGCCCGCCTTGCCGAGATAGGGACTTTCGAACCCGAGCTTGCGCAGGCCCGCTTGCACTTCCGGCACGCTCATGAACAGTTTCCACAGCAGGCCGGTGCGGTGGTTCTCCATCATGACGATGATGGGGCCCTGATCGATGGCGAGAAACGTGTCGGCGCACCAGTCGCGCCCTTCGCAGAACGCATCGACAAAGCCGTATCGACTCCAGATACGGTCACCATGGTCGGTGAGAAAGTGACGCAGCGCGCGCAGCACCTCGCGTGGCGCATACGGCAGGCTCGACAGCGCGGCGGTGGGCGAAATCGTGCCGTTGTCGTTATCGGGTGCGTGCGCCGAATAACCGTCCGGATCATCGCTTGCGGTGAGTCCCCAGCACGCGGCGCCGTATCCCTGATGCTTGTGAGGATTGGCAACGCAGTGCGCGTGATTGATGCGCACGTGGCGCGTGTTGAGGTCCCAATAATCCGCGTACCGATCCTTCAGGCCGTGCGGATCGAGTCCGCAGAACGAATAGTGTGCAAAGAACAGCGGGCCGCCATAGGGCATGCCCAGCGGCAGCTCGATGTCGTAATAGGACTTGCCGTTGAGGAAATCCCTTCCTGCGGCGAAGCCCCGGTGGTACACGAGCGGATCCACGGCATATCGCGGCGCCGATGCGGCCAGCACGTACGTGATGAGGCATTCGTTCCAGCCGCGGATCTCGTGATCCATGGCCCAGCCGTTGTACGGGCTCCAGTGCCAGTACAGGACCTTCCGGCCGTCCTGCGTAAACCAGTTCCACTCGACGTCGGCCCACAGCGTGTTGATCAGGGCCCGCACGGACTGCTCGGGCGGGGTCTCGCGGTTGAAGTACTGCCGCGCGCAGAGCAGGCCCATGATCAGGAAGGAGGTCTCGACCAGATCAGCCCCGTCGTCTTTGCGCCAGAACGGGATCGTCGCCCCCGTGCTTCCGTTCATGAAGTGCGGGAACGCGCCGTGGTAGGACCTCGCGCGGATCAGCACATCGAGCATGCTGCCCAGCCGACCCACCGCGGCTTCGCGCGTCACCCACTCTCGCTCCACCGCAACGATGAGGGCCATGACGCCGAAGCCGGAGCCGCCGATCGCTACGCGATCATCCACGGGCACATCGCCCGTGGTGCGCCGATCGGGTGCAAGGCCGCTCGTGGGATGTGCCCCTTCCCAGAAAAACCGGAAAGTCTGCCGCTGCACGGCCTCGAGCAGCGCCTCATCCGGTAGCGCCGCCAGCGCGGCGGCGCCCTCGGACTGCGCCGCCGCGACGGGGGCGCGTTTGGGTATGGATCTGGCTTTACGGCGCTTGCTGGCTGGCCTCACTCACTCTCTCCGCGCCGCCCGGCCACGCTCACGATGGCTCGGTGCGAGCGATGTCTCGGACCTGATGAATGATGGTAGCCTTTTTTCGATCGACGCCGATGAACGAGGACTGCAGATGAGCCGGATCGAATCCCTGCTTGCCCGAATGACGCTCGCGGAGAAGCTGGGGCAGATCACCATGACCGCAGCGGGCTACGCGGTCACGGGACCCATCATTGCCGGCGACTCCACCGAAGCCATCAAGGCCGGCACCATCGGCAATCTGCTGAACATGGTGGGCCCGGGCCCCGTGCACGAGATGCAGCGGCTGGCGGTGGAGCACTCGCGCCTCGGAATCCCGCTCCTCATCGGGCTCGACGTGATCCATGGACACCGCACGCTGTTTCCCATCCCGCTCGCCGAGGCCGCTCTGTTCGATCCGCAGGCGTGGGAGCAAACCGCGCGCGAGGCGGCGAAAGAAACTGCGGCAGACGGACTCGCCATGACCTTCGCGCCGATGGTCGACATTTCGCGCGATCCGCGCTGGGGCCGAACGGCCGAGGGGCCGGGTGAAGATCCCTTGTTGGGTGTGCTCATTGCACGAGCCAAGGTGCGCGGCTTTCAAGGCAGCGATCTTGGTTCGCCTGACTGTGTCGCCGCGTGTGCCAAACATTTCTGCGCTTACGGGCCCGTCACCGCCGGGCGCGAATACGCATCCGTCGACATCTCGGAACGAACCCTGCGCGAAATCCATCTTCCTGCGTTCGTCGCCGCCGTGGAGGCTGGCGTCGCGTCGATCATGCCCGCATTCACCGACCTCGCCGGGATACCGATGACGGCGCACACGGCTCTGCTGCGGGACTATCTTCGCGGCGAGCTCGGTTTCGACGGCGTGCTGGTGAGCGACTACAACGCCATCGGTGAGCTCATCCGTCATGGCGTCGCGGCGGATCTGCCGGAAGCCGCGGCTCTTGCACTCAAGGCCGGCGTCGACATCGACATGATGGCGGACGCGTACCGGCACGGACTGCCCGTGGCGCTCGAGCGCGGGCTCGTCACGGTGGAAGAAATCGACGTCGCCGTGCGACGCGTGCTCAAACTGAAGGAACAGCTCGGCCTGTTCGACGACCCGTACAAACGCGGTTCGAAGCAGGAAAGCGCCGAGACTCTCGCCGCGCGTCGGCAGCTGTCCCGCCGCATCGGCGCGCGCGCCATCGTGATGCTCAAGAATGAAAACGAGACGCTCCCGCTGCCTTCCGGGCTGCGTCGACTGAGCGTCATCGGTCCGCTTGCGGACGCACCGCGTGAGATGCGTGGCCCCTGGGGCGCGGCCGCGCAGAATGACTCGCATATCGGCGTGCTGGAAGGGTTGCGCAACAGCCTGCCGCGCGTCGAGATCGTGCACGCCGCTGGAGCAGCCATCGACGGAACGGATCGCTCGGAGATTGCCGCGGCAGTGGATCTTTGCGATGGCGCGGATGCAATCCTGCTGTGCCTCGGCGAGGCTGCCGACATGAGCGGCGAGGCGGCGAGCCGGGCCACTCCCGAGATTCCGGGTGAGCAGCGGGCGCTGGCGGAAGCCGTGTTCGAGCGCGCCCATGCGCTCGGACTGCGCGTCACGGTCGTACTGTTTTCCGGCAGGCCGCTCGTCATCCCCTGGCTCGCGGAGAAGGCCGATGCGCTGCTGGCCGCGTGGTTCCTCGGCAGCGAGGCCGGCAATGCCGTTGCGGATGTCGTCACGGGGCGGGTATCGCCCAGCGGACGCACACCGATCACGTGGCCGCGCGTGCTCGGGCAGGTGCCGATCTTCTTCGGGCAACGCCCGAGCGGTCGGCCCGAAGATCCCAGTGATCACTTCACCAGCAAATATCTGGACGTGTCGAACGAGCCGCTCTACCCCTTCGGCCACGGACTCACCTACGGGCACTGTCGTTTTACCAACCTGAGTGTGACGCCCGAAAGCGCGCGCGAATCCGACACGTTCGAGATTCGCGTCGACGTCACGAACGACGGCAAGCACGCCGCAGAGGAAACGGTTTTCCTGTTCACGCGCGACAAGGTCGCAAGCGTCGCGCGGCCGCTGCTCGAGCTGCAGGGTTTCAGCCGCATTGCCCTGCAACCGGGCGAGACCGGCACGGTGACGATGTCGCTGCAGGCGCGAGCGTTACGCTTCCTCGGCGCGGACCTTCAGACCGTGTTCGAGCCCGGCGAGGTCGAAATTCTAGTGGGTCCCTGCGCCGATCGGGCGCAGTTGGTGGCTCAGGTGGTGCGCCTGCGCTCGTGAGCCTTCAGGCGTTGGATGATTCCAGGCGCTAGCGATTCGGTGCAGTCGTTGAGGGCGTGGTCGCGGGCGTCGTGGGCCGCGCCGGGGGCTTGGTCTCCGAAACGCCCGGATGAATCCTGCGCGGAGCGGACGAGTTGGCTGAGTCGTCATCGCTCGGGGCGGTCTTGTCGTCGTCCGACGTAACCGGGGCCTGCGCCGATTTCACCGCACCCTTCTTCACCGCTTTTTCGCGATCTTCCTTGGTGTGATCGATATCGTCGGCCGTTTCCGGCACACCCACTTGCGGGTCGCGCGCCGTCTCGGGCGTATTGGGCCGCTGTGACGGGGTCGTGTCCTGCGCAAGGACGGGGACGCCGAATGCGACTATCGTGGCCAGTACTGCGAGGCGAACGGCACTCAGAATCGAAGAACGAGGGTTGTGCTTCATGTGTTCACCAAGGCGGCTGGCCCGCATCCACTGGTGGAATCCACCGTGAAGGCTCAATGCATCGCGCTTCGTTCAGTTCCTTGCGCCGGAACTACAGCAGCGTCGGGTTGTGCCGCCAGACCGCCACAGTGAGCGCCGTGGCGAATACCACCCAGGCGAGATAAGGCGCGAGCAGCACCGCCGCGAGAGTACGCACCCGCGAAAACCCGATCATCGTGCAGATGAGCAGCACGTCGAGCAGCAGGATGTCCACGAGTGCCAGGCCGCCGCGGTGCCAGGCGAAGAACAGCCAGCTCCACAGCGCATTGCACACGAGCTGCGCAATGAAGAGCGTGAGTGCCCCGGATGCCCGCGCCCAGCCCTTCGCGCGCCATGCAATCCATGCGGCGATGGCCATGAGGAGATACAGCACGGTCCAGACCGGACCGAAGACCCCGGCCGAGGGCGCCCACGGCGGTTTCGCGAGCACCGCATAGAAGGTTGCGGCATCGACGGATGCAATGGCACCGAGCGCGCCGGCGGCAGCGCAAAGGAGAATCCAGCCGAGAAGTCCGAGTTTGGAAGGCGCAGGCGGATTGACAGGAATGCTGACAGGCATGCGTACGAAGAATACCCGACTTACGACGACGCCAGGCAGGTACACGGCTTGCTACCACTGTCGCAGGACAGCGACGTCGAGATCACCGTGGTTTGGTGCTTTTTCAGCAACTGCGCCGATGCACACGAACTGAGCTTCGCGGTGCGGGCCATGCACGGTCACACCTACGTCATCGTGGGCGCAACGATCCCAACCTGAACTGACTTCCTCTCGCGAAGGCGGCCGGCACCGCCGCCCCAGCTCGCAGTGGCTCAGGCACCGATGCACGCGAAGACGTGCTTTCTTTCGAGGAAGACCCTCATGTTCACGCATCCGCGGACTCCTGAAGAGGCCGCACCGATCGAGCCAACGCGGCTCGACGCATCCGGGCGGAAGGCCGGCGCCACTCACACCGATTCCCGAGTCCTCGCGATCGACGCGGGCCGGGGCTTCGCGATGCTGTTCGTGGGCATCAGCCACATCGGCCTGTACATTCAGGACGATTCCGCGCCGCTCGCGTACGTGCTGCACTGGCTTGGCTTCTTTGCGGCGCCGAACTTCCTGCTGCTGAGCGGAATCTCCTGCGGCTACCAGCTTGCCGTCTCGCCATCCCGCGACACGGTGACCCGCATCGTCGATCGCGGCTTGTTCGTGCTGCTGGTCGGGCACGTTCTGATTGCCGGATCCGTCATGTACAACGTGCCGCCCGGAACGGCCTTCGAGCACATCATCATCACCGACACGATCGGTCTGGTCCTGTGCACGACGCCCTTCGTCGCTCACCTTCGCGTCCGTCAGCTCCTGCTCGGCGGGGCGGCGCTCTTTCTGCTCACGGCGTTGGTGGGGCTCACGTGGCATCCCACGAGTCCACCGGCACAGCTGGTGGGCGGATTGTTGCTCGGGCTCGACTCGCCCATCGCCCACGATCCTGGGCTGATGAGTCCCACCCTCGCCTACTTCGCCCTTTTTCTCGCCGGAATCGGCATAGGCAGGCTCATATGTCAGTACCGCAGCGAAGGGCGCGAGGCCATTATCGCGACGCGACTCCTGGGCGTGGGCCTTGGCGCCGCAGCGTTCGCTCTCTTCGCGAACCTCGTGGCATACCACATGAGCGAAGCCTTTTCGCTGCACCTGACGCATGAGCGATGGGTCAACATGCTCGTCAACCTGTCGGTCATCCGACATCAACGACCGCCCACACCGGCTTATGCTCTGTGCTACGGCGGAATCGGCGTCGCGCTCGTCGGACTCCTGCTCTTTGCGAGCCGTCAACAGCTCTCTGCAGTGGTCGTGGGTCCCGTACGCGCGGTCGCCGTGCTCGGGCGCGCCTCTTTCGTGTCGTATGTATGCATACAGTGGCTCATCGATTTTACCCCGCACGGGCTGGGATTTTCGGAGGCGCTGACGCCGGCGCTCGCGCTGGCGTATCTCGGCCTCGTCATCCTCGTCGTGTTCGGGGTCGCCTGGGTGTGGGATGCGAAACGAGGCAATCGTCTGCTGACGGTGGGTCTGAAGCCCGGCCACGGCAGGCCCAGGTCCAAACCGACGCGACCCGCCTCAGCGCCGAGATGGCTATAGCCGGCCGGAGGTGTCGCACCGCGCTCGTGCCAGAATACGGGGCATGCATACGCGACTCGTCGCCAGCGTCCTGGCCTTTCTACTTCTCTCCCTTCAACCCGCGGCAAACGCAGAAAACGACGCCCGAACGCAGCCTGAAAGTCCTCGGCTCAGAGCGCTCGCTGCCGCGCTCGATGCGCACGACGAGCACGCCCTGGCCGCGTTCTGGACGAAAATCGCGGCCGAGCACACGCCACTGATCGAATCCGTGCCAGGTCGTCCGCAGGATGCGCTCTACACTTTTCTGTGGCGCGCCGAGCCGGACCAGGTTGCCCTGAACGTACGCTTCAACGGCATGTTTCCAATGCACCAGGCCACGGGCTTCGACCCCTTTACGCGGCTCGGCGAGAGCAACGTCTGGTACACGAGCTACGTGCTCGACCGCACTGCACGCCTGCGGTACGAGCTCGTCGCTCCCAGGGGCTGGCAGGCCTCGCCGAATCGCAATGCGCTGTTCACGATGGACGGCACGGAATATGAGACGTTTACCGACCCGCTGAACGGACGCACGATCACCTGGGACCGAACGCTCACGTCGTACGTGGCGGGCCCGGATGCGAAGACCAGCCCGTACTTCGACAAGCGCTCCGACGTGCCCGCGGGTTCAGTTGAAACGCTGGACATCGACAGCAAGATTCTCGGCAATCGCCGAACCGTGCGCATCTATGTTCCGCCCGGGTACCGAAGCACTACGCAGGCCCCGCCTTTGCTGCTCGCGTTCGATGGCAACCAGTACACCATGTGGATTCCAACGCCCGTGATCCTGGACAACATGATCGCGGCGGGCGTCATTCCTGCGGTGCTGGGCGTCTTCGTGGAATCGCCCGATCGCGACGTGGAACTGCCACCGAATGACAGCTTCCAGCGATTCGTGGGCGAAGAGTTGCTCCCGCAGGTGCGCGCGCACTACCGGTTCAACCAGGATGCGCGACGCAACGTGGTGCTCGGCTCGAGCTACGGAGGAATTGGCGCCGCCTACACGGCGTTCAAACATCCGGACGTGTTCGGTAATGTGATCTCGCAATCCGGGTCATACTGGTGGTCTCAGGAATCTGCGGGAGCGCCCGCAGGGGCGCCCGCGCCGAACGTGCGCGGTCTCAGCCCGGACGGCGGCTGGTTCATCAAACAGATTGCCGAGGCCCCCCGCAAGAATATCCGTTTCTGCCTCGATGTCGGATCCTGGGAAGGCAGCAATCTGCTCGCCTCGAATCGACTGCTGCGCTCCGTGCTCATCGGCAAAGGTTACGAGGTGCATTACCAGGAGCGCCCGGGCAATCACTCCGCGTATTACTGGATGGAGCGTTTGCCGGATGAGCTGCGCCTGGCGTTGCACCACTAAGCTCCATTCGATGGCCAAGACGACGCGCAATCCGTCCATACCCCGCGCCATCGAGCCGATGGAGGCGCGCCTCGTTGAGGAGCTCCCGACGGAGCCCGGCTGGCAGTTCGAACCGAAGTGGGATGGATTTCGCTGCCTCGCATTCCGCGCGGGCGACCGAGTCGAGCTGCAGGCAAAATCCGGCAAGTCGCTGGCGCGCTATTTCCCGGAGGTCGTGAGCCGCCTGCGCGCGATCCCTGCGACGCACTTCGTGGTCGACGGCGAGCTCGCCATTCCCGTCGGCCCTTCTCTGTCGTTTGACGCTCTGCAGATGCGTCTGCACCCAGCCGAGAGCCGCATTCGAAAACTATCTGCGGAGTCGCCCGCGCTGTTCATGCTTTTCGACATGCTGTATGCGCCGGGCGGTGTCAGTCTCATCGCTCAGCCACTGCACACGCGCCGCGCAGCACTCGAGGAGTTTTTCTCCACCCTGAAGGGCCAGCACGGGTTGGTACTCACCCCCTGCACGCGCAGGCGTGCTGAAGCGCAGAAGTGGCTCGATCGAGCGGGTGGCGCGCTCGATGGAGTCGTTGCGAAAGCAATCGACGGGCCCTATGTGCCGGGCGAGCGCGCGATGCTGAAAGTCAAACGCATGCGTACCGCCGACTGCGTGGTCGGTGGTTTTCGGTACGGGGCCGCAAGCAAGGAAGTGGGTTCGCTGCTGCTCGGGCTGTACAACGACGAAGGGCTGCTCGACCACGTGGGCTTCACTTCATCGATTCGAGCCGAAGAGCGCAAGGAGCTCACGCGGCGGCTGCGCAAGCTGGAAGGCGGATCTGGCTTCACCGGCAACGCGCCCGGGGGACCGAGCCGTTGGAGCACGGAGCGCTCCACGCAGTGGCAGGCGCTCGATCCGCAACTCGTGGTGGAAGTGTGTTACGACCATGTCACCGCGGACCGCTTCCGGCACGGCACGAAGCTCCTGCGCTGGCGGCCGGACAAAGCGCCTCGCCAATGCACGTTCGAGCAACTGGGCCGTGAAGCCCGGCCCGCCCGTCTCATTACGAAGCTATTGCGCGCGACGGCTCTAGACAGCGCCTCAAGGGCGCCTGACCTGCGGCCGCGAGCGTAATCGGGAACGTAAGTTGAGCCCAGGTGTTTGCCTTGTAGGAAATGGCTCAAAGGGCTCCTGCATGGCCGACACCGCTGACACACCCTCGTCCTCGCTCCTGGCTCACGGCTCCGAACAGCTCAGCCTGGTCGTGGTGGACGCCTATAACGCCGAGCTTCGTACGGCGGAGGGCTTCACCGGCGACCGCGCCAGCAAGCGCGCCTTCCAGGCCATTCTCGAGGATTGGCGCGAGCGGATGCGCCAAATGGGAGAAGACCCCTTCGGCGAAACGCCGAGCGAAGACCTCAGCAAGAAGCAGCTCGACAAGGTGCTGGCCGAGGGCGACGCGGAGGCTGCAGGCGTGGTCCACGGCGCCATCGAGGAGTTCTCGCAGGAGTTCGCGCAGGTCATCCGCCGCTTTCTGCGGCTCAAGAGCTGGAAGGATACCGAACGCATCGTCATCGGCGGTGGGCTGCGGCAGAGTCGCATCGGCGAGCTGGCGATCGGCCGCACCGCCGTCATCCTCAAGGCGAATGGCTTCGACGTCGAGCTGAAGCCGATCCGCCATCTGCCGGATCATGCGGGACTCATCGGCAGCGTGCACCTCGTGCCGTCGTGGATGCTCTCGGGACACGACGGCATCCTGGCCGTAGATATCGGCGGCAGTAACATTCGCACGGGCGTGGTCGAGCTCAGAAGCAAAAAGAAGGCGGATTTCTCGGCGGCCGAAGTAGGCCGATTCGAGCTCTGGCGGCACAGCGAAGACAATCCCAAACGCGAAGATGCGGTGGCGCGGCTCATCGAGATGCTGCTCGACCTCATCAAGCGAACGACGAAGGATGGCCTGACGCTCGCTCCGTTCATCGGCATCGGCTGCCCGGGCGTCATCCGCGCGGACGGGTCGATCGAGCGCGGCGGCCAGAACCTG
>FTEO01000594.1_pt1 | contig 11874 bp, 7 predicted proteins | sample 1640211 | NCBI WGS metagenome assembly FTEO01 (sample SAMEA3914816, study PRJEB12502) | metagenome | biome: forest; material: soil | place: USA | collected 2011-09-16 | depth 0.3 m | reverse complement strand
GTGGTGCTGGCCACGAGTGGGCACGACTGGAACCAGTTCATCCGGCTGCTCATCGGCGTGTTGCTGCTGGCTGCGATCGTGTTCGGCCTCTTCAGGCCGCTGATCGCATTGTTGCTTACGCGCTATGCGAGTGATGGCCGCCCGGCAGGCACACTCCTCGCGGCGCTGCTGATTGGCACCTTTGCTTGCGCGTACGCCACCGGCTATCTCGGCGTGCATCCCGTATTCGGTGCGTTCCTGTTCGGCGCGTGCCTGCCGCGAGACGATCGGCTCCTGCACGCGCTGGTCGAGCGCATCGAGCATGTCGCCATTCTCGTGCTGATGCCGGTGTTCTTCGCGCTCGCAGGTCTCAGCACCACGCCGAACGTGTTCGTGGGCGCCGGCCTCGGCGCGCTGCTGCTGATTCTCGCCGTGGCCATCGTTGGCAAGATCGTCGCGGGCGCGGTCGGTGCACGGATCTCCGGGCACACCTGGAGCCAGGCACTTGCCGTGGGTTCACTGATGAACGCGCGCGGGCTGATGGAGCTCATCGTGATGAAAGTGGGCCTCGACATCGGTGTCATCGGGCCTGAGCTCTTCACCATGCTGCTCGTCATGGCCATCCTGACGACGGTGATGACAACCCCGTTGCTCGCGCTGTTCTCGCGCAGCCGCTCCGCGAAACGGGACGTCAGCCAGCCCGCGCGATGATTGCGGCGCGGCCGCTCGCAAGCGGGCGGCCGTTGTGCTGGACCTCGAACGAGTACTGCCAGCTCCCGCTGCTTTCCAGCAAGCGCTGAGCGGTTACCTGCAGCTCGCCGTCGAGCTGATCCACGCAGTCGACGTGCAGCTTCACGTCTCGCAGTGAGACCAGAAGGCCCGGCTGCGCCGTGCGGCCATCCGCCTGCGCTGACAGCCCGCCGTGAACCGCCATGGCCTGCGCTCCGTATTCGCACAGATGCACGGCGTGGAGCCGGCCGTCGAGTCGCAGAGGATTCGAGGCGGCGCGATGCGTGGTTGTGGCGAGAACGATGCGATCTCTGTCCCACTCGACGACGCGTTCGAGCAGGCACATGGTGCCCTGATGCGGAATCAGCGCGGCGATGGCTTCACGCCCGAGCATGACTCTCCTGCAGAGCGTCGGCCTTCGGTGTCGGGCGTGTAAGCAGAAGCGCCAGCACGAAGTTGCCGATCACGCCGAGTGAAACGGTGACGCCGATGGCGCGCAGCACCGGCAACGTGGAGCAGGCCAGCACCACGAACACGAGGAGCGTCGACAGCGAGCACACGATCACCGCGTGCAGCGTGCGCCGCTGTTCCAGCGGATCGTCCTCGACGGCTTCGAAGAACAGCGCGTAGTCCACCCCAAGACCCGCCGCCAGCACGAGTGCAATGAGATGGAAGAGATTCAGTGAGATACCGAGGGCATGGAGTATCGCGAGAATCAGCAGCGTAGTGAGTGCCATGGGTGCGATGACGCGAGCCATGCGCTTCACGGAGCGCAAGGCGACGAGCACCGTGATGATGAGCAGGACGGCGGCACCCGCGAGGCTCCACAGGATGTGAGTGCGCTGGCGCGCGACCAGAGCTTCCGAGGCCTCCTTCAGATCGAGCAGCGTGAGCGATTCGCCGGAATCCGCCGCGAGTTTCTCGAGCGCTGCCGCGTTGCCGACACCACCGAGCGTGACGAGGCCCGTCCACCGATCGCCGTGATGAAGGAGCAGGCCGCCGACCGTCAATTCGAGCGGTGTGCCGGCGACGTTGTCCGCCGTGAGCGGCGGAAGCGCCTTGGCTTTGGCGACATCCTCGATGAAGGGCTCGAACAGCCCCGCCTTGAAGGGCAGGCCCTGCAATGCGGCAGTCAGCGCTGCTTGAAGCGCTTCGCGCGTGGGAAGCGCATCCTGACGACGCTTCTGAACCGCGATACTCGGAAGGTAGCGCGCGGCGGTGTCATAAGTTTCGAGATCGCCGTTGCGGACGAGCTGGTCCAGCTTCGGCGCGAGCGCTTCTTCGGCCGCGAGCGCTTCGTCCGCCGAGGCACCGTCCACCACGAGCAGCCGGCGCAGATCGGAGGCGCCCAACTCCTGCCGCAGCTTCGTATCGATGTCGATTAGCGGCTGCGGGATCGGCGTGAGTCCGCCCAGCTCGTTCTGCCACATCGGCGTGTGGCCGAGCGCGAGGATCGCGACGCAGCCAACCACCACCACGACTCCGAGCCACCGCGGCCGCGGTAACGCTGCGATGGACGACCAGAGCCGCCCGAGGAACGCCATCTGTGCGTAGTCACGCGCCTTCGGCGGCATGAGGCGCGGCACGATATAGCGGGTGGTGAGGCTCGCGACCGCAAGACCCGCGATAGTGAAGCACGCCAGCTGTGCGAGACCGATGACGCCCGAGCGGAGGAACGCGAGATAAGCGATGCACGTGCTCACCACGCCCGTCGCGAGCGTGGGCCACACGGACCTCGCACTCTGCAGCGGCGTCTTGCCAGGATGCTGATGGCTGAAGAGATGAATCGGGTAGTCCTGCGCCACACCGATGAGCGTGGCGCCGAACGCCAGCGTGATGCCATGAATCGAGCCGAACATCGCGCCCACAGTGGCCAGCCCCACAATGCCAGCGCTGGCGATGGGCAAGGCCCCGAGCACCACGATGGTGGGGCTTCGGTACGCAAGGAGCAGCAACACGATGAGCCCGATGGAATCGACCGTGCCGAGCAACGTGGCTTCGGCCTGCGTGCGGCCCTTCATCAGCACGGAGAACGCGCCGGGCCCGCTCACGATCATGCGCGCCGTGGGCGCCGCGCGCGTCTCCGCGAAATGCTTCTTCAGTGCGGCGGCCGCTTTTTCCTGGCCGTCCGGATCGAACGCGGCGGCTTTCGTCGCCGCAATGAGGATGGCGCTGCGCCCCGCGCTGTCGAACCACACATCGAATTGCTTCTGCGGCTGCTTCGCGGGTTGCCAGGCTTCGGCGAGCTTGAGCACTTCGAGTGTCGGGTCGCGCGGGATCAGCGGCTCGAGGATGCTGCCGGCAGGCGAAGACAGATCCTGCAGCCGCTGGCTGAGCTGATCGTGCAGAAAGGCCGTATCGAAGCGCGCCTGATCGAGCGTGGAGGACAACAGGTACCGATACGGCAGCAGGTTTTCCGGAATTGCATCGAGCGAGGTCTCGCCGTTCGACACGAGGCCGAATTGCGGGTCCTTACGCAGCGCCGCGGCGAGCGCTTGCGAGCTCTCGGCCAACAGCTGCGGATCGGCGCCATCGAGCGAAATGAGCAGCAGCCGGGAGGCAGGGCTCTCGCCTACTTCTTCCAGCAGCAACTTCTCCACGCGCGTTTTCGGTGTGGGCAGGAAGAGCCGCAGATCGCCGCTGATGGTGAGCTGCTGCTGAATGTAGAAGCCGAGCAGTGCAATGACGACCACCCAGCCTATCAAGAGTCCGACCCGCCCCCCGCGCGTCACCCATCAACTCCCGGACGCGCAGAAGTGGTCGAGCCACTCGCGCTGAATTGGCGTGGGCAGCGTGGTTTCCGCGGCTTTCCCGACGAGCATGACGCTCGCTTGCTGATCCGGCGGCGTCGCGACGATGCAGCGCGGCTCGTTGTCGTGGCCCTGGATCAGGATGTCGTGAACATACTTGCCCACGCTCGCTGATTTTGGTGTGAGCGACAGTTGCCAGCGATCCGGTTCGCCCTTCAGGGCGAGGTTGAAGTCCTGCTCGAGGGAAGCGCGCCCGCCGCCAAGCACCGCTGAGAAGCCGCTCAGCATGCTGCGCAACTCGGGAGCGCGCTTGAGCGAGAAGCGGCGCGGCGAGTTGCCCACGCGCTCGACGGTGACGGTCTCGCCGCGAATCTCCGTGCGCTCCTTGAAGGGCGCCTGCACCGCACGCACGAGGGCGCCGTCCTCGTGATACTCGAGCTGACCTTTCACGACGATGGGCTGGTCGAGCAGTTTCGAGTAGCGCACTTCGACGAACGGCGTCGTCGCCGGCGCGGGGCGCGCCAGTTTCGCGAGCAGGCTGTCCACGTCAAGAGCGGCGCAGCAGATCGCCGGGATCAGCGACAGCATCGCGAGTGTTACGGTGCGCCGCATCTTCGTGCCAGAAGTCATAGAAGTTGAACCAGTTGTAAGGCGCCAGGCGCGCATAGTGTGCCAGCCGGTCTGCAAAGCGCTGGAGAATCTGCGCCAGCGCTTCGGCGCGCTGATTGCGCGCGATGACGAGGCTGTCGGCAAACGGATCGAAGTGCAGGTCATAGCGATTTCCGCCGCGATACAGCCCGAAGGCGAGCATCACCGGCACTTTGAGGGTTGCGGCCAGCAGCCAGGGGGACGTCGGCAGCGGCGCCGGGTGGCCGAGAAAGCTCACGCTCTGCGTGGGATTGTTCGGCTGGCCACGGTCCGCGAGCAGCGCGACGATGGCATTCTCGTCCAGCGCTTCCTTGATCTTCAGGGCCACGGCGGGGCCTGCATCGCGTGCGTTGATGATGCTCGCGGCGAGGGCCGGGTTCAGCGCATTCAGCACGCGGGACAAGCGCTCGCCCTGCACGATGTCGAGCAGGATGCGCACCTTCACCTCGGGCCGCTCGAGACTCAGCACGCGCAGCGCATCGAAGCTTCCGAGGTGCGCGCCGATGAGCAGCACGCCCTTGCCGCCTTCGAGCGCCCGGTCGAGCTCGGGAAGGCCGAACGTGCGGATGTCGAAACGCTTGAACCGTTCGCTGAGCAGATACAGCCGGTCGAGAATCGTGCACGAGAAGCAATGGATGTGGAGCAGCACGTTCCAGAATGAGACCGGGCGGCCGAGCACTCGTTCGAGATACACGCGGGAGGCGCGGCGCTCCGGCACGCGTCGGAAAAAGAAATAGAGCACGGTGGGATACAACAGGGCGCGGGTGACCCGGCGCCCGCAGCTCAGCCCGCAACGGCGCGCGACTCGCACCCAGAAGTCGTTGCCGATTTCCTTGCGCTCGATCCACTTCACGCTCATGGGGCAGCCGCTCGGGCGAGAGTGAACGTGCCCTGCGCGATGAGCCGCTCGCCGTGCGAGACGCGAAACGCGAGCGTCTCGCTCGCAAGCTCGAGTGACACGTCCGCGCATTCTCCGGGCAGCAGCGGCGCGTGGAATTTCACCTGCCGCAGGCCAGTAGCGTGCACCGGGCTCTGGCGCCACGCGGCTGCGGCCTGCAATACGAAATCGAGCACCACCACGCCCGGCACTACAGGTGAGCCGGGGAAATGGCCGGGCAGCGAAGGATGATCCGCCGCGATCGTGAACGTGGAGTGGTGCTGTTCACTCATGAGAGTCAGGGTCGCCGCGATTCGAGCGCGCGATGGCCCACCGCCGCGGCGCGCTTCATGAAATCGAAGAGGTTTCGATAGGGCTGCTGCGGAAAACGGTGCCGCCGGTACGCATACTCGATGAGGAAGAATGCGGCGGCGAACACGTAGTTCAGAAAGTTGGCGAACAGCGACCACGTCTCCTGCGTCACGGTGATGGGCGGCCGCACGCCGCTCATTTCGAGAATGCCGTTCGGCACGGCCAGGAGCGCAAGCGTGAGACTGATCAGCGCGAGGCTGGCCAGCAACAACGTCCACCCGAGCGTGACGCGGCGGGCGTAACGCTCGATTTCCTCGCCTGGCGGCTCCGGGTCGTGCAACAAGCGCACGAGCCGCACGATGAGCGGCGTTTCACCCGCGGCGAGCGTGTGCCCGAACACCCAGGACGCAAACAACGGCGCCAGCACGGGCGCCGCATAAAGCGGAAGCCAGGCCGCATGCGCGCGCCAGAGCAGAGCCAGGCCCACGACAGTGAGAGGAATGGCGCACCACGCGATGACCCCGCCCCTCGCCAACCGCGGCAGCAACACCAGAGCGGCAAGCACCGCGAGGCTTGCGACGGTGACGCCAGTGCTGTGCGTCAGCACGGCGGCATGCGCGACGATTGGATAGGCGATCGCCAGCGCGATCATCAATAGCTTCAACCCCACCTCCTGGCCCAAAACGCGTCGAATTTGCGGCGCGGAGTATCGCCTGTCGCGGCCTCGAATTTCACTGCATAGCGGACAGCCCGAGGCCGCCGGCCCCAAATGACTGGCGTTCGTCACCGCCGCGCGACACGATAGCCGCGAGGCAAGATTGAGTTCCGGGCGCACAGCCCATCGGGAGAGGGGGGTTCTCGTGTCTGAGGCAACCTCGATTGCGGCAACGTCAGCCGCAGGCAGCGCCGCGACTGCCGCAGGCGTACGCCGGTCCGCCGGCCGTCTCGCGCAGTTCTCGTGGGCGCTGTTCGATGGGGCACGCAGCCCCTACAACGTCCTCGTCAATATCTTCGTGTTCTCCGCGTATTTCAGCACGGTGGTCATTCCGGACCCGGTGCGCGGCCAGACGATGTGGAGCTTCGTCACCTCGAGCGCGGCCATCCTCATTGCCCTCACCGCGCCGGTGCTGGGCGCCATCGCGGATGCCGGGGGCCGGCGCAAGCCCTGGCTCGCCGCCACCATCCTGATCGGCGCGCCGAGCATGGTGGTGTTGTGGTTTGCCACACCCGGCATGACGAGCGGCCTGTGGGTCATCGTGCTCGCCCTCATCGGCGGCTCGATGTTCTTCGAGTATTCCGCCATTTTCTGCAACGCCATGCTGCCGAACGTGGTGCGGCCCGAGCGCATCGGGTTCCTGAGCGGCGCCGGACTTGCGCTCGCGAACGTGTCGGGCCTCATCCTGTTCGTGTTCTTCCTGTTCGCCTGGAGCTGGAATCCGCACCCGCTGTTCGGGCTAGACAGCGCGCTGCACGAACCGGAACGGGCGGTGGGTATTCTGGCGGCAATCTGGATCGTGGTCTTCGGGCTGCCGCTGTTCTTCTTCACGCCGGATTCGCCCGCCACCTCGCGCACGATTCCGGAAGCGGTGAAACATGGGGTGCGCAGCCTCATCACCACCGTTACGCAGATGGGCCGATATCGGAATGCGGCGACGTTCCTGCTCGCCCGCATCTTCTTCTATGAGGGCTTCATCGTCCTCATGCTGTTCACGGGTGTGTTCGCCGCCGGCATCCTCAAATGGACCGCGACGATGCTGATCATCGAAGGCGTCATCAACAGCGTGGTGGCCGCCATCGCCGGGGTGTTTGCCGGCTGGCTCGATACCCGCGTCGGCTCGAAGATCAGCACCATCGTGTTCGTGGCAGGCTGCCTCACCGCGAACCTCGTGCTGTGCTCGGTCACGCCGAACATGATCTTCTTCGTCCCGATCGATGGAGCGGCCACCTCGACGGGCGGCCTGTTCCCGACGCTGCCGGACAAGATCTTCCTCGTCACGCAATGCTCGATCGCCTTCTGCGTCACGGGCGGCATGGTGACCGGCCGGGCGATGATGGCAAAGCTTGCGCCGCCGGCGATGCTCAACGAGTTCTTCGGGCTCTTCGCCATGTCCGGCACCGCCACCTCGTTCGTCGGCCCGGCGACCATCGGCGTGCTGACCACCGTTTTCCAGAACCAGCGGGCCGGTGTGGCGGTGGGAATCGTTTTCCTGCTGGTGGGCCTCGTGATCATGTTCAAGGTGAGGGAGGAGCCCACCCGGGCCTGACGTCCGCCGAGCGTTGCGGCCTCGCCGCACCGACCGGCAGGTGATCCGCGGACGAGCAGTCCCGGGGGCATACGCCCTTTTCCGGAGCAGACGCGCTCGCCTCACCCTACGTGCCGATTGACCGTTTGTCCGACACCGGTATGATCGGGCGCATACAAGTGGTGTAGATCGGCGCATCACGCCCGCGGCTCGGCCTCGTGTCTCGCTGCGTTGGAGCGCCCTCCCTGGCCGCTGAGCGGCGCGGGGTCTCCCCCTGAGCGATTCTTCATAACGTCATTTTGAAACCTCTGCCGGCGAGAACCGGTGGCGCGAGCTAGGTACGCCTCCGCGATTACAGCGGCGGGGGCAAACGGGGCACGATGATGAACAACGCCGACACCGGACTCTTCAAGGAGTCATACGAGAGAGACAGTTGCGGGTTTGGCCTGATCGCCAATCTCGACGACCAGCCGAGCCGTTGGCTGGTGGACACCGCCATTACGTCTCTCAACCGTCTCACCCACCGGGGTGCCGTCGCGACGGACGGCAAAACCGGCGACGGTTGCGGCCTGCTGCTGAAGCGCCCCGAGAAATTCCTGCGCGCCGTGGCGAAGGAGGCGGGCATCGAGCTCGCCGAGAAGTTCGCCTCGGGCCTCGTGTTCATGAGCCGCGACCCGGTGCGGCAGAACGCCGCGCGCGCGGAGCTGGCGGCGCAGATCGAAGGCGAGGAGCTGGAAGTTGCGGGCTGGCGCGTGCTGCCCACGGACCCGGCCGCCTGCGGCCAGGAAGCGCTGAAGACGCTGCCGCACATCGAGCAGGTGTTCGTGAACTGCCCGATGGGCGACCTCGATGAGGCCTCGTTCAACCGCAAGCTGTTCCTGGTCCGCCGCCGCGCCGAGAAGGCGCTCGAAGCGAGCGACCCGGTGTTCTACATGCCGAGCCTGTCGGCCACCACGCTCGTGTTCAAGGGCATGGTGATGCCCCAGTATCTCACCGAGTTCTTCAAGGACCTGAAGGACCCGCGGCTGGAGTCCTCCGTCGTGGTGTTCCACCAGCGGTTCTCCACGAACACGATGCCGCAGTGGCGCCTGGCACACCCGTTCCGCTACCTCGCGCACAACGGCGAGATCAACACGGTTCAGGGCAACCGCAACTGGGCCGTGGCTCGTGGGCCGGTGTTCCGCTCACCGCTGCTGCCGGACTTGTCGGACGTCCAGCCGCTCGTCGCGCTCACGGGGTCGGACTCGCAGAGCCTCGACAACATGCTCGAAGTGCTGCTGATGGGCGGCCTCGATCCGCTGCATGCCATGCGGCTGCTCATGCCGCCGGCGTGGCATGGCATCGATTCCATCGATCCGGATCTGCGGGCGTTCTACGAGTACTACACCACGCACATGGAGCCGTGGGACGGCCCGGCCGGCATCGTCCTCACGGACGGCCGCTACGCCGCCTGCACGCTGGACCGTAACGGACTGCGTCCGGCACGGTTCGTCATCACGAAGAATCGCGTGTTCACGGTGGCCTCCGAGACGGGCGTGTGGGACTACAAGCCCGAAGACGTGGTGCGCAAGGGCAAGCTCGGGCCGGGCGACATGATCGCGCTCGACCTGCAGACCGGCACGCTGCTCGAGTCGAAAGACATCGACCAGATGCTGAAGTCGCGCCACCCGTACAAGACGTGGCTGCGCAAGGGCGTGCGTTATCTCGAGACCGATCTCGTCGACCCGCGACTCGCCGCGGAGCCGATGGATCGCGAGACGCTGTCGCTCTATCAGAAGATGTTCAACGTCACGGCCGAGGAGCGCGATGAAATCATCCGCGTGCTCGCCGAGGACGAGAGTGAGGCCGTGGGCTCCATGGGCGATGACACGCCGATGGCCGTGCTGTCGCACAAGACGCGCCCGCTCTACGACTTCTTCCGCCAGCAGTTCGCGCAGGTGACGAACCCGCCGATCGACCCGCTACGCGAATCCATCGTGATGTCGCTGCAGACGCAGATCGGCGCCGAGTCGAACATCTTCGTGCCGGGCCCGGAGCACGCGCGCCACGTGCACCTGAGCTCGCCGATCCTCTCGCAACGCAAGCTGCGGCAGATTCTCGGGCTTACGGATTTCGGCATCACGCACGAGTTCATCGATCTTCAATACGACCCTTCTGTCGAGGGGCTGAAGAAGGCGATCACGCGCATGTGCGAGCAGGCCGAGCAGGGCGTGCGCGATGGCAAGCTCGTGCTGTTGCTGTCCGATCGCTATCTCGTGGAGGGCAAGATCCCGGCGCATGCCATGCTCGTCACGGGTGCTGTGCATCAGCACCTCGTGCGCACGGGCCTGCGCTGCAAGTGCAACCTGATCATAGAGACCGGCACGGCACGCGATCCGCACCACTTCGCCTGTCTCATCGGTTACGGCGCGACGGCCGTGTATCCGTTCATGGCGTATCAGGTGCTGTTCGAGATGATGCGCAAAGGCCGCGTAAAGCTCGATTTCGCCACGCGTGTGGAGCTCGGCCGCAGTTACCGTGCGGGCATCCGCAAGGGGCTGTTCAAGATCATGTCGAAGATGGGCATCTCGACCATCGGCAGCTACCGCAGCTCGCAGCTGTTCGAGATCGTGGGCCTGCACGATGACGTGGTGAACATGTGCTTCACCGGCAGCGAGAGCCGTATCCAGGGCGCGGACTTCGACGACCTCGAGAGCGACCAGAAGATTCTCGGCGCGCGGGCGTGGAATGCACGCGAGCCCATCGAACAGGGCGGGCTCCTGAAGTACATGCACGGTGGCGAATACCACATGTACAACCCGGACGTGATCGCCCTTCTGCAGAGCGCGGTAGTGAGCGGGAACTACGAGCACTACAAGCTGTTCGCCAATGCGGTGAACGATCGGCCGGTCGCAGCGTTCCGCGATCTGCTGAAGCTCAATGGCGGCACGGCGCAGGCGATTCCGGTTTCCGAAGTGGAGTCGATCGAAACGATCCTGACGCGGTTCGACAGCGCGGGCATGTCGCTCGGCGCGCTCTCCCCGGAGGCGCACGAGGCGCTCGCCATTGCGATGAACCGCCTCGGCGCGCGGTCCAACTCGGGTGAAGGTGGCGAGGATCCGTCCCGCTATGGCACGGAGAAGAACTCGAAGATCAAGCAGGTGGCCTCGGGCCGCTTCGGCGTGACGCCGGAATACCTGATCAACGCGGAAGTGCTGCAGATCAAGGTAGCGCAGGGCGCGAAGCCCGGCGAAGGCGGCCAGCTGCCCGGGCACAAGGTGAACGAGATGATCGCGCGGCTGCGCTTTGCGCGGCCGGGCGTCGGGCTCATCTCACCGCCGCCGCATCACGATATCTATTCGATCGAGGATCTGGCGCAGCTCATCTTCGACCTGAAGCAGGTGAACCCGAGTGCGCTCGTCTCGGTGAAGCTCGTTGCCGAGCCCGGTGTCGGCACGGTGGCCGCGGGTGTGGCCAAGGCGTATGCGGATCTCATCACCGTGTCCGGTCACGATGGCGGCACGGGCGCGAGCCCGCTGTCTTCCATCAAGTACGCGGGCACGCCGTGGGAGCTCGGGCTCGCAGAGACGCATCAGACCCTGCGCATGAACGACCTGCGCCATCGCGTGCGGTTGCAGACGGACGGTGGGCTCAAGACCGGGCTGGACGTCATCAAGGCCGCGATCATCGGCGCCGAAAGCTTCGGCTTCGGCACTGCACCGATGGTGGCGCTCGGCTGCAAGTACCTGCGCATCTGCCATCTGAACAACTGCGCCACGGGTGTGGCCACCCAGCACAACGTCTTGCGCTCGAAGTTCTTCATCGGCCTGCCGGAGATGGTGATCAACTATTTCCGCTTCGTCGCCGAAGAGGTGCGCGAGCTGCTCGCCTCGCTCGGGGTGCGCACGCTGGCGGAGATCATCGGGCGCACCGAGCTGCTCGAGATCATCGAAGGCGAGACGCCGCGGCAGCGCAAGCTCGATCTCAAGCCGCTGCTCTCGACTGCAGGCCTGGCGAAAGACCGGCCGCAGTACTGCGTGTCGCCGTCCAACGCTCCGTTCGACAAGGGCGAGATGGCCGAGCGCATGGTCAGCGACATGAAACACGCCATCGAGAACAAGACCGGCGGCGAGTGGAGTTACGACGTGCGTAACTTCAACCGGTCCATCGGCGCGCGCATTTCCGGCGAGATCGCGCGGAAGTGGGGCAACTACGGCATGGAAGACGCGCCGCTCATCGTGAAGCTCGCCGGCAACATCGGGCAGAGTTTCGGTGTGTGGAATGCTGGCGGCCTGCAGATGTATCTCGAAGGCGATGCCAACGACTACGTGGGCAAAGGCATGGCCGCGGGCAAGCT
>FTEO01001239.1_pt1 | contig 11877 bp, 11 predicted proteins | sample 1640211 | NCBI WGS metagenome assembly FTEO01 (sample SAMEA3914816, study PRJEB12502) | metagenome | biome: forest; material: soil | place: USA | collected 2011-09-16 | depth 0.3 m | reverse complement strand
TTGGATGACGACGATCTACGTGGGGAATCTCCCCTTCAACGCGACAGAGCAGGACGTCCGGAGCCTCTTCGAGCGTCACGGCAAGGTCGATTCGGTCAAACTCATCAATGACCGTGAGACCGGAAAGCCCCGCGGCTTCGGTTTCGTCGATATGCCGCAGAGCGAAGCGCAGAGTGCCATCCAGGCACTCAACGGCTTTCAGATGAATGGCCGTCCATTGCGTGTCAACGAAGCCCAGGAACGTCCACAGCGCCCGCGTCAGGGCGGGGGTCCATTCCGTCGCTGATGCGCTGACCCGTTCGCAGGGTCTTTCAAGAACCCCGCTCCGTGCGGGGTTCTTTGTTTTTGCGCTGCGCGTTATCGTGGGGGACGGGGCTAACCCAGGAAATCGAGGCCGGGAGCGAGGTATGTCGGCATTCGGGAAAATAGCGCTCGCCGCGGCGGTGGCGGCTGTCGTGGCAGCGTGTGCGGCGCCCATGAGCACCCGGCAGGTCACGGCCGTCTCGCTCGACGAAGTGCTGGCCGGCGAGCATCGCTCCGAAGAGCATCGCGCGAGGGACGTGTATCGGCATCCGAAGGACACGCTGCTGTTCTTCGGGCTGCGGCCGGAGATGAGCGTGGTCGAGATCTGGCCAGACCCGGATGGCTGGTACACCGAGATCATCGCGCCGCTGGTGCGCGACAAGGGCAAGTACTTTGCCGCGGTTCTTGATACTGCGCCGGGCAACGCAACCCAGGAAAAGCGCGTGAGCGACTTCCGGGACAAGCTCGCGCAGCGCCCGGGCCTCTACGATCACGTGGAGATCACGAAGCTCCCGGCGGACGGTGGCGACATCACGCCTCCCGGCACCGCGGATCTCGTCCTCACCTTCCGCAACGTGCACAACTGGATGGCAAGCGGCCGGGCACCGCAGGCGTTCACGGCGATGTACCGCGCACTCAAGCCCGGCGGCACACTCGGCGTGGTGGAGCACCGGGGCAACGCTGCGAATCCGCAGGACCCGCAGGCGAAGAGCGGCTACGTGAACGAGCAATACGCCATCGATCTGATCGAGGCGCAGGGTTTCAAGCTGGTGGCCAAGTCGGAAATCAACGCGAACCCGAAGGATACCAAGGACTACGAACAAGGCGTCTGGACCCTGCCGCCGTACTATCGCCTGGGTGCGAAGGACCGCGACCTCTACGCCGCCATCGGCGAGAGCGACCGCTTCACCCTCAGGTTCGTCAAGCCGGAACGCTAAGAGCCTGCCGGCTCACCACATCTCTTTGAGGCGCGCGCCCACGTCGAGGGAGGATTCCGCGGCGCCCTGTAGCGAGCCTTCGCCGATCATCGCGCCCTCGAAGGTTTTCGCTTCGAAGCACTTCAGGACCTTCTCCGTCATGAAGCGGCTGCGGCCGCCGTACACGTGCGCGTCGCCCGTCTTCGGCTGGTTCGTGAGGTGGAATTTGAGCGGACCGAGAAGATAGAGATCGTTCTGCGCGCGTGTCATGCCTACGTACAGCAGGCGGCGCTCTTCTTCGATGAGCTCCGGCTTGCCCGTGGAGAACTCGGACGGGAAGCTGCCATCGACCACGTTCAGGAGGTACACCGTGTCCCACTCCATGCCCTTGGCCGAGTGGATGGTGGATAGCGTGAGGTAGTCCTCGTCGAGCATCGGCTGACCCGCAAGATCGCTCGTGGCGTTGGGCGGATCGAGCGTGAGCTCGGTGAGGAAGCGCTCGCGCGAGGGGTACTGGCCCGACAGCAGCTCGAGCTGGTCGAGATCGCCGAGGCGGGTATGGAAATGCTCGTACTGGCGCTCGAAATGGGGCCGGTACCACTCGCGCACGAGATGCACCTGCCCGGGCCACTGCCGTTGCGGGTCAGCGAGTGCCAGCAGCAGCTCGGTGAGCTTGCGCCAGTCCACGCCCAAAGCCTGCGGCACTGCGAACGACTTCAGCGATTCGAATGAATGGTTCTGCGCCTCGAAGTGCTCGATGCACTTGTGGGCGTTCACCGGGCCCATTCCCGGCAGGAGCTGCAGCACGCGAAACGCGGCAACGGTGTTGCGCGGGTTGTCCGCCCAGCGCAGCGCCGACATGAGGTCCTTGATGTGCGAGGCCTCGAGGAACTTCAGGCCGCCGTACTTCACGTAGGGAATCTTGCGTCTCGCGAGCTCCACTTCGAGCACATCGCTGTGGCTCGAGCTGCGGAACAGGACTGCCTGGCGCCGTAGCGGCACGTTCGCTTCGCGGCGCTTCAGCACTTCGGTGCACACGCATTCGGCCTGCGTTTGCAGATCCGACACCGTGACGAAACTCGGGCGCACGCCCTGGCCGCGGATGGAAAGCAGATGCTTGCGGTACTGGCGCGGAGCCTCCGCCATCAGGGCGTTCGACGTATCGAGCACCTGCTGGGTCGAGCGATAGTTCTGGGCCAGCGTCACGACTTCAGCGCGTGGCGTGAAGCGATCCGGAAACCCGAGGATGTTGTCCACGGCCGCCGCGCGAAACGAGTAGATGGCCTGCGCATCGTCGCCCACGACGGTGAGGCCAGCGCCATCCGGCTTCATCGCATGCAGGATTTCCGCCTGCAGCCGATTGGTGTCCTGATATTCGTCGACGAGCACATGGTCGAAATGCGCGCTCACGTGCTGCGCCAGCCGCGCATCCGCCATCATGGCGTGCCAGTAAAGCAGCAGGTCGTCGTAGTCGAGGATGCCGCAGCGCTGTTTGCGCTCCACGTACGCGCGATACAGCTTGCCGAGATCCGCTTCCCATTGCAGGCACCACGGATACTGCTGCTCCAGCGTTTCCTTCAGCGGCCGCTGCGTGTTCACGCGATACGAATAGATCGCAAGGCAGGTTTCCTTGCGCGGGAAACGTTGCTCCTTGCTCGCAAAGCCGAGCTCCATTCGCAATGCATCCATGAGGTCCGCGGAATCCCCGCGATCGGCCACGCTGAATTGCGGATCGAGCTTCAGATGCCTGGCGTAGTGGCGCAGCAGCCGGTTGCCAATCGAATGAAACGTGCCGGCCCAGGTGAGCCGCTGAGAAATCGTGTGGCTCACACCGCCAAGAGGCTCGTTCAACGCGATCTTCACGATGTCATGCGCACGGCGACGCATCTCGGTGGCCGCGCGCCGCGTGAACGTGAGCATGAGGATTCGAGCGGGGTCGACACCATTCATGGTGAGGTGCGCGACACGGTGTGCAAGCGTGTTGGTCTTGCCCGTGCCGGCCCCAGCGACGATGAGCAGAGGTCCGGCTTTGACACCCTTCTCCACGATTTCGCCGTGGGTCACCGCCTTCTTCTGCGGCGCGTTGAGCTTCTCGAGATGTGACGCAGTCGACATGCGCTCGGACTATACGGAACGCGCCATGACCTCGCTATCGACGCGGTTCACCGGCCGGGTGGTTTTTGGGCGAAATCGCACGCAACTTCCACCAGTCGTCCAGCGCAGCGAGCACCTCGTGGACGGCCGCTCCATCATGGATCCATCGCGGCCCCGGCAGATCGAGGAAGGAATCGCCTGCCGCGGCGGCAGGAGCGCTGGCCTGCCCGGTGTCGCGATGGCTGGGATGACGCGTCGGGTCGCTCTGGCGACGGGCGAGGCGCGCGCGTCGCTCGCTCTCCTCTGCCCGGCACAGCACTTGTGCAAACCGATCCTCCGCTTGCGCGGACTCGATCCACGGCAGCACGTCCCGTAGCGCGGGCTCATGCGCGCCAGGCCGGAAATTTCCTTCGAGCAGCATGTGCGAGCCCGCCACGCTCAACTCGCGTGCCATGGCGAACAGCACCGCGAAGCTCGCATCGCTGAGCGCCCGGGAATCGGCCGCATCACGCGCGCCCAGAACATCGAGCAGGGGCTCCTTGATCAAGTCCTTGCCAAGCAGCGGCAAGCCGTAGCGGCTCGCGAGTCGTCGTGCGAGGGTTGTCTTGCCGGTGGCCGGCAGGCCCGTGATGAGAAGCACACTCGGTCGTGTCATACAGGCATCGCACGATACTCGAACTGTACGTCCGTCGGAGTCATCGCTACGCTGCGAGTCATGGATACGCAACGCATTACCCATTTCCGCGGACGAATCATCACCGTGACCGTCGACGAGGTCACGCTGCCGAACGGGCATCACGCATCACTCGAGATCGTTCACCATCCAGGCGGGGCCGCCGCGGTCGCCATCGACAAGGATCAGCGCGTGTGTTTGCTCCGGCAATATCGCCATGCCGTCGGTGGCTGGATCTGGGAGCTGCCCGCCGGAAAGCTCGAGCCCAACGAGCCGCCCCTCATCACCGCGCAGCGCGAGCTCATCGAGGAAGCGGGTACGAACGCGGCACACTGGGAAAGTCTGGGTCGATGCGTACCCTCGCCAGGCATCCTCACGGAATCGGTGCATCTGTTTCTCGCTACCGAGCTTACGCCCGCGCCAACGGCACTCGAGTCGGGTGAAGTGCTCGAGGTGCATTGGATACCGGTCCAGGAAGCCTACGAGCAGGTTCTGGACGGCACCATCAACGATGCCAAGACCGCCTTAGGTCTCGCCCGCGCGCTCCAACGTATCCGCTGAGACCAATGGACCGCAGCGCCCCCGCGGTTTCGTGACGGGCCACGCAGACCTCGGGGTACCCACGCCTTAGTTTTATGGCGCCGGAATGGGGCCGGCGTGGATGCAACTTAATCCGTGAGCAAATTCAACGGAAAACGAACTCCGTCACCGGATCAGGGTGCGGCAGACAACGAGCGGCGCCGCCTCGGCAAGATCGTGCACGATGAGCGCGGCTCGGCATCAGTCGAGTGGCACGATGCGCCGGATGACTACGAACGCCCCGTGCTCGAGATCGAAGGCACCGGCGCGCGTCCCAAGCTCGACATCCTCACGATCAAGAACGACGACACGTTCAACCCCTACGACCGCTCACCCGAACCGTCACGCGGGCCCGCCTGCGCGCCGGCCGTACCGCACACGCCTCCCGGCGGCAAACGCGATCTGAAGAAGCTGTCCGCGTGGATCAAGCTGATGCGCGAGCTCGAAGAGCGCAAGAAGAACGGCGGCTCCGAAGAGTAGCCAGGCCGGCAAAATCGCACCATTGCCGGCCGACCGTCCGAAAAAAGGGCCGCAGGCCACCCACGCCAATTAACCAGCCCAAATGGATTAGTCAGTCCGTTCGATGTGGGCCACTTTGCGCGCGTCCGATAGTCGATAGAACCGCCTCAGCTCCGCCAGCACTTCGTGCTCGAACTCGCGCCGCGAGCCACGGAGCGAGCGATCGAGCCGCCTGCAGAACTTCTCCGCGTGGCGACTCGCCGCGCGATAGAGCGATTCCCGGCCCATGGCGAGCTGCGGGTCGATGCGCGTGCGCTCGAACAGCAGGCGCAATAGCTCGGCCGGAAAGCGCCCGGGAAACTGACGCTTGAGCAGCAGATAGCTCGCGACGTACTTGTCGATCTCCGCCTGCAACTCGAGCTCCAGAAGCGTAACGGGCCGGTCGTGCCCCGTGTTCCAGGCAAAGTAGAGAAAATGGCTCACGCCTTCGAGCGCGGTCCAGTAGTCGGCGACATTCGCCTCATCGAGGCGAATCATCGGGTCCGCGTTACGTAGCCTGTCGAGCAGCGCGGGATCGAGATACAGCGAAACGCCCACGGCATCCTCGTCCTGGGCGACGATCAATTGCTCATCTGTCGTGCCGCAGCGCGCCGCGGGTGGCAGGTTGTCGCGATCCGTGACGAGAAAATCGTACACGTCGTGCGTCACGGCGACGTCGTAAATACTTCCGATCAGCTCCTGGAGTTGCCTCAGGATCATGGTCAGTGCGCACGCGCGCAGCGCGCCGCGGGGGTCGGGTCCACACCCAGCCGCTTCAGAATCTGGAAGGAGCGCTGGCTGCCCGTCTTGAGCCAGATCTCGTAGAGCCGCAGGATGTCGCGGTCCGAGTGCTTGTAGTTCGTCTCGCAGACGTCGTTCAGCGCATCGACCATCGGCTGGAATTTCTCGGCGAGCTCGGCGAACACCTGGCCGAGCACCCGGCTGCGCGTGCGCACCAGTGCATCCGCAAGCGTGCTGTAGGCGCGGCCGCCCATGGCGATGTGGTAGTCGATGTCGATGAGCTTGCGCGCGAAGCCCTGCGCGAAAAACCCTGCAACGAACAGCGATACGTCCCCCAGCCGCTGCAACCCGCGGTGGCGATCCGCTGTGGACGGCGCCTCCAGCGCCTCGGTGAGCATGACGACGAGGGGTTTCATCCGCGCAGGCTGGTCGGAATTCGGCGCCTGGTCGTACAGCGCCTCGGACCGTGCGAACAGCGTGAGCAGGTTGACGACGTAGTGTTCCGTCTGGTCTTCCACATTCACGTGCTGGCGCTCGAGCGCGCCCTGCAGCGCTTCGTGGAAGAACTCGCGCAGGTTGGTCACCGGAACGACACGCGGAGAACTCTGACCTTCGGGCATGTGAGGCACCTCCTCGTAATCTGGATCGGCCTGCGCACCCCAAAGTTCAGTCTTGTGGCGCGGCTTTTCCGTGATGAAATGCTCCAAATCCCGTGCCAGATCCCTGCGCACAACCCCCGAACGTGATGACGCGCGGTTTTTCCGCATTAGCAGCGGAGTCGCTACACTGCTAACGATGACTGACGTTAGACGCGCTGGCCTCCTCGGGCTGTCCCGCTATCACTGGATCGTGCTCGCGGCCGCATGGCTGGGATGGGGCTTCGACGTTTTTGACGCCCTGCTCTTCAATTTCGTCGCGCCGAACTGCGTGCCGGCGCTGCTGGGTCTGTCACTCGGATCGCCGGAGGCCCGCGCCGCCACGGTGTTCTGGACGGGCGTGCTGACATCGATCCTGCTGGTCGGATGGGCGGCGGGCGGTCTCATATTCGGCTGGTTTGCCGATCGCTATGGCCGAAAGCGTGCGTTGTTCGTCACGATCGCACTCTATGCGTGCGGCACGGCGCTCTGCGCGATCGCGCAAGACATGAGCCAGCTCGTGCTGTTTCGCGTGCTGGCGGCGCTCGGCATCGGCGGCGAATGGGCGGTCGGCGCGGCACTCGTCGCCGAGACGGTTCCCGAAGACCGGCGTGTCGAAGCGGCCACCCTCGTCTACACGTCTTCTCCCCTGGGCATCATGCTCGCGAGCACGCTGAACTATCACATCGCCGGCGTGTGGTTCGCCGGCTCGCCGCAGACCTCGTGGCGCTACGTCTTTCTGTGCGGGCTCGCGCCCGTGGTCGTCGCATTTTTTGCGCGTCTGTTCGTTCGTGAGAGCGAAGTGTGGGAGCGGCAGGTCCGCCGCTCGCGGCCGCCGGCGCTGCGCGAGCTCTTCTCGCCGGAAATTCGGGCACTCACCGTCAGCGGATTGGTGGCCGCGGTGGCGGCACTCCTCACGTGGTGGGCGTGCAACGCCTTCGTTCCGCTGCTCGGTGCAACACTGGCCAACGAGTACGCCGCGCAGGCCGGTCTTGCTGGTGAGGCCGCGCGAACACTCGCCGAAGCGTGGAAATCGCAGGCGTCCAACGGCTTCAATCTCGGCGGCCTGCTCGGCGCCCTCGCGGCCATTCCGCTGGCTCGAGTGATGGGCCGGCGCACGATGTTCGTCACCTACTTTCTCTACTCGGCCGCGCTCCTGTTTGCCACGTTCGGCCTCGACCTGGCGCCGCGCGCTCGATTGCTCATGCTGGCGGCGGTTGGCGTGGGCGTGTACGGCGTGTTCAGCACCTTCGTGTTCTATCTGCCCGAGTTGTTCCCCGCCCGGCTGCGCGCGACGGGTTCGGGCCTTTGCTACAACATCGGCCGCGTCGTCGCCGCGCTCGGACCCACCGTCGTCGGCCTGATTTCGGCCGCCGCCGGCGGGTCGAGCGACATCATCGTGCGCACGCTGTTCTGGCTGGGTGTGATCCCGCTCGTCACGGCACTCAGCGCGCGCTTCGTGATCATCGAGACGCGGGGACGGCCTCTCCCACTGTAGCGTTCGGCGCGTACCAATCGAGACGACGTGTTACGAGCATCACGGTCGCGAGGACTGCGAAGAGACCGAGCGAGCCAGCGAGAAGCGCGTAGTCCTCTGACGTGACCAGCAGATAGAGCAATCCGTACACCGCCGCGAATGCGCCGGCAGACCCGCTGCCAGCCTTCTTGCTCCGTAGCGCACCGGCCAGATATACCCCGAGCAGCGCACAGAGCGCGATCGCGGCCGCAAGGTAGGCGAGCGCGAATCCGATCTGCTCTGCGAGCGCGAGCAACAGAAGATAGAACACGCTCAAGGCCAGACCCATGAGCCCGTACTGAATCGGGTGCAGGGGCCTGCGCGCCAGATGCTCCCAAAGAAACATCGTGAGCAGGCTCAAGGCAATGAAGAGGCCCGCGTACTTCACTGAGCGCTCGGCCTGCTGATACACATCCACCGGCTGCACGAGGTCGACGCCGAACGCACTCGCCTGGAGGGGTTCGGGCTGCATCTCGCCCTCGAGCCAGTGGCTGCCGTACGCCCGATTCACGTCCAGCAGTTGCCAGCGCGCCTGAAAACGCCCATTTGCGATCGTGCGCTCGGCCGGGAGAAATCCGCTGCTGAAGCCCGGGTCTGGCCAGTTGCCTTTCAGCGTGACGTTCGTCGAGCGCGCCAGTGGCAGAAAACTCAGGGACTCGGTTCCCGCAACCTGTGCCGTGACATCGAACGTGGCCGTGTTTCGGTCGAGCCCCGCGTCGGACGGCAGTGGGGTGCCGAGCGTGCCGATGGGGAAGCCGCGGTCGGGCTCGAAATTCGCACGAGCGCCGCGCCGTTGAGCTTCACATCTCGCACGCCGCGAGCATCCGATACAGGTATCAACAGACGGGCTCGCTCGAGGTGAACCGTTGCGGAGCGCCTCGCTGCCGATACGGATACGAGCTTCGATGCGACGTCGAACTTCGCGACGGCGTGAAGCTTCGTCACGTACACCGGCACTTCATAGACGCCAAGCTTGCGCCGCTCATCCTGCACGTCGAGCTCGGCCTCGAGCGAGAGCGATTCGGCAAGCACGTACCAGTCTCGCGTGACGGAGTGGCCATCCTCTGCAATGAAGGTCGTGGGGATGGCGAGAAGCGGGCCGCCGATGAGCTGCCGTCCACCCCAACCCCGCGAGACACTCGCGACCGCCTGTTCACGCAGCTGCGCGCGTTCCAGCACGAGACCCCGCAGCATCTGCACCGGAATGAGCAATAGCAGTGCGACGCCAGCGACCACGATGGCTTTCGCCAACGGACTCGATCCGAATTTCATATCCGCTCCCCTGCCACTGTCTTGTGTTGGTCGGGGCACAAGGTGATGCACCGCTATGGCATTCGCGTGCGCAGACTCTGACGAATTGTGGCGTATCATTCGACGCCCGCGGCGGCGCGATCCCGCGGCGCGAATATTGCCAAGCCCGCGGAATGCGCCGCGTCACCGTTGTTGCTGCAGAAGGTTGCACATGTCGGATTTCAAGCTCGTCATCGGCAACAAGAACTACTCGTCATGGTCGCTGCGTCCCTGGATCCTGCTGAAACACCTGGGCATTGCGTTCAGCGAGAAACTGATCCCGCTCGATACGCCGACCTTCAAAGACGAAGTCGCTGAGCTCGGCCCGAGCGGCCGCGTTCCGGTGCTGAAGCACGGGGGCGTCACGGTGTGGGACTCACTTGCCATCTGCGAATACATCGCCGAGGTCACGGGCAAGGGCTGGCCGCAGGAGCGTGCCGCGCGAGCCTTCGCGCGCTCCGTCTGCGCCGAGATGCATTCGGGCTTCAGCTATCTGCGCACCGAGTGGCCGTTCAATGCGCGCGCTCGCAATCGCCGCCCGGCGATGACGCCCGGTCTCGAAGGCGATGTCGATCGCGTCGATGAAATCTGGATCGACTGCCGCCGCCAGTACGGCGAGAAAACGAACGAGCCCTGGCTGTTCGGCGAATACAGCATCGCGGATGCGATGTATGCACCCGTAGTACTGCGGTTCAACACGTATCGAGCGCAGGTTTCCGACACCACGCGCTGGTACATGGCGGCCGCGCTCGAAGACGACGCGATGCAGGAATGGGTGCGCGCCGCGCAGAAAGAGAGCTGGACGCTCCCGACCTCCGAAGTCGGCTGACGCGCGACCGGCCGAGATCCATACGAGACCAGCGCCAACGCGCTCCTTCGCCCGACGGGCTCGCGCCGGCTAGAATGCCGGACTGTTTTGCGCGGCCGTTACGGCCTGGAGTGTTCATGCTCTCTCCTCGCGTTCTCCTCGGAGTCTTGAGTGTTCTCGCGGTCAGCGCGCTCGCGGCACAGCCCGCGGCGAGGCCGTTCACCGTCGAAGATCTCGTGCACCTGAAGCGCGTGTCCGATCCGCAGGCCTCCCCCGATGGCCGCTTCGTCGCGTTCGTGCTGAGCGAGACGAACATGGACACGAACAAACGTCCGACGGATCTGTGGCTGCTCGATCTCGATGCGACGGATCCTGCCCCGCGCCGGCTCACTCAGAACCCGGCGAACGACGCGAATCCGCGCTGGTCGCCGGATGGCAAAAGTCTCTATTTCCTCTCCACGCGCTCAGGCTCCTCGCAGGTGTGGCGGCTGCAGCTCGCAGGTGGTGAAGCGACACAGGTGACGGACTACCCGCGCGACATCGGCTCGCTCGAAGTGGCGCCCAGCGGCAACCGCATCGCCGTCTCGATGGAAGTGCTGCGCGACTGCGACCCTCAGTGCACGAAGGAACGGCTCGAGGCGAAGGACAAAATGAAGAGCACGGGTCGCGTCTACGACCGTGTGTTCATTCGGCACTGGGACACCTGGAGCGATGGCACGCGCTCACATTTGTTCGTCGCCATCGTGGGGACGGATGGCAGAGCCGGCGCGCCCGTCGACGTGGCGCGCGGTCTCGATGCGGATGTGCCGTCCAAGCCTTTCGGCGGCGATGAAGAGTTCGCGTTCACTCCGGATGGCAGCTCCATCGTCTTCGCCGCACGCATCGCCGGCCGCAGCGAGCCGTGGTCCACCAACTTCGATCTCTTCCAGGCGCCGGTCGATGGTTCGACGGCCGCAAAGAATCTCACCGCCGACCATCCCGCGTGGGACACACAGCCCGTGTTCCTGAAGAACGGCGACATGGCGTATCTCGCGCAGGATCGCCCCGGCTTCGAGTCCGATCGCTTCCACGTCATGCTGCGCGATGCGCACACGGGTGCGGTTCGCGCACTCACCCAGGCCTGGGACCGCTCGGTCAGCCGGCTCAACGTCACGGCGGATGGCAAAAAGCTGCTCGCCACGACGGACGACATCGGCCAGGAGGCGCTGTACACAATCGATGTACCCAGTGGCACGCCTCACAAAGTTGTCGGCACGGGCCAGGTCTCGGACTACACGGCGTTGAAGGATTCCGTGGTCTACGCGCTCGCGAGCCTCGGGGGTCCCGCAGATCTTTACGTCACTCGCGTGGCGGGCGGAACGCCGCGCCGCCTGACTGCCGTGAATCAGGACGTGCTCGGTCAGCGCGCGATGAGCGACTACGAGCAGTTCAGCTTCAAGGGCTGGAACGGCGAAACCGTCTACGGATACGTGATGAAGCCTTTCGGTTTCACGGCGGGCGCGCGCTACCCGGTGGCCTTCCTCATCCACGGCGGTCCGCAGACGAGCTTCCAGAATGAGTGGAGCTATCGCTGGAATCCCCAGGCGTGGGCGGGCCACGGCTACGGCGTAGTCTTCATCGATTTCCACGGCTCACCCGGCTACGGCCAGGCGTTCACGGATTCGATCAGCAAGGACTGGGGCGGCAAGCCGCTCGAAGATCTGCAGAAGGGGCTCGCCGCGGCCCTCGAGAAATATCCGTGGCTCGACGGCAGTAATGCGTGCGCGGCCGGCGCCTCGTACGGCGGCTTCATGATCAACTGGATCGCGGGCAACTGGCCCGAC
>FTEO01000653.1_pt1 | contig 11877 bp, 10 predicted proteins | sample 1640211 | NCBI WGS metagenome assembly FTEO01 (sample SAMEA3914816, study PRJEB12502) | metagenome | biome: forest; material: soil | place: USA | collected 2011-09-16 | depth 0.3 m | reverse complement strand
AGCTGGCCTCCGCCGTCGACGCGGTGGTGATCTGTGTCTCTGCGGACGGGGATGTTCTGGAGGTCGTGAAGGCGCTGGCGCCGGCGCTACGCTCCGGTGCGCTGGTCATCGACTGCTCGACCGTGAGCTCCGAGACCGCGAGGAAGTCAGCCGAGATGCTGGCGCCCCGCTCTGCCGATTTCCTCGACTGCCCGGTGAGCGGCGGCGTCGAGGGGGCCCGCGATGCCACCCTCGCCATCATGGCAGGCGGCAGCGATGAGTCGTTCGAACGGGCGCGCCCGCTGCTGTCGGCCCTGGGCAAGACCATCACCCACTTCGGTCCGACCGGCAGCGGCCAGGCTGCGAAGGCGACCAACCAGATCATGTGCGCCGGCATCATCGAGGCGGTCGCGGAGGCCATGGCCTTTGCGCGGGCGCAGGGGCTGCCGCTGGAAAAACTGATCGACACCTTGGGCAAAGGCGCCGGCTCGAGCTGGTACTTCGTACATCGCGCTCCCAACATGGTCCGCGGCGCGTATCCCGCGGGATTTCGCGTGCGGCTGCACGCAAAGGACCTGCGCATCTGCCACGACATGGCGGCCCGCTTCGGGGTTGCGCTCCCGGTCGTTGAGCGCATGCTCGATGAATACTCCGAGCTCATGGATCGCGGCTACGCCGACGAGGACATCTCAGCGACGTTTCGCCTGAAGGCCGAGCTCTTCGAAGCTGCCTCAAAAGATCCGGCAGCGTCGCAAGACGCATGAAGACGCCGGCCGCCCAAGGCGGCAAGGGCGGCGGCGAATCCTTCTACCTGCCGGACGTGTGCGAGTCACGCGCAGCGTTCGCGATTGTGCTGATAGTCGAGCTGACTGCGGTGGTGCTTGCGCTCGCGCGCGAAAGCCGCGACGTCGGCTTCTGGACGGACCTGTCGCGCACCTCGCTCTTCCTGCTTTGGATCGGACTAGCCGGTGCCGGGCTGTTATGTTGGGCGCGCCCAGCCCTGCGGCGCATGAGCGTCGCCAAGGGATCGAGCGCCGTGCTCGGTATCGTTACGGCGCTGATTTCGGTGATCTCCATCTGCACCTACGCGGTCGGGCGCACGCAGTGGAGCGCATACACCGGCGCAGTGGCACTCTTCCCCGTCGATCCGTGGGCATTTCTGCTGCGCAACGCGTCGATTGGCCTGATCGTGACGGCACTCGCCCTCCGATATTTCTACGTAACGCATCAGTGGAGACGCAACGTCGAGATGCAGGCCGCGGCGCGGATCTATGCGCTGCAAGCCCGCATCCGGCCGCATTTCCTGTTCAACAGCATGAACACGATCGCCTCGCTGACTCGCAGCGACCCACAGCGTGCGGAACAGGCCGTTCAGGACCTCGCGGACCTGTTTCGCGCCAACCTGAGTGAAAAGCGCAACGTCATCACGCTCGAAGAGGAGCTGGAGGTTGTCCGCACGTACCAGCGTATCGAGCAATTGCGCCTCGGCTCCCGTTTGCAGGTCAGCTGGAACATCGAGCCGCTGCCGCGCAACGCGCTGGTGCCCGGCTTGATGCTGCAGCCGCTGCTGGAGAACGCGATCTATCACGGTGTCGAGCCGCAACCCGGCGGCGGGACGGTCACGATTGTCGGCGAGTTGAGCGGCGGCCTGATCACCATAGTCGTGCGCAACCCCGTGCTGCCGCAGGAGAGCGAGCGCGACGGCAACCGCCTCGCCCTGGCCAACATTCGCGAGCGGCTGGCTCTCATGTATGGCGAGCGCGGCCTGGTGAAGGCGGGGCGCTTCGATCAGGAGTACATCGTGACCCTGCGATTCCCACATATCGAGAGTCGCGAGAAGCTGGCGGCGCACGCGCCGGCCAACCTGGCGATCCCGTACTGAGCGGCGCGGTGGACCGATGGCGCTGAAAGTCCTGATCGTCGACGATGAGCCGCCGGCCCGGGAGCGGCTGCGGAGCCTGCTGGCAGAGATCGCCGATGTCGAAGTCGTCGGCGAGGCCATGACCGGCGAACAGGGTCTGCAGGCGGCCGTCGAGCTGTCGCCGGACGTCGTGCTGCTGGATGTGCGGATGCCGGGCATGGACGGGATCGAGGCGGCGCGGCATCTGAATGTTCTGGCGGAGCCGCCGGCGGTGATCTTTGCGACGGCGTACGACGAGTACGCGATCAACGCGTTCGATGCCCAGGCGGTGGGCTATCTGCTGAAACCCATTCGCAAGGAAAAGCTCGTCGCCGCGCTGCTGCAGGCGAGCCGCCTGACCCGCCCACAGTTGCAGAAGCTCGCCTCATCCGAGTCGAGCGAGAGGCGCAAGCACATCGCGGCGCGTCACCGCGATGGTCTGCGTCTGATCCCGGTGGAGGAGGTGCAGTTCTTCCTCGCCGACCAGAAGTACACGACCGTGAAGCATCTCAAAGGCGAGGATCTCATCGAAGACTCACTGCGAATGCTCGAAGACGAGCTGGGCTCGGCGTTCGTGCGCATCCATCGCAACGCGCTGGTCAGCGTGCGCTTCCTGGAGCGGATCGAGCGCAACGCCGAGGGCCAGCACTTCGTCCATCTGCGCGGCTGCGACGCGCCCCTGCAGGTGAGCCGGCGTATGGCGGGCGAGTTGCGCGAGCGGCTCAGGATCTAGTTTTATTGGGCGAAAGGCGGCTGCGCCGCTTTCGCCGGAGTTGAGGGCAGTGCCTTCGTTGTACGGCCGGCAAAAAGCGTGGTTTTTGCCGGCGAGGTGTCGGATGCGCGCCGCTTTCGCCGGAATCAGCGCCTGCGTTCAGCGGGCCGGGGGCGCGTAGTCGAACGAATCGAAATGCAGCCGCTGCTCGGCCAGCCCGTGCGCGCGGAAAGAGGTCCGGATCGCTTCGATCAGCGCCGGCGGGCCGGCCGCGTACACGTCGAATTCTTCCAACCTCGGATGGTCCTGGAGCACCGCCTCGTGGACCCACCCAAGCCGACGGTGCGGCGCGCCGGCGTCCGTGGTGTCCGACAGCACCGCAGTGAACTGCAGCCGGGGGTGTTTCCGGACCCACTCCAGCACCAGCGGCTCCTCGTACAGATCCTGAACCTGACGGGCTCCCCAGTAGAGATGGACATCCCGCCCGGGGCCTTGCTCGAGAATGTGCCGCAGCATCGACTTGAGCGGAGCGAAGCCCGTGCCCCCCGCGACCATGATCACCGGCGTGGCGCCCTCCCGGTAGACGAACTGGCCCATCGGACCCTCTATCCGCAGCAGGGCGCCCGTGTTGACGTGCCCGAACAGACGCTCGGTGAAGCCGCCTCCAGCGACCTTGCGAACGTGCAGCTCGATGAGCTCGCTGTCGTGCGGCGGGCTGGCAATGGAGAAGCTGCGGCGCCGTCCGTCCTCCACCAGGAAGTCGAGGTACTGGCCCGGGAGGAACGGCAGCGTCTCGACCGCCGGCAGGCGCAGAAAAACCTGCATGACATCCGGGGCCACCGCGACCAGCCGGGCGACGCGGCAGGGGAGCGTCTTGATCTCGACCTCGGAAACGCGGGCGATCAGCCGGGCCTCGACAGTCAGGTCCGAGGCCGGTCGTGCCTGGCACAGCAGCACATGGCCGGCAACGGCCTCCAGCTCGGTGAGCCCCAGCGGCCGGCCGGCCGGGTAGCGGATCTCGCCCGATTTCAGCCGCGCGCGGCATGAGCCGCAGTGTCCGGACTTGCAGCTGTGCGGAAGATTGAGCCCTGCGTCCAATGCGGCTCCGAGGATAGGCCGGTCGTCGCTCACCCGAAGGGTGCGTCCGTGCGGCTCAATGCGTACGCTGTATTCTCGCATGGGCATCCTCGAGTTTAGCCGATGCCACCGGGAGAGAAGTCGATGTTCAAGAACCCCCCGCAGGAGCAGATCGACGAGCTCCTGCAGTCGGCCCGCATCATCGCCGTAGTCGGTCTGTCAGCCGACCCGTCGCGACCTAGCCATGGCGTGGCACGGGCGTTGCAGAGCTTTGGCTACCGAATCATCCCGGTGACGCCGACGGCGGAATCGGTGTTGGGTGAGCGGGCGGTGCCGGATCTCGCGCACTTGGCCGAAGTCCTGCCGCCCGGCAGGACAGTCGATATCGTTGATGTCTTCCGCCGACCCGAACACGTCGCCGCCATCGTGGAGGAGTGCATCCAGCTGAAAGTGCCGGCGTTATGGCTGCAGGACGGGGTGATCGACGAGGCGGCAGCCGAGAAGGCACGGCGGGCGGGTATCTTCACCGTGATGGACCGTTGCCTGTACAGGGACCGGACGGCCGCTGGGCTGCTCTGACTCGGCTATTCTCAGTCTCAGCCATCCTCGGCTATTCTGGGCGGCATGCGCATCGACTTCACGAAGATGCACGGGTCAGGCAACGACTTTATCGTGTTCGAGATGCCTCCCGGCGCCGACCTTCCCGCCACCGACCAGCTGCGGCGGCTCGCAGACCGGCATACGGGCATAGGGTTCGATCAAGCCTTGGTGCTGGAAGCCCCGCGGCGTCCGGGCACCGAGGTGTTCTACCGCATATTCAACTCCGACGGAGTAGAGGTCGAGCAGTGCGGCAATGGCGCTCGCTGCATCGCCGCCTTGGTCCACAGCCGCAAGCACCTGAACGGCGACGCGTTGACCTTGGACAGCCCCGGCGGGCTGATCCGGGCAAAGATCACCGCAGCCGGGCCAGTCTCCGTGGAAATGGGGGTGCCTGATTTCGACCCGCGCTCGCTGCCGTTCGAGGCTCCCGGTCCGGCCTCGAGCTACCGGCTCGAGGTGGGGGGCGAGTCAGTCGAGATCGGTGCCGTGTCGATGGGGAATCCCCACGCGGTGTTGCGGGTGCCATCGGTCGAGTCCGCCCCGGTGGCGCGGCTCGGTCCGGCGATCGAAAGCCATCCCCGCTTCCCCAATCGGGTCAACGTCGGCTTCATGGAGATCGTCAACCGCTCTCACATACGCCTCCGCGTCCATGAACGGGGGGCGGGCGAGACTCTCGCGTGCGGAACTGGAGCGTGCGCGGCCGTTGCTCTTGGGCGGCGGCTTGGCCTCCTGGACAGTGACGTACGTGTGAGCGTGCGCGGCGGCGAGTTGCGCGTAAACTGGGGCGCAGAAGCGCAGGACTCTATTTGGTTAACGGGACCTGCAGAGGTGTCCTTTGCGGGTCACGTTGAGGTTTAGCAATCTATGACCACACGAGAAGCTCGCGGATTAGCCGCCACGGAAACCGAAGAGGCTTCCATTGCATCGTATCTGCAGCACAACCCGGACTTCTTCGAGCGCCATCACGCCGTGCTGACGCGCCTGCGGCTTCCCCATGTGCGCGGCGGGTCGACGGTCTCTCTGGTCGAGCGGCAGATCGAAGTTCTGCGCGAGAAGCACGCCGCCCTCGAGAACAAACTCTCCGAGCTCGTGCGCGTAGCCCGCGGCAACGACGTCATCGCTGACAAGCTGCATCGCTTCACCAAGCGGCTGCTGAGGTCGGGATCACGCAACGACGCCGTTGAGCAGATCGAAGCGAGCCTGCGTGAAGACTTCGACGCGTTCCACTCCGTGCTGGTGTTGGTTGGAGACCATTCTGACCTCGCGCCCCGACGCTTCGTCCGTAATGTGAAGGCTGACGATCCCAACCTGAAGTCGTTCGAGAGTTTGTTCGCGAGCGGCAAGCCGCGCTGCGGCCAGGTGCGCGATTCGCAGCGCGATTTCCTGTTCGGCCAGGAAGCGAACGACATGGGCTCGGTGGCGCTCGTGCCGCTGGGCGAAAAAGGCGCAGTCGGACTGCTCGCACTCGGCAGCGCCGATCGTGATCGCTTTCATCCGGGCATGAGTACCGAGTTCCTCGCGCGCATGGGCGATCTCGTCACGGATGCGCTCACCGTGTTGCCCGCACGCTGAGCTCGTGTGACCCCTGCGGCGCTCGAGTGGATCACGCGCTTTCGCCGGTATCTGACTTCCGAGCGCCGCCTCTCACCGCATACAGACTCCAACTACGCGCGTGACCTGGCAGAGCTGGTCGCCTATTGCGATCGGGAGGGACAGCCGGACTGGAGCGCCCTGACGACCCACACACTGCGGCACTTTGCGGCGCGTCAGCACGCCGCGGGTCTGTCGCCGCGGAGCATCCAGAGGCGCATGTCGGCCGTGCGCAGCTTTTATAACTTCCTGATACGTGAGAGCCTGCCTCGACGGGTCGCCGCTGAGGATGGCCCTGGGATCAAGACCAATCCCGCAACCGAGGTGCGCGCTCCCAAGGCACCGCGCCGGCTTCCGGCGACCCTGGATGCGGACCAGATGGCGCGACTCCTCGATCTGCCGCCTGGCGATGCCTGGGTGCAGCGCGACCGGGCCATGATGGAATTGCTCTACTCTTCCGGTCTGCGGCTAGCCGAGCTGGTCGGGCTGGAAGTCAGCGACCTGCAGGCGGATGGCACCGTGCGAGTGGTCGGCAAAGGCCGCAAGGAACGCATCGTGCCGGTCGGCCGCAAGGCGGCCGAGGCGATCGCGCGCTGGTTGCAGGAGCGCACCGGCCTGGCTGGCGTTGGAGAAACGGCCTTGTTCGTCGGCCGGAACGGGACCCGTCTGGGCGCACGGGCCGTGCAGCTGCGCGTGGCTCACTGGGCGCGGCAGCGAGGCCTCGAGGTGCCGGTGCATCCGCACATCTTCCGTCACTCGTTCGCCACGCATGTCCTTGAATCCAGCCAGGATCTTCGCGGGGTGCAGGAGATGCTGGGGCACGCCAGCCTGGCCACGACCCAGATCTATACACATCTTGACTTCCAGCACCTGGCCCGCATCTACGAAGCTAGTCACCCGCGGGCGCGCCGGAAACCACGGACCTGAGGCACAAGCGGGCTCGAGCGGCGCCGCGCCGCTTTTTTGCTGAATCAGTGGAGCCAGCCGCGTGAGCGACAGTTCGGTTTTCAATCCCCACGGCACGACCATCCTCGCCGTGCGACGCAACGGTTCGGTCGCCATGGGCGGCGACGGGCAGGTCACGCTCGGCAACACGGTAATGAAAGGCAACGCGCGCAAGGTGCGCCGGCTGTACAACGACAAGGTGCTCGCCGGCTTTGCGGGCGGCACCGCGGATGCCTTCACGCTGTTCGAGCGCTTCGAAGGCAAGCTCGAGAAATATGGCAACCTCACTCGTGCGGCCATCGAGCTGGCCAAGGACTGGCGTTCGGACCGGTATCTGCGCCGGCTCGAGGCGCTGCTGCTGGTAGCCGACCCCGCCAAGATCTTCGTCGTTTCGGGCAACGGGGACGTCATCGAGCCGGATACCGATGCGGCGGCGATCGGTTCGGGCGGTCAGTTTGCACTGGCCGCGGCACGCGCGCTGCTGGAGAGCTCGGAGCTGGGCGCACGCGACATCGTCGAACGCTCTCTCAACATTGCCGCCGACATCTGCATCTACACCAACCGCAACCTCGTGATCGACGAGCTGCCCGGAAACGCGGCCGCCTAGCGTCCGCAGACCGCAAATTTTTCGAGAATCGAGTATGTCAGCCCTCACGCCGCGTCAGATCGTTCAAGAGCTGGACAAGCACATCATCGGCCAGGATGCCGCGAAACGCGCAGTGGCGATCGCGCTGCGCAACCGCTGGCGCCGCATGCAGGTGGACGAGCCGCTGCGGCAGGAAATCACGCCCAAGAACATCCTCATGATCGGGCCCACCGGAGTGGGGAAGACCGAGATCGCGCGCCGTCTCGCGAAGCTCGCCAATGCGCCGTTCGTGAAGGTCGAAGCGACCAAGTTCACCGAGGTCGGCTATGTCGGGCGGGACGTCGACTCAATCGTGAAGGAGTTGGTGGACGTCGCGGTCAAGATGACACGCGAACAGGAAGTCGAGAAAGTCAGAGTGCACGCGCAGGACTCGGCCGAAGAGCGTGTCCTCGATACGCTCCTGCCCAAGGCGCGCGTGATGGGCTTCTCCACCGATGAGCCGCAACAGCCCCGTGACGCGGAAACCCGCCAGAAATTCCGCAAGATGCTCCGTGAAGGGCAGCTGGACGAGCGCGAGGTGGAGATCGAGTTGCGCGCACTGCCGATGGGCGTGGAGATCATGGCGCCTCCGGGCATGGAGGAGATGCAGCAGCAGTTGCAGTCCATGTTTCAAAACCTGGGCGGCAACCGCACTCGCACCCGCAAAGTGAAAGTGCGCGAGGCGCTCAAGCTGATGACCGATGAAGAGGCGGCCAAGCTCATCAACGAGGATGAGCTGAAGCTCAAGGCAGTCACCATCGCCGAGCAGAACGGCATCGTGTTCATCGACGAGATCGACAAGGTGACTCGCCGCCAGGAGACGGTCGGCGCGGATGTCTCGCGCGAGGGCGTGCAGCGCGACCTGCTGCCGCTGGTGGAGGGCTCGACGGTCACGACGAAATACGGTCCGGTCAAGACGGATCACGTCCTGTTCATCGCTTCGGGCGCGTTCAGCCTGTCCAAACCGTCGGATCTGATCCCGGAGCTGCAGGGACGACTGCCCATCCGCGTCGAGCTCGACTCACTGAAAGTCGGCGATTTCGTCCGCATTCTCACGGAGCCGGACGCATCGCTCACCGCGCAGTACAAAGCGCTCATGGCGACCGAAGGGCTGCAGGTGGAGTTTGCCGACAGCGGTGTACAGAAGATCGCCGAGATCGCCTTTCATGTGAACGAACGGACCGAGAACATCGGCGCGCGCCGCCTGCACACCGTCATGGAACGGCTGCTGGAGAGCATTTCGTATGAGGCGTCCGAGAAGAGCGCCTCGAGCGTGACGATCGACGCGCGCTACGTCGATGAGCATCTCGGCAACCTCGTCAAGGACGAGGATCTGAGTCGCTATATTCTGTAGTCCTGGTCTTCAGTCTGGTCTTTTGCCCTGGCCACGCCCGCTGCGCCGGCCGCTATCCCGGTAGCTGTTCCGGCAGCGAGCGCCTCGCGCGCGCGCCTTGCAGGGCAGAGCGACCCCAGCTGGTAGGCATAGCTGCGCGTGAATTCGGCTCCCAGCAGGAAAATCTGCGCCGAGTAATAGACCCAGACGAGCAACAGCACCACCGAGCCTGCCGCGCCATACGTGCCGGCCAAGCCACTGTTGCCCAGATACGCGCCTATCGCGAATTTTCCCACGGTGAACAACAGCGCAGTAACGACGGCGCCCACGAATACGTCCCGCCAGGCGATGCGTATGCTGGGCAACACTTTGTAGATCGTGCCGAAGAGCACGACGACCAACCCGAAGGAAATGGCCACGTTCAGCCAGCCGACGACCAGACTGACGACTTCCTCGCCTCCCCAGAAACGCTCCAGGGCCGTCAGCGCTGCGCTGATGACGAGCGAGACCAGCAGGAGGAACCCGAGGGCGAGAATGAGGCCAGCGGACAGCACGCGCGTACGCAGGAAATACCAGAACCCCTGGCGCTTCTCCGACGGCACGTCCCAGATCTGATCCAGCCCCGCCTTCAGTTCGGCGAGCGCGGTGTTCGCGCCGATGAACAGGGTGACCACGCTGACGAGGGTGGCGATGATGCCGGCACCGGGCCGGTTCACGTTCTGCAGGATCGCCTGGATGGCACTCGCGCCGGCTGTTCCGATCAGTCCCCGGATCTGGTCGACGATCTCGCCACGCGCCGCTTGCTCGCCGAAAAAGAACCCGGCAATCGCGATGGACAGAATCAGCACCGGCGCCAGGGAGAACACGGTGTAGAACGCCAGGGCTGCTCCCGTTCGCGCCACGTTGTGACGCATCCAGCCGTCGACCGAATCGCGTCCGAGATTCCACACGTATTTGCGGAATGGGCTTACCAGGTGGCTGACGACGGCGCTCGCTGAGCTCATGGCGGCGTCAGGTCGTCCGGACCGGGCCGGTGCCGGTGGCAGGTCGCGGGCCTGAAAGCCAGCGGCGCACGGCCCAGACGGCGGCCACGAGCGCGGTCACTGCCCCGACGCATAGCCCAACATGCATCGAGTGTGGATCGCGCAGCCCTCTCGTCAGCTCGGTTCCGAACAACGTCGTGATCAGCGCACCGGGGAGCAGCCCCAACGCCGTGCCGGCGAGGAACCGTCCCGCCCGGATGCCCATCGCTCCGGCGACGACATTCACCACAGCAAATGGTGCGAGCGGCACCAGCCTCACCGCCACCATCGCGAGAGTGCCGCGTCGGTAGAGGAAGCGGCTCACCCGACCCAGACGCCGGCCCGCGAGTCGTCGGACGAGCGCGCGATCGAGACGCCGCCCGATGAGGTAGGTCACCGCGGCGGCGATCATTGTGCCGGCAAACGCACAGGTGAACCCCGGCCACGTTCCGAGAGCGACAACGGCAAAGAGTGTGATCAACGGCCGTGGAAACAGCACGAACGCAGCAGGCGTATAGAACACGGCGATGAGCAGCGGAACCCACGGGTTGTCCGCAGCGGAGCGCGCCAGATCCATTGCACGGTAGGCGTCCGTCAGAGCTCTCGCCGGGCCATAGTTCCAAAACAGAGCCAGGCCCGCCGCCAGCACGGCGACAACGACCGTGACCAGAGTGAGCGATACACCGATTGTGGACGACACGGTGGTCTCGGCAACGGCCGTCGTATCGAACGATGCAACGTGGTCGGGGTCCGCAACCGCGGCGACGGCGAGGAGTGCTGCGGAAGGCTCAGGCAGCTCGCCGATGGGCTGCAGAGTTCTTCCCGGTGGGCTCTCTGGTGGGCTCTTTGGGGTGCGACCGATCGAATCGATGGCATTGCCAAGGGATCCGCATCGGGCGATGGCATCGTGTAACGATCGCTCGGGCACGCCCAGGTGCTCGGCCAGCAATCGATTCCTCGCGTCCGCAATCGCGCGCATGGTATGCAACTCGCCGCGAGCCTCGATGGCGAGATCGCATTCCGTGTCGACCCCCATCGAGCGGTTGGCGAAATTCGCGGAGCCGACACGCAGCCACTGGTCATCCACGATCATCAGTTTCGTGTGCAGATCGCAGCATTGTTCCGCGGGCAGATCGGGCATGCACGGGAAGTAGGCACGAAGTCGCCCGTAGCGATCGGCCTCGTGCAGTCTGCGCAGGAGTGCCGCGCGCAGCGCCCCCATCGTGGGCGCTTCCAACAGCCCCTCGGCGGATCGCCGCAACACGAGGATGAGTTCCGGCCCGTCCGGCTCCGCCAGGCGCGCGGCGAGCGCGTCGCCCAGCTCTTTCGCGGTGAAGTACTGATTCTCGATATAGAGGTAGCGCCGCGCTGCACCAATCATGTCCAGGTAGAGGTTGCGAACCTCGGCGATGGGAGGCGCGCCGTCTATCGTCGGCACTGTGCGTGCGATACCAACCTCGACGTTGATGAAGGTGGGCGTCAGGTCCGCGGGCCAGGGATCGGCATGCGGGTCGGTGGCCGCAAGCGCACGGCCGGTCGCGTTCAGCCATCGCTCGCTCACCAGCTCCTGCATCGCTCGCGCCGCGTCCGCATCGACCGCCAGCATGGCGTCATGGACCGGCGCATGAGAAACCGACTCACCAGGATTGCGGCGACGGGGATCGCGGGCCTGATGCTCACAGGTGTCCCAGCGGCCCAGGGTCAGATCGATGCCGCCACAGAAACCGAGTGCGCCGTCGATGACGACCAGCTTCTGGTGCAGCGCGGCGCCCGCCGGACAGCGATCGTCGTAGCGGAACACAACGCGGCGGTGCGGGTGCCATCCCAGGTGGTACACCGGCGGGGATTCGCGTCCCCGGGCAAATACCAGCGGATAGTCCCAAGTCAGAATGTAGATCTTGAGCCGACGCCGGCGCAGGACCAGAAAGTTGAGGAAGTCGCCGAGTACATCCGGGATGGCCCGCTTGCCCAGATGGAGCCGCGTGCCGCTGTGGAAATCCCATCCGACGATGACTATCGACTGCCGCGCCCGCAGCGCAGCCGCGGCGAACGCTCTGAAATAAGCCTCTCCATCGATGAGCAACGCTGCACGCT
>FTEO01000588.1_pt1 | contig 11909 bp, 11 predicted proteins | sample 1640211 | NCBI WGS metagenome assembly FTEO01 (sample SAMEA3914816, study PRJEB12502) | metagenome | biome: forest; material: soil | place: USA | collected 2011-09-16 | depth 0.3 m | reverse complement strand
GTCAATTCCACGGCAGTGGGTGCCCGCGTGCCTTCGTTGTAGCTGATGTATGCGGTGAGCCGGGAGGTGGGATTGAAGTTGAGACCCACCGCCGGATTGAAGCGCGAGTAGCTGTGATCGCCATTCAGCAACGGTGCCTCGCCCGTGCGATCGGCAATGTGGATCTCGGCGTTGTTGTAGCGACCAGAGAGCGTGAGTGTCCAGAGCGGCGCTATGTGCAGCGTGTCGGCGACGAACACACCGAGGTAGCGACTGCGCGTGGCCGCATCCGTCTGGAGCGCGAAGTCGTCGATGCCGACGGTGCCGCGATCGGGCGTGAACGTTGCGTCCTGCGAATCCTGCGTAAAGCGGGCGTTTCCGAGGTCGGCACTCGCACCGAGCGTGAGCTGATTCGCCATGCCCGCAGGTTTGCCGGTGAGCACGAGCTGCGCGCCGGCGCCATAGCTGTCCTGATCGATGAACGAGGTGTCGTTGGTGGCTTGCGTGTCATCGACGTCGCCCGTCGCCGGATCGGTTTCGCCGAAGTTATCGTTGACGTTGCTGCTCAGGTTGTGAGTCTTGTAACGGCGGTAGTACACATTCCCGCCGAGGAGCGCAGAGTCGCTGAGAAAGTGGCTGCCCTTCACGGTGAGCAGCGCGAGCTTGTTGGTGTTCTCGTCGGGAAAGGTATACGCCTGCCGGATGTCGTTCAGGAAGGAGAGCGGTAGCGTTTGAGTTCCCTGGAGGCGGTTGTCTGCCGCAGTGAGGCTGACGTCCAGATCGGTCTTGTCGTTCTGCCAGCCGACCTTGCCGAAGAACTGGCGCACGGTGCTCGGGTTGTGGTCGGCCCAGCCGTGATCGTCGAAGTAGTTTCCAGTGAGGAAGTAGTCGAGCGCACCGTGCTCGCCGCCCCATTCCACCTCGGCCGTCTTGCGGCCGAACGAGCCGCCCGACAGCTCGAGCCCACCGCCCGGATACTGCGCGCCGCTCTTCGTGTACACCGCCAGCGCGCCGCCCAGCGTGTTCAGGCCGAAGGCGGGGTTGGAGCCGGGAATGAGCTGCAGGCCTGCGATCGCAGACTGGGGAATGAGATCCCAGTTCACCACGTCGCCGAAAGGCTCGTTAATGCGCACGCCATCCTGAAACACGGACACGCCCTGCGGCGTACCGAGGAGCGGTGATGCGGTGAAGCCGCGAAAGCTGATGTCCGGCTGGAACGGATTACCCTGCGCGGCATTCGCCGTGATGCTCGTGGGGTTCTGCTCCAGATAGTCCGTCACGTTCGTCTGGCGCTGACCCGAGAGATCCTTGCTGGTGTAGATCTGCACATTGGCCGGCACGTCCTGGGTGGGGGTGCCAAGACCGGGCAGCGGCGTCGTTCCGACGACCTCAACGGTCGGCATTTCCAGGGCTTCGGCCGGATTTTCCCTGGAGCGGTTGTCTGCGTGCGTGCTGGCCATGAACGCGAAGCTGCCAAGCACGACGGCCGCGCGCATGCGGCCCGTCGCGAACGTGCATGCGGACTGTGCCATGGCCGTAGCAGCGATATCGCGCACTTGCGAAGTCCCGTGAATCAAAGCGGCAAGTGTAGACAATCGCGGCGGGCAGAAGTTGTTGCACGGGCGTCAATGTCCTGAGATCTGGAAGATGATCCTGAAGCCGTAGCAGTTGGGCACGAACGTGTCGCCCTGTGCCGAGCGCGCATAGCGGCCGTCCTTCGCGACGCTGATGGCGGCCTCATCGAGCCGTCCGTTACCCGAAGAGTTGTCCACGGTCGGCGCGGCTTTCAGCTTTCCTTTCTCGTCCACGCAAACACGCACGGTGGTGGCGCCTTCGATGCCGCGCCGAATGAGGTCTGCGGGGTAGTAGTCCTCGGTGTTCGGCAGACGATGCTTGCCGACCAGATGGATCGGTTCCACGGGCTGCGCGACGGGCGGCACGTACGGTTGAGTCGGTGGAACGAATGGGGCCGTCAGCGTGGTGCCGCCGTCATCGGGCGGCGGATCGCCAACGAGGGGAGGCGGCCCGATGTCGATGACCGGCCGAACAAGATCTGGATCGGCCGGAGGCGGTGGCGGGGGTTCCGTCGGATGAGCCTCGTCCAGCACGACGGCCACGGTGCGCGGCATCAGCGCAATGATCGTTCGGCTCGCGAAGCCGCTCGCAATGAGAAAGATGACCAGAACGTGCAGGCCTGCAATGGCCGCGAGCGCAACTGCGCGCTGCGGCAGGATCGTCGAGTCTTGGGCAGCAGGGATCATGGCCTCGAGCCTCCCGTGTCGTGATGACCGGGAGCGAGCTGCCAATGCGCTTGCGCCTGACCGGCCTCTATCTCAACAACGCAGGCAATTCAGGGGCCGGGTTAACGCTAGTGCGCGGCGGGCGCTGCGGCGGTGAGCGCACGAAAGTCCACATTGCTGTCGGCGACGAGCCAGGCAAGTGCCGTCCAGGCGGCGACGTTCTGTGAGAGCGCCGCAGGGTCGATCTTGTCGAGCGTATCGTCAGCGGTGTGGTGGTAGTCGAAGTACTTCGTGCCGTCCTGATTGAGCGCGAAGATCGGCACTCCCGCATCTCCGAGCGGGCCGACGTCCGAGCCGCCGCGTCCCGAGGGTTGAGAGGATGCGATGACGCCTATCGGCAGCAGCACTCGCATGAGCGACTGGCCGAACTCGCCGTCCAGGGCACCCTTGGGCAAGGCCACGGCATAAACGCGGTCCGCGCCGAAGTCACTCTCGCCGGCAATCACGTGCGAAGGGATCTCGGCCTTGCGTGTTTCGGCGTACGTACGGTTGCCGAGCGGCACGTCGGTGGGTTGCGAGATTTCTTCGGAGCCGTACAGCACCACGCGCACGGTTCGCTGCGGCTTGCGTGGCGCGTCTCGCAGGAGGCGGGCGGCAGAGGTGATGATGGCATCGCCCGCGGCATCGTCGATCGCGCCGGTGCCGAGATCCCAACTATCCAGATGCGCGCCCAGCACGATCACTTCGTTGGGGCGCGTAGCGCCGCGAATGTCACCAACCACGTTCTGCGAGTGGGCGTTCGGTACGTATGTCGCGCTGGAGGTCAGCCGCACGCGGACCTTCTCGCCCAGGCGCGTGAGCCGTTCGATCTGATCGCCGTCGGGCTCGGAAATCGAGAATGCCGGGATGGGCACTCGCCCGTCTGCGTAGCGCGTGGAGCCTGCGTGGGCGAGGCGATGCCCGCCCGTGGCGAGTGAGCGGACCAGGAAGCCGATAGCGCCGCGCTTCGCGGCTTCGACGGTGCCGGCCGTGCGGCCGGAACTCCCGAACCCATAGCCGGAGCCGTCCTGTGTCCGTGGCAAGTGAAACGTAATCATGGCGATCTTGCCGTTCAGGGAGCCTGGCGCTGCGGCCTTCAGCGCGTCCAGCGTTGCGAACAGAACGACTTCGCCTTCCACACCGCCGGCAGCCGTTGGCGGCGCGCCGCCGAGTGATGCGGCGGTCATGGGCTGAGGCGAGGGCGCCAGTATCTCGGCGCGTTCCGCGCCTCGCACCCACGCCGTGATCGGAAAGGTCTCGATGTGCACGTTCTCGAAGCCCAGCGCCTTGAGCCTGCGTGCGGCCCATTCCGCTGCGGCCTGCTCGGAAGCCGAACCCGCGGGGCGCGGGCCGATGCGCGTCGTCAGCTCACTGACGAACTCCCACGCGACGGTGTCGCCATGCAGGGCCTTGTCGCGCAACGTGGTTGCAATGGCTTCGGAGGATGGTGCATCGGCTGCAAAGGTCGCAGTGGTGAACACTGCGGTGGCGAAAGCGAACGTGCAGACCGCGCGGAGCGTGAAGTGGCGTTTCATGAAGCGTCTTTTCCTGCGAAACAGTCCATGGTCTCCGGCACACTCTGCCGGAACCTCCTGGGAGCGGGTAGCGTAAAACGTGCCGTTGGCGTCGATCCATGCACCTTCCGAGAGACCTCAGCGTGGCGGCGAGCGGCGTGATCCGGCTCCCAGCCCACCGCGAAGCGTGTTGACCGTTCGTGAACGCATCGGCAGCATCGCTGCCCGACGCGGCCGGCAAGCCAGGCGCCGCTGACGCGCTCCGCACAGAAAGAGATTTGATGACGCGCGACCTCACCGTCCGACACTTCCGCCAGATCGTCGTCTGGCCGCTGCAGCTCATGCCTCTGCGTCCGGGCCAGCAGGTCCAGCGCCACTGGGAGGCGCTCCAGGCCATCGCGTCCAACAATCACTGGAAGGAAGCGGTCGACGAGTTCATCGATCCGGCGGATTTCCACGAGCGCCACTACAAGGAGTTCGTCACTTTCCTGCCCTACGTGCAGCGCTTCCTGTACGGCTCGACGGCCGGGCAGGAATCGGCCACGGCCAAAGCGCAGGGCAGCCTGCGGATATTCCGGCGCGACGACGTGGCAAAAGTGCGCATCGTCTTCGCACCGGGCGAGGAGCCCACGCTCTTCGATGTGGCGCACATCGACCTGTACTTCTTTCTCGACGCCGACATCGCGATCCTCGCTTTCGAGATGTTCACGGACGACATTCCGCTCGACCGCGCGCAGGACACGCTCTTTCGCTTCGGCCGTGCTTACCCGGCGTACTGGGAGCGCAACGGGCACGGAGGCAACTGCCCGTATTCGGTCGAGTGGCTCGACCGGCGCGGCGAAGTACTCGCGGCGTCGGACTTTGCGGCGCGCGCCAAGTATCTGGCCTTCGTTGCGCGCTACCGCACGTCCTGTCTGGCACATCACTGGGACTATCTGCTGCAGCCGCTGATGCTCGAGTACCCCGGGCAATCCGGGCGCCTTCGCTATCGCCTGCTCGAATACAACCGCATGCCGTTCATGTCGTTCGTTGCGGTGGACGATCCGACGCAGCTCACCCGCGCAGACTTCGTGCGCATGGGCATGGTCACGCGCCCGGGCGAGCCGGATACACTGCCCTATTCATCCTCGACGCTTGCCGACTTCGAGCGTGACTACTGCGACGATCGCTTCTGGGGCCGCTCCGGAGAACGCTTTTCCGGCGACACCCGCGTCATCGTGACGGGGCAGACGTTCTCGATCGTCGGCCGGCACGACGACTCCTTCTTTTCGGGCTCCGCGACGGGGCTGCTCGGCCAGTTCCGGCACCAGTACTTCCTGCTGTTCCTGATCGCGCACTTCCACAAGGCCGCGCTCGTTTCGATCTCGGACGAGCTCGCCGTTGCCATGAACAAGCTCATCGTCGGCGAGACGGAGTCGGTGAAGCAGTTCAAGCGCACCATCCGCCAGATGATGGAAGTGTTCCTGCGGTTCACGCATCGCTACTGGTTCCACGAAGTGTCCAACCAGGCGATTGCGCGCAGCGTCTATGCCCGCCTCACGCGCTTCCTCGGCAACGAGGAGCTCTACGCCGAGGTGCGGAACGAAGTCACCGACATGAACGGCTATCTCGACTCGGACAGCGCGCGTCGGCAGGCCAACACCGTTCTGCGTCTCACGGTCGTCACCATCGTGGGCCTCATCGGCACCATCGCGTCGGGCCTCCTCGGCATGAACATCATCGACGAGGCAGCGCGCCCGCTCGGGGTGAAGGTGATCATCTTCATGGTGTTCCTGGCTGGCACGGTCGCGCTCACGGTTGTCACCATGGCCAATGCGAAGCGCCTCGCCGACATGATCGATGCCCTGTCGGATGCGCGCCTCTCCTGGGGATCGAAATGGCAGGCGATGCGGCGTGCCTGGCGGAGTGCTCCATGACGGCAAGGGCGGTCGTGACGAGAAGGGCGTTCGCGGAGTAAGCTCGTCCGCCTGATGGCAGGCCGACGCATCTCTACTGGAGTTCTGGGCAGCGTGCTGTTGTTGGCGGCGGGGCTGACCGTGCCTGCTGCTCCGTCCGCGGGCTGCGATACGAGGCTCGAGAGCGTCGTTCGCATGGCGGGTGAGGGCAAGCAGCCCGAGAACCGCGGCAATCGCGAGCGCTGCAAACGTACGGACGCATCGCGCCCGAGCCCGTCGAAGAGCTGCCCGGATGGCGGCGGCGGTGAACGCATGCCGCAGGACAAGCGCTCGCCGCTGGATGAAGCGCCTCCGCTCGCACCCCTCGTCGCTTAGTGCGGATCCGGCTGGCTGCCGGCCTTTTCCTCGTTCGAACCCTCGTGCTTCTGGAGGCTATCCAGCGCACTGCCTGCCGGCGTCACCACTTTCCCGAACGACTTGAAGGCGCACCGCGTCCCATCCGCCAGCACGACGCTCGAAAACCGGTCGATCTGCTGGAAGCCGCCGCGATTGGAGAAGCCCAGGCCGGTAGTGAAGTCGAGGCCGAGGCACGGGCCCATCGTCTCCGCCTTGTAGCGCGTGCCGTCGTAGGACTCGACGATGACCGTGTGATCGTTCGGCGCCGTCCAGCTGCGCATGCGATAGCTCATGAGCGAGGCGGGGTCCGGCGAAGTCTGCAGCTTCGACGCATTGTCACGCGGCGCTGCGCGCCCGGATTTGCAACCCGCGATGGCGAGCAGGAGAAGGCCGCAAGTCGTGCCGAGCACCCGCCGTGAGTCACTCTTCATGGGTCATCCCTCCCCTCGTGTGACCGACATTCTGCGCGCCGCTCGTTGCCACAAACAGCCATAAATCTTCGCTGAAACGCCGCTTTCCCGCCCGATGAGCGCGGGGGCACACCCGGAAACTGGCAGCCCAGGTGAGAACACAGTGTTCTTGCCACTCGAACCAAAGCGGAGAATCGATCATGAGCGTGTGGACAACCAAGCTGCGTGGGCCGGCTCTTGGGCTCACTCTCGTCACGGCCTGCGTTGCAGCGGGCCCGCTGCAGGCGGCGGAACAGGGCAAGCCTTCATCGAAACAGGAAACCATCGGCGTGTTCAGTGGCATGGCCGTGGGCGCGCTGGCCGGCGGACCGTTCGGCGCGGTGATCGGGGCGACGGCCGGCGCCGTGCTGGGCGATCGCTATCACCAGCAGGCGGCGGATAAGGCGTCACTGTCCGCCAATCTCTCCAAGAGCGAATCCGTGCGCGGCAAGCTTGCAGGTGACCTGGCGCATACCCAGGCGCGCGGCGAGGCGCTCGGCCAGGCTCTTGATCGCACCCGCGACCTGGAGACGGTGGTGGGCTTTCGCACGGGGGATGACACGCTGTCGGCTGATGACGTGGGTCGTCTGCAGAAGCTTGGCTCTCTCGCAGGCGCACTGGGCGATGTGAAGGTCCGCGTGTCGGGCTACGCCGATCCGCGCGGCTCCGACTCGTTCAACGAGGCCCTCTCAGAGCGGCGTGCGGATGCGGTGGCGCACGTGCTTGCCGAGGCCGGGTTGAATACGGATCGCCTCGTCGTGGAGGCCCACGGCGCCAAGGAATCGAAAAGCGCTGCGGGAGACCTCGATGGGTACGCGTTCGAGCGCCGCGTGACGGTGCGCATCGAACAGGGAGGTGAGGCCGTCGCGCGCAACTGAAGGTTGTTCGAGGAGGGGCCCTCTCCATCGGGGGAGAGGGCCCATCTGCTAACCTGCCGTCGTGATCCCGCGCATCATTTCGCTCGCTGAGCCGCTCGAACCCGAGGTGTCCTCTCCGGCACCCGAGCGCCTGATCGCCGGTGCGCCCGAGCAGCGCGTCAGTAATTACTTCGCAGACAGCACTCAGCAGTTCTTTGCGGGGCGCTGGTCCAGCACGCGCGGTACGTGGCGTGTGCGCTACACCGAGAGCGAATTGTGCGTCATGACGGCCGGCCGCGTCGTCCTCACCGGTGAAGATGGGGCTGCTTTTTCCTTTGCCGCAGGCGATGCTTTCGTCGTTCCCGCCGGCTTTTCCGGCACTTGGGAAGTGCTCGAAGACTGCACCAAAATCTACGCGATGTTCGAATCCCGCACCTGAAAAGTGCGCAAAGCGCGCCGATCCCGTCTACACTCCGCGCCGTTGTGATGCAATTCAACGATCTACGCGTGCCCCAAGGCGCTGGCATAACAGTTGCTTTGAAGGGGCCGACCTACATCGTTGAAAAACTCGGAGGGTCCATGAAATTGATCAGAGGCGGCGCTTTATTTATCGGTCTGCTAGGTGTTGCGGGTGCGACACAAGCAGGTGTGACGTCCACCTGGACGATTGCCAGCGACTATGACTTTCGCGGCATCACGCAAACGGCAAGGGATCCTGCCGTGCAAGCCAGCCTCGACTATGCGCACGCGAGCGGCGCGTATGTAGGCGCCTGGGCGAGCAACATCGATTTCGGCACCAACAAGAACTCCCCTGCCAACCCCACTGTCGAAACCGACTTTTACGGCGGTTTCAAGAAGTCGTATGACTCGGGCGTGGGGTTCGACGTCGGCGCCGTGTACTACACGTACCACCTCGACGGGGGCAAGGACTTCAACTACTGGGAAGGGTATGCCGGCGGCAGCTACAAGTGGGCGTCCGCGAAGCTGTTCTACTCCCCGAAGTTCGGCGGCAACGCTGCTGAGGACTTCCTGGGCAAGAACATCTCGGCGTTCTACATCTCGACGGATGCGGCCTATCCGCTGCCGAAGAACTTCTCGATCATTGCGCACGCGGGCTACAGCTTCGGCGACTACTGGGACAAGCTGAAGGACATCGATGCGGGTCAACCGTACTTCGACTGGGCGGTCGGCGTCGGCGTCACCACCGGCTACTTCAGCTGGGCGGCGAAGTACATCGACGGCAGCGACCTCAAGCAGTCGGATATTCCGAAGGTCGACGTGTTCACCAGCCGCTCGAAGTTCGTTCTGACGGTCTCGACGACGTTCCCCTGGGCGAAGCCCGAGTAACGGCCAAGCAATAACGAAGAATCGGCCACTCAACGATTCAGAGTTTTGACGCGCGAGCCCGCCCTCACCGGCGGGCTCGCTGCGTTTGGGGATCCGCCAACTCAATCGTGGAAAGTACCCACATCGGTGCAGAGCCACTGACATAAGGGCCTTTTCGGGTGACCCGGCTCGCAGTTCCACGCGTCCACACTACCGCCACGCGGCCGCGCCATGGAAAAGTCGGCGCGACTCACACTATCGGTCGGGTGGAGGTCTCACGTGGAAACTGTAACTGTCGCTGCCTCACGCGGTAGCGTCGCCCTGTCAGGGACGTCGCTGATGATCGTGAGCATTGTGGTCTTCGCCGTGGTTGCCGTCGTGGTCATCACGGGTCTCAAGCATCTTCGCAACCGTCAGGAACGCGGCATCTCATAACGCTGCGGTATCCCGACGAGGTAGAACGCAAACGGGCGGCGCGTGTTTGGCACGCGCCGCCCGTTTTTTTTCGCCGCCTCGAGGATGCGTCAGACGGTCTTCAGCACCTGGGAGAGGATCCCGAAGATCTGGTCGATGTGCGTGCGCTCGAGGATGAGCGGCGGCGACAACGCCAGGATGTCGCCGGTCTGGCGCACCAGCAGGCCCTTCTCGAAGCACTTCACGTAGATCTCGAACGCGCGCGCGCCCGGCTTGCCCGGGATCGGCTCGAACTCGAGAGCACCGATCAGCCCGTAATTGCGAATATCGATGAGGGAGGAGGCGCCCTTCAGCGAATGAATGGCATCTTCCCAGTACCGCGCGATCGACTTGACGCGAGTCAGAAGCCCTTCGCGCTCGTAGATTGCCTGTGTCGCCAAGCCCGCCGCGCACGCCACCGGATGGGCGCTATACGTGTAGCCGTGGAAGAGCTCGATGCCATCCGCACCCTGCATGAAGCCCTCATAGAGGCTCTTGCTGGCGATGACGCAACCCATCGGCACGCAGCCGTTGGTCAGGCCCTTGGCGGCCGTGATCATGTCTGGCGTGACGCCGAATTCCTGCGCAGCGAAGGGCGAGCCCGTGCGGCCGAAGCCCGTGATCACTTCGTCGAAAATCAACAGCAGCTTGTGCTTGTCGCAGATCTCACGGATGCGCTTGAGGTAGCCGTGGGGCGGAACGAGCACACCCGTGGACCCGGCGATCGGCTCGATGATCACGGCAGCAATGGTCGATGCATCGTGGAAGGCAACCAGCTTCTCGAGCTCGTCCGCGAGGTTCACGCCATGCTCGGGCTCGCCGCGTGAGAACGCGTTGCGCTTGAGGTCGTGCGTGTGCGGAATGTAGTCGACGCCCGGAATCAGGGAGGCGGACCAGAACTTGCGGTTCGGGCCGATGCCGCCGATGGAGGTGCCGCCGAAGTTCACACCGTGATAGGCGCGCTCGCGGCTGATGATCTTGGTGCGGGCCGCATCGCCGCGGATGCGATGGTAGGCGAGCGCGATCTTGAGCGCGGTATCCACGGACTCCGAACCGGAGTTCGTGAAGAACACGTGATCGAGGCCCGTGGGAGCGATCTTCGCAACCGCGTTGGCCAGCTCGAACGCAGCAGGATGGCCCATCTGGAACGGCGGCGCGAAATCCATGGTCTCGAGCTGATGGCTAACGGCTTCGGTAATCTCCCGGCGGCCGTGGCCCGCGTTCACGCACCACAGGCCGGCGACGGCATCCAGGATCTGGCGACCGTCCGGGGTCCAGTAGTGCATACCCGAGGCTTTGCCGAGAAGCCGCGGGTTGGCCTTGAACTGGCGGTTCGCGGTGAACGGCATCCAGTAAGCTTCGAGATCGGCGCGAGACAGGGACGCAGCAGCGGCCGTGGGGGACATGATTCGGCTCTCCGGCAGGGGTCATTGAAGGTGAACAGGGCGAATGATAAGAAAAATTGACAAAACTGGCCATATAAAGATCATTCGGGCTCATTTCGTTGAGGATCCTGAACAGTCATGAGCATTGATGTCGGCGCGCGCCTAAGGAGCGTGCGAATCACGTTTGGCCTTTCGCAACGGGCACTTGCGCGTCGGGCCGGGGTGACCAATGGCCTCATTTCGCTCATCGAGCAGAACCGGGTGAGCCCCTCCGTGAGCTCCCTGAAGAAGGTGCTCGACGGGGTGCCGATGACCCTGGCCGAGTTTTTCACCCTCGACCTGAGTGCGTCCCCGCAGGCGTTCTTCAACGCGGAGGAGCTGACGGAGCTTGGCAACGAGCAAGTTTCGCTCCGGCTCGTCGCCTCGCAGCGTCCGGGCCGGCAGCTCACCCTGCTTCACGAACGCTACGCGCCGGGCGCCGAAACCGGCGACGAGATGCTGACGCACCGCGGTGAGGAAGGGGGCGTCGTGGTTCGTGGCCGCATCGAGCTCACGCTCGCGGGCGTTACGCGTGTGCTCTCCGCAGGCGAGGCGTACTACTTCTCGAGTCATCTGCCGCATCGCTTCAAGAACGTGGGGCGCGAGCCGTGTGAGATCATCAGCGCCAGCACGCCCGCCAATTTTTGATCCAGCCCCATGAGCTCACAACCCGAAGCCGTTTCTTGGCACGACCGTGCCAGGTCGCTGAAGCTGCGCACGCAGGCGTTCATCGGTGGGCGCTATGTGGATTCGTTGTCCGGACTGACGTTCCCGCGGGTAAATCCGGCAACGGGGCAGCCGCTCGCCGACGTCGCGGCGGGTGATACGCGCGATATCGACGCGGCGGTCGCCTCCGCGCGCGCGGCGTTCGAAGCCGGGTCGTGGTCGAAGCAGTCACCCGCAGCTCGCAAGAAGGTCCTGCTGAAGTTCGCCGACCTGATCCTGGCGAACCTCGAAGAGCTCGCGCTGCTTGAAACGCTCGATACCGGTAAGCCGATCCGGGACAGCCTGAGCGTCGACATCCCTGCAGCCGCGCGCTGCATTCAGTGGTACGCGGAAGCCATCGACAAGATTTATGGCGAAGTCGCCCCCACGGGGCACGATGTGCTCGCGCTCATTACTCGTGAGCCGCTGGGCGTGATCGGCGCCATCGTGCCGTGGAATTTCCCGCTGATCATGGCGGCGTGGAAGATCGGCCCCGTTCTCGCCGCCGGCAATTCGCTGGTGCTCAAGCCGTCCGAGAAATCACCGCTCACCGCGATTCGCGTGGCGCAGCTCGCGAGTGAAGCGGGTCTTCCGGATGGTGTGTTCAACGTAGTGCCCGGGCTCGGCATGCC
>FTEO01001300.1_pt1 | contig 11990 bp, 5 predicted proteins | sample 1640211 | NCBI WGS metagenome assembly FTEO01 (sample SAMEA3914816, study PRJEB12502) | metagenome | biome: forest; material: soil | place: USA | collected 2011-09-16 | depth 0.3 m | reverse complement strand
GCGAGCACGCCGCGCGGATCCGCCGGAGCGGCCACGTTCGTGGACTTGAGCAGCGACTGTTGCGTCACTTCGGCAACCGCCACGAAGCGAGTCATCTCGCCCGCCGGCATTGCGCGATTGAGCGCATAAGTCAGAGGCACCGTGCCGACGAGAATGAGCATGATGAGCCCCATGCCTTTCTGCCCGTCGTTCGAGCCGTGGAAGAAGGACACGCCCGTGCAGGTGAGCACCAGCATGCCGCGAATCCACCAGGGCGGCGGCGTGCTGTTCTTCGGTTCCTGGTAGAGCTCTTTGCGCTTCACCACCGCCTTGAGCACGAGCAGCAGCAGTGCCGACAGACCGAAGCCGATGAGCGGCGAGAGCAGCAGCGAGTACCCCACTTTGGTGGCCTGGCCCCAGTCGACGCCGCTCGTTCCGTCACGACCGTGCATCAGGGCATTCGCCACGCCGACACCGATGATCGAGCCGATCAGCGTGTGCGAGGACGAGGCGGGCAGGCCGAGCCACCATGTGCCGAGATTCCAGATGATGGCGGCGATGAGCAGCGCGAACACCATCGCAAAACCGGCGCTGCTGCCGACCTGCAGAATCAGCTCCACGGGCAGCAACGAGATGATGCCGAACGCCACCGCACCGCTCGACACGAGCACGCCGAGGAAGTTGAACGCGCCCGACCACACCACCGCTACGTTCGGCGGGAGCGAATGCGTGTAGATCACGGTGGCCACGGCGTTCGCGGTGTCGTGGAACCCGTTCACGAACTCGAAGCCGAGAGCGATCAGCAACGCCACGCCCAGCAGGAAGAAGGGCAGGTAGGTCGTCGCGATGACGCCAGAGTCGGTCACGTCGTGCGCGAGACTGAAGGCCGTGTAGATCAGGCCTCCGACGAGCAGCACGATGAACAGCCCGATGGTCGTCTTGCTCGGCTTGGCATCCAGATGCGGGCGGCCTCGTACGGGAGCGTGGTGAGACGGCGCGTCGGCCGTGATCGCGGCGGTATTCATGTCGTCGGCTCCAGCGGGTTCGAAGGACCTTCCGAGGATCGTCTACCGTGGATGTTTCAGTTTTGTTGCGCCCGGCCGGCTGCAACGGTCGGGTGTGTGACAAATGTGGTTGCGCCTCACCGTGAACGGGGCGCATTCCGGCGGTTAGGTCACAGCTCCGCGGGGCGCCGAGCCTTTACGCTTTCGGGATGCCGAACGAGATCGACGTCGTGCTCGAGCGCCACGACATCCACACGCTGTTTCAGCCGATTCTCGATGGGGCGAGCGGCGAGGCGTTCGGCTACGAAGCACTGTCCCGCGGTCCGGGAGGATCGGCCCTCGAGACGCCCGGCGCTCTGTTCGGTGCCGCTACCGCGCAGGGCCGATTGCGCGAGCTCGAACAGCTCTGCATCCGTTCCGCGCTCGCAAGCTTCGCGTCGCTCGAGATCGAAGGCCGGCTCTTTCTCAATCTCCTGCCCGAAACCCTGCTCACGTGGGATAGCTTTGCGGAGTGGCTCGCCCGCGAGATCGAGGTGGCGCACCTGGATCCGCACCTGCTGGTGCTCGAAGTCACCGAGCACGGCAACGTGCAGGACGTGTCGCTCGCCGCGGCCATCAAGCCACTGCGTCGGATGGGATGCGACCTCGCGATCGATGATCTCGGCGCGGGATCGTCGGGGCTCAAGACCTGGTCCGCCATCCGCCCGGAGTTCGTGAAGGTCGACCGCTATTTCGTGGCGGGCATCGAGCAGGATCCGGTGCGCGCGGAGATTCTGCGCTCGGTGGTCGAGATGGGCCGGGCCACCGGCTCACACGTGGTTGCGGAGGGCATTGAGAACCGCGACCAGTGCGGCCTCGTGTTGGATCTCGGCGTGGACTATGTGCAGGGCTTTCTGTTCGGGCGTCCGCAAGCGACGCCGCGAGTGGACTCGAGCGGTATTGGCAATCTGGAACGCACGTCGCCCGGCGCCTCCGCGGATTGTGCCGAGCATCTCGCGCTCGCCATTCCGCCCGCGACGGCCCAGACACCTATCGCCGCCGTGGTGGAGATTTTCCGGCGCAACCCGTCTTGGCGCGCACTGGCCGTAGTGGAGGGCACACGCGCGATCGGGCTGGTCCGTCGCGACGAGCTGTTGATCCTGCTCAGCCGGCCGCTGCATCCGGAGATCTACAACCGCAAGCCCATCACCGCGCTCATGGACGCGACGGCCGCGCAGATCGACGCACGCGCGCGCCTCGAACAGGTGAGCCGGCTCGTGACGGGGCACTTCGCGCCTCGCGAGCAGGACGACTTCATCATTACTCGCGGTGGGGCGTATCTCGGTCTCGGCCGCACGATCGATCTGCTTCGTCACATCACGGCCCAGCAGATCCAGGTGGCGAAGCAGGCGAATCCGCTGACCGGGCTGCCGGGCAATCGGGAAATCCAGGCGCAGATGAGTCGCTGGGTGAATCGCCGCCGCCGGTTCGTGGCGTGTCATCTCGATCTCGATCACTTCAAGCCGTTCAACGATACGTACGGCTACAGTCATGGCGATCAGGTGCTGTTGCACGTCGCTGCAGCGGTGACACAGATTGCGCAGCCGCGCGTGGATTTCGTGGGACACATCGGTGGCGATGACTTCGTGCTGCTGCTGAGGAGTCACGACTGGTCGATCCGGCTCATGGCGCTGCTCGAGGAACTGGCGGTATCACTTCCGAAGTTCCATTCGCAGGATCACCGACAGGACGGCGGTTTCGAGGCGCAGGCGCGCGATGGCACGCCGGGGCGCTTCCCGCTCATCAGCGTGTCGATCGCCGCGGTTGAAGTCGACGGCCGGCCCGGTACATCCATGGAGTCCGTATCCGAAGGTCTGCTGAGAACGAAAGCAGCCGCGAAGGCTCGGCCCGGACACACCTGCATGCTTGAAACGGCCGCGGGCATCATCGATCTCACCCGCGCTTCAGACGTGCCCCGGCTCGCACCGGACGAAACGGCGTCGCTACACGCGCTCGGCTGAGGGATTCGGCAACGGCTTGCCGGCGAAGCTTCCGAACCCCACCACAGAAGAGGCGAGCGCCAGAGCGGCGGCGATGATCGCGAGCTCGTGCAGCGCGTTGTCGTACGCATCGGCCAGAATCGAAGTCGCAAGCTTTCGCGAGCTCGCATCGAGGTCGGCGGGCAGTGGCGGCACGAGAAGTTTGCCGCGAACGGATTCGACCACTTGCCTCACGTCCGCAGAAGGTGTTTCGCTCGCCAGGTGCGAATCGATGGAGCGATCGAAAACACCAATGGCGATCGCGCCGAACACCGCCACCGCCAGCAGGCTTGCGACCGACGCCACCGCATTGTTGATTCCGGAGGCGACACCGCTGCGCTCGGGCGGAGCGCAGTTCAGCACGGCGGTGGTGAGAGGTGCCACGGTAATCGCCAGGCCCAGGCCCTGCACGGTGAGCGGCAGGAGAACGAACCACCGCTGGCTCTCCTGGTCGAGGAATGCCAGCAGACCAAAGCCAACTGCCGCAATGGCGGGGCCGAGCACGAGCGGCCAGCGCGCGCCGTAGCGATCCGCAAGTCCGCCCGACCAGCGCGAGAGAAGGCCCAGCGTCAGGGTGAATGGCAGGAATACTGCTCCAGCGGCCGTGGCAGAGAACCCGTGCGCTTGAATGAGCACGAAAGGCAGAAAGAAGAACGCTCCGCCGAGCGCCGCGTAAAGCAGGAGGGTGAGCAGATTCACGCCGCTGAAGCCGCGTGACCGGAACAGCTCGAACGGCATCATCGGGGCCTTCAGGCGGCGCTCGACGAGAACGAACAACGTCAGCAGCACCACTCCGGCAGCCAGCGCGCCGAGTACCAGAGGATTGCGCCACCCCAGCGTCGCCGCGGCAATGAGTGCGTAGACCACGCTTCCCAGCCCTGCGAATGTCAGCACCGCACCCGTCCAGTCGAGGCCGCCGGCCGCATGCGGATCGCGGCTTTCAGGCAGATGACGCAAGGTGATCCAGATGGCGGGGAGCGCGAGCGCGGGGTTGATCAGAAAGATGGCGCGCCACGATCCGTGATCGACGAGCGAGCCGCCGAGCAATGGGCCGAGCCCCGCCGCGATAGCAGAGCACGCCGACCAGATGCCGATGGCGACGCCGCGTTCCTCCTCGCTGAAGGAGGCGCCGATGATCGCGAGCGAGGAGGGCACGAGGAGTCCTGCGCCGATTCCTTGAATTACGCGCGCGCCGATCAATTGCTCCGCGCTGCCGGCCAAGCCGCAGGCGAGGGACGCAGCCGCGAAGATCGCGATGCCGATGAGGAACACGCGACGGCGCCCGAACTGATCCGCAGCTGCGCCGCCGATCAGCAGCAGCGCGGACATGCACAGCGTGTAGGCGTTCTCCACCCACTGCATCGTCGGCAAGCTTGCGAGCAGCTCGGTCTGGATTCGGGGAAGCGCGATGTTGACCACCGACTCATCGACGATCGACATCGTCGACGCGATGACGGCCGCCGCCAGAACCCATTTCCGGTCGGGCGCCGGGCAGATCGCGTTCGCGGGCCGCGACGCGATGGTCGCGGCTTCGCACGGTCGGGGTTTCGGGTTGATCACGAGGCCTCCGGCAGGTTGTTTAACATATCTCGTCCGGGGCCGCGGACCGTATAGATAAGAGGCGCAGCGCAGTCCCCGATCCGTGACCCCCTTCGTGTCGAATTAGAGACGGGGGTCTAGTATCGCTGCGAGACCTTCGATACTCGTGAGTCACCTGTGCCTTCGATTCGACGGCGCGTCGCGTTCGAGCCGCGCGCTACCTTGAGCCTCGCGTTCGCTGTGATCCTGATGCTTGCCGGCTGCGCGCCGCGGGGTCCGGAGGTGACCGCGCGGGCGCCGATCCGCCTCGGTTCGTACGAGTGGCCCGGGTGTTACTGGATCGACGTCGCGTGGCAGAAAGGCTGGTTCGCGGCCGCCGGGCTCAATGTCGAGCGCGTCGATACCGACCTCAGGTACTTCGAATCGCTCGATGCCGTGGCGTCCGGCAAGCTCGATGCCATGGGATTTTCCCAGTTCGACCTGGTGCGTTACGTGGCGCAGGGGCACGATCTGGTCGGCGTCGCGGCGATGGACTACTCCGAAGGCGCCGAAGCCCTCGTGGCGCGGCCCGGCATCGAGCAGCTGCACGATCTGCAGGGCAAGCGCATTGCGCTCCGCCGCGGGACGTATCTCGAATACCTCCTCGCCACGATTGCCCAGCGCGAGGGGCTCGATCTCTCGCAAGTGACACTGCTCGATCGCTCCGGCCCTGCCGCACTCGATGAGTTCAAGGCCGGGCGCGTGGATGCCATCCTCGTGTGGGAGCCGTATGTCACGCAGGCGCGGGCAGAAACGGGCGGCGTGAGCCTGTTCTCCACCGCGGAATTTCCCGGGCTCACCTACAACGTTCTCGCCATGCGGCGTGACTTCGTGAAGTCGCATCCGAAGGACATCGAAACGCTGCTCGCGGTCTGGCAGCGGTCCGTCAAGTGGATCCACCTGCATCCGGATGAGGCGAGCGAAATCGTCGCGAAGCTCGTCGGTGAGCCGAAGCAATCTGTTCGCGACACGATGCGCACCGACCGCATGCTCGATCTGGCGGACAACAGCCGTGCGTTCTCCTACGCCGCAGGCTTCGAGTCGCTGCACGGCTCGTGGCGGCGCATGAATGACTTCATGCTGGAACGCGGGCTCGTGGCAGACCGCGTGGACAGCCCGGACCATCTTGACTCGCGCTTCGTTCGCGCGCTCGAGTGAAGCATGCGCCAGCGATGACACTCACCCGCAAGATTCTCGCCGCACTGCTGAGCCTGACCATCGGCACGCTGGCGGTCGCGGCGGCCGCGCTCTATCCGATGGTTCAGCATCACACGCAGCAACTCGTCGGCGCGCGGTTTCAGGACGGCCTCGTCCCCACGGCGCGCGCCGTCGACAACATGCTGCTCGATGCCTTGCGCGGCATGTATCTGCACATCAACGATCCGGTGATCCGCGAGGGCACTCCCGATGCCATGGCGCAGCAGCTGCGCACGATCACGTATATCTATCCTTACCTGCGACGCATCTATCTGGCCGGCGAGCACGGGACGATTCTCGCGTCGTCCGACACTTCAGACGTCGGGCATTCCATGTTCGAGCGCGCCGACATCCTGCACGTGCACTTCGCCATCGCGTTGCAGAGGCCGGTGGGGTCCATCCAGGTTGCGGTCCTGGATCATGCGGCGCAGCCGAATGACCCTGTTTTCAATCTGCTGGCACTCGTGCGCGACAACTCGGGCCGCAGCCGCGGAGTGCTCGTTGCCGAGCTGCTGAACGCGCCGTTCGAGGAGATGCTCCGCGACGTCGACGGGCAGGCGGTCGATGGCCAGCTTGCGTATCTGCTCGATCCACGCGGCCGCGTGCTGTTGAGCTCGGAACCCGTGGACTCGCAGTCGTTCGAGGCGACGCTGGCGGAGAATCCCGTGCTCGCGTCGCGTTTGAAGGAGCACGGTGCAGGGTGGATGCTGCTCGATCACGCCAAGGTTGCAGCGATGGTGGCCTACACCAGCCTCCCGGTGTACGGCGCAAACCGTGTGGGAGGCTGGAATGTAGCGACCATAGCGCCGTACGCGGCGGTGCGGGCACCGGTGCGGTCGATGTTCATGCAGGCTGCGCTGATCGTGATGCTGGCGCTTGTCGTCAGCGCTGCTGTCGCGATCTGGCTCGCGCGCCGAACCGCGCGGCCCATCGTGAATTTGACCAGTATCGCCCGGCGGATTTCGGCGGGCGAAGCATCCGCGCGTGCGCCTGAGGGTGGCAACGATGAATCTGCCGAGCTGGCACACGCCTTCAATGAAATGGCGGCCACCGTGCAAGCCAAAACTGCGGCGCTGGAAGACGAGATGATCGAGCGGATGCGGCAGGCAGAAGAATTGCGCAGAACCAGCGTGCTCGAGGCCGAGGTGGCCGCGCGTTCGCGCCAGGCCGAGGAGCTTCAGCAAGCGCGGGTGGCAGCCGAGGCGGCGAGCCACGCCAAGAGCGAGTTCCTGGCGAACATGAGCCATGAGATCCGCACGCCGATGAATGGCGTGCTCGGGTTCGCCAACCTGCTGCTCGATACGCAGCTCGCGGGCGAGCAGCGCGAGCACGTGCGCATCATCCAGCACTCAGCTGAGTCGCTCCTGCAGATCATCAACGACATTCTCGACTTCTCGAAGGTGGAGGCGGGCAAGCTGCGCCTAGAGCACATCGCGTTCGATTTGCCACGTGCCGCGGAAGAAGTTGCTCAGCTGCTGGCGGGGCAGGCCCAGGCCAAGGGACTCGAGCTTGAAATCCGCATAGCGCCGGATGTGCCGCGCCACATCCAGGGCGACCCTGGGCGCGTGCGGCAGGTGCTGCTCAATCTCGCGGGCAACGCCATCAAGTTTACGCGTGCGGGTCATGTGCACATCGAGCTCGAGATGTTGCCGTCGGAAGATGCCGGCGGCGTGCCATGCGTGCGCTGCTCTGTTAGCGACACCGGCATCGGGATTTCTGCAGAGAAGCAACCGTTGCTGTTCGAACATTTCACGCAGGCGGACACTTCGACGACGCGCGAGTTCGGAGGCACGGGCCTCGGCCTCGCCATCGGCAAGCGCCTCGTCGAGTTGATGGGTGGGCGCATCGGTTTCAGCAGTGAGCCGGGCCGTGGCTCGCGGTTCTGGTTCACGGTGCCCGCGGAGCCGGGTGACACGCTGCTTCTCGATGTGGTGGAAAGCAGGGAATCCGTAGCTCAGGCGCGTGGGTTTGCTGACGACGGGCTGCCGATGGCGCTGGGCGTGTCCGACGCAAGCGCTCCCGTTCTACCGCACGTGCTGGTGGCGGAAGACAATCCGGTGAACCAGCAGCTCGTCTGCCACATGCTCGCCAAGCTCGGCTGTCGTGTGGACATCGCCCGCAACGGCCGCGAGGCCGTGGCACTGGCCTGCGAATCTCGCTACGACATCGTCTTCATGGATTGCTTCATGCCCGAGCTCGACGGCTACGCCGCAACCGCCGAGCTGCGTCACCTCGAGACGCCGGGCGGCCGGCGCCTGCCGATCATCGCGCTGACGGCCAACGCCATGGCCGAAGATCGCGCCCGCTGCCTCGCGGCCGGCATGGACGATTACCTCAGCAAGCCCGTGCGAATCGAAGAAATCCGCGACGCCGTGCGGCGTTGGGTGAGGCCACTCGAAGCGAGCCCTGCGGCCGTGCCATTGCCCGCCACGGCCTCGCTTTAACGCGCGTGTCAACTTCCCTGCCGATGATCAGGCGTTTGGCCATTGGTCGAGAAGGGCAGGCATGCGTATTTCCCGTCGGCGCCTGTTGGCGCTCGGGCTCGGCACTGTTGTCGCCGCGCGGGAGCCGCAGCGGCTGCTGAGAGCTGCGAGTGCGTCGGCGCTCGAGCCGCGGCTCAATCCCATCACGCTTGAGCGATTCGTCGATCCGTTGCCGATTCCGCTGATCGCTCGCAGCGTCGCCACACGTCCGAGTCCCGATGACCCGCGGCGGCAGTTGCCGTTCTATCGCGTCGAGATGCGCGAGCTCGAGTCTGTCGTGCATCGGGATGTCCTGCCGACACGCCAGTGGGGCTACGGCGGCACGGTGCCAGGGCCGACATTCGAAACCCGTAGCGGCGAAGGTCTGTTGGTGGAGTGGGTGAATGCGCTGCCGGCGAAGCATCTCCTGCCGGTGGATCACACGATTCACGGTGCGCAAGCAGACAAGCCGGAGGTGCGGGTCATTACGCACGTACACGGAGCCAAGGCGCCGCCCTCGAGCGACGGCTATCCCGAAGAGTGGTATGCGACCGGCCAGTCGCGCACGCTGTACTACCCGAACGCGCAGGATGCCGCGCTGCTCTGGTATCACGATCACGCGATGGGCATCACCCGCCTCAATCTCTATGCGGGGCTCATCGGCGCTTTCATCGTGCGGGATGCGGCCGAAGGTGCGCTTGGTCTGCCGGCCGGTGAGTACGAAATTCCGCTGATTCTCTACGACCGCTTCTTCTCGCGGGACGGCCAGCTTTCGTATCCGGTTTCGGGCGATCCCACTGCCCCCTGGGTGCCGGAGGTGTACGGCAGCACCACGCTGTGCAACGGCAAGATCTTTCCGTATCTCGAAGTGGAGCCGCGCAAGTACCGCTTTCGCGTGCTGAACGCGGCCAACGGACGGCACTTCAATCTGCTGCTCTCCAACGGCCAGAGCTTCCAGCAGATCGGCTCGGATATGGGGCTGCTTGCCGCACCGACTGTGCTCAAGAACGTGATGCTTTTTCCCGCCGAGCGTGCCGATCTCATCATCGACTTCAGCGAGCATGCCGGCAGCGATATCCGCCTGAGAAATCTCACCGACGAGATTCTGCAGTTCCGCGTGCGCGGTGCGACGAGGAAAGACACGAGCGTGGTGCCGGCAAATCTGCGGGATGTGCCGCGCATTGTGGAATCTACGGCCGTGCTCACGCGCGTGCTGACCCTGAACGATCACGGCGACCACGCCGGCAACTCCATGCGCATGCTGCTGAATGACATGCATTGGGACATGCCGGTAACCGAGAAGCCCGTGCTCGATACGGTGGAAATCTGGAGTCTCGTGAATCTCACGGACGACGCGCATCCGATCCACCTGCATCTCGTGCGTTTCCAGATTCTCGACCGTCGCCCGTTCGATCTGTTCACGTACAACGCGACACGCGAGATCAAGTACACGGGGCCTGCCGTACCGCCGCCAGCGAACGAGGCGGGCTGGAAAGACACCGTGCGCACGGATCCGGGCAGGGTCACGCGCATCATCATTTGCTTCGAAGGATTCGTGGGTCGCTACGTGTGGCATTGCCATCTGCTCGAGCACGAGGACAACGAGATGATGCGGCCCTACGAGATCGTTGCCGCGGCGGAAGACGCAGCGGTCGGGCACGAAATCACGTTGAAACACGATCACGTGCACACCGCATCGTAAGCCTGACGCTGCCGCTGTTGCCGTCATGTATCGGTCATGGGCGCTGCGAACACTGGCGGGGTTGATCCACCTCGAAGGAGTGCGCTCATGATCGATTGGCAGCGAACGAAACGTTTTGCCACGCTGTTAGGCAGCACCACGCTCGTCTGTGCGGCCGGAGTGTCGGCTTCGTACGCGGCTCCGCAGGAGCAGAGTCTCGATGCGCCGTTCCGCTCGAACGTCGACTCGCACGGGAAGGAAGTCGACGCGAAGCATCGTGGCCCTGGTCACAATCCACCAGGTCACGATCCGCAGGACCACAGCAACGCAACGCGCACACCGATCAAACACGTGATCCTGATCATTGGCGAGAACCGCACGTTCGATCACGTGTTCGCCACGTACCAGCCCCCGAAGGGCGAGAGCGTGTGGAATCTGCTCTCGCGCGGCATTGTGAACCTGGACGGTTCGCCCGGTCCGCACGTGGCGCTCGCCAGGCAATGGCAGGCGCAGACGGATGCCACGTACGACCCGAGCCCGAGTAAGACGCAGGCCTACAGCACGCTGCCGGACATCAACACCGATGGCGCGCCCACCAACGCGCCCGCTTCGAGCGCGGAACAGGCGAAGGCAATCGAACCCGCGCTTCCGGATGACGATTACGACGAGCTGGCCAACGGCGGCACGGGCCTGCACGGCAAATCGATCGACACGCGCTTCCCCTCGAATCTGCCCAACGCGCCGGTGGACATGTCGCATTCGGTTGCGTACGACGACTACGCGAGCAGCCCGGTGCATCGCTTCTTCCAGATGTGGCAGCAGCTCGACTGTGATGCGAAGACGGCCGGCTTCAGCAATCCGAGCGGTTGCACGAGCGATCTGTTCCCGTGGGTGGAAGTGAGCGTGGGTGCCGGCAGCAACGGCGCGCCGCAGCCCGCCAACTTCACCGATCAGACGACCGGCGAAGGCTCCACGGCCATGCAGTTCTACAACGTGTCGAAGGGCGATGTACCGTACTTCACGCAGCTCGCGCGTGAATACACCATGAGCGACAACTTCCATCAGTCCATCATGGGTGGCACGGGTGCGAACCACATCATGCTGGGCTACGGCAGTCTCATCTACTACGCAGACGCGAACGGTCAGCCGACCACGCCGCCGGCAGGGCAGATCGAAAATCCGAATCCGCAGCCCGGCACCAACAACTGGTACACGCAGGATGGCTACGGCAGCACTGCGACAGCGGCCGGCGGTTCGTATGTGAACTGCGCGGACGACAGCCAGCCCGGCGTTGCGCCCATCAAGCAGTACTTCAAGGCCCTTTCGTACAAGCCGTTCCGCGGCGGCGACTGCGCGGCGAACGCGTACTACCTGGTGAACAACTACAACCCGGGGTACCTGGGCGATGGCACGCCGGCGCCGCTCGGCGCTACGCAGTTCACCATTCCGCCGACCGAGCAGAACAACCTCGCGCTGCTGCTCACCAAGCATCACGTGTCATGGAAGTACTACGGCGAAGGCTGGGACGGCGGCAAGGAAGACGGTGAGCTCGGCACGTTCTGCAACATCTGCGATCCGTTCCTGTATTCGAAGCAGGTGATGACGAACCCGGATCTGCGCAAGAACAACCAGGACATCGAGGACCTGTACGCGGACATTCAGAACGACACACTGCCGGCCGTATCGATCGTGAAGCCGGATGCCATTCTGGATGGCCACCCGGCTTCCTCGAAACTCGACCTGTTCGAGGGCTTCACGCGCAAGATCGTCGAGATGGCGCAGGCCAACCCGAACGTGTGGAAAGACACGGCCGTGATGATCACCTTCGATGAAGGCGGCGGCTACTGGGATTCGGGCTACGTGCAGACGGTGGACTTCTTCGGCGACGGCACGCGCATCCCGTTCATCATGGTGTCGCCGTACTCGAAGGGCGGCCACATCTCGCACAGTTACACGGATCACGTGTCGTTCGACAAGTTCGTCGAGGAGAACTGGGGGCTGCACGAAACGATCTCGGCGCGCGGCCGTGACAACCTGCCGAACCCGATTGTGAGCCGTACGAATCCGTACG
>FTEO01000671.1_pt1 | contig 12043 bp, 7 predicted proteins | sample 1640211 | NCBI WGS metagenome assembly FTEO01 (sample SAMEA3914816, study PRJEB12502) | metagenome | biome: forest; material: soil | place: USA | collected 2011-09-16 | depth 0.3 m | reverse complement strand
CGTGACGGCAGAGTCGCCTATCGCAAAAGCGCTGCTCGACTGGCACGCCAGCCATGGCCGGCACGATCTTCCCTGGCAGCACGATCGCACGCCGTACCGCGTGTGGATCTCCGAGATCATGCTCCAGCAGACGCAGGTCGCGACGGTTCTGCCTTACTACGAGCGCTTCATGAAGCGCTTCGAGAGCGTGAACGCCCTCGCGGACGCACCGGTCGATGACGTTCTGCATCTGTGGACAGGTCTCGGCTACTACGCTCGCGCTCGCAATTTGCATCGCGCGGCCATCCGCATTCGAGACGAGCTCGGCGGGGAGTTTCCGCGCACGTTCGAGGAGGTCGCGAGTCTGCCGGGCATTGGCCGTTCGACGGCTGGCGCGATTCTTTCGCTGAGCCGTGGCGAGCGATATCCCATTCTCGATGGCAATGTGAAGCGCGTGCTCTCGCGCTTCTTCGGCGTTCAGGGCGATCTCGCCGAGCGCGTGGCAACGGAGAAACTCTGGCAGCTCGCGGATGCTTGCACGCCCCACGAACACGTTGAGGTGTACGCGCAGGCGATCATGGATATCGGTGCCACGGTTTGCACACGTCGCAAACCCCTGTGCACCTATTGCCCGCTGACTGAGCGATGCTTCGCGCGGCGTTCGGGCAAACAGCACGAAATTCCAGCAGCGAGGCAGGCGCGCCCGCGGCGCACGCGGCACGTCTTCATGCTGGTGGCCGTTCGCGAAGATAGCAGCGTGCTGCTCGAGCGGCGGCCCGAGAGCGGCGTCTGGGGCGGGCTGTGGTGCTTGCCGGAGTTCGACACGGAATCCGCGGCGCGCTCATACGCTTCGCAGTCGCTGCGCGAGCCTCAAGTGGAGCCGCAGCACCTCAATCTCATCGAGCACACCTTCACGCATTTCGACCTGGTGGTGACGCCACTGCTCACGCGTTGCGACGGTCCTGCCGGTGTCATGGATGAGCCCCGGAGCCTCTGGTATAACACTCGCAAGCCTGCACGCATCGGATTGCCGGCGCCGATCAAGGCGCTGCTCACGGCCCTGACCGATCCAACTCTCTTCGACGAGCGTGTTCTGGGCTGACCAGGAGAAACCCCACCGTGTCCCGCAACGTCCAGTGCGTTCTTCTGAAACGCGAAGCCCCCGGCCTCGACCGTCCGCCGTACCCCGGCGAGCTCGGCAAGCGCATCTACGAAAACGTCTCGAAGGAAGCGTGGCAGAAGTGGGTGCAGCATCAGACGATGCTGATCAACGAAAATCGCCTCACGCCCATGGAGCCGAAGGCGCGCAAGTTCCTCGAAGGCGAGATGGAGAAGTTCTTCTTCGGCGCGGGCTCGACTGCGCCCGAGGGTTACGTTCCGCCGAAGTAGCCGTCCGTCAGAGGTGAATCAGCCCGCGCTTGTGGGCGACGGCCACCGCTTCCGTACGGCTCATGGCGTCGAGCTTGGTCAGGATCGACTTCACGTGCGTCTTCGCCGTGCCTTCGGTGATGCTGAGGCGGCGAGCGATATCCTTGTTGCTGCGGCCCTGCGCAATCTCCTGCAGCACGCTCAACTCGCGCTGCGTGAGGCTCGGCTTCGCCATGCGTTGCAGGGCTTTCGCCGCCACGAACGATGATGTGTACGGGCGGTCTTCGCTCACGGCGCGGATCGCAGCCAGGATCTCCGTGCGCGGCGCGTCTTTCAGGAGGTAACCCTTCGCGCCCTGGCTCAGGCTCCTGAAGATGTCCTCGTCTCCGTCGAACGTGGTCATGATCAGCACCCGCGCTTTCGGGTGTTTTTCCATCACGGCCTGAACCACCGCCACGCCATCGCGCTTCGGCATCCGCAGGTCGAGAACCAGCACGTCAGGCAGATGCTCATCGAAGAGTCTGAGGGCTTCCTCGCCATCGCCCGCTTCCGCAACCACGTGCATGTCGGACTGCTGGTTCACGATGGCGGCCAGGCCATCGCGTACGACGGGGTGGTCGTCCGCCAGGATCACTCGAATCTTCGGAGCAGCTGCCATGTCAGATTACTTCGGCAGCCGCTTCGGAACACGCACACTGATGCGCGTGCCCTCGCCGGGCTTGCTCTCCAGGCGCCACTCGCCGCCGATCGCCTTGGCGCGCTCACGCATGTTGTCGAGGCCGAAGCCCATGTTCGCGCACAGCTCGGGGCCTTCTTCCATGCCGATGCCATCATCGATCACGGCGAGCTCCCAGTGCGCGGGCTCTTCTTTCAAAACGATTCGCACGTGTGTCGGATGCGCATGCCGAACCGCATTGCTCACCGCTTCCTGGGCGATGCGCAGCAACGCGTGCTCATGTTCCGGCGGAAGACCGGTGGCAATGGCGCCGCCTTCGAACGTGCACATCACGCGGTCCGACACCGTCGAGCGTTCAGCGAGCTGCGCGAGCGCCACGGTGAGGCTGCCGCGGCGCGTCTCTTCCGGCCGCAACGCGAGTACGGAGCGACGTGCCTCCGTCAGACCTTCTTTCGCGAGGTCGCGAATACGGTTCAGCACCACGGAGAGCGGCGAGCCTCGAGTGAAGCCCTTCATCTCCTCTGCGGCACCGAGCTGCATGAGGATGCCGGTGAAAGCCTGTGCGAGGCCGTCGTGAATTTCCTGGCCGATTCGATTGCGCTCCACCAGCACTGCCGCGGTCTTGCCGGCGTAGGCGAGCCGGGTAAGCTCGATGGCGAGGGTTGCCTGCTGGCCGAGTGCCACGAGCAGCTCGGTGGCCTGCGGGCTGATGTCTTCCTTGTGGCGGAACGCAAGGCTGATGCAGCCCATTGTTTGTTCGCCAAACACGAGCGGCAACACGAAGATGCGTTCCAGACGCTCTTCACGCTTGCTGTCGAGCGTACCGGGCCACACGCACCCGGCGTCTTCGCACACATCCAGATCGAGATAGGTGGGCACGCGTTGCGCGCGGAGGCGCTTGTCGAATACCGCTTCTCCGCAACGCACGCTGGTCGGAAAGTTGGGTTCGACGATCTCGCCGTTCTTCACGTAGGCGAGCATGCGCCACTCCTGCAGCGCATCTTTGAGCAGGATGACCGTGCCGCCTGCCGCGTCGAGCTGGCGAGTGGCTTCGAGCAGCAGATGCCGCATGAAGCTCTGCAGGTCCGGCTCACTCGCGAGGCGCTCGAGGTTGCCGCGAATCGCTGCGTTCACCTTCGCAAGCTCCGCCACGCGCTCTTCGGCAGCTCGCTCGCGTTCGCGTCTCACGGCATCGACCAGACGCTCGCGATGCAGTGCGGCGCCGATGATGCCCGCCGCCATTTCTAGAGCCGAGAGCTCGGCGGAATCGATGGAGCGCAGCTGGCGCGTGCTGTCGAAGCCGACTACACCGACGTACTCACCGTCGATGAACATCGGCACGATCGCTTTCGTCTTGGTGCCCACGCCTTCGAGCGCACAGCCGCAGACTTCTTCACGCGCGCCTTCTTTGATGATGCAGACGGAGCGCCCGGCACGCAGCTCCGCGCATTCGCGCGCGAAATCCCGCTCATCGAAAGTGCCCATTGAAGGATGGCCGAGATGCGGGACCACGCCGTCGGCAACCCATTCACTGGCAACGACGAGCAGCCGCTGGTCGCCTGGCCCCTTCTGGGCGAGCATCAGGTTCACACGGTCCACCACGGCTGCCTCGCCAAGCTGGCGAAGCACATGGGGAATGGCGGCCATGACGTCGGGCGCTTCGAGCAGCATGCGGCTGGCATTCGCGGACGCCGCGAGCAGCCGCTCGCGCCGCTGCAGGGATTCATACATCTGTGCAAGCTCAGCAGCACGGGCGCGTGCAGCCTGCTCGCATTCCAGATCGCGAGAGTCCTCCGAGTCGTTCTCGGCAAGGCCCCGCCTCAGATCGAGGCCAGCGTCGGTGGCCGGCGCGTCCGCCAGCGCTTCAGCCAAAGCGGCCGTCAGTGCATTTGCATTCACTCGTCTCTCCCGAGTCCTCAGACCCGGGAGTCTAGCGCGAACGGGTCGATGCGGCCGCAAGGGGGCTTCTCCGCGGCAAAGGCGCTTCCTGCCAGCCTCCGCCCAAGGCTTTGTAGACGGCAATGAGGCTCGTGGCCGTGTCGGTGCGGCTCTGAGCGAGGCGATCTTCGGCTTCGAGCTGGGTGCGCTGGGCATCCAGCACCTCCAGGAAGTCCGTAATGCCCCCGTCGAACCGCGTCTTGGCGATCTGAGCGGCGGTGCCGCTGGCGCGGGCACTCTCCGCCACATGCTCGAGCGCTTCACGCGAGCGGGAATGGGTGACCAGCGCGTCTTCGGTCTCTTCCAGCGCCTGCAATACCGTCTGCTCGTACGTGGCGAGCGAGGCGTCCGTGTGGGCGCGAGCCCCAGCGATGCGGGCGCGGACGCGGCCGATGTCAAAGGCGGCCCACGAGATGCCGGGCACGATAAGTCGTGTACCGGTTCCGGAGTCGCCCAGGTTGCTCGCGTCCACGGCGGCGTAACCCAAGCCTCCGGTAAACGTCACTTTCGGGAACAGGTCCGCTACCGCCACGCCGATGCGCGCCGTATCGGCCGCCAGCTCGCGCTCGGAAGCGAGAATGTCCGGCCGGCGACGCAACAGGTCAGCGGGATTGCCGACGGCGATGACCTGAGGCAGCGCAGGCAATTCCTGTGGCGCGTTCAGCGTCGACGTCAATGCCGTCGGTTCCCGGCCTGTCAGCACACTCAAACGATGAATGGAACGCGCAACCGCCGCCTCGAGCGGGCCGATGGTGCCGAGCGTGGCGCTGAGCTGGGCCTGGGCGCGCGACGTATCGAACTCGGTGCCGCGACCGGCATTGAGGCGAGCACTGGTGATATCCAGGCTGTTGCGCTGGTTGTCCACGTTACGCCGTGCCACATCGAGCTGGCTCTGCTCACCGCGCAGCTCGAAGTAGGTACGGGCCACTTCGGCAGTGACCACCACTTGTGCGTTGCGCAGGTTGGCTTCTGCGCTTTGCGCATCGGCCGTGCGGGCCTCGATGTTGCGGCGGATACGACCAAAGAAGTCGAGCTCCCACACCGCATCGAACCCGGCTTCGTAGAGCTTGATCTCGCCGCCCGGAATCTGGGACCGCGTGATCGGATCGGGGCGCTGCCTCGTGTAGTTTCCCGAGGCGGTGATCGTCGGGGCAAGGTCGAACTTCGACTCGCCGCGCGCGGCACGCGCCTCAGTGAAACGCGCCAGCGCGATGCGCAGGTCGTGATTCGCCTCGAGTGAGTCCGCCACCAGCTTGTTCAGAGTCGGATCGTTGAACTGCGTCCAGAACTGCGCGAGGGTGTTTTCCTCCGAGTAGGGGGTCGCGGTCGTGGTGCCTTCGAACTTCTGCTCGACCGGCACGTCCGGCTTCACGTAGTTCGGGCCCACGGCGCAGCTGGAGAGCCACAGCGCGCCGAAGATGAGGGCAAGGCCGCGCGTTGCGCCGCTCTGCCACGTGGCCCCGTGGACCGCTTTCGCTTTCCACTTCCATTTACGCATGACTTGTCGTCTCCGAAGGACCTGCGAGGACCGGGGCCGGGGCGCCGGCCTGTGCACTGGTCTGTGTATTGGCGATCTTGGCGTTGTACCGGCCGCGGCCGCGTAGCAGCACATAGAACACCGGTGTGAGCATCAGCCCGAAGATCGTTACGCCGATCATTCCCGCGAACACCACAACACCCAGTGCGTGCCGGATCTCGGCACCGGCGCCGCTCGCGAGCACCAGCGGCACGACGCCGGCGATGAAGGCGATGGACGTCATCAGAATCGGCCGCAGGCGCAGACGAGCCGCTTCGAGCACGGCACTCGTCGGATCAAGGCCCTTGTCTTCCTGCAGATGCTTGGCGAACTCGACGATGAGAATGGCGTTCTTGCACGCCAGGCCCACGAGCACCACGAGACCGATCTGCGTGAAGATGTTGTTGTCACCATGCGTGAGCAACACACCCGTGATTGCCGCGAGCAGACACATCGGCACGATCAGCACGATCGCAAGCGGCAGGCTCAGGCTCTCGTACTGGGCTGCCAGCACGAGGAACACGAACACGACGCAGAGTGCGAACACGAGCGTGGTGGTGTTGCCCGAGACCTTCTGCTGATACGAGAGGTCCGTCCACTCATAGCTCATGCCACGCGGCAGCGTCTCGTTGAGGATCTTCTCCATCGTCGCTTCGGCCTGCCCGGAGCTGTAGCCCGGGGCGGGGCCGCCATTGATGTCGGCGGAGCGGAAGCCGTTGTAGTGGCCAACCACCGAGGGACCGAACGTCTGTTCTGTCGTGAGCAACGCACCCAGTGGCACCATGTCGCCCATCGCGTTGCGCGTCTTCAGGCGCAGGATGTCTTCCTTCTGCGCGCGGAACGGCGCGTCCGCCTGCGCCACTACCTGGTAGGTGCGGCCGAAGCGGTTGAAGTCGTTCACGTAGAGCGAGCCGAGATAGACCTGCATCGTCTGGAAGACGTCGGTGAGCTTCACGCCCTGCTGCTTCGCCTTCACGCGATCCACGTTCACCGTGAGCTGCGGAACGTTGATCTGGTACGAGCTGAACACGCCTGCGAGCGACGGCTCCTTGTAAGCCTTGCCGATGACGTCCTGCATCACCTTGTAGAGCATCTCCTCGCCCTGATCGGTGCGGTCTTCGATGTTCAGCTTGAAGCCGCCCAGCGTGCCCATGCCTTGCACCGGAGGCGGCGGGAAGACCCCGACGTACGCTTCCTGGATGCCGGAGAGCTTCTGGTTCATCGCGCTGGCCAGTCCCATGATGGATTTGTCCGCGCTCCTGCGGTTCGCGAACTCATCGAGCTTGAAGAACACCATCGCGTTGCTCGGGCTCGAGTTCAGCGTGCTGGTCGCCATGCCGGCGAACTGCACCGAGCCCGTGATCCCCGGCTGTTCCATCGCCGCTTTGCCGATGGCACGGGTCACTTCCTCAGTACGCTCGAGCGAAGAGGCGGGAGGCAACTGCGCCACCGCGACGAGATACTGCTTGTCCTGCGCCGGGATGAAACCACCCGGCACCGTGGCGAAGCCGAGCACGGTGAGCAGAATCAGGCCGCCGTACACCGCGAGCGCCACGCCACCGCGGCGAACGATCCGTGACACGCCTTTGGAGTACGCGTTGCCCGTGGCCATGAAACCCCGGTTGAAATAGCCGAACGGCTTGCCGAGCACCTTGTTCATCGCGCGAGCCAGCCAGTCCGTCTGCTCGTGATGCGGTTTCAGCAGCGCGGCCGCGAGCGCGGGGCTCAGCGTCAGCGAGTTGATGGCCGAGATCACGGCCGAGATCGCAATCGTGAGCGCGAACTGACGGTAGAACTCGCCCGTGAGGCCACTGACGAATGCCACCGGCACGAACACCGCGCACAGCACCAGCGTGATCGCGATGATCGGGCGGCTCACTTCGTTCATGGCCACGCGTGTAGCCTCGCGAGGAGACAGCCCCTCCGCGATGTGACATTCCACGTTCTCCACGACCACGATCGCGTCGTCCACGACGATGCCGATGGCGAGCACGAGTCCGAACAGCGACAGCGTGTTGATGGAGAAACCGAACGCCAGCAGCACTGCGAACGTGCCGATGACCGACACGGGCACCGCGACGAGCGGAATGATCGAAGCGCGCCACGTCTGCAGGAACAGGATCACCACCAGCACGACGAGTGCGATGGCTTCGAGCAGCGTGTGGAACACCGCCTCGATCGACTGCTGCACGAATTCCGTGGTGTCGTAGATGATGGTGTACTGCACACCATCCGGGAAATCCTTCTTGAGCTCCTCCATCGTCTTGCGAACGTTCTTCGAAAGCTCGAGCGAGTTGGAGCCGGGAGCCTGCGCGATGGGCAACGCCACCGCGTTCTGATTGTTCAGCAGGCCACGCAGCGCGTAGTCGGCTGCACCGAGCTCGACGCGAGCGACATCGCCAAGGCGAACGATCTCGCCGTTGTTGCCCGTCTTGATGATGATGTCGCGGAACTGCTCTTCGTCCTGCAGGCGTCCCTGGGAGTTGAGTGCGACCTGGAATTCTGCGGTCTGCCCCGGTGGGGCGCCGATCTGGCCGGCAGCCACCTGCAGGTTCTGCTCACGAATCGCATCGACCACATCGCCCGTCGTGAGACTGCGCACGGCGAGCTTCTGCGGATCGAGCCACACGCGCATCGAGTAGTCACCCGCGCCGAAGATGCGCACTTCACCCATGCCGGGCAGGCGCGCAAGCACGTCGCGCACGTTCAGCACGGCGTAGTTGCGCAGATAGAGAGAGTCGTAGCGACCGTCTGGCGAGGTGAGGTGCACCACCATCATGAGATTCGGCGAGCTCTTGATGGTGGTGACGCCGAGATCACGCACTTCTTGCGGCAGGCGCGGCAGTGCCTGGGCCACGCGGTTCTGTACCTGAACCTGCGCACGGTCGACGTCCGAGCCGATCTTGAACGTCACGGTCAGCACCATCGTGCCATCCATGGCGGCCTCCGAAGACATGTACATCATGTCTTCGACGCCGACGATGGCCTGCTCGAGCGGCGCGGCCACCGTTTCCGCGATCACCTTCGGGTTCGCGCCGGGATACGAGGCGTGAACGACCACCGACGGCGGCACCACTTCCGGGTATTCGCCTATGGGCAGCTGAAACAGCGCGATGGCGCCGGCGATGGTGATGAAGGTCGACAGGACGGCCGCGAAGACCGGCCTGTCGATGAAGAAGTGCGAGAGTTTCACCGCGAGGTCTCCGGGTTGTACGCGAGCACACCCTGGCTGGAAGGCTTCCGCGGGCCCATGACGACGCGCTGGGGCGCCACTTCGATGCCCGGACGGACACGCTGCAGACCATTCACGACGACGTACTCACCCTGCTTCAGGCCTTCGCGCACGACGCGAATGCCATCCACCATCGGGCCGAGCTTCACGGAGCGGTACTGCACCTTGTTGTCTTCGCCGACGGCGAACACGTAGCGCACGTTCTGGTCCGTGCCCACCGCGCTGTCGTTGACGAGCAGCGCGTCGTACTTGCCGCTGCCCACAAGCTTCACGCGGGCGAACAGGCCCGGAGTGAAGCGACGGTCCTTGTTGTCGAGCAGGGCGCGGGCGCGGATCGTGCCCGTGCGCGGGTCGAGTGCGTTGTCGACGAACGCCATCTTGCCTTCGTGGGGCGTGCCGACTTCGTCGGCGAGACCGATCCACACGGGCGTGGACGCGTCGCGCGCATCGGCGAGCTCGCCACTGCGGGCCAGCGCGGCGTACTTGAGGTACACCTGCTCGTCGCTTTCGAACTCGACGTAGATCTTGTCGACGGAGACCACGGTGGTCAGCAGAGTCTGCCCGGCTGCGACGAGATTTCCGGCGGTCACTTCTTCGCGGCTCACGAGTCCCGAGATGGGGGAGCGGATCTGCGTGAACGAGAAGTTGAGTGCCGCCGTGTCGACCGCAGCGGAGGCCACTTCCACGTTCGCCTCGGCCTGTTCAGTGCCCGAGACGCGGGTATCGAACTCTTCCTTCGAGATCGCGTGCTGTTCGAGCAGCTTCGTGGCGCGCTCACGCTCGGAACGGCTCAGAGTGAGTTGCGCGCGGGCGCGAGCGAGATCCGCTTCGGCACGCTTCAGCTCCGCCTGGTACGGACGCTGGTCGATGGTGAACAGCACGTCGCCCTTGCGGACTTCGTGGCCGGGAACGAGCGACACGCTCGCGATGTAGCCACTCACGCGCGGACGCAGCTCTACGCGCTCCACTGCCGTGAACTTGCCGGTGAATTCATCGAAATCGGTGACCGGGCGGCTGACGACCTGGGCAACGCTGACCTGGGGCGCCGGCGGTGCGCCGGTCTGTGCGGCCTCGTTCCGCGCGCAACCTGCGGCGAACAGGGCTGTGAGAACGAGTGACGGAACGACTACTAGGGATGACAATTTCATGAGACCTCGACTCCTCCCGAAACACTATGAACGGCTGATCCGTGCAACGACTCGGGAGAGCATTGTTGTCGCTTACCTGTCCAGGCGACATTCACCTGCAGGAGTGCCAGCCCAGCTCCCGCGGATAGGTACCTTGCTACCCCTTTAGGGAGAGAGGCTTGGCGCGCTTTCGCGGAATCAGTCGCAGACCTGTCGAAAGCAACATTTCTGTCACGCGCCGGGGCGCTGAAACGCGGGCGGGCCGCCTGCGCGGATGGGCGGGATTGGCTGGTTTTTACGAGGTTTCAGCGCGGCCGGGTGGCGGGGCACAGGAGTGCCGGCGGCGACACACGATCTGGCGCGAAGTGCAAACGAAGAATTGGCATGAGCACATGAAGGGAGCTGCTCCCTTCACGCCCGGAAGGCGCGGATCAGGCGATGAGGCGCTGCTCGGGCGGCCGGCCAGTGGGGCACCCCGGCGCGAGCGGCCGCAGGCGTTCATCGCGACCGACGCCACCGTAGAGATCGAAGCCGCGATTCAACCAGTCGAAGAGCGCGTCGCCCTTATCGAGCGGCGGCAGCGTGTTGATGGCGGCGGCCCAGAGGAAAACGCTCAGGCCGATGAAATCCACATAGTTCGGCCGCAGCCCGCCGAGCCAGGGCGTGTCGGCGAGCATCGCGCGCAGGGGCTGGAGTGAATCGCGAATGGCGGGCAGGCGTTTTTCCCGGCCTTTCACCACATCTTCCAGGCGACGGCCGTCCAGGAAGCGGCGCTCGCGGCTCTCTCGCAGGTACTCGCGATCTTCGGGGCGAGCGAAGTTGTAGTTGTCGAGCGCGTAGCACTGATACATGTGCGGCACGACGTCTCGAAAAATCCAGCGATCGAAAAACCGCGCGGCGACGAGCTCGCCCTGCGTTCGCAGAAGCGGAGCACCGTCCGCGTACTTGCGATCGAGGTACTGCACGATGTTCCAGCTGTCCGCCACGACTTCGCCGTTGTCTTCGATGATCGGCACCTTCTCGAACCTGCCGCCGAGAATCCTGCGGATGCCAGTGAAGGAGAGCGCCTCGGTCTCGGGCTCGAGATCCTTGTGCGCCAGCGCGTAGCGGATGCGCCAGACGAAGGGACTCAACGTGCAGCCGTTCTCGAGCGTCACGTCATAGAGGCGAATGGGGCGGCGGGTATTTTCGATCATGCCGCGCAGTTTACTCGCGCAACTGGCCTGATCTCGCATCAAAGTGCAATAGAAAGTTGCTAAGCGTGTGGCGCGGACGCCGCATCGGACGTGGGCCCCTCCACATTCGTTATGCCGCGGGCACGGAGTGTTATGGGTCGGTCGCTTGCAGCAAACGATTTCAGGCGGGCTGTGGCGGCGAAGCGTGCACGAGTCGCGGCGGCTGGATCCCCGGCCGATGCAACGCCTGCTGCAGCGTCGGTCGCCGCGTGCGCTGCGGCAGATCGAGCTCGACCCAGCGTCCGGCATCGATGGACTGGTGAATCGCCGCGATCACGCGAACGTCAGCGAGCCCTTCCTCGCCCGAAGGTTCGGGCTCACGGTTCGCGAGGATGCAATCGGAGAAGTACAGCAGCTCGGGAGCAAACTGGTCGCTCTTCTGGAAACGCCGGTGGCGCGTGCGCTCGCCTATGCGCAGCTCGTACGCCAGGCCTTCGGAGAATTCGTACGCGGGATCGAGCGTCAGGCTGCCTTTCGTGCCCACGATCTCGTACGTGGACCGGTCGGACGCTCCGAAGCTGCAGGTGAACGAAGCGATTCTGTCCTTCGGAAACCGCAGGAGCGCCGCAACGGTTTCGGGTACTTCCCTGAAACGTGGGTCGCGGCGGCTCACGGCGGAGGCCACCACCTCGAGCGGCTCGGCCGCAAAGACCGAGCGCATGGCGTTGATGCAGTAGATGCCCATATCCCACACGGGGCCACCGCCGAGGTCGTGCTTGAGTCTCACGTTGCCCGCGCCGACCTGCTGCGAGAACTCCGAGGTGAAGAAGCGCACGTCGCCGAGCTTGCCGGAGCGCGCGATCTGCGCCGCTTCCAGATTCGCGCGTTCGAAGTGCAGCCGATAGGCGACCATGAGCTTTACGCGATTCTGCCGGCACGCCGCGATGATCTCCTCGCATTCCTCCGGCGAAGCCGCTAGCGGCTTCTCGCACAGCACGTGCAATCCCGCGTTTGCTGCGCGAATGGCGAAGT
>FTEO01001130.1_pt1 | contig 12071 bp, 10 predicted proteins | sample 1640211 | NCBI WGS metagenome assembly FTEO01 (sample SAMEA3914816, study PRJEB12502) | metagenome | biome: forest; material: soil | place: USA | collected 2011-09-16 | depth 0.3 m | reverse complement strand
GCTTCACTACAGTCGCCGGGCCACCGGCGAAGACTGGCTCGCTTCGATCGCCTCGCGCATCCGGCGCACCACGGCTTCCCAGGTGTAGCGGCTCAGGACCCGCGCGCGGCCAGCGTGGCCCATCTCGCGCAACCGGTCCGGATCCTTCAGCAGGCTGACGATCTTCTCCGCGAGATCGCCCGGGTCGTTTGTCTTCACGAGCTCACCGTTGACACCCGGGACGACCATCTCTGGAAATGCCCAGGAGTCCGTGAGGACAGCGGGAATCTGATGGGCCATCGCTTCCAGCGGCGCGATGCCAAAAGGCTCGTAGCGCGAGGGCATGACGAACAGCGTTGCCGCCCGCAGCAGTTCGGCGAGCTTGCCGGCCTGTGCCGGATCCTGGCGCGACAGGAAGCCCGAGTAGACCACCCCGTCCGCAAGCCCGGCCGGAATGTCGAGGTTGCGCGGTCCGACGATGTCCAGCCGCGCGTCGGGAAAAACCGAGCGAACCTTTCGAAACGCCAGCAGCAGGTCCATGCCGCCTTTGCGCTCGAAATCGGCGCCCATGAAGAGGAGCCGCCTGCCGTCGTACGTTTTCGCGGGCGCTTCGGCCGGAATCGAGTCGAGGTTCATGCCGGCGCCGACGGTCTTCACCCTGGCGGCGTCAACGCCAAAATCGCTGATGAACGACTGCCGCAGGTACTCGCTCATCGTGAAGATGATGTCGATGCCTGCGTACACGCGCCGCTCGTAGTCGAGCGCCTGGCGTATGCGGCGGCTCGAAACCCCTTGCGTGAACTGGGGGCTGCGCAGCGCCTGGGCCAGGTTGCCGTCGTGGTAGGAGAAGATCGGCCTGTGCTTCGCGAGCAGTGGGCGAAGATGATACATGCCACCGATCTGGACAATGCCGTAGCCCTCCTCTTCGGGCTGCAGCTGCGCCACGATCCGCTTGCTGAGCAGGTCGTAGTAGCGTGTATCAAGATAGAAATCCTGCCTCCAAACGGCGCGATCGCGCGAGAAATTGCTGAGCATGAGCGCGGCGCGTGGCAGCTTGCCGACCTCGACGCCGAACGCCCGATGCAGCAGGCCCTGTCTGCTGCACTCGGTGAAGAAGTACTTGCTGCTGCCGGACCAGGCGTTTGGCGCATAGGGATCGGTGCCAACCAGGCCGCTGCCCATGACACCGACCACCTTTTGCGAGCTCATCGACGGGCTCAAGGGCTGTTCGGAGGAGTCGCGTTGCGCAGGCCGGACGTGCCGCGGCCGGCGGGACCACCAATGAAGCGATACGAGGGCGCAAGCCCGCCCGATCCGGTGCGCGTGTAGGTGAGGCCAAGATACGCGCGGTTCTCGGTGATCTGCTGCGAGGCGGACTGCGTGTAGCGATCGATCCGGGTGTCCAGCCCCAGCGTGGGCGTCATCTGATAGCGAAGGCGCAAGCCGTATTGGTGGTCGTCTTCCGTGGCGTCAGTCTGCTGGAAGCGTGTGCGCAGGGTAGCCGCGCTGGCTGCAAGTGACGTTCGGGGCGAGACTTGCCAGCCGAACTCGATTTCCGCGGTGGTGATGTTCCGATCATCGAAGAAGCTGTTGGTGTACTGCTCCTTGCTGTACTCCCCCAGCACTCGGACGAAACTCCTGCCGCGCTTGTAACTGACCTCGACATGGTCGCGCCGGCTGAGCAGCGGGTCTGCACGGTCCTGCACGTTCTGATCGAAGAGGTTGGTAATCGGACCGCTCTGATCGAAGTTGAAGGTATCGGCCGCGTCTGCATAGTCGCGGTGAATCTCGAGGATCAGATTGGTGTAGTGACCGATGTCGCGGCGGAGGCTGACGGCGAACAGCGTGCCCTGGTCCGAACGCGTGCCGGTGTCGACTTTCGTCTGCCCGGCCTCGACCGATAGCTCGCCCGCGCGCGAAGTCGAGTTGAAGTGGAGTGTCGCCGAACTGACGTCGTAAGGCCTGTACAGGTCGGAGTGGGCGAACTCGGTGCGTGCGTAGTAGTAGCTGACGCCGACGCGCTGCAGGCGAGTCAGATTGTGATCGAGCGACACCTTGCCGGCGTAGCGGCGATTGTCCGCGTTGGAGGTCTCGTACCAGACGTCGGAGGCACGCAGGTCCGTGACTAAATCGGTTCGGCCTCCGAGCGGCAGCAGGAACGTCGGGCCCGTGGTGAGGTAGTTGATGTTCTGCCGGTCGGCGGGCGTGATCGCGCCGAACGCCCCGGCCGCGATCTGGCCGAGATTGTCCTGGAATTCCCAGTTGATGCGCTCGGGCACCAGCGTGAGGTTCGCCTCGCCCCGCAGTCGCGGCACGAGCTCGTCACCGAACGTGTTCTGGGTGAAGTAATGATAGACGGCGAAACCGCTCACGTCCGCGTCCAGCCGCGGGGTGTTCTCGGTATACCGGAAGCCGCCCTGGAGACCGAGCATGAGCTCGTCCTGCTTGGCGGTGGCCGACCGGCCGACGTTGTCGGTATAGGTAACGCCGGCTGCAGCGTTGGGAGTGAACTCGCCGCCCCACGCTACCGCCACGCCGGCGCCGAGCGTCAGGAGGGGAATGAGTCCGAGATACCGGCCATGGCTTCGATAGTGGTAGTGCATGAGCGTTCTTGTTTTATCGCCGTCGGTCAGGCGGCAGTCGCCGGCGCGAGCCAGAAATGCCCAGCGCGGACGTTACCCATGTGCAGGCAGACCCTCAAGAGAAACGAATAGCCGAAGCTGTCGTCGTCATGGTAGCTGAGAGTCTTGAATCCGGCGCGCGCAACCGTGTCCACCCACTGCCTGCGCGACTGAAAGCAGACCCCGATGCCGGCGGTATTCGCGCCCATGCGCCGCGTGAACGATTTCAGTTGCGGAGCGGCCGTCAGCTCGTAGATGAGCCTGGACGGAATCCAGTCGAACAGCTGGCCGTCGTACATGTTGTCGAAGATCGAGACCCGCCCCGCGCCCGTGAGCGCACGGCGCGCCATGACCAGAGCGTGATCGATGTTCTCGCGCGACTCGCGATAGCCCGAGCCGACCAGGTGATGCAGCACCCAGTTGAAGAAGACGAGATCGTACTTCGTACCGAGCTTCTCGAGGTTCTCCGCAGAGTCGCACACGAGCTGCTTGCGCGGATGCGGCTTGTTCTTGCCGAGCAGAAGCTCGGAGTTGTCGAGCACGGCACCGCGCGCCAGTGGGTAGGCCTCGAGCAGGCGATCGACGAACATGCCGTTGCCGCCGCCGACATCGAGGAAGCTGAAGTCTCCAGACGGGAAGTCGCTCTCGATGGCTCGCTTCACCAGCTGCCAGCGCTTCTCGTACATGTACTCCTGGTCGAACGTCTCGAGCTGTGAGTCGTCCAGCTGCTTCATCGTGGGATTCTCCAATTCATCCTGCTATTCAGTTGCGAAGTAGTACGCGCCGGTGGCTTCAGGGTTTGTCTTTGGGTGCACCGAGCCGGGCCCGCACTGCGCGTATCGATGAGAGGCGCCGCATGCGCGGCTCGCGGACCAGCGCCGGCGCCGGCGCGATCGCATCCTGCCCGCCGGATGGCGTTGCGAGCGCCGGGGCGGGCTCGGTTGCGGTGGCCGCGATCGCATTGCCGCGATCGACGAGACCCCAGGCGATCCAGAAGTAAGCGCCGAGAATGTAGTACGACCAGCGGTCGCCAAAGATATTCGTGATCATGAGCGAGGCGATGCATCCCATCAGGCCGAATGCCAGCCCCTCGTGAAAACTGGACTTCGCGCGCCGATAGAGCTTCAGGCACGACAGCGGCGCGCAGATCAGAATCAACCCCATCACGAACAGGCCGATCACCCCTGTATCGACCGCCACCTTGATGTAGTAATTGTGCGTGTCCGTGAGCCCAAGCGGCGGGTGCGTGTACTTGAAGCCCGAGAAACCGACGCCGAACACCGGGCTATTGTGGAACACATTCATCGCGTGGTCCCACATGACGAGACGCTGCGCAGCGGACTCTTCGATCTGGCCGTCGGTCGTCTTGGTCATCGTGATGCGCTCGACGACCGTGGTCGGCAGAATGGCCTGCCAGGTCAAGCCGAGCGCGACCAGCACGACCAGAATCGAGCGCACGCGCAGGAAACCGAACACCAGCAGCGCCGCTATCGTCCCGAGGTACGCGCCTCGGGAATAGGCGAACAGCAGCGGGTACAGCGCCATCGCGGCCGCGGCCAGGCACACCCGTTTCAGCCAGACATCCTTTACGACAAGGCCGAGCCCGAAGAGCAGCGCCGCGAAGTCGGCGAGAAACGCCGCGAAATGATTGGCGCCGAGGCCCACTTTCCAGAATGGGCCGGCTGCCCGGTTCTCGTACGAGAAGCTCGCGCCCGCGCCGAAGCTGCGCGCCTCGCGCAGGCTGGTTATGAAGATGATGACGGCAATCAGGATCATGATCACGCGCTGTTCTTTCTCCGTGCGCGCGACGTTGTACGCGAGCACGTAGAGGAACACCATTTCGACGTAGTTCTTCCACTCCGATACGTCTGGATTGTCGAGCGTCAGCGGCAGGGGCAGGTTGAACCGGAAACTGGCGTTCCACAGGCCCATGTAGGTAATCAGGGTAATCAGCAGAACCAGCCAGAAGCGCGGCGGTACCTGGAAACCGCCGCGGTTCGTGCTGATGCCGATGAACACGGAAATGGTCAGCAGATCGATGGTGTGCGTGCCAAGCGGAAACTCCTGGATCTGGTACCAGACGTTCGGCAACGGCACGAGCAGGATGAGCATGTAGAGCGCCCATTCGGCGCGCTTCACCGCCCCGAGTACCACGACGACCCAGAGCCCGATGTAAAGCAGATACGGAACGGACGCGTGGATCGCCGACTTGATCGCGAACAGCATTTGTTATGAATCTTTGTTTGCCGTGTATCCCATAACACGGCCACCGGTGCAACACGATGATGTGAATCACACTTCCGAGCGCCACCGGCACGGCGACGCGCTGCCGCCAATATTATACGACCGGTCGTCGCCTTACCGTGACGCGCGGATCAATGCTCTCAACTGCAACTGGGACCGGTCGCGGCGCGCTCCGACCCGCTTTGGCGGCACAATCGCACGGGCCATTGTGGCACCATGTACCGCGACTCTGAGGGGGATACAGAATCATAAGATGCCTCCCCTCCCAAAGCGCCGATCGATTGCAGGGAGAAGACGCACGAATGTCGGGCAAAGAGGCTGCGGCAACCTGGCGCGGCCTGGCGCGCACGTTGCTCTATCGAACACTGTCGTCGGATGCCGCGCTACCGCTGCTGCGACGGCGCGGCGCGGGCAAAGGCATTTCGGTCCTGATGTACCACGAGATCGCTCACGAGTCGGTCGAGATCGACGCGTGGGCGGTTAGCCGGCGTGACGCCTTTCTGAGGCAGCTCGAGTACCTGCGGGCCCACTACGACGTACTGAGCCTGGCGGATGCTCTCGAGGCCATGCGGGCTCCGCAATCGCGCCAGCGCCCCGCCGCCGTGCTCACGTTCGACGATGGCTGCGCCGGAAATCTCGAGCACTTGCTGCCCATCGCAGAAGCTGAAAGCTTGCCCGTCACGATCTTCGTCGCCACCGGCCACATCCGGCACCAGCAGCCGTACTGGTTCGACCGGATCACGAACGCGGTACAGACGAGCACGCCGCTCGATGTCGATCTGCAGCCGTTCGGGCTCGGTCGCTGGCGGTTCAACGAGTTCTACGGAGCTGCGAACTGGGATCGCATCCGGGAGCTGCTGGACCAGCTGAAACGTACCGACGAAGACACCCGCGCGGCCGTGGCGAATGCGATCGAAACCGTTGCGGGCCAGCTTCCGCGACGCGGGCATGGCCCCTTCGTGCCGCTGGACATCGCTGGCGTCGCAACCCTTGCGCGCTCCCGCTGGGTGACGATCGGCGCCCATTCGGATTGCCACCGCCTGCTGCCGCTCATTCCGCTCCAGGAGGCGCGCGAAAGCATCGCGCTATCACGCGATCTGCTCATGCAATGGACGCAGCGTGACATCCGCACGTTCGCGTTTCCCTCGAACGATAACAACCCCGCCGTCGTCGAGCTCGTCCGGGAGCTGGGCTTCGAATCCGCATGCATCGGCGAAGAGCGCATCTGGGAGCGTGGCGACTCGTTCTTCCGCATTCCACGCATCAGCGTAGGCCGCTACGACACGCTGGACACGTTCCGCGTACAGATCGCCGGCGGCTCGCCGCTGCGGCGCTCGGCCGCTGAACCGGCGGCCGGCGGCTGACAGTGGCCGATTCGGGCGCACGCGACCTGGCATCGGGCCTGCCTGCGCCGGCCCCGGAGCTATCGATTCGTGTAGAGCCTTACGCCGAGTGCAGCACTCGGGTGCTCGAGTTCCGCAATCAGAATCGTGGCACGAGCTTGTCCGCGCGATACGTCGACTGGCGCTATCGCGGCCGGCCCTGCCAGGAGTCGGCACTCGTCGTTTGGGTCAACCACGCAGACGGTCGGACCCTGGGGAGCGCCGGCCTGATTCCGCACGACTTCCACGTGCTCGACGCCGTGCGACCCATCGGTGTCGTCGGGGATATTTCCGTCGTGGCGGAGGCCCGCGGCATGGGAATCGCCAGCCGGATGCTCACTTTCCTTGCCGAAGACGCGCGCGTACGGGCACTCGGTGGAACGTTCGTGCTCCCCAACGCGGGGGCCACTGGCCCACTGCTGGCGGCCGGATGGGTCAACGCCGCGACGATACGCAGGCGAATGAGGCCACTCGGGGTCGCATCCGCGGGAGGCGGCGGCCGGGGCGCGCTACGTGCGCTCGTCCATCGCGCTTTGCGTTTCGCCGCTCGTCCGGCACCGCTGCCGCCCGGATCTACCTGCCGCATTCAAAAACAGCAGCTCCGCTTCGACGATCGCTTCGATGCGCTCTGGAGCCGCTTGCCCAAAACCGGGCGCGTGATTGCCGTACGCAACGCCGCCTACCTGGCCTGGCGATTTGCCGATCATCCCCTGATGAAATTCGATCTCGTGGAAGTCGACACCGCGGGGCAGCTGAGCGGCTACGCCGTGCTGAGCCGGCATGGAACCACGGTGGCGGTCGATGATTTCGTCGCGATCGATTCAACGGCCGCCAAGGCTGTCGCCTCGGCGGCGCTCGCGCACGCATACTCGCAACAGGAAGTAACCGGCGTTCAGTCCCGCCACTGCGAGCCCACGTGGATGCCGGCAGGATGGTCTCTCAAGCGCGGATTCGTAGCGCGGCCCGATGAATCGCGAGCTCTCTGGCGCGCTACGGGCGCGGACCCTTCCGGCGCAATGGCCGATCCTGCGAACTGGCTCGTGACACCGGGCGACAAGGACGTCTGAGCCGGGGTTTATTCGACTGCGCCTCGGTCTCTCGTCCGTCGAAAAAATGCTAGGCTCAGCGCTCAATCGCGTCGCTGACCGATAACAATACAGTTCGAGCGATGCATGCACGACGCGATTGTATGAACCACGCCAATTTCCGCCGCGTTATGAAAAAGCCGACCGCCATCTCGACGCCTGCGCCCGCCGTTCACGACATGGGCGCTGCAAGGGCGCGATGATCGTGCACCAGGAGCTGCCATCCGGGCTTCGGGATCGTGTGGCCGGGAGGCTCACTATCGTCGACGGCCTGCGCGGCATAGCGGCCACCTCGGTGGTCTGCTACCACCTCGAAGGTACGCTGCAGCCTGCGATCGGCGCCTGGCTTCATGGGCTCGTCTCACTTGTGTTCTCCTACGGGTATCTCGGCGTTCCCGTGTTCTTCGTGCTCAGCGGATTCGTCATCACGCTGAATGTCGGCCGCAAGCAGGTAACGGGAAATTTCTTCTGGCGCTTCGCCCTGCGTCGAAGCATCCGGCTGGACCCGCCGTACTGGGCGAGTATCGCCACCGCAATAGGGCTCGCCGCGATCGCGTCCCGCCTGTTCCCGGATTTGCACAAGACCCTGCCCTCGCTGCCGCAGATCGCCTCGCATCTCTTCTATCTGCAGAATCTCCTGGGCTACGGAGATATCGTCCCGATCTACTGGACGCTGTGCTTCGAGGTGCAGTTCTACCTCTTCCTGCTGTTCCTTCTCGCGGGCAAACAGCAGACTCAGCGGCTGATAACTCGCACGCACGCCATCAAGCCGATTCTGCTGACTGTGGCACTGGCCATCAGTGCGCTGTCGGTCACCGAGTTTCTACAGCTCACTCACTTCGTGCACCCCGGACTGTTCGTGCGTTACTGGTTCTGCTTCAGCCTGGGCATGTTCTGCGTGTGGGCGCTCGCAGGCTGGATCTCTTCGTACTGGTACTTCGCGCAGGTCGCACTGGTCGCAGTGCTATGCCTTCTGGGAGGGGTCCGGGCGATGGCAGTCGCGGCACTTCTGACTTCGTTGCTTCTTTACGTTGCAGGCAGCGCGAATCGCATGCGCACTTGGCTTGGCATGGCCTGGCTTCAATACCTGGGACGAATCTCGTACAGCCTGTACCTTTTCCATGGCATCGTCGGCTGGAGCTCCGTGTCGCTCGCCAAACGCGTGATCGGCTCGCCCCTTACGGTGCCGACTTCTCTCCTGGTTTTTGCGTTCGGCATGGCGGTAAGCATCCTGACCGCGCACATCGTGTACGTTCTGATCGAGAGGCCGAGCATCGGCTGGAGCCGCTCCATCAGCCTCACTCGTCCCGACGGCGGGCCCCGTTCCGAGGTAGCACGGCCCGGATCGCGCGCAGCCTAGCAACGACCGCCCGCTAGCTTCGGTCCTGCGGCGGCGAGCGCAAACGGCGCCTGACTTCCGTGCGCAACTCGCGCTCCCGCACCAACAGAATCGCCGCGACCACCACGGCACCGACGGCTAGCTTCACCAACAGGGTCGCGAACGGCCGATCCAGGTCGATTCGCGACATCACCAGGTAAAGCACTGCCGCGCCAACCCCGTAGTACACGACATCTGGAAGTCGAACGCTGAACGACACCAACCGGCGCGCCACCACGATGGTGGCGCCGGCACTGGCGACACACGCAAGCAGGGTTGCGTAGGCTGCACCCGTTGCGCCGAAACGGGGAATGAGCGCGAAGTTGGCGATGACATTGACCATCACGCTGGCGATCATGATCGCGAGAATCACACGGGACTTCTTGTGCAGATACAGGCCCGCATAGGTGATGTAGTTCGAACCCATCAGCATCAGCGAAAACAGCACAATGGGTGAGAACGACGCGGAGCCCGCGTATTTGTCCGAGGCGAGCCAGCGAATGAGGTCGTGCGCCACTGCGGCATACCCGGCGCAGGCCAGCAACATGCCTCCGATGTAGTAGTGCAGCGTCTTGTTCAGGAACTCGGTCACCGCCTCCGTTCCGCGCTGGCGAAAGATGTCTGTGTAAAGAGGAATGATTGCGTACGAGAGTGAAAATACGACCGCGTCGTTGACGTATGAGGGCAAGTTGTAGCCGACCGAGTAAACGGCCAGCTCCTCGCTGCTGCTGAGCGCGGCGAGCAGGTATCGATCTGCGTACGCCAGCAACAGGTAGCCGATCTCCGTGGCCGCGAGCGGAAGGCCGAAGGCAAGCAGCGTACGCCCGAGCTCCCATGACATCGCGCGCGGCGAGAACTCATAGTTCGAGAACAGCCACCACAGCAGTGCCACTGTAACCAGCGTCTCCGCCACGAGCATCGCGCCGAAATACGAGTTGAGGCTGTTCGAAATGAGCAGCAGTGCCAGGATGCTCAGCACTACTGTCGCGGCCTTGTCTACGATCGAGACAACGTTGTATCTGACCGAAAGGCCGGTGGCGCGAAAGTAGTTGAGGGGTACGATTCCGAGCGGCCGGATGGCGACGTATGGCGCCATGATCAGAAATGCGGTGAGCGCGACGGGCTCGAGGCCGGCGAAAAGAAATACCAGATAGAGCGCGATCAGATAGACCGCCACCGCGACGACCGCCTGGATTCCGCGCGTGACGAGCACCGTGGAAGTGAAGACACGAAGCTGCGCCGGCGAGCCGGCGTAGTCTCCGTAGAAGCGCACGATGGCTTCCGACGTACCGCCCTTCGCAACGGCGACCGCCAACGACATCGTCGTGTTGACGAGGACGAGAATTCCGTAGTGGCTCTGATCCAGCAGCCGCGTGAGGATCGGAAAACTGACGAGGCTCAGCAGCAGGCCAATGATATTGCCGCCGAGAAAATGACTGAGCTGTCGGGCGAGGGTTCGGACTGACATGCGGGCCGTCTTGTGCCGCTCAGGCGGCGCGCTTCGTCGGACGCAGTCTCACGGCTGCTCGCGTCGTGCCCGCCACAGGTGCTCGGTAAGATGCCGTCGCAACATGCCGCTGTGCTTCATCTTGTGCGCGAAAATGGTCTGGGGCGGATAGGCAGTGCCGTCCTGAAGCTCTGCAAGATATCCGGGGGGCTTCTGCCCGTTCCAGCGCGCCACGACTTTCTCCCGGTACTCCGCGAGATCGCAGATCTTGCGCGCCGGGCAACCCGCAACCACGGTGTCGGGCGGCACGTCCTTGGTTACCACGGCACCTGTGCCCACGATCGAGTTCGGACCGATGCGCACGCCAGGCAGAACGATGGCATTGGCGCCTATGAAGCAATTGTCGAGAATTTCAACCGTGCCGAAATTCTGGATCGATGGCAGCTCGTCGGTGAACAGCCATGCGGCGCCATCGTGCGTCAGCAGGGTGACGCCCGCGGCAATGGTGACGTGATTGCCGATCCGTATCAGGTAAGGCTCGGGACCGAGCGAGCGGATGATGAGCCGATTGCGCTCGCCAACCTGCGCGCCCTGCGCACGAAAATACTCCGCAATGGTGAAATCGTCATAGCGGCGCAATTCGAGGCGCTCACGCACGACCCGGACGATCGACTTGATTGCACGCAGCATCGCGCCCCCTGCGGCTTTATTTCGTGGTCTGGTATCGCAACCAGCGGTACGACCGCCAGCCCGACAGCGCCGGAATGAGGCGCGTCTCGGCAAAGCGGGTGATCCGGCGCTTCCAGACGTGCTCGACGTACTTCGTGATGAGGAATGCGAGCCCTATCGCGCACCCGAGCCCCAGCAGCAGCGCCAGAATATCGGGCAGGTGCAGAACGTGAGTCGCGTAGCCGATCACGATCACTCCGATCTTCTGGTGCACCAGATAGAGCGAATAAGAAATCTCTCCGAAGAACAGCAAAGCCGGATGCGTCAGCCAACGCAGCCACCCGCTGCAGAACGCATGAAACGCAAGCAGCATCCCCAGGACGATTGCGTGCACGGCCAGCAGCTCAGCGTGCCACGCCACGACATAGCACACGATGCCCGTCAGCAGGAGCATTACCGAGGCTTTGTTCTCCGGGCTCGAATAGCGTCGGTAGAAGAAGAGCCCGAAGCTGAAGAACGGGATGTACGCCGACATGAAATAGAGCTCGCCCAGAGTGTCGCTGATGCGCCCTGCCCCCGCAGCCAGCAGCGCGAAGATGCACCAGTTGCGGTCGAAGTGCCGGCCCGACAGCAGGTAGATCAACCCGGCCCACATATAGAACCGGATTTCCACGAAGAGCGACCAGTACACGCCGTCGACGTACTGCACATTGAACTGAGCGGATTGCATCGTCAGCCCGTAGAGGAACTCGCGCACCGACCGGTGGAATTCCGCAGGACCGAACGCGTTCACGATGAGGAAGCTGACGACGAGCGCGACCACGTATGCGGGATACAGGCGCGCGAATCGGCGCACGAAGAACTGCACGACGCTGTCACAGCGCTCCAGCGTCATGTAAATCACGAAACCGGAGATGATGAAAAAGAACTCGACCCCAAGGTAGCCAAACTTCACGAACGGATAGGAGTGGCTCAGGCCGACCAGGTCGGCTGGATTGAAAGGTGCCGCCCAGCGATACAGATAATGGAACAGCAGTACCGCGATGATCGCGATTGCACGGAATGCATCCAGCACCTGGATGCGATCGTGTTTGGCGCGCGGGGGGGCGGCACTGCTCATGGTTGTTATCCTGCCGGGAGCGCAGCACCGCCGCGCTGCAACTCGTAGTTGTTATGCCTAGATGACCCGATATCCACGCCGCTCGAACCCGATGAAACGCTTCACGACGTGATGGGGCGGACCAAGCGCACGGGCGCACACCTCAT
>FTEO01000484.1_pt1 | contig 12169 bp, 7 predicted proteins | sample 1640211 | NCBI WGS metagenome assembly FTEO01 (sample SAMEA3914816, study PRJEB12502) | metagenome | biome: forest; material: soil | place: USA | collected 2011-09-16 | depth 0.3 m | reverse complement strand
GATGATCGGGATTCTGGGGCGCATCGCCGAGCGCCGGCGAATCTCTCGCGTCGCCGCGAGGCCGTCCATCACCGGCATCTGAACGTCCATCAGAATGAGATCGAATGCGCCGCCGTCCCAGGCTGTGACACCGGCTCGTCCATCGGCGACGACCGTCACGTCGCAACCCAGACGCTCGAGAAAGCGCCGGCCGACCTTCTGATTCACGTCGTTGTCCTCGATCAGAAGAACGTGTCCGCGGAAGGGCGGTTGAGGTGCTTCCGCGGCGAGCGCGGCTCGAGTGACGAGGCGGGGAAAGCGTCCGGTGGCCGACGTGTGCCGCCGTTCAAGCACGCGTCGCACGCAGTCGCGCAGCTCCCGACCCCGCACGGGCTTGATGAGGTATCCCTCAAACCCAAGCTCATCGAGCTCCTGCGCCTGGCCACTCTGATCAAAAGCTGTCAACACAATCAACGGCAACTGCGCAAGCGACGCGACCGCGCGAAGGCGTGCACCGAGCTCGCTGCCGCGACCCTCGGGCATCTGGTCATCGAGGATCGCAAGGTCGAATGCCTGCCCGGCTGCTGCAGCACTCAGCAAACTTTCCGACGCTTCCGAAGCATTGGCAACGGCGTGGACAATGAGGCCCGCCGTTTCGAGCTGACCGCGCAGGACGCCGCGGTTCGTGGCGTTGTCATCCAGTATCAGCACCCTTTTGCCGCGCAGAGCGACGGTGGCAGGGGTCTCGGATCCTGAGACTTGCAAAGCCTCCATGGAGAGCGTGAACGAGAAGGTCGAACCCATGCCGAGGGCACTCGCCACTTCGATCTTTCCGCCCATCAGCTCGACCAGTCGACGGACGATCGAAAGCCCAAGCCCCGTGCCGCCGAAATGGCGAGTCGTTGACGCATCGGCCTGCGTGAACGGATTGAACAGCCGCGTCAGGGTCTCCTCGGACATGCCAATGCCCGTATCGCGCACTTCGAAGTGGATGAGCGTCTGCGAGCTCTGCGCCGCGACCGGGAACACTTCGATCACCACCTCGCCGCTCGAGGTGAACTTCAGAGCATTGCCGCACAGGTTGATGAGCACCTGCCGCAGCCGGTGCGGATCGCCGACCACCTGGTCCGGCGTCACCGGATGCACGTTCACGATGAATTCCAGCCCTTTGAGCGAGGCCTGCAGCGCCATCATGCTGCCGACGTCTTCCACGGACTGACGCAGATCCATGGCAACGCGCTCGACCTCGAGTTTGCCGGCTTCGATTTTCGAGAAGTCGAGGATGTCGTTCAGGATGGTCAGGAGCGAGGTTGCGCTCGAGCGTATCGTTTCCGCAAAGTGGCGCTGGGTGTGCTGCAGTTGAGTGTCCAGCAGCAGCTCGGTCATCCCGAGCACACCATTCATGGGCGTGCGGATCTCATGGCTCATGTTGGCGAGAAACTCGCTCTTGGCTTTGGAGGCTTCCGCCGCGGCCTCCTTGGCAGCGATCAGGGCCTGCTCGGCTGCGCGCGCATGCGTCACATCCCGTATCGACCCCGAGAGCGTCGTCGGGCCGCCGTGGCCGTCTCGGTCTGCCGCCGCGCGAAGGCGAAACCAGCGATAGCTCCCGTCTCGTGTGCGCAGACGGACATCGAGATCGAAGGGCACCTCGGAGATGAGGTGCGCCGCGCGCGCGGTAGCAAATCCTGACAAGTCTGCGGGATGCAGCAACCGTTCGAAGATGTCGTTCGACTCCGGGAAGCTCTGCGCATCGTAGCTCAGCAGCTGGCAGAACCGCGGCGAGACCCAGATTCGGTCGCTCTCGAGGTCCTGTTCCCAGATGCCATCCTGGGTTCCGCGGATCGTGCGCGCGAGGCGCGCCTGCATGAGGTTGAGCTCGGTGACATCCTGGAAGGCGCCCGTCAGGCGCGTGGTTCTCCCATCCTGTCGCTCCGTGACGCCCAGCGCGCGGACCCACAGCCGCTGCCCTTTCGTGCCAACGAAGGGGACCGTGAAGTCGAAGTGCTCGCCGTTCTCGATGGCATTCGTAAAGGCCGTGCGCAGGCTCTCGCGCGCGGCACCTGGAAAGAATCGCAACACTTCGTTGAACGTGAGCGCATGGTGATACGGGAGCTCGAAGATGCGGTACACCTCCGCTGACCAGATTGGCTTCCTCGCCGGGATATCGAATTCCCAGCTGCCGATGCGGGCAGCCTGCGCGACAGCATCCAGCACACTCTGCCCGCGACGAAGCTGCGCTTCGGCCGCCTCGGTACGGGCCAGGGCATTCTTGAGCGCCACGTTACTGTCGCGGGATTCGCGGGCTTCCTCCAGCGCAGAGGCTTGAAGTCGCAGCGTGCGCTTCTGCCACTGCGCGAGGACGGCGAGCGTCCATAGCACGAAGATGGACAGGGTGCGGTTTGCCAGCGCGGGCCACATGTCCGGGACGTGCTCGGCGATGCCCAGCGTCGCAATGGTCAGGCCCGTGCACAGTATCGTTGCAATCCAGGCATGCGAGCGGCGCGGCGACCATTGCGCACCGACCACCACCACGGCGTACAGGATCCCTATCGCGGGTCCCAGCCGCACTTCCAGGTCGACAGCGAAGATCGCAAGTGAAACGCCCAGAATCCAGATGAGTGGGTAGTGGCGACTGGCCCCGCCTGCAACGCTTGCTGGCGAAGGTGTCGACAGGACTCGCGCCTCGCTCCCGACATTGGCGCGTTGCGAAGAGACGAAGTTGAATGCGCCGAGCATCAGAAGACCGGCCAGCGACATGAAAATGTAGATCCACTCATAGCGTGCCGCCCGCTCGAGCAGATCCGCGGAGATCCGCTGACGGAACAGGAAGACGCCGCCCTGGCCATCTGCAATCGCGACGTCTGCGTACGGCAGGATGCTGAAAGGCACGAGGTCAGTGAGGCGTGTGCCCGCGGATTCTCCACGTAGACTTTCTGCGCGCCGATCGAATCGGTCGTCGTGCGCTCCATCCGGCAGCCACCGCGCAAGCCCTGCGCGGTTCCGGCTCAGCGAACCGCGTGGTTCGCGCATGAGCACCTGCGCGTCGAGATTGGCCTGCGCAAGCGCGGGGCCGCGGACCTCCTCGAACGCGAGGTGGCGCAGGTACAAGAGCAGTGCCATGCAGAACAGGAGATAGATCACGAATCCGGCAAGCAGCAGCCGCTCATCGCCCCCGCGATATCTGAACAGCACTGCGTACCGCGGTCTTTCGGAAACCGGCTCGATCACCCTATCGCCCATCCACGCCATGTCGTGCGCGAACTTAACGCGACGCAGGCACGGCGTTCCGGGCGGATTCAGCAAATATTTCGCAATGTCGGTGGTGCAGGTCGCCTGCGCGCGAAGCTTCGCCGCCGGGTGGTGCGTTGTCGACGCACGGCGGGCAAATCGCACTTTGTTGGGGCGAATCGTCTGCGCTACGGGAGCGCTTCGGCGTATCGATCTTGCGGCTCCTCATCGTGCTTGAGCGGGAGGTCATGGGCCTTGGCGAATCCGCTCGTCCGAAAGAATCGCGGGTCGAGCAGAAACGTCAGAGTCGCAAAGTCCTGACCGTGATTCGGGAGTTTGATGCCGGCGTTGGACCAGTGTCGGACGGTGAATTCCACCGCGGACCCGCTGCGCGGCAGCCGCACGTGCACCCCCAGCTGGGAAGCAAAGTCCCACCGTGTGGCACTGAGAGTGTCCGACTCCGATCGATAGGCGAGCCCGAATCCGAAGAACGCTCGCACCGGGCCGCGTTCCAACAACATCCAGCGGCGAGAAGCCGACACGCCCCAATAAGGATCCGCGATCACCTGCCGTGACGAGATGCCGTCCTGGGTCAGCGTCTGTTGGCTCGCCATGCGGAAGACTCCGACCTCGTAGCGGTTCTCGCTCCACGATACGGTGACGGGGAGTACGACTCCGTTCGTGCTGCCCCAGAAGTGATACGTCCCGCCCAGCCCCACCTGGATTTCGCAGCTTTCGCAGAGAGGATCCGCGCTTGCGGGCTGCGACGCGAACGCCGCACAGGCCAGTATCGAGAGCCAGCCCCATCTCGCGAGTAAGTGAGTCGTCGCTTGCATGATGACGCAATCTCCACGCCTGGCCCTTCCAGGTTCGCCGCGCCACCCGTGTGTACGGCGAAAGAATCATTGCTGCCATGACATGACGCCGCATCATTCTCTGGAGTTATTCGCGCGGTGTGCCTGGAGTGACATGAGCCTCTCCACTTCGAGGGAGCCCGGCCGCGGCAGCAGGAAATCGGGCGCCGTGCCGGCTGAGTTCCAGATCGCCCCGCTGCGGTGCGAATGTCTTTCCCACAGGTGGCCTGCAGCGTTTCGCGGTATGGCGGTTGCTGCTCATTCGTCCCGACAAGCCCGGCGCGAAAGGATCTACGCTCACCCCTGTCACCCGTGGAGCGCACCTTCATGTCGATCTTCGGCGCTTCCGGATCAACTCACGGCAAAACGTTGCGCGATTTGCGTGATGCGACGCGTGCCTCTCGTGACGCAGCAAGCGATACGCTATCCGCCATCGGTTCCTCACTAAGCAGGATGGGCAACGCCGGGGGCCCGCTTGCGCAGCAGATCGCCGCCGCTCGGACGATTTTCGGCCTTGTGCGTCGCTATCCCGTCCCGGCGCTTTGCGTGGCGGGCGTCGCGGTCGCCTTCTTGCTTACCTACAGTCGTCATGCCGTCTCACACCACCGTCACGGGCACTGAGGCGGAGCACGCACCCGGCGCACGCGGCCGCTCAGCGTCACGTGGGGTCGGCGATCGCCGCGACCCTCTGGATCCTGGTGAGCGTGGGCTTTGCCTTTTACGTCGCCCGCCAGGGGAACTGAGCCCAATCGGTCCCACATGTGGAATGTTCCTTGCGACGCTGACGGCGAAGCCAAGCCGCGCGTGACTGGGTGAAAACCCTCGCGGCGGCGCCAATCAGGAGCCGCAGCACGTGCATCAGATCGAAAATCCGGCCGAGGACGGGTGGCCGCCACTTCGCGTGACTGAGCTGCGACGGCGTGTTTTCCGCAAGAAGACCCTGCTGCCGGTTTTCACCGTGCTGATGCTGGCGGTCCTCGGAGGTTGTGCGTCGCTGCCTCCCGGCAGCGACTATCCGAAGGTGGAGTCGCACTCCCTGTCCGACCCGGACGCCACTGCTTTGGGTCGACGCTTCGCCGGTGCATCGCACGCCAATGCGGACAAATCCGCTTTTCGGATCTTCAACGTCGGCGTCGACGGCTTTCTCATGCGACTGGAGATGATCGATGCGGCGGAGCGCTCCCTCGATCTCGAGTACTACATCTTTCGCGGGGACGAAAGCGGGCGTCTGCTCACCAATGCACTGGTGCGGGCGGCGGATCGGGGCGTGCGCGTGCGAGTGCTGGTCGACGACGGTGAAACCGTACCCGGAGACGAACAACTCCTGAGGATAAGCGGGCACGCGGCGATCGAAATTCGCGTCTTCAATCCCTGGGCATATCGCGGGCACAGCCCCCTCAGGCGCGACGCAGAGTTCGTTCTGCGGCATTCGAGGCTCGACTATCGAATGCACAACAAGATGCTCATCGCCGACGGAGCGGTCGCGCTCGTGGGCGGCCGTAACGTGGGCGACCAGTATTTTCAGATCGATCCGGACTCGCAGTTCGCCGATGACGATCTCTTTGCCGGCGGCCCGATCGTGCACACGCTGTCCACCGAGTTCGATGAATTCTGGAACAGCACTCTTGCGATACCCGCGAAGGCACTCGTGCCGCATAAGACGCCGGATCCGGAGGCTCCGCGTCGTGTACGCAATGCAGCGCACGCGCCGAAGATGGTCAAGGCCGGCCTCAACCACAGCGAGAAGCTTGCGACGGGCGAGCCCTTCGCCGGAATACTTTCCGGCCTGTCCCCGCTCATCTGGGCCGATGCCGAGCCGGTGTACGACAGCCCTGACAAGAAGCGGGTCGTCACCGGAACGGGCGCTGGAAGTCAGCTCTACGAGCCGGTTGCCAACGCGATGCGGCAAGCGCAATCGGAGCTGCTGTTGATCACACCCTATTTCATCCCGACAGAGGATGAGGTGCGTCTGGTGGAAGCGCGCCGGGCGCAGGGCGTGCGCGTTCGCATTCTCACCAACTCACTCGAGTCTGCGCCTGACCTGGCCGCACACTCCGGTTACAAGCACTATCGCGTGCAGCTGCTGCGAGAGGGCGTGGAGTTCAACGAGGTGCGCTCGTTGCTTGGAGACACGCGCGGCAGCGGCCAATCGGCGCAGTTGTCTCGATATGGGAACTATGCGCTGCACGCGAAGCTGCTGGTGGTCGATCGCAAGACCCTGTTCATCGGCTCCATGAACTTCGACCAGCGGTCGCAGCGGTTGAACACCGAAACGGGCCTGATCATCCACGACCCGGGTCTGTCGCAGCAAACCGCGGCTCGTTTCGAGGCCATGACGCGGCAAGAGAATTCGTACTCCGTGCTATTGCGCCCAGGGGAGCCGCGCGGCTCATCGCGTTTGATCTGGCGGACTATCGAGGGCGGCACCCCCGTTGACTATCATTCCGAGCCGACCCGCGGCTCCTGGCAGAAGTTCAAGGTCTGGCTGTTCTCGCTCCTGCCACTGGATTCTGAATTGTAAGAACCTGCCGAGGCGGCCTGCCGAGGCGGATAGTCCTGCGCACGCTGGAAACACGTTACCTCTGTAAGACCAAGGTCCGATACCCCGGCGGCCTGTGACTTTTCATATTGCCCGAGGCCTCGCTGGGCCGGACCAGGACGCGTCGCCGGAACGCGTCACCGGGCGTGATCCATGGATCCTCGACCTTCGTACGATCTCACTCGCACCACCCTGGTGGTCCTGATCGTCGGCGTGCTGATCTCGGCAAGCTTCTGGACGCTGCGGCCGTTCCTGGGCGAGTTGATATGGGCTGCCACGATCGTTGTGGCCACGTGGCCCCTGCTGCTGTGGGTGCAGCGCTCTGCCGGCGGCCGTCGATGGGTTGCTACGCTGGTCATGACTGTCGTGATGTTGGTGATATTCATCGTGCCGTTCGGCCTCGCAATCGGCGTGCTGTTCAACTCGGCGGCGCAGGGAGTCGAGTTGGTTCGCACCTATTTCAACCAGGGGCTCGATTCACCCCCGGCGTGGGTGAGCAACTTGCCGTGGGTGGGCGCGCGAATCGCTGCGAAATGGCAGGAGCTCGCTGCGGGCGGTCCTGAGGCGCTGACCGCAACGGTTCAGCCATACATTCGTTCCGGCGCTGGCTGGGTGCTGTCGATCACGGGTGCGCTGGGGGGCGTCGTCGTCCGTTTCATTCTCGTCGTGATCATCGCCGCCATTCTTTATGCCCAGGGAGAGCACGCGGCGCAGGGCGTGGTGATGTTCGCCCGGCGCATCGGACAGGACCGCGGCGAACGGGCAGTTCGCCTCGCGGGAATGGCCGTGCGCGGAGTGGCGCTTGGAGTGATCGTCACGGCTCTCGTGCAGTCACTGCTTGCCGGACTCGGCCTTTGGGTGAGCGGTATACCGCGACCCGGTTTATTGGTCGCCGGAGTGTTTGCACTTTGCGTCGCCCAGTTGGGGCCACTGCCGATTCTCGCGCCGGCCGCCATCTGGCTCTTCTGGTCGGGAAGAGTCGGGTGGGGAAGTGCGCTTCTCGTGTGGAGCGTGCTGGTAGGCGCGCTCGACAACGTTCTGCGGCCAGCGTTGATTCGTCGCGGCGTGGATTTGCCGTTGCTGCTGATCATCGCAGGCGTCATCGGCGGACTCATCGGCTTCGGGATCATCGGATTGTTCGTGGGGCCGGTCATTCTGGCCGTGACGTACACGTTGCTCGAGTCATGGATCCGCGACGAAGAGGAGGTGGAGCAGCACCCGCATTCCCCGCCACTCACGGGGTGATGAGGAGGCTGCCATTCTCGCGATATCCCATTCTCGCCTCCTGCGGATATCTGTCGTCATCGTGGTGCTGGCCGTCACGGTCGCCGTGCTGCTGTGGGTGCTATTCGCCGCGCTGCGTCCCTTCCCCGGGAGAGATCTCGCAATCGCGACCGGTCCCCCCGGGAGCGTCTACGTGCAAGTTGCCGAGCGATACCGCGAAATACTGGCGCGCGATGGTGTTCGGCTGCGTCTCGTCCCGACGAAGGGTGCCGTCGAGAATCTTGCGCGCCTGGATGATCCGCGGTCCGGGGTCCAGGCCGGATTCGTGCAGGCGGGCACGACGAGCGAGCGGGACTCACCGGACCTCGTCTCGCTCGGCACCGTTTTCTATGAGCCGCTCTGGGTCTTCTGCCGCTGCGCCACGATGATCGAGCTGCGCGATCGGCCAGGTGCCAAGGTATCGATCGGTGTCGAAGGGAGCGCCACTCGCCCACTCGCGCTGAAGCTGCTCGCGCTCAACGGCGTCGGTCCGAGCCAGCTGCAGATGAGTGGCTACCCACCCGAGGAAGCCGCGCGTCGACTGATTGCGCAGGAGATCGACGCGGCCATCATCCTGTCGGCATGGGATTCCCCAAACGTGCAGCAGCCGCTGCACGCACCCGGCATCGAGCTCATGGGCTTCAGGCGCGCCGATGCTTACGTTGCGCTCGATCCCAAGCTCAGCAGGCTCGTGTTACCTGAGGGTGTGGCCGACCTCGCCAGGAATCGGCCGTCTGCGGACGTGCCGCTGATCGCCTCCAAGGCGAGCCTCGTCGTGCGGCGGGATCTGCACTCGGCCCTGCAATATCTGCTGCTGCGTGCCGCCATCGAAGTGCACGCGCGGCCGGGCATCTTCCAGCGTGCGGATGAATTCCCCGCGCCGGAGGCCATCGATCTGCCAGTCAGCGCCGAGGCGCTGCACGTGTACAAGACAGGACCCTCCATCTTGCAGCGGACGCTGCCCTTCTGGCTTGCAGAGCTGCTGCAGCGGCTGCTGGTCATCGTGCTGCCCATCGCGGGCATTCTGTATCCGCTCTGGTCTCTGTTACCCAGGCTTTACCGCTGGCAGATGCAGCGTCGCATTTACCGGCTCTACGGCGAGCTGCGGCTCATCGAGCGCATGTTGCACACGAGCCGTGATCCGGGCGAGCGCGCGCAGATGCTCGCCCGCTTCCAGGACCTCGAGCGTCACGTGCTCGAGCTCAAGCTGCCCCAATCCTTCAGCGAAATGAGCTTCAATCTCAAGATGCACATCCGTGCCCTGAGTCAGAGCGTGCACAAGGACGCCTGAGGAACGCGTTTTCGCATTTGAGCCTTTCGCGCGAGGTCGGTGGGTATCGGACCAAGGACCTATTGCGAGGGCTCCGGACCCGCGCTGAATATCCTCGGCGAGCAACCCGGCAGGTGCGCACATGCAATCTCCCGCCATATCGACGCGCTCGTTGCGCGTGCTGCGAATGTCCGTCGCACTGTCCATCCTGATGGCCGGTTCGTGGTCGCTGTCGGCCGGCAATCTCAGCTTCATGCAGGACGCGCCCACCCGGTATTTCACGCAGGAAGATCGCGATCTGATGATGAAGAACGCGAACGAGGTGCTCGATTCGCAGGACCCCAAGGCGAGCCAGGAGTGGGTGAATCCGAAGACCGGCAATTCGGGCGGGGCGACCTTGCGCGGCCAGTTCACGGCGACGGACGGCGCGAGCTGCAGAAAGCTGAAGGTCTCGAACACTGTGAAGAAGGGCGACATCAAGAACGCGGCAACGTACGTACTGTGCAAGTACGAGGGGCGCGGGTGGGTGTTGCATCCCGACGCGGAGCCCGCGCCGGCGAGCCCGAAGTAGAACGTCATGCGCGCCTGGCGCGCGCCACAACGAGAGGTAGCCGCATGAACGGCTCGATTCTTCGCGTAGTAACCAGCCTCGTGTGCATGTTGATGTATGCGACGGCCGGTCACGCACAAGCCTGGAACCACGATCCGGCCTCGCCGATCGGACCCAATCACTGGGGGTTCCTGGACGACACGTACAACGCCTTTGCCACCTGCGGCACGTCGGCGGTGGAGGTCGGCAAGAAGCAAACGCCCATCAACCTCGCCTCCGCCCGCAACGCGCGTGGCGGGTTGGAGGACATCGACTTCGACTATCACCCTACGCCGTTTCGCGTCAGCAACACGCTCCACGTCGTCGAGGTAGAGTACGAACCCGGCAGCGCGATTGAGGTCGGCCACGCGCTGCCCGACGAGTACACGCTCCAGCAGTTTCATTTCCATGCCCCGAGCGAGCACGCAATCAAGGGGCGACTGGCCGACGCGGAGATGCACCTCGTGCATCGAAACGCGCTCGGCGAGCAGGCGGTCGTCGCGGTTCTGCTGATGGTGGACGATGCCAGGGCCAACCCGCTCTTCGACCAGATCATGTCCGGCGCGCCGGTCGGTGTCAGCGCAGCGACGGAATCGGATCTCGGGGGCGAGATCAACGCGAAGGATCTGCTTCCGCGGAACCGCCACTACTACACGTATACCGGCTCACTTACGACGCCTCCTTGTACCGAAGGCGTGCATTGGTTCGTGATGGCGGAGCCGGTGGCGATCTCGTCCGCGGCACTTGCGCACTTTCACCACATCATCAGCCTGTTCCCCGGCTACAACGGCTTTCCCGACAACAATCGCCCGGTTCGTCCCCTGAACGATCGGACTGTGTTCGCGCGCTGAGAGCCTCGCTCATGTTGCACCGAGCCAGGTCTGGGCCGCGGCCAGTCGCGCGGGCTCGAAGTATTCGATCGGAAATGTGCGCAGACCCTTGGCGGTGAACATGCTCGCGAGGTCCTCCCACTCCGGGTCGCCAACGATGGCCATCCGTTCAATGCTCGCGTCACGCTCCGCCTGACACTCGAGATCGTTCCAGGTGCCGCCGCGCTCCCAGCCCGCGAAGTTCTCGAGCAGCACGAGAACGCGCAGCTTCTTTCCCGTGCCAATGATGTCGTCACCCGCCCTTTGGACGCTCGCGAGCTCGGCCTGGGTCAGCCTGCCGTTGATCTTGAGGGTGAGCACGCCGCCGGAAACATTCACGATCTGAGCGCCCATGAGCGTTGCCTCTGCCGCCGCGATGTTTGCGGAGCCTCCGCTGCCAGGCGCGGCGTGTACATAAGCCCAACGGGCAATTGTGCGCCCTGGCGTGCCCGGCGCAGGGTGGGGTGCTGGGCACTCAATAAATCGAGACACCATGAACACAGAATCGCAACGTTTGCAGGAAGCCCGCGACAACCGGCAACCCTGGAAGAAGTGGGGACCCTACCTGAGCGAACGGCAGTGGGGCACGGTTCGCGAGGATTACAGCGAGAACGGCAATGCGTGGGACCACTTCAGCCACGACCACGCGCGCTCTCGCGCCTACCACTGGGGCGAAGATGGGCTGGCCGGCCTCAGCGATGACGCGCAGCGGCTTTGCTTCGCGCTCGCGCTCTGGAACGGCAAGGATCCGATTCTCAAGGAGCGGCTTTTCGGGCTGATCAACCGGGAGGGAAATCACGGTGAGGACGTCAAGGAGTGCTACTTCTATCTCGACAGCACGCCGACGCATTCCTACATGAAGTTCCTCTATAAGTATCCGCAGGCCGCCTACCCGTACAACGAGCTGGTCGCAACCAATCGCGGACGCAGTCGCCAGGAGCCCGAGTACGAGCTGCTCGACACCGGAATCTTCGACCAGGACCGGTACTTCGACGTGTTCGTGGAATACGCCAAGGAATCCTCGGAAGACATCCTGGTTCAGATCAGCATCCACAATCGAGGCCCTGAAGCGGCGCAGGTGCACGTGCTGCCGACGCTCTGGTTCCGCAATCGGTGGTCCTGGGGTCGCGACAATCCGCGCCCGGTGCTCGAGCGGCTCGCCGGCGGGGCCCGCGTCGTCCACGCGGTTGAGAGCGAGCTCGGTGAGCGCTTTCTGTATTGCGATGGCGAGCCGTCACTGCTGTTCACCGAAAACGAAACCAATACACAGCGGCTCGTCGGCGTGCAGAACCGGACTGCGTTCGTCAAGGATGGCATCAACAACTACGTCGTCGATGCACGGCCCGATGCTGTGAATCCGCAGCAGACCGGGACGAAAGTGGCGGCCCACTACCCGCTGACGGTGCCGTCCGGAGGATCTCAGGCGATTCGCCTTCGACTCACGCCAGTTGCGCCGGACGCCTTGAGCAAGAGCTACGGCAAAGACAACGGGGCATTCGGCAAACATTTCGATGAGATCGTGGCGATGCGCCGGCGGGAGGCCGACGAGTTCTATGCTTCGGTCATTCCGCCGTCGCT
>FTEO01001296.1_pt1 | contig 12348 bp, 10 predicted proteins | sample 1640211 | NCBI WGS metagenome assembly FTEO01 (sample SAMEA3914816, study PRJEB12502) | metagenome | biome: forest; material: soil | place: USA | collected 2011-09-16 | depth 0.3 m | reverse complement strand
CGAAGCGGGACATGAGGTTCTCCCTGATCATGAGACTCTCCCCTACTGGCCCATGCAGTAGACGGCGGTGTCGGCGAATACTTGCTTCAGCTTGTAGCCGGATTTGAAGCTCGCCTTGATGGTCGCCACCGCGTTGCGGTCGGCAGCGTTGCCGGGCGCACGGAAGCAGACTGCCTGGAACACTTTCTCGACCTGACACTGGGCGAAGGCGTCACTCGCGGCGAGCTCCTGGCCGAGGGTCTTGGCGCCGTTACCGCCTCCCGGGAGAGTGGCCTCGAACCCGAGCACCGAATTCGGTCCGCTGCGCCACCGGTTCTGCCACGCGTCATCCGGCGTCACGAATCCCTGCTTGAAGTTGTCCGAGTTGATCAGATATTTCGGCTGCACGATGTTGGCGGTGTAACCAAGCGTACCGGCGGTCGCGTCGAAGTTGTAGTACGCGAAGGCCTGCGCCATCGGGTCCATGCCGCTGTGACAGCCCACGCAGTTGTTCAGGAAGATCCGGCTGTCGCCGCCGGGCGATCGCGCCACGTCCTGGCGAATCCGGTCGGTAGGCCGGGTGGTGTCCTGGACAGTCTCCATGTCGTGGCACAGGTGGTTCATCATCGTGAATCGGAACATGGCGCGGTTCGTGCCGGCCACGAAAAACGCCGAGGCCCCGCCGCGCGTCGTCAGGACGCCCGCCGTCGCTGCGGTGGGCAGACCGTACACGGTCGATTGGGCGGTACGCACGAGCGTTGCCTTCAGATCGACGCCGTTGGTTTCCGCCATCGCGTAGTGATTGTTGTTGGCCGCCGAGGGAGCCGGCAAGCCGCCGGCACTGCTGGTGTAGAGGATGTCGTCGGAGAGCACCGTGTTGAACGCAACGTCATCGCGCACCATGCCGATCACGGTTGCCGTGTAGTCGTTCAGGGGTGTGAATACCGTCTGATCGCGGTTCGTCCACGGCGCCACGAAATTCTTCAACGTGACGTTATAGAAGTTTGCGTTGTCGGTCGCGAGCTTCGCGGCCGCAGCGGCGTTGTTGGCCTGAATGTCGGCGACCATCTGTGAGAGCACCGCGGCTGAGGGTGGTACTCCCGCGATGCGGTCGTGAATGCGCTTGGCCTGCTCGCTCACGCCCGCATGGGCAGGTGATGCCAGCTGCACGCAAGCGACCAGCGCGCTCACCGTCCCGACGATCGTGGCGCGTGTGGCCCGCAGTTGCCGGAATCTCGTCTGTGTCTTTGTATCCATAGCGCTCGTCTACTCCCACATAACGCCGATGCGCGGGCCGGACTATACGGTCGCGCAAACCCTGCCCCGAATGTCTCATGCAAATGACGTCGCCAAGCGCCGACAGTTTTTGTGTTGTGACCTGCGAGGAGTCCTCGCGAGGTAAAGTGCGAGTCTTGTCACGGCGGACATCCCGCCGAAGGACTACCTAAGAACACCGAAGACGGCGGTCGTCCCTGATGTGTACAGAACAGCTAACTGCGACCGCCTGCCGTGATGGATTCGTCATAACGGCAAATGCGCAATACGGGGCGTTGAATTACGTTACATTCGCCTCACCGTGGGGAGCGGCTTGAGGGAGTGATCTGTTGGAGAGTCACATGAAAGTGCTATGCGGATTCTCGGCCGGCTCGCAATTGAGGCGTGCGCGCCACTTAATTCTCGGCGCCGCGGCGCTGGCCGTGGCTGCCGGACTTTCCGCGTGCAGTGGCGGCGGGAACGTCGCGATCGCCAACAGCCAGTCATCTGATCCCGCGACCGTCGACTTTCCCATTTTCTATGTCAAGCGGACGATTCCGCCGACCACCGACGATCTACGCATGCTGCGCACTGCCGTCCTGCCGACGGCGAACAGCACGGTGATCCCCGCGGCAAACCTCTTCAAGCGCGACACCGCCTCTCCCAGCGCCACCGAAACGAACATCACTCTGCGGGTAACGGGAACGGCTTCATACGATGTGAAGGACGTCGACGCCTCGCCGGACGGAAAAACGGTCGTGTTCGCGATGCGTGGTCCGCTGACGATGAACATGAAGCAAAAGGACGCCCCGTCCTGGCGCATCTGGGTCTACGACATCGCCGGCGACAAGCTGCAGCCCGCCGTGGATCCGGCGACCGACCCGGATCCCCTGACCTCCAACGACGTCGCCCCCCACGTGCTGGCTGACGGCCGTATCGTGTTCTCGTCTACTCGCCAGCGCCAATCGAAGGCCGTGCTGCTGGATGAGAGCAAGCCGCAATTCGAGGCCCAGGATGAGGACCGTAACGAGCCGGCATTCGTGCTGCACGTCATGAACGCCGACGGCACGAACATCCACCAGATCTCGTTCAACCAGAGCCACGACCGCGACGCGACGATCCTTTCGAGCGGCCGGGTACTGTGGAGCCGCTGGGATCACGCGCCGGGCAAGGACGGCATGCATCTCTATACGTCCAATCCCGATGGGACCGATGTGCAGCTTTATTACGGGGCGAACAGCCACAGCACGGGATCAAATGCCTCGACCATCGAGTTCGTGAAGCCCAGGGAGATGCAGAACGGCAGCATCCTTGCGCTCATGCGCCCCTACACGGATGTGGATTTCGGCGGCGATCTCGTGATCATCGACGGAACCCGGTACGTCGAGAACACGCAGCCCCTGCTCGCGAGCGCCGGCCTCGCGGGCCCGGCCCAAACAAGGGCAACGCCGAACGACGTGCGCACCGTGCCGGGGCCGTCGCCGGGCGGGCGATTCAATTCCGCGTACGCCCTGTGGGACGGAACAAACCGCATTCTCGTCAGCTGGTCGCAATGCCGGCTCCTGGACAATACGCAGACGCCGCCTCCCATCGTGCCGTGCACGGCAGCGAATGTCGCCGATCCCGCCGCTCAGACCGCGCCACCCCTGTATAGCGTGTGGATGTTCGATCCGACGCAGAACACTCTCTTGCCGGTCATGCCGCCCGTCGAAGGCGTGATGGTCACCGACATCGTTGCCGCGCAGCCGCGCGCGCTTCCGAGCATCATCATCGACAAGATAGCCGGTCTCGACCTGGATACGGATCTGGTCTCGCAGAGCGTCGGCGTCCTGAACATCAAGAGCGTCTACGATTTTGACGGGCAGGATACCGCGATGCCCAACATCGCCACGGTGGCCGACCCGTCGAAGACGAGCGCGGCGCAACGGGCTGCCCGCTTCATCCGGCTCGAGAAGCCGGTCTCCATTCCGGACAAGACTATCGTGAATCTTGCGCAAGCGGCTTTCGGAGCCAGCGGCGTGATGCGCGAGATCATGGGGTACGCGCCGGTCCAGCCCGACGGCTCGGTCCACATCGAAGTGCCGGCCAATGTGGCGTTCCAGATCAGCGTGCTGGATGCGAACGGTCGGCGCATCAGCCCCGTGCACAGCGCCTGGCTGCAGGTCAAACCGGGCGAAGTGCTCAGCTGCAACGGTTGCCACGTTCCGGCGACCGCCCAGAAGCCGCTGTCGCACGGGCGCGCCGGCGTGTTTGCCGCAGCTTATTCCGGCTCCGCGGCCGGCGGCGTCTTCCCGAATGCCAATCCCGCGTTCACGGCCAATGCCGGCGAGACGATGGCGGAGGCGCTTGCGCGCATCAGCTGCGCGAACGACACACCACGCTGCAAGCAGATGGTGCCCAGCGTGAATGTGACCTCCACGGAGATCTGGGCGAATCCCCCGGCGACCACCGCCGACGTCAGCCTCCTTTATCAGGATCTCCCCGCCGGCAATTTCCCGACCTCCGTCGGATGCCTGACGAGCTGGGCGGAGAACTGCCGCATCATCGTCAACTATCCGAAAATCATCCAGAAGATGTGGGATCAGCCGCGGCAAACTGTCGTCGCAGGCGTCGTCACGTCCGATCACACGTGCTCCCAGGGCGGCTGCCACAGCACGACGCCCGCAGCGGGTGCCGCTGCCACCGTCCAGGTGCCCGCGGGTCAGCTGAATCTCACGAGCACGGCCTCGGACGTGGAACCCTTGCAGCCGATCTCATATGTGCACCTGCTGTTCCCGCACAACAGACAAATAGTTAACATGGGCGCCTTGCAGGACGAACCGGGTCCGCTGGATGCAAACGGCAACCCGACGACGATTCCTGTAGGGCCGTATTTGAATGCGGGAAGCGCCAACGGTGCGCTCTCGAGCGCGTTCCTCGGCCGCTTTGCCCCGGGCTCCGCCAGCACGCATGCGAACTGGCTGAAACCGGCCGAGCTACGCCTGATCTCTGAGTGGCTGGATATTGGCGCGCAATTCTTCAATAACCCGTTCGATCCCGACGTGCCGGTCAATTGAGGTCCTGTTGGTGGCTCTCGCGCTGCTTGCCGCTTCGGCGGCGAGCGCGGCGCGCGAGCACCTCCAGGTCTTCGTCACCGAACCGTACCTCGAGCTGCACACCGGGCCGGGTCGCGGCTACCCGGTATTCACGGTCGTCGCGCGCGACGCGAGCGTCGATGTTCTGTTCCGTCGCACGGACTGGTTCAAAGTGCGCACCGAACGGGGCGTGGAGGGCTGGGCTTCGCAGAGGGACATGCTGCACGCGGTGCTCGCGAACGGCGCGCCTTTCACGTTCGATCTAGGCGACCGGAGCGGCTTCACGTCTCACCGCTGGGAGATGGGCATGTTCGCCGGTGATTACGGCGGCGCGACGCTGGTGTCGGGTTACGCCTCGTTTTCCTTCAATTCCCAGCTGGCCGCCGAGCTTTCGGTCGGCCAGTTCCTGGGCAAGTTCACCAACGGCACGGTCGGGGATCTCGGACTCACGCACGTACTTGTCCCCGAATGGCGACTTTCGCCGTTCCTGATGATCGGCACGGGCCTCGTCCACATCTCCCCCAAGGCCACACTGGTGCAGCCGTCCGAGCGCACTGACCAGACGGCCTATGTAGGTGGCGGTGTACGCTACTACCTCACGCGCCGCTTCTTTCTGCGCGCCGAGTACAAGAGCCACGAAGTGTTCACGAAGCGCAACGCAAACGAGCAGGTAGACGAATGGAAACTGGGATTCGCGTTCTTCTTCTGACGGTGGCGCTCCTGTCGCTGCCGGGCTGCGCCGTGCGCAACTGGATCCACCATCGCAGCGAGGTGCGGGCGGAGCGTGCGGCGGCCAAGGAAGAGGCGGCCAAGGCAGACCAGCAGGAGGATACCGATGCGGCGCCCCCGCGGGTGATCGATCCGGACGTCGAGCGGCGTAAGATCGTCGTGCCCAAGATAAAGAGCTCAAACGTCGAGCTCGGACTGGATTACGGCGCGCTCTCCGTCGAGGACTTCGGCACCAATCCGGCCTACGGGATTACCGCGGCCTACCACGTCACGGAAGACTTCTTTTTCCAGGCAGAAGCGGGCCGCACGACGGCCGGGCGTACGAGCTTTGAGACACTCGGGGGCAACATCCAGCTGCTTACGAGCCCTGAGAGACGCCTCACGTATTACAATCTCTCCCTCGGTTACAACTTCCTGCCTGGCGAGGCCTTTCTCGGTCGCGGCATCGCCATGCCCAGTGCGTTCTACTTGCTCGGCGGGATCGGCACGACGAAATTTGCCGGCGACGAGCGGTTTACGGTCAACTTCGGCGCCGGCTACCGGGTGTTGCCGTCGGATTGGATAGCGGTCCACATCACTGTGCAGGACCGGGTGTTCAAGTCCGACCTCCTCGGGGTCTCCAAGCTGACCAACAACATCGAAGCGCGCATCGGCACGACGGTTTTCTTTTGAAGCGGCCGACAGTACGTGGAGCTTCGCAAACCATGAAGAATCGAATCGCAGGACTCACCCTCGGTGCCGCTCTCGCGCTGGCACTGCCCGCTCTCGGGGCAGGCTCGGGCAAGCCGGCCCCGCAGTTCGACCTGCCCTCGCGCGACGGCAAGGCAGTGAACCTCGCCCAGTACAAGGGCCAGGTCGTCATGATCAATTTCTGGGCGAGCTGGTGCGGACCGTGCCGGCAGGAAATGCCCTTGCTCGAGAGCATCTACAAGAAGTACAACAAGCTCGGGTTCGTGCTTTTGGGTGTGAACGTGGAGCCCGACTCGAATGCCGCGAACAACTGGCTCAAGCAGACCCCGGTCAGCTTTCCGGTCCTGTACGACAAGGAGAGCAAGGTCAGCCAGCTGTACGATGTCGCGGGCATGCCGACCACGGTGTTCATCGACCGCAAAGGCAACCTGCGGATGATCCACAAGAGCTATCGGCCCGGTGATGAGAATGAGTACATGGACAACGTGAAATCCCTCATTCGTGAGTAGGCGTATCCGGCAATGAAGGCCAGTCTCAAGCTGATCGCCCGGGGCGTGCCCCGCGGGGCACCGTGCGGGCAGCGGGTGTGGGCAATCGCGATGCTGGCGGTGCTAGGCCTCGGTCTAGGCGGCTGCAGCACGATCCAGCCGTGGGTGAAGCCCTACGAGCGCGAGCATTTTGCCGATCCGATCATGTCCTTCAACCGTGATCCGGTCTCGACTGTCTATCTCGAGCATGTCTTCGAGTCCCGCGAAGGCGCTCGCGGTGCGACCGGCGGCGTTGGCGGTGGTTGCGGATGCAATTGAGCGGCCCAGGCACGGGCGTGCGCACCGCGCTGCGCAGTTATCTGGCGGCGCGCCTGCGCGGGCAGAAGTCAGGCGCGGACGCAGTCCGCTTGACCGCTCACAACCGGAGCCGCAGGCCGTTTTTTGCATTGATCAATGGAGCGTGCCTTCTCGGAGCGCCAGCCTTTGCGGACGTCTTGCCGGATGACCGGGCTGACGTGCTGTACCACCGCTATCAGGGCGGCGGCATCACGATTCAGGGTCCCGAGGTGCTGGTACGCAAGAAAGTCGGCGAGAGCCTCTCGCTGTCCGCCAGCTACTACGAGGATTTGATCTCGAGCGCCTCGATCGACGTGCAGCTCTCGGCCAGCCCGTACAAGGAAAAGCGCAAGCAGAAAACCTTCGGCGTGGACTACCTGCACGGCAAGTCCACCTACAGCGCCGGCATCATCAACAGCAAGGAGCCGGATTACCAGTCGAACACGTCGTTCTATTCGGTGAGCCAGGACATGTTCGGCGACCTGACCACGCTCACCATGACCTACAAGCGCGGCTGGGATCGTATCGAGCGGGACATCAAGGACGCCACCAGCGGCCAGATCATCAACGATTCGACGTTCCACCAGATCGCCGATCACAAAGGCTACACGCTGGGCCTGAGCCAGATCCTGACGCGCAACCTGATCATGAGCCTCAACTACGAGGTGCTCACGGACCAGGGTTATCTCGCCAATCCCTACCGCAAGATCCTCGTCCTCGATCAGACGCAGGGCCTCGGCTACAGCCTCGCGGACCAGATCTACCCGAACACGCGCACCAGCAACGCAGGCTCGATCGACCTGAAATACTACCTGCCCTATCGCGCCGCGCTCGACGGCCAGTACCGCTTCTTCAGCGATACCTGGGGAATCATCGCCCACACGGCCCGGATCGGCTACACCCAGCCGATCTGGAAACGCTGGGTATTCGACGGCAGCTTCCGCTACTACCGGCAATCGGCCGCGGATTTCTTCGCCGACATCTACCCGCGCGCCAACTTTGCCAACTTCATGGCCCGCGACCGCGAGCTCGCCGCGTTCCAGAGCTACACCCTCGGCGCGGGCGTGGCGTACGAGTTTGCGATCCCGCGCGCACCCTGGATCAACAGGAGCAGCCTGAATCTGCGACTGGATCACCTGCTGATCAACTACAGCGATTACCGCAACGCACTCCTCATCAATCCGGCGGCGGGCATCAAGCCCGGTCAAGAGCCGCTGTATCGGTTGAACGCCAACATACTGCAGCTGTTCTTCTCGGTCTGGTACTGACGATCCGCGCGCGGCGCACGGCCGCCACACCGCCTGGCCGCGCAAAATGAGTTAAGCTAGGCGCTTCGGTCGCTGCGCGGGACAAGTCGTTCGTGTCGGCACGCGGCGACAGTCACTCGAATGACGAGGGATTTCAGCATGCCCAATCGCGCCAACATTCTCACAGTACTCGCAGGCCTGGTGCTCTGCGCCGCCGCCTCGGCGGTGCATGCGCAAGCGCGGGAGGAAGGCAAGCTCCTGATGGCCAGCCAGGTGCTGGACGAGCTGCGCCACTCCCGTGACCAGTTCATTCCCGACCGGCTCATGGAACGGGCGTATGCCATCGCCATCATTCCCGATCTGACCAAGGTCGCTTTCTTCGCCGGCGGCCGGCACGGCACCGGCGTCATGGTGGTGCGCGACAAGGACGGCCGCTTCTCCAACCCGGTGTTCATCTCGATGACGGGCGGAAGCTTCGGCTGGCAGTGGGGAGTGCAGAAGACGGACATCGTGCTCGTATTCACGAGCCGCAAGGGAGTCGAAGGCATCACGGGCGGCAAGGTCACGTTGGGCGCCGACGCGTCCGTGGCCGCTGGACCGGTAGGCCGACAGGCGTCGGCGGCTACGGACGCGAGCTTCAAGGCCGAGGTGTATTCCTACTCTCGCAGCCGTGGCGTCTTTGCTGGTATTTCGCTCGATGGCACGGCGCTTACGATCGACGATGAAGCCAACGAGGCGTTCTACAAGAAGCCGGACGTCAGTGCGGCGGACATCATGGCCGGATCGGTCACGAGCAACGACGAGGCGGCGAAACGATTGAACGCGGCCGTGGCCGCGAGCACGCGAGGTCAGCAGTCTGCCTCGGCGGCGCCCGTCGCTCGTGAAGCTGAAGCTTCAGCGACCAACTCTCCACCCCCGCCGCGCAGCTCCGGGGCGCAGACCTTCCCGCTCGAGGATCAGCATCCGGGCGGCGAGCCGAAGTAGCCGCGCGACTGCCGACAGGCATGTGACCGTCCAAGTCGCAATCGTGGCGCCGGGCAACATGGGCGCCGCTGTTGCGAGATGCCTCGCCGATCACTCCGTCGAGGTTTCTACGACTCTCGTCGGCCGGGGTGCCGCGAGCGAAGCACGTGCGGCGGCAGCGTGCATGCGCTCCGTTCCGGCGGAGCGACTGGTCGAAGCCGACTTTCTCCTGTCGATCGTCCCGCCCGCAGCCGCGCTTACGTTTGCGCAGAGCCTGGTGCCGGCGTTGAGCGCCGCCTCCCGCAAGCCCGTGTTCGTCGATTGCAACGCCGTGAGTCCGGCGACCGTGCGACGTATTGCTTCCGTGGTGGAAGGGACGGGAACCTCGTTCGTAGACGCTGGAATCATCGGACCTCCGCCGAAGGCCGGGCTCGCGCAACCGAGCATCTATGCCTCAGGTCCTGAGGCGGCTCGCCTGACAGCGTTGCGGGAACACGGGCTGGATGTTCGGGTGCTGGCGGGCCGTCCGGTGGGCGCAGCCTCGGCGCTCAAGCTCTCATACGCGGGAATCACGAAGGGTTTCATGGCCGTCGCCACCGCAATGACGCTCGCTGCCACGCGGGTCGGCGCAACCAACGAGCTGCACCAGGAGCTCGTTGAACGCGAAGCCGGGCTGCTTGCGGCCTTGAGCGCTAAGGTTCCGGACATGTTGCCGAAGGCTTACCGTTGGGTTGCGGAGATGCGGGAGATCGCGCTGTTCGCAACACCGGACGCGGCGGGCGAATTATATCTGGGCGCGGCGAACGTCTACGAACGTGTGGCGCGCGCAATGGCCGATGAGGGACCGGAGCTCGAGGCGCTGCGCACCTTTTTCGCCAGCCGTCCGGAGTGACTCTTCAGTTGAAGACTCGACCAGGCGCACGCACCCTCGCTACGGGGCCGCCTGCGCCGCTTCCATGATCAGCTTGGCGAGCTGGGCGTAGTCGCCACCGAAGTGATGGCCGCCGCTCAACCGGATCACGTGCGCGTTTCCGGGATTGACCTTGGGGCAGATGGACTCGTCATCGTCATCGCCATACACGCACAGCGTGCTCACGGCGGATAGCCTGCGGATCTCCGGAGCGGTCGGCAGACCGTTATCCCCGCCTCCCAGCCAGTTGGCCACGTGGAATTCGAACGCGGCCGTGGTGCCGATTCCGATCATCGCCACCAGTTTCACCATCGAGCGCGCCGGCGCGGGCAGCCGGTTGATCGCAAATGGCAACACGTCCGCCCCCTGGGAATAGCCGATCACGATCGCGCGCGTGCGGTGCCACTCTGAAGAGTAGTAGCGCAGGATACGGTCGAGATCCTTGGCAATTCCATCGGGAGTTCTGGGGGTCCAGAAGTAGCGCAACGAATCCACACCCGCGACTGGAACGCCCCGCTCCGCGAGTGCCGCCGCGACCTGCTTGTCGAGCCCGGCCCAGCCTCCATCGCCGGAGAACAACACTGCGAACTCATCACCCGTACCGGACGCGGGCACCTCGACGATCGGAACTCCTTCGATCGAGTCGGGTGCGCGTGGCGTATTCGGGCCTGTGGCCAGCGCGATCGAATCGTAGGCGGCGTTGAATTGCGTGGTCCAGGCTCGGGGGTTGCGGTAGTTGTGGCCGACTCCGGGCAGCTCGACGAAACGCGCGCCCTGAACCTGGGCGGTAAATTGCTTCGCCTCGGCCAGGGAGCACTCCTCATCGTCATGCCCATGCATGGCGGTCCAGGGAGCCGGTAACCGGGACGCCGGCAGCAGCGTGGCTCCGGCAGCGTGCGGACGCAGCGAGTACCGTAGAACCCCTGACGTGCACAGCGGCTTGCGAAGATCCAGATCCACGCAGAACGACATCGACAGTGCGCCGGCAAATGTGCCCGGCGGAGCCTGCGCCACCATCGCATATGCCATGCTGGCGCCGGCCGAATGACCGATGAGGATGGGTGTGAAGTACGTCGGCAGCTTGTAGTACGCCTGTATGAAGCGACTCAGATTCTCCAGGTCGCCGTCGGGGAAGACGCAACTCGCCCTGTCGGCCTCGAGGTTGGCGTACAGCTGTGCCGTATCTATGCCGGCAACCATCGTCCCTTCGTTCGCCAGCGTCCTCGCAATCGAGGCAAGCCCCGAGTTCCATCCGCCGTCGCCGGAAAGAAGGAAAGCGAAATGCCGAATCTCGCCGTGCGGCCGGAAAACGACCACGTCCTTGAAGCGGCCGTGATCGATCGTTTCCGCACCAGCCGTGTCCCCTATGGCCAGCAGCGCGAGCGCGGCGGCGATCGCAATGAGTGCGGCGATGCGTACCACGACGCCTCGACGCCGCAAGCGGCTCGATGAGGTGTCGGGGGAGGAAGGTGGGTGCGCGGTGGCCGGCAAATACGCCATCCCGACCACTATACCAGCGGGAAAACCGTGCGTTTTGCCGTGGCATTCCCATTTTGAGAGATGAGCCGCGGCCGTGCGGCCGGTAAGATCCTCGAATTACTCCTCGCCGAATCGGAACACCCTCCCGTGAGCGAAACCGCCGCCACTGCCCCCCATCCGCCCGTCGCAACGACCGCGTTCGCGGTTCTCGCGGCGATCAGCTTCTGCCACTTGCTGAACGACATGATGCAGTCGCTGCTGCCGGCTCTGTATCCGATGCTCAAGACTTCCTACGCGCTCAGCTATGGGCAGATCGGACTGCTGACGTTCACTTTTCAGGTCACGGCATCCGTGTTGCAGCCGATCATAGGCTCCTATACCGATCGGCGTCCCCGACCGTACTCACTGTCCGCCGGAATGGGATTCACGCTCGCCGGGCTTGCGCTCCTGGCGTGGGCTCGAGATTTTCCGCTCCTGCTCCTGGCGGCGGCGCTGATCGGATCCGGGTCCTCCGTATTCCATCCGGAGTCCTCGCGCGTCGCTCGAATGGCGTCCGGTGGCCGGCACGGACTCGCCCAGTCCGTCTTCCAGGTCGGCGGCAACGTAGGCTCTGCGGCGGGACCGCTCCTGGCGGCCTTTATTGTTCTGCCGCACGGCCAGTCCAGCGTGGCCTGGTTCTCGTTCGCAGCGCTACTGGGAATGGTGGTGCTCTATAACGTCGGAAATTGGTACCAGGCACAGGGTCTGGCCCGTTTGAAACCCCTTGCATCCGCCTTGAATGCACGGCCGATGCCCGCCAGAGGCAGCATCACCATCACGATCAGCGTGCTGCTTGCCCTGATTTTCTCGAAGTACTTCTACATGGCCAGCCTGACGAGCTACTACACGCTGTACCTGATCAGCCGTTTTCAGGTCCCGGTTCAGAGCGCGCAGCTGCTGCTGTTCCTGTTTCTCGCCGCCGTTGCGCTCGGCACGATCATCGGCGGACCCCTGGGCGATCGCTTCGGTCGCAAGTCGATCATCTGGATTTCGATCGTGGGTGTCCTGCCGTTCACCCTCCTGCTTCCCCACGCCAATCTGTTCTGGACCGCGGTTCTGAGCGTACCCATCGGCCTGATCCTGGCTTCGGCATTCCCCGCCATCGTGGTTTACGCGCAAGAGCTGTTGCCTGGCAGGACCGGGACGGTGGCCGGACTCTT
>FTEO01000813.1_pt1 | contig 12443 bp, 13 predicted proteins | sample 1640211 | NCBI WGS metagenome assembly FTEO01 (sample SAMEA3914816, study PRJEB12502) | metagenome | biome: forest; material: soil | place: USA | collected 2011-09-16 | depth 0.3 m | reverse complement strand
TTCTCCTTGGCGCGCGCGGCCTGGCGGAACCTGGATGAGTCCGCGCGCGCCAAGGAGAACGTGTCGTGATCGCTGCAGTCCCTGAAGTCCATGCCCGGCAGCTGCTGGCCGAAGAGCTCTCCGGCAAATTTCCGGATGCGCGTGGCCGCTTTGGTCCGTTCGGTGGCCGCTACGTACCGGAGACGCTCATCCCCGCGCTCGAGCGCCTGGAGAGCGGGATGCACGAGCACCTGCACAGCCCCGAGTTTCAGTCCGCCTTCATCCACGAGTTGAAGACGTTCGTCGGGCGGCCGACGGCGCTCACGTTCGCGGGGCGGCTTTCCGAGCGCTGGGGCGCGCAGATCTGGCTGAAGCGCGAAGACCTTGCGCATACGGGCGCGCACAAGATCAACAACGCCATCGGCCAGGCGCTGCTGGCGAAGAAGCTGGGTGCAAAACGCATCGTCGCCGAGACGGGCGCGGGGCAACACGGAGTGGCGAGCGCCGCGGCCTGTGCGCGTCTCGGTCTGCCCTGCACGGTTTACATGGGCTCGGTCGACATGGAGCGCCAGGCGCCGAATGTGGGTCGCATGCGTTTGCTCGGCACGACCGTCGTGCCGGTGACCAGTGGGGATCAAACTCTGCGCGCGGCCATCGACGAAGCACTGCGTGACTGGGTTGCGGATCCGCTGGACACGTATTACCTCCTCGGCTCTGCCATCGGCCCCCATCCGTATCCGTATCTCGTGCGCGAGCTGCAGTCCGTCATTGGTCGTGAAGCGCGCGCGCAGATACTCGCGGAAGCCGGCGGCTTGCCGGACGCGCTGATGGCTTGCGTCGGTGGCGGCTCGAATGCCATCGGCATCTTCCATCCGTTCATCGGTGACGCGTCGGTGCAGATCATCGGCATTGAAGCGGGCGGTCGGGGTACCGGGCTCGGGCAGAACGCCGCGACGCTCGCGCACGGCACGCCGGGCGTGCTGCACGGCTGCTACACGATGCTGCTGCAGGATGCTGACGGCCAGATCCAGGAAACCCATTCGGTTTCCGCGGGTCTCGACTATCCGGGCGTGGGCCCCGAGCACGCGTTGCTGCTCGCGGCAGGCCGCATCCGGGCCGAGACGGCGAGCGATGACGAATCCCTCGCCGCAGTGAAAGAGTGCTGTGAGCTCGAGGGCATCCTGCCGGCCATCGAAAGCGCGCATGCCCTCGCCGGCGCGAAGCGCTGGGCCCAGGCGAATCCCGGCAAACGAATTCTCATTGGCCTCTCGGGCCGCGGCGACAAAGACATGCCGACGCTGCAAACCACACTGCTCGCATCCAAACCATGAAGCCGCGCGATCGCATCAGCTCCGTCATCCGTTCCGCTGTCAGCGACGGGGATCCCGCCATCGTGGGGTTTCTCACCGCGGGCCATCCGCGCAAGGAAACCTTTCGCGACAACCTCCGCGCCATCGCGAAGGGCGCGGACGTCGTCGAAATCGGCGTGCCCTTCACCGACCCGATGGCGGATGGCGTCACGATTCAGCGCTCGAGCCAGGTGGCACTCGCGCAAGGCGTGACCCTGCGCTGGATTCTGAGCGAGCTTGCGGAAACGGGGCCGCTGGATGCGCCGGTGCTGCTCATGAGCTATCTGAATCCGCTCCTGGCCTTTGGGCTCGACAAGCTGCCCGCGGCCGCGGCTCGCTCCAACGTCTCCGGCTTCATCGTGCCGGACTTGCCGTTCGATGAAAGTGACGATCTTGGCGCCGCGCTCGACACGGAAGGCCTCGCGCTCGTGCAGCTGGTTACGCCGGTGACGAAGCCGGAGCGGCTGAAGCAGGTGTGCGCAGCGGCGCAGGGCTTCGTCTATGCGGTGACGATGACCGGGACCACGGGCAAGAGCGTCGCAGTGCCTGATGACGTGCTCACGTACCTGGACCGCGTGCGCGCCATGTCGAAGTTGCCGGTGTGCGCCGGCTTCGGCATTCGCAGTCGCGAGCAGGTGCAGCGTCTGAGTGGCCATGTAGATGGTGTGATCGTCGGTTCGGCGCTCGTCGAAGTGCTGGAGCGCAATGAAGATCCGGCCGCATGGCTCGCGACGCTGAGACGGAGCCCGCGGTGAAGGTTGTTCCGGACGAGCTGGTCAAAGTACCGGATGGCGGATCGCACTGGGGCATTGCAGCGCTGCTCGCCGCGCTCGCCATGGTCAGCCCGTTTTCCATCGATACGTTCTATCCCTCCTTCCCCGCGATCTCGCGCGAGTTCTCGCTCACGGCCTGGCAGATTCAGCAGAGCATCACGGTCTACATGGTGCCGTTCGCGTTGATGACGCTGGTGCAGGGCCCGTTGTCGGATGCGCTCGGGCGCCGCCCCGTCGTGCTCGTCGGCCTCTTCATCTATTCGCTGGCCTCAATCGCCTGTGTGTTCGCGCCGAGCTTCGCCTTCCTGCTCGCGTTCCGCGCGCTGCAGGGTATGAGTGCTGGCGTCGGCATGGCAGTAGGACGCGCCATCATCCGCGACCTGCACGAAGGGCCGCAGGCGCAGAAGCTCATGAGCACCATCACCATGATCTTCAGCATCGCTCCGGCGATTGCGCCGGTGCTCGGCGGCTGGATTCACGTGTGGTTCGGCTGGCGCTACGTGTTCGGCTTCATGGTGATCGCGGGCGTCTCGCTCGTGGTGATGAGCTATCTGCTGTTGCCGGAGACGCATCCGCATCACCGCCGCTCGCGGCTCGATGTGGGAGGTCTCTCGCACACCGTGTTCCGGATCATCTCCAATCGCGAGTTCATGCTGTATGCGCTCGCGCTCGGCGTGACGTTCGCCTCGATGATCACGTACATCGGCGCGGCACCGGCCATCGTCATGGGTCATTGGCACATGAGCGAAACCCAGTTCGCCGCGCTGTTCGTGCCCCTCATCTGCGGGATCATCAGCGGCGCCTGGCTCTCGGGCCGGCTGGCCGGCCGCTTACCGGGTCACCGCCAGATCGGCATCGGGTATGCGCTCGCGCTCACGGGGGGCGTGCTTACGGTGTCGCTACACGCCTTGCTGGATTCGCCGCCGGTCTTCCCGCAACAGGTGTTCATCACGATGATCGCAACAGGCGTGCAGCTCATGATGCCCATCTACGCGCTGCGCATGCTCGATCTGTTCCCGGATGCGCGCGGATCCGCGGCCTCGGTGCAGTCCTGCGTGATGCTCGGCATCGGCGCGATTTTCCTGGGCGGCCTCGTGCCGGCCATCAGCCACTCCATGCTCGCGCTGTCCTCAGGATCGCTGCTTGCAGGCCTCACGGGCTTCTGCATCTGGCGCCTGGCCTGGCGAAAGGACTGAACCCATGACCACACTGGCTATCGAGAAACGCTTCTGTGGTCCGGCTCAGTCCGCGAACGGCGGATATTTCTGCGGCCTGGTCGCTGCGCTTTCGGCGCAGACCGTGACAGTGCGGCTGCTGAAGCCGCCCCCGCTCGACACCGCCCTCGAAGCCGCCGAGTTGCCTGAAGGCGGGCTCGTCGTCCGTCACGGCGAAGACGCCATCGCGCAGGCACGGCCCGCCTCGCTCGATCTCGATCCGCCGGTGCCACCGAGCTACCTCGAGACGCTGGATGCATCGCTGAAGTACCCCGGCTTCAAGGATCATCCGTTCCCCACGTGTTTCGTCTGTGGCCCGCAACGTTCGCGTGGCGATGGCCTGCGAGTGTTCGCAGGCCCGGTGGCCGGCCGCGAGATCGTCGCCGCGCCGTGGGTGCCGGATGCGTCTCTGAATCTCGGAGATGGCAAGGTGCGGCCGGAATTCATGTGGGCCGCCATGGATTGCCCGGGTTGCTTCGCGGCGAACAAGTCGGGCCGGGGCAACTGGTTGCTCGGCGAATTCACTGCGCACGTCGATCGCCGCGTGCACATCGAGGAGCCCTGCTGCGTCATTGGCTGGCACATCGCCTCGCAGGGCCGCAAGCACGAGGCCGGTACCGCGCTCTTCGATGAAGACGGCGAGCTTTGCGGCCGGGCGAGGGCCATGTGGATCGAGCCGGCGGGCTCGCAGAGCCAGCGTGACGTCAGCGAGGCGTGAAGGAATACGTCAGCATCACGCCGCCGTTCGCGGGCGCCACGTTGAACGACGAGCGTGTTTCGCGGGCATCGCGCCGATTCATCACGAAATGCGCGGTGGCCATGCCTAACGCCGCACCCGCTACCGTGTCCGACAGCCAGTGCGCGTTGTCATGCACACGTGCATAGGCGGTCGCGGTGGCGATGCCATAGCCGAGTATGCGCCGTACCCAGCGGTAATCGTCCCCGCCAGATTCGGCGAGCACCGTGCCGATCGCAAATGCTTCGCTCACGTGCAGGGACGGGAATGAGTCCCCGCTGTTGCGCCAGTCATCGACCTGCGTGGTTTCGTTCGGCCGTTTTCGGCCCGCTGCGAATTTCACAACGGTCGTGCTCACGGCCGTGAAGCCGGCGGCCTCGACCATGGACCAGCCCTCTTCGTAGCCCGCCCTGTCGCCGACGAGCGCGGCGAAGGCAAAGGTCCCCACGAGGATCGCCGCGGTCGGAATGGCGTCCCGCGTGCTGTGCGCGTCTTTGCCATCGAGAGCCGTGGTCGAGCCGGCGGTGAAGTGATTGCGCACGTTCTCGTCGTATTCGTGCGCCGCACCGATGGCCAGCAGCGTTCCACCGAAATACAGCCAATCCTCGCCGTCCCAGCGCAGCGGCGCGGTGAAATAGAGCTTGGTATCTTTCAGGAGCTCAGGGCCATCCAACTGACCGGCCGCGCTGGGCCCTGAGAAGAGAGCCCCTGCGGTGACGACACACGACGCGCAGAGCGCCCGAATCAAACGCATAAATTTCTTGCCCTGACCGTAGCCGGTGGTAACGTCCGTCGCGCGTTGTTGCTTCAGGCTCACGGGCTCACTGAACGATCACCGTTAGACATGCGGGCATCGAAAAATCAACCGCTGGGCGCGCGCTTGCGGTTCGCGTGGTCCGGGCTCGCTCATGGGCTGCGCAACGAGCGCAGTCTCCAGTTCCACCTGGCCGCGCTGGTGCTGGTCGGGGCTGCGATGATCGCGTTCCGGCCGGAGCCGGTCTGGTGGGCACTGGTTGCGCTGGCGAGCGCAGCGGTCATCGGGGCCGAGCTGTTCAACACGGCGATCGAGCATCTGGCCGATCACCTGCACCCTGAAATCCACCCGAGTATCCGCATCGTCAAGGACTGCGCGGCGGCGGCGGTGCTCATGGCATCCCTCGGCGCCGTGTGCGTGGCGGCCGCGCTCCTCGTTCACCTGATGTCGCGCTGACGCGCCGATCAGGCGTCTGGCGAGGTCTGCGTGTGCAATCCGCCGGGACGGGAGATTCCCTGCAGCGCCTCGCCCGCATCGCGCGGCCCGTTCTCACGCGCGAGGTCCGCTAGCGAAAGGATGCCGACCAGCCGCTTTTCCCGGCTGAGGACAGGCAGGCGCCGTAACTGCAGTTCGCCCATGTTGTCTGCCACATCGAGCGCGTCTTCGTCGTCGAAGCAGTAGCGCACTTCGGCGCTCATGATCTCCTGCACGAGCGTGCGGGCCGGATCCTTGCCCTCGGCGACCGCGCGGATCGCGATGTCGCGGTCCGTGATCATGCCGATGAGACGATCCTCATCGGCGACCGGGAGAATCCCGGCATCGATCCGCGCCATGATCTTCGCGGCGTGCTGAAGGGTGTCGTGGGGCCGCACGAGCTCCACGTCCCGGGTCATGAGTTCGCTGACGATCAAAAGCCCCCCTCGTGGCGGATGGCGATGCGGCGGATGCCGCGCCCGTCACTGAGCCACCATCTAATGCACGGATGAGACCAGGGTTCCGTCAGTCGATGCCGGGCGTGACGGCGGGCACGGGGGTTGGGTGAACGACGGCGGCCGGGCCCATGCGCAAGGTGCGCCAGTGGCCGTATTTGTAGTACGCGAGGGACATTCCGAGCGCGATCAGCCCCGAGATCGGGAAGCTCCACCAGATTGCATCCGCGTGCCACGTGTCGAGCAGCGCGGAGGCCAGAGGAAAGCGCACACCCAGAAGGGACACCGTGAGAATGATGAGCGGCGGAAACACTGCGCCGGTCGCGCGGACCACGCCGAATATCACCATCGATACGCCGAGCAGCACGTACGAGAACGCTGCGATGCGATTGAGGTGCTCCGCCGTCTGCAGCGCCACCGACCCCGCCGGCACGAACAGCCCCAGCGCCTGCCGGCTGAAGATCTCGAGAAGGATCACGACCGAGCCCGTGAGCAGCACGCTGAACAGCACGCCCGAGCGCGCGATGGACTTCACCCGGTCCCACTTCTGCGCGCCTACGTTCTGCGCCGCCATCGACGACACAGCCATGCCGATGGCGAACGCCGGCATCTGGATGTACTGCCAGATCTGGAACGTGGCGCCGTAAGCCGAGGCCGTCTCGGTGCCGAAGCGATTGACCAGCGTGATCATCAGCACGCCGCTCAGCGAGATGACGAGGAGCTGCAACCCCATCGGCACTCCCTTGAAAATGAGCGTGCGCACCACGGGGAGATCGAGCTTCAGCAGCCCGAGCTCATGCCGCCCGATGCGCAGCGGATGCTTGATGCGATAAAGGTGGACGATGAGCGCGCCGAGCGTGACGAACTGCGCGAACGCCGTGGCCCATGCCGAGCCGGCAATGCCGAGCTTCGGAAACGGCCCGATGCCGAAGATGAGCAACGGATTCAGCACGATGTCGAGCGCAACCGACACCAGTAGAAACAGGAACGGCGTTTTCGAGTCCCCGGCTCCGCGCAGCACCGACATGACGAAGGTGTACATGTAGCTGAACGGCAGACCGATGAAGATCACACGCATGTAGGCCACGGCGAGCGGCAGAGACTCCGGTGGCGTCTTCATCGCCACGAGGATCTGTTCGCAGAAGACCGCGCCCGCCACCGACATGAGCACCGACAGCAACGCGAAGAACAAAGCGCTCGTGCCGACGACCCGCTTTGCGGCGTCCATGCGTCTTGCGCCGAGGTCGATGCCGATGAGAATAGTGGACGCCATCGACAGCCCGAAGACCCCGCCCAGCAGCAGAAAGAGCACGCTGTTGGCGCTGGACGTGGCAGTAAGCGCGGCCTCGCCAAGGTAGTGACCCACCCAGAAGGCATTGACGGAGGCGTTCAGCGATTGCAGCACGTTGCCGTAGAGAATCGGCAGTGCGAAGAGCAGGAGCCCACGACTGATGGACCCCTCGATGAGGGAGTGGCGTTGCATAGGGAGGCGGGGGAGGCTAGCAGCGGTGCAGAAGGCCGTCCACAAACCGCCGCGTACTATTGGGGAGTCAGCGCCGCCACGCGGTCAGTAGCCACCCAACGCCGAATGCGCCCAGGAGCCAGCCGGGCCATACCGGCGTGCGGTCGGCGATGAGCCAGAACAGCCCGCCGAGCAGGATCACCGCGCCGATCGTAACGGCGTCGCGACGTCGGTTGGACGCGCGGAGCGCCGCCTTCAGCCCCTCGATTTCTGGTGACTCGATCTGCAGCCGGAGGGTGCCGTGCTGTGCACGCTGGACGCTGCGCGTCAGGAGCGTGGGCAGTACGCGCGCCGTTTCGAGTAGCTCGGGCCATTGCTTGCGCAGGCTCGCGAACACAGTGCGCACGCTGACACGATCGCGCATCCAGTCGCGCAAGATCGGGCTCGCGGTATTCCAGATATCGAGATCCGGATATAGATCGCGCCCGAGCCCCTCGATGTTGAGAAGCGTCTTCTGCAGCAGGATCAGCTGGGGCTGCACTTCCATGTTGAAGCGCCGCGAGATCTCGAACAGCCGCAGCAGAATCGTGCCGAACGAGATGTCCTTCAGCGGCTTGTCGAAGATCGGTTCGCACACCGTGCGGACCGCGGATTCCATTTCGTCCACGCGCGTGCCGGCCGGCACCCAACCGGATTCCACGTGAAGCAGCGCGACGCGGCGATAGTCGCGGTTGAACACCGCGAGAAAATTCTCAGCGAGATAGTGCTGATCGCGCGGATCGAGCGTGCCTACGATGCCGAAGTCCACCGCCGCATAGCGCGGATTCTGCGGATCATCCAGCAGCACGAAGATGTTGCCCGGGTGCATGTCCGCATGAAAGAAATTGTGGCGGAACACCTGCGTGAAGAAGATCTCGACGCCATTCTTCGCAAGCTTCGCGATGTCCGTGCCGGCGGCGCGCAACGTAGCCATGTCGCTGATGGGAACGCCGTGAATGCGTTCCATCACCATTGCGTCCACGCGGCAGTAATCCCAATACACCTCGGGCACGTACAGCAGCGGTGAGCCCGCAAAATTGCGCTTCAGCTGCGCGGCGTTCGCCGCCTCGCGCATGAGATCGAGCTCATCGAGAATGGTCTTCTCGTACTCGGCCACGACTTCGAGCGGCCGCAGGCGGCGCGCGTCGGCCCAATAACGCTCTGCCAAGCCCGCGAGCGCATACAACACTTCGAGATCGCGTCCGATCACCTCGCGCATGCCCGGGCGCAGCACCTTGACGATGACTTCCTTGCCGTCCGGAAGCTTCGCCACGTGCACCTGGGCAATCGACGCTGCGGCGAGCGGCGTCTCGTCAAACTCCGGGAACACCTCGTTCACGGGCTTGCCGAACGCGCGCTCGACCGTGGCGCGTGCGACGGCGCCAGGGAAGGGCGGCACGCGGTCCTGGAGTTTCGCGAGCTCGTTCGCGATGTCGTTCGGAAGAAGGTCGCGACGGGTCGACACGGCCTGGCCGAATTTCACGAAGATCGGGCCGAGCTCCTCGAGCGCGAGCCGGATGCGTTCACCGCGAGTGGCGCTGCGCTTTCGGGCCAGCCACAGGCCGGGCGACAGGAAGAACGCGAACTGCAGCGGCCGGTAGAGATGCGTGGCGCGCACGAAATCGTCCAGCCCGTGCCGCAACAGCACGCGCTGAATTTCGAGCAACCGCGCGAGGACGCGCAGCTTCATGGGGTCCGTGTGCGGTTACACACCGCGCCTGTCTTCTTTGATGAAGGCTTCTCGGTCAAGCGCGTCTTTCTCAGGAGAGGTGAGTTGCTGCGCGAGCAGTGCAATGCGGGCTTCGAGACGGTCTGCGTTCTCGCGCAGCACATCGACGCCTTGCAGGAACTGGTCGCCCTCGGCGCGGGGCACGAGGTGCTGTCGTTCGTGCGCGAGATATTCCGCCATGTTGCGCACCGTGGTGGATGCCGCTTTCTGCGTCCATCCAAAGGCGGCGCGCGCGAATCGGCCAATCTGGTGTGCGGGCACATCGCCCACGGCCTGGGAGAGCTCTTCTTCCAGGTCCGGTCGCAGCAGCAGTGCCAGCTCGCGAAATTTCTGCGCGAGCTCGGCATCGCCGCGAATCTGCACATCGCCGCGCTGGAGCACCGCTTCGGGTTCACCGCCGGCGAGTGCCAACAGGCTGAGAGGGCCACCGCTGAGCTCCGCGTCGGCAGCCGCTGCAGGGTCCCGCGTCAGTCGCAACGTCTCGCCCGTGGATTCGACGACCCATCGTGTGAAGCCACTCACGCCTACGCCAATGCGACGGCCTTCGAGCTCGCGGCACAGCTCGCGAGCGCGCGGCGAGCGGGGCAGCCCGCGGTTCAACAGGTTTTCGAGGGTCGACGTCAGCATGTCCTGGCGAGAGATCTCAGTAGCGATAGCCGCGGTGCACAGCGACGATGCCGCCGGTGAGGTTGTGGTAGCGGCAACCCTCGAGTCCGGCATCGCGCATCATGCCGAGGAGCGTCTCCTGGTCGGGATGCATGCGGATGGACTCGGCGAGATAGCGGTAGCTCGCTTCGTCGTTCGCCACCAGCTTGCCGAGTAGCGGGAGCACGCGGAACGAGTATGCGTCGTACAGCGGTTTGAGCATGGGTGCAGGGCGGGAGAACTCCAGCACGACGAGCTGGCCGCCGGGCTTCAGCACGCGGCGCATCGAAGCCAGCGCGGCCGGCTTGTCCGTCACGTTCCGCAGCCCGAAACCGATGGTCACGCAGTCGAATGTGCCATCCGCGAAGGGCAACCTCTCGGCATTGACCTGGGCGTAGCGCACATTGGCGACGATGCCGTCGTTGATCAGCCGATCCCGGCCCTGGGCGAGCATCGCAGCGTTGATATCCGTGAGCACGACGAGCCCGCGGTCTCCCACCTGCTTCGCGAGCCCGGCCGAGAGGTCTCCCGTGCCGCCCGCTACGTCGAGCGCCCGCTGGCCCGGCCGCAGGTTCGTGATGGACAGAGTGAACTGCTTCCACAGCCGGTGCAGGCCGCCGGACATGAGGTCGTTCATCACGTCGTAGTTGCCGGCCACGGAGTCGAATACTCCGCGCACGCGCCGGGATTTCTCGTTCCAGGGCACGCGCTCGTAGCCGAAATCGACGGTTTTGGGATCGGTCATTGCGTTGGGCTCATCCGGGCGCTGCCCGGGCGGGCGCCATTTTAGACACAAGCCCCGACCAAGGCCTGCTCCGTGAGCTTGGCGGTGTCGGCACCGGTCTCGAGGAGCTGCCCAAGGCCAAGGTTGCATTTTCGAGCCGCCGCTGCGCAGAATCGGGTCGACTCTATTCGGGGGTCTTGAAACGTAACTGGGGCCGGGTGCCAAAAACGCCCGGCCTTTTTTATGGGCGACGCCCGGGGTTCAAGGCCGGTCAACGCTTCTCGCGCGGCTTCTCGTGCGTGCGTACCCGCTCCAGGTAATGCGCCCACTTGCTGGTGTGCTCGCTACCGAGCTCGTACAGGTAATTCCAGGTGTAGAGGCCCGTGTCGTGCCCGTCGTCGAAGACGAGCTTCACGGCATATTGCCCGATGGGGTCCACGGCCTTGATGCCCACATTCTCCTTGCCCAGCACGAGCACTTCCTGCCCGGGCCCGTGGCCCTTGACCTCGGCGGAGGGAGAGTGCACCCGCAGGTATTCGAAGGGCAGCTCGAAACGCTGGCCGTCGGCAAAGGTGACTTCGAGCACGCGCGAGCGCGAGCGGAGCTTGATCTCGGTGGGGGTGCGGTCTGCCAGGGGGCGGGGAGTATAGGGCCCGCCGCTCCGCTCGACTCGAGCCAGCCGGTGCCGGCTCGCTCGGCCCTAGCTCGCGAACACCACACCAACGGAGCGGGCGGCCAGCGCCGCCTGCGTGCGATTGGCCACGCCCAGCACTTTGAAGATCGCCGTGACGTGGGCCTTCACGGTCTTCTCGGAGAGTCCGAGCTCGGTCGCGATCTGCTTGTTCGCCTTGCCCTGGCAAACGCGCGACAGTACTTCGATCTGCCGCAGGGTGAGCAGCCCCACGTCGTGCTCTTTCACGCCGGTGACCATGGTGCTCGAGGCGGGCTTCGTGGCGGCGAGCATCTGCGGGCTCGCGCTGCCGTCGAGAACCTGTTGCAGCACGTTGATGAGCACGCGGGTGGCGGAAGATTTCGGCACGAACCCCATGGCGCCGGCGTTCATGGCACGGCTGACGCTTGCGGCATCATCGAGTGCGGAGAGCACGACGATGGGCAGATTCGGAAAACGCTCACGCAGCTTGCCGATCAACGCAAAGCCGCTGACACCCGGCAGCGCAACGTCGAGCAGCACCAGGTCAAGGTCAGGATTGGCGGACGCAGCCGCAAGGCCTCTCTCCGCCGTGCGCGCGGCGACGATGCGCACACCGTCTCCCAGGCCTTCCAATGCTGCAGCGACTCCCTCGAGGACCAGAGGGTGATCGTCAATGACGAGTAATTTCAGAGCCATTCTTCCCGTGTCGCGCGTGTCACTTTCCAGCAACGCACGTATGTAACCAATGAGAGACTTTGGATCCCGCTGTGTGTGACGACCGAAGCACCTGAAGTCATTCGCGGAATTGTACCGGCGATAGAACAACGTGCCAGAGGCCCAACACCCAACTACCGTTGTTATTCTGCATTCGGGGTGGCGTCTGTCGTGGTACCGGATGCGAATTCCGATCATTCCAGCGTCTCTCGAAGGCCACAAAGGCACGGCAAGCCGTTGCAGATGCGAAGCGGTTCAGCCGGGCGAGACGTCCATTTTTCGGCGTTCGGCATCGCTTGCGCCTGCGCTCGCGACATCGCATCCGGCTCGGCCTTCGTGCCGTAACAGCCTGAAGATGCTGGCGAATTGCACTACATTGAAGCGGAAAGCGGGCGCAGGTGTCCCACCCAAGTGACAATCCGCAGCGCATCGTGCACGCGCGCCTCTATACTTATCGTTCTTGCCTGGCAGGCGTCTTGAGGGGGACCCCGGCGGCGGGGCAGTGAATGCAACCGACAGACACCACGCATCCCGACTATTTTCATAAGGTCGTTGATTGCCAGTGGGCGTGTCCCGCCCACACAGACGTTCCCGAATACATCCGCCTCATCGCGCAGGGGCGCTTCACCGATGCGTACATGGTGAATCGCAACTCGAATGTCTTTCCCGGCATTCTCGGTCGCGTGTGCGACCGCCCCTGCGAGCCCGCCTGCCGGCGCGGGCGCGTCGAGCAGAAACCCGTTG
>FTEO01000507.1_pt1 | contig 12560 bp, 11 predicted proteins | sample 1640211 | NCBI WGS metagenome assembly FTEO01 (sample SAMEA3914816, study PRJEB12502) | metagenome | biome: forest; material: soil | place: USA | collected 2011-09-16 | depth 0.3 m | reverse complement strand
GAACTGACGTCCCTTCCGCCATGGCCGAAGACAGGAAACGCTGCCGCTGGGCACAGCGCGCCGACGCCGCATACATCCGCTATCACGACGAGGAATGGGGGCGCCCGTCGCACGACGAGCGGCACCTGTTCGAGATGCTCATCCTGGAGGGTGCGCAGGCGGGGCTTTCGTGGTCGACCATTTTGCGCAAGAGAGACAACTACCGTCGGGCCTTCGCCCGCTTCGATCCGCGCAAGGTCGCCCGCTTCGATGCGCGGCGACAGCTCGCGCTGATGCAGGATGAGGGGATCGTTCGCAACCGACTCAAGATCGAGTCCACTGTGACCAACGCGCGGGCGTTCCTGAAGATGCAGCAGGAATTCGGATCCTTTGACCACTACCTGTGGGCGTTCGTGGACGGCCGGCCCGTGGTGAATCGGCCCGCCGCACAGGCACGGCTTGCAGCCAGCACGCCGCTGAGCGATCGCATCTCGAGAGATCTTAAAAAGCGAGGCTTCCGGTTCGTCGGCACGACCATCCTGTATGCCTACCTGCAGGCCGTCGGGGTCGTCAACGACCACTCCCGCGGGTGCTTCCTGTGTCCACCTCGGAACAACCCTCGCCCCAGGTAGAGTCGGCTAGCCGTCGCCGCGCCTCACCACTAAGATACCCCGCTGACCACTAATTCGAAGGATCCAAGGTCATGAAAGCTGTATTTGCCCTGGCGACCGTGGCCGCGCTTTGTGCGGGTCCCGCGTACGCAGACTGCTCCTATCCCCCGCCCCCCGATCACCTGCCCGACGGCAACACCGCGACGATGGCGGAAATGGTCGCCGGCCAGAAGGCAGTCAAGGATTACGACAAGGACATCAACGCTTACGTTGCGTGCCTGAAGCTCGAGCACGACCACGAAGTGAGCAAGGCCGGCGACAAACCGACGCCGGAGCAGAAGAAGGCCCTCGAGGACATGGCGCGGGTCGAGGTGCAGAAGCACAACGCCGCCATCGACCAGCTGCAGAGCGTCGCGGACCGCTTCAACGAGCAGGTGCGGGTGTTCAAAGCGAAGTCCAACCCTGACGCCGGCAAGAAATAACACCGGAAAGGTTACGCTGTGCTCGAGCCAGGGCAGGCTGACGAGCTCATCGGACAGCAGCTGCAGTGTTTGCCGATAGAGTCTCTACCGCTCGCGCAATGCGCGGGTGCGGTGCTGCGCGAGAACATCTACGCCGAGCGCGACCAGCCACCGTTCGACCGTGTGGCCATGGACGGGATTGCGGTCGACAGCAACACGATCCGCGAGGGAACGCGCAGGTTTCGGATCCAGGCAACGCAAGCGGCGGGTGATCCGCCGCTTTCGCTTGCCGAGCCCTCGGCTTGCATCGAGGTGATGACGGGTGCGGTCGTGCCCTCCGGCTGCGACAGCGTAATCCCGGTGGAGCAGATCACCGTCGGCGGCGGCGATGCCAAGCTCGACGACGAACTCGACATCCAGCCGTGGCAGAACGTTCACCGACGCGGCTCGGACTCCCGGCAAGGAGTTCTGCTGCTCACCTCGGGCATTGAACTGCGCGCACCGGAGATTGCCATCGCGGCGTCCGCCGGCATGGCACGAGTGCGAGTCAGCAGCCAGCCGATGCTCGCGGTGATCTCGACCGGTAATGAACTGGTCGAGCCGGGCGATCCAATCCTGCCTCATCAGGTGCGGCGGTCGAACGCCTACGCGATCGCCGCTGCTCTGCGACGCCACGGATTTCAGCGCGTGGCGGACGATCACATCCTGGACGACATCGTGGATCTGAGGCATCGGCTCAAGTTTCATCTGGAAACTCACGACGTGCTCATCCTGAGCGGCGGAGTATCCATGGGGAAATTGGATCTCGTCCCGCGCGCACTCGATGATCTGGGCGTGCGGAGCGTTTTCCACAAAGTCGCGCAGCGCCCCGGAAAGCCGATGTGGTTCGGGGTTGCGAGCTCCGGCACAGCGGTGTTCGCCCTGCCCGGAAACCCGGTTTCGTCCTTCGTCTGCCTCACGCGTTATGTCCTGCCGGCCCTGTTCAGCGCCATGGGCCGAACAGGGGTTACCCCGGAGAAAATGGCACTCGGCGGCTCCGTAACCGTCGCCACGGATCTCACGTTCTTCATGCCTGTCCGCGTAGAGGTCGACGACTGGGGCCGCGCCTGGGCCGTTCCCAAGCCCACTAACGGGTCGGGGGATTTCACGGCTCTCGCCGGGACCGACGGCTTCATGGAGCTTCCGCCCGGCCCCAATGTCTATCCCAAGGGCTTCGTAGCGCGGCTGCATCGCTGGTAATCGGGCAAGGGGGCCCCGTACCACCTGAGCCGACGCCATACGGCCCTTGGCGGACCGATACGCCCCTTGGCCGACGCCATACGGCCCTTGGCCGACCGATACGGCCCTTGGCCGACCGATACGGCCCTTGGCCGACCGATACGGCCCTTGGCCGACCGATACGGCCCTCGGCCGACCGATACGCCGTTGGCCGACGCCATACCAGCAATAGGCCCGCCCTATTGGCTTTAGCCGCCCCACGATGGTAAACACCCGAGCCTGATCATGCTCCGACCTGAAGTCATCGTCCCCCTGAACGCGCCAGGCCGTGGGGCCGCGCCGCGGGACACACTTGCGCGTCCGCTGCGGGACCTGCGCATTTCAGTCATGGACCGGTGCAACTTCCGCTGCCCGTATTGCATGCCGCGCGAAACCTTTCACGACAAGTACAGGTTTCTGGGCTCGCACGAGCGGCTGTCGTTCGATGAGATCGTGCGCCTGAGTCGGTTGTTCGTGCAGCTGGGGGTCCGCAAGCTGCGTCTGACGGGCGGCGAGCCGTTGCTGCGCGCCAACCTGGCAGACCTCATCGGCGACCTGACCGCCATTCCCGACATCGACGATGTCGCGTTGACTACCAATGGAGTTCTGCTAGCCAAATACGCCGCAGAGCTCAAAGCCGCCGGCCTCAAACGCATCACGGTGAGCCTGGATACGTTGGACCCCGCGATCTTTGCCGCGATGAGCGGCGGCTTCGGTGGCATCGAGGACGTGCTGAACGGAATCGAACACGCACGTCAGTCCGGGCTTGCACCCATCAAGATCAATGCCGTCGTTCAACGCGGCGTGAACGATCACACCGCCATCGATCTGGTGGCACGGTTCCGTGGGACCGGCGTCATCGTTCGATTCATCGAGTACATGGATGTCGGCAATCGCAATGAGTGGCGCGAAGAGCTCGTCGTTCCCTCAAAAGAGCTGGCGGCGCGCATCGCCGAGCGCTGGCCGCTCCATTCCGTCGAACAGCAGTATCGCGGCGAAGTGGCCAAACGGTACGCGTTCGATGATGGTCGCGGTGAGATCGGGTTCATCTCGTCGGTGACCCAGCCGTTCTGCGGCGACTGCTCGCGGGCCCGGCTCTCTTCGGATGGGGTGGTCTATACCTGTCTGTTTGCGACGGAAGGGACGAGCGTGCGCGATGCGTTACGCAGCGGCGCGAACGATGAGCAGATTCTCGAGATCCTGCGCAATGTGTGGCTCGCCCGCGCGGATCGCTACAGTGAGGTGCGTTCCAGGGTGCGTCAGTCCGAGGACGCGAAGCGCAAAGTCGAGATGTTCTACATCGGCGGTTGATCCATGGCGGCACGTTCCGGACTCACGCACCTCGACCATGCCAACCGTCCCACCATGGTCGACGTGGGAACAAAAGAGGTCACCCATCGGATTGCCCTCGCGGAGGCGATCGTCCGCCTGCCCGCCAAAGTTGCGCTCGCGCTGCGCAAGTCAGGACACAAGACGAAAAAGGGGCCGGTGTTCGACACGGCCATCGTCGCTGGCGTCATGGCGGCGAAGAAGACTCACGAGCTGATCCCCTTCTGCCATCCGCTCGGACTGGAAAACTGCACAGTCGAGATCGAGGACCAGGGGCCCGCCGGAATTCGCATCCGGTGCCGCGTGTCCATTCATCACCGCACGGGCGTTGAGATGGAAGCCCTGACCGGCGTCTCGGTCGCGGCCCTGACGATTTACGACATGTGCAAAGCGCTGTCGCACAACATCGAGATCCGCCGCGTGCGCCTGGTCGAGAAGACCGGCGGCAAGCGCGACTTCAAGCGATGACAACACCTGTCTACGGGCTCGTTCTCGCCGGCGGTCGCAGCTCCCGCATGCAACGGGACAAGGCAACCCTGCGTTACCACGGTCGCACGCAGCTCGAAGCGGCGATGGGGCTTCTCGAGCCCCACGTCGCGAGGGCGTTCGTCTCGGTTCGCCCCGACCAGAACGACGACCCCGCCCGGGCACAATTTGCGCGCATCCTCGATACCCAGGACAACCTTGGCCCGATCGCCGGCATTGTAGCCGCACAGACGCAGTATCCTGAGGCCGCCTGGCTGGTGCTTGCCTGCGATCTTCCCTTTCTGGACGGGGATACGCTCAAGACCCTGCTCGCAGCGCGAGACCCGAAGCGGCTCGCCACCGCGTTCCGCTCCAGTCACGACGGACTGCCTGAGCCTTTGTGTGCGATTTATGAACCGGCCAGCCGCGAGGCCATCGCCGCGTATCTGGGAACGGGTAAGATCTGCCCACGGAAATTTCTGATCCAATCGGACGTGCGGCTGGTGGATGAACCCGATCCGCGCGCGCTCGACAATATCAACACTCCTGAGGAATATGGCTCCGCCATGTCAACTCTCGGATCCGACGCGACTGCGACTCGCAAGCAAGTGAACGTCCAGTTCTACGCAATTTTGCGAGAGCAGGCCGGACGCAGCGCAGAAGCGGTCACCACGGTCGCCCGCACGCCACGCGAGCTCTACGATGAGCTCAAGTTGCGCTATCGCTTCTCCCTCGCCCCCGAAATGCTGCGCGTCGCGGTCAATGCCGAGTTTGGCGAATGGTCCCAATCGCTTGCGGATGGCGATTCGGTCGTTTTCATTCCGCCGGTGGCGGGTGGGTGAGCCGCGGAGCGGCGAGCGAGCGGCGGGCGAGCGAGCGAGCGGCGATGGATGGCCGGGTCGGGATCATGTTCCGTAGGATGGTTGCGAGGACCCATGCACCTGTTCCGTTTCAGTCGTGAGCGTATCGATGAGCGCGCGCTTCGCGCCGAGCTCGCAGATCCGACGTGCGGCGGCTACGCATCCTTCGAAGGCCTGGTCCGCAATCACAACGAGGGACAGCAGGTACGGCACCTGGAGTACGAAGCCTTCGAACCGCTCGCGGTGAAAGAAGGCGAACGGATCCTGGCCGAGGCGATCTCCAGGTTTGCGGTACAGGGGGTAGCCTGCGTGCACCGCGTCGGAGACCTCGCGGTCGGTGACATGGCGGTGTGGGTGGGTGTCAGCGCCAGACATCGGAACGAGGCGTTTCTGGCGTGTCGATACATCATCGATGAGGTCAAGCATCGCGTCCCGATCTGGAAGAAAGAACACTACGAGAGCGGCGACTCCGGTTGGGTGAATTGCGAACGCTGCGCCGCTCCGGCCGCGCATGACCATGATCACGCACACGCGCGTACGCCGACGCGCACCCCGGCACCGATCCCCGACTATTCACGGCAAATGGCTCTCAAGGAAGTCGGCGCCGCCGGACAGGCAAAGCTGCGCGCGAGCCGGGTGCTGGTGGTCGGATGTGGCGGCCTCGGCGTCCCCGTCATCAGCTATCTGTCCGGGGCCGGCATCGGCCGACTGGGTCTCGTCGACAGCGACACACTGGAGCCCTCCAACCTGCATCGACAGACTCTGTACGCGCTGGCCGACTCGGGCAGACTCAAAGCCGAGCTCGCCGCGGAGCGCGCCCGCGCTCTCAACCCCGATGTCGGCGCTCATTCGCACGTACTGCGGCTGGACGCAAAAAGCGCCCACGATCTGGTCGCACAGTACGACCTGATCATCGACTGCACGGACAATTTTGCCACGAAGTTCATGCTGAACGATGTGTGCGTCCAACTTCGCAAGCCGGTCATCTTCTCCAGCGTGTACCAGTACGAAGGACAACTGCAGGTGTTGCGTCCCGACCGTGACAGCGCGTGCCTGCGTTGCGTGTGGCCGGAAGCGACGCGGGACGGCATTGTCGGAAATTGCTCCGAAGCAGGCGTGTTGGGGCCGGTGCCGGGTGTGTTCGGTGCGCTGCAGGCCCTCGAAGCGCTCAAGATCATCATCGATCTTCCCGGCCAACTCGCCGAGGAGCTGATGGTGCTCGATCTGCTCACGATGTCGATCTCACGCGTCCGCACGCGGCGCGCCAAGGATTGTCCGGAGCACGCGACCTCGCGCGCGGTTGCGGCGCAATCGGTGCCCGATGGCCCGGAAGCGGAAGAGCCCGCAGAATTCGAATTCGAGTCGCTCGGAGAGGCGATCAGAGCTGGGTTCCAGATCGTCGATATCCGCGAGCCGGAAGAGCTGGAGCAGATTCCCACGCCGTCACCGGAAGCGCGTCATGTTCCCATGGCCGAGCTGCTTCACGGGCACAGCTTCACGCCTTCGGGAAAGTGCCTGCTGGTATGCGCGAGCGGTCGCCGGAGTCTTGCGGCGACGCAAGAGCTGCGTGCGCGAGGGATGGCGGCGGTGTACTCCCTCCGGGGTGGCATCAAGGCGCTGCTCGACAAGATTGCCTGATACGCCGCGCAGTCGGGAACCTAAGGCCTGACCTGTCCCTTGCCGCGCACGACGTACTTGTAGCTCGTCAGCTGCTCGGCACCCACCGGGCCTCGAGCGTGGAACCGGTCAGTGGAGATGCCGATTTCCGCGCCCATTCCAAACTCGCCGCCGTCGGCAAATTGAGTGGATGCGTTGTGCAGGACGATCGCACTGTCCACGTGCTGGAGGAAGCGATCCGCAGTGGCCTGATTCTCCGTCACGATCGATTCGGTGTGCGCTGAACCGTATTTGGCGATATGCGCAATCGCTGCGTCCACTCCGTCCACTACCCGTGCCGCGATGATGGCATCCAGATACTCCGTGTACCAATCGTCCTCGACTGCGGGCCGCACGCGTGAGTCGACTTTCTGAACGGTCGCGTCGCCTCGCACTTCGCAGCCCGCCTCGAGCAGGTCGCTGACAATGGGTGCGAGATGCGTCTCGACGCATCCCCGATCCACGAGCAGGGTCTCGGCGGCGCCGCAGATGCCTGTACGTCGCAGCTTCGCGTTCACGGCAATCGTACGCGCCATGCGCACGTCAGCATCTCGGTCAACGTACACGTGGCAGTTGCCCTCCAGGTGCCCGATGACGGGTACACGCGCTTCCTTCTGCACGCGCGCGACGAGGCTTTTTCCTCCGCGGGGGACGATCACGTCAAGATAATCGGCCATGCCTGCCAACATGTATCCGACCGCGGCGCGATCCGTGGTTGGCACGAGCTGAATGCATTCCACGGGAAGTTCTGCTGTCCGCAAACCGTCAACCAGACACGCGTGTATCGCAACGTTGGAGTGCCGACTTTCGGTACCGCCGCGCAGGATGACCGCGTTACCCGACTTCAAACACAACGTGCCCGCGTCCGCCGTTACGTTTGGACGGCTCTCGTAGACGATCCCGATTACGCCGAGCGGAACGCGCACGCGCTGTATGCGCAGACCGTTCGGCCGCTCCCACTCGGCCGACGTAGTGCCGACAGGATCTTCGATTGCGACGATATCCTCAATACTTCGAGCCATCGACTCGATACGCTTCTCGTCCAGAACCAGGCGGTCGAGCAAAGCTGCGCTCAACTTCGCCGATCGTGCCCCCGACATGTCTCGCTCGTTTGCCGCGAGGATCTCCGTGCGACGCGCACGAACCGAGGCTGCCGCCGCAACGAGTGCCGAGTTCTTCTTCGCTGTGCTGGCGAGGGCGAGGACCGCAGCGGCTCTGACGGCCGCCTTGCCCATCGCCTCCATCATCTCGCCGATTTGATTGTCCACGTGTGCGTTCATCCGCGAGACTCCACGGCTCCGACAGAGTTCTCCGCGGCCCGCGCCTCCTGCCGGGTGATGACGAGATCGTCACGGTGAATCATCTCATCACGTCCGCGGAAGCCCAGTATTCCTTCGATCTCCGATGACCTTCGGCCCATGATCCGGGCGGCATCGATGTCCGAGTAGGCAATGATCCCGCGCGCAATCTCGCCTCCCTCGGGAGTCAGGACACTCACGGTGTCACCGCGTTCGAATCGTCCGCGTGACTTCACGACCCCGGCGGGCAAGAGACTCTTACCCTCGAGCAACGCACGCAACGCGCCGGCATCGATCGTGATCGACCCTGAAGGATTCAGCGTGCCCGCGATCCACTGCTTGCGAGCGGTCGTTGGGTTTCCAGTGGGCAGGAACCACGTACATCGTGCTCCGTCTTCGATCCGTCGAATGGGATGGCGATGATGTCCAGCGGCGATGCACATATGGCATCCCGCCGAAACGGCGATCTTTGCAGCCAGGATCTTCGTGGTCATGCCGCCCGAACCCACATCGGACGTGGATCGCCCGGCCATGCCTTCGATCTCCGGCGTGATGTGACTCACCTGCTCGATGAATCGTGCATTCGGATCTCTGTTGGGATCAGCGCTATACAGGCCGTCGACATCCGACAGAAGGACCAGACAGTCGGCGCCGGTCATCTGCGCCACTCGGGCGGCCAGGCGGTCGTTGTCGCCGTAACGGATTTCAGCCGTGGCAACGGTGTCGTTCTCGTTGATGACCGGCAATGCACCCAAAGCGAGCAGTGACTCCAGCGTCGCCCGGGCGTTCAGATAGCGGCGGCGACGCTCGCTGTCCTCGAGAGTCAGCAGAACCTGGGCGACGATGACTTCCTGGCTTTCCAGGAGCTCCTTGTACGCATGCGCCAGACGGATCTGTCCGACGGCGGCCGCGGCCTGACTCTCCTCCAGCCGCAAGGGTCCCTTGGCGAGGCCTAGCTGGCGCCTTCCCAGGGCGATGGCGCCGGAGGACACCAGGATGACCTGCTGACCCCGCTTACGCAGCCGCAGAAGATCCTCGACGACCGTCTCGAGCCACGCCCGGTTGATGCGGCCCGTCTCCTGATCCACGAGCAACGCGGAGCCCACCTTGATCACGACGCGGCGGGCCTGCGTAAGAGGTGATGACGGGCGCCGGGAGTTCATGATGCGAAAACTATACCAGCACGGGCCTCAGAGCGAGGCCGTTGCCATCGGCTCCCGGCGCCGCCCGGTGGGAACTTTCGTTGCCCAAGGCGAGCGCACCCCCTAAACTTAAGCCCGCCGGCACTCAAGCGCTGGGTCGAGGACACGTGCGGTGAGCAGAGATTACGAGCCCGTTCCAGGACAGTGGTATGAGAACCTTGAAGAAGAAGAGCACTTCCGCGTGCTGACGGTCGACGAGGACTCCGAGCTCGTCGAGATCGAATACCTCGACGGTGACATCGAGGAGCTCGATATCGAGGCCTGGCACGAGATGGATCTCGAGAAGACGACCGAGCCGGAAGGCTGGGCCGAGTCCCAGGAAAAAGAGAAAGAAGAAGAAGAGGACGACGAGGAGGACGAGGAGGACTGGGACGAAGATGATGATGATGAGGACGACGATCTCGACGACGATGAAGATGAAGCCGAAGAGCGAGACGAATATTGATCCAGTCCTTGCGCCTGGCGCATGACGGGCCCGCTCGATAGCTGGTATCACGAGAAGGAATCTGCCTGGCTGTACCGCCAGGTCGCAGCGGCCGAGCCGGATCCGCACAAGAGCCGGCTGTTCCTGGCGCTGGCCGCCGCAGCGGACGAGCAGGCGGCGAAATGGGAAACCTCCACGCGCCACGGCACACCTCCCTCCTCCAGACGCGATTTCATTCCTGACCTGCGCGCGCGCATCGTTGCGCGGCTGGTACGCCGTCTCGGTCCGCGCTCCCTGAGATCCGTGCTCGCGGCCATGAAATTGCGGGGGCTGTCGATCTACAGCGCACCCGTTGCGGTGGCCGGCCATGCGATGCCGACGACGCTGGCAGAAGTTGGCGCGCGTCACCGAAGAGGCATGGGAGGAAATCTTCGTGCCGTGGTGTTCGGCGTGAATGATGGGTTGGTATCCAACGCGAGCCTCGTGCTGGGGGTTGCCGGCGCCGGCGCCCACGGGAACTTCGTTCTCATGACCGGGTTGGCCGGATTGCTGGCCGGGGCGCTTTCCATGGCGGCTGGAGAGTACGTGTCCGTACGATCGCAACGCGAGATGTACGAATATCAGATCGCCCTGGAGCGCGAGGAAGTCGCCGAATACCCCGAAGAGGAAGCCGAAGAGCTGGCGCTGATCTACCAGGCCCGCGGCGTGGATCTTGAAAAGGCTCGCGAAGTCAGTCGGGCGCTGCTCGCCCGGCCGGAGCAGGCGCTCGATGTGCTTGCCCGCGAGGAGCTCGGATTGAATCCAGACGATCTGGGCTCGCCCTGGGGCGCGGCGACGTCCTCGTTCCTCTCCTTTGCCGCCGGTGCCGCGGTGCCATTGGTTCCGTTCATCGCCCGGCTGAGCGGAGCGCCCGCGCTCACGGGCACGGCCCTCCTGACCGCCGCGTCCCTGTTCGCGGTGGGACTGGCTTTGAGCCTGTTCACCGGCCGCGACGCGTGGCGGGGTGCGCTCCGGATGGTCCTCATCGGTGGGGGCGCGGGACTGGTGAGCTACGCGGTCGGAAGGGCCCTGGGGATCGCCATCGGCTGAAGCCGGCGAGGCCCTTGAAAGGCGGCGCGGGTAGCCCCAAGGTAGCGCGCATGAAGCGAATCATCCTGTTCCTCGCGACCAACTTCGCGATCCTGCTGGTTCTGACGGTCGTCGCCCGTCTCCTGGGCCTGGACCAGTGGCTCTCCGCCCAGGGTAGCGGACTTGGGTCCCTGCTGGCGTTTGCGGCGGTATTCGGATTCGGCGGCTCGCTTATCTCACTCGCCATTTCCAAGTGGATGGCCAAGACGTCCATGGGCGTGCGGGTCATCCAGAACCCGAGCTCTCCGGCCGAGCGCTGGCTGGTCGAGACGGTCGCGGCTCATGCGCGTGCCGTCGGCATCGGTACCCCGGAAGTCGGCATCTTCGAATCGCCACAACCGAACGCGTTCGCCACAGGCGCACGCCGCGACTCGGCGCTTGTCGCCGTCAGCACCGGCTTGCTGCGGACGATGAACGAGAAAGAAATCCAGGCGGTGCTCGGCCACGAGATCAGCCACGTCGCCAATGGCGACATGGTCACGCTCACCCTCATCCAGGGCGTCGTGAACACGTTCGTGATCTTCCTGTCCCGTATCCTCGGCAATGTCATCGACCGGACGTTCTTCCGCTCCGAGGATGGGCGCGGCCCGGCGTACTTCATCAGCGTCATCGTGTCGGAAATCGTGCTGGGATTTCTGGCGAGCCTGATCGTTCTCGCGTTTTCGCGGTGGCGTGAGTTTCGCGCCGATCGCGGGGGCGCGAAGCTCGCCGGCACGAACAACATGATCGCCGCGCTCGAGGCCCTGAAGGCCGCTCACGAGCCGCTGCCGTCGCAACAGTTCGCGAATTTCGGGATCGCCTCGGGCGGCTCCGCCGGGGGCTTCAGGCGACTCTTCATGAGCCATCCACCGCTCGATGAGCGCATCGCCGCCCTGCGTGCTGCGGCAATTCAGTGACATTCTCGGCGCCGACGGCTGGCTGACGCAGCCGTCCGACGTCGAGCCGTTCCTCCTCGATCACAGGCGCCTCTACCAGGGACGCGCTCTCGGAGTTGCCGTCCCCCGCTCCGTGGATCAGATCTCAAGTCTCCTGGCTGTCTGCAACGAGCGCCGTATCGGCATCGTTCCGCACGGGGGCAACACCGGCTACTGCGGTGGCGCCACGCCCGATGAAACCGGCACACAAATCGTGCTGTCGCTCAAGCGGGTGAACCGCGTGCGCCGCGTGGATCCGCTCAACTACTCGCTGGTTGCCGAAGCCGGGTGCGTGCTGGCCGACGTGCGCACGGCTGCAGACGATGCAGAACGTTTTTTTCCGCTGAGTCTCGGGTCCGAAGGCAGCTGTCAGATCGGCGGTAACCTGTCGACCAATGCAGGCGGTACGAGCGTACTTCGGTACGGCATGATGCGCGACCTGGTCCTGGGGCTGGAAGTGGTTCTCGCCGACGGCCGGGTGCTCTCCTGCCTCGGTGCGCTGCGCAAAGACAACACCGGCTACGACATCAAGTCGGTTTTCCTGGGCGCCGAGGGCACGCTGGGGGTCATTACGGCCGCCAGCCTCAAGCTGTTTCCGAAGATACGGGCTGCCGCGACGTCTCTGGTCGCAGTCAAAGACGTTCAATCGGCAGTTGCCCTGCTCGCGCTGCTGCGCGACACGAGTGGCGATCGCGTCAGCTCGTTCGAGCTGATTCCACGCATTGCGATCGATCTGACGACACAGCACATCCCGGGGGTCACGGATCCGTTGGACCAGCGCTACTCGTGGTACACGCTCTGCGAGCTGACATCATCGAGCGCAGCAGAACCCCTCGATGCGGTGCTCGAAGGAGCGCTCGCCCGTGCTCTCGAGGATGGTCTGGTACTGGATGCTGCGCTCGCGCGCAGCGAACGTGAACGCGCAGCGATGTGGAAGATGCGCGAGACGATTCCCGAGGCGCAGCGTATTGACGGG
>FTEO01000658.1_pt1 | contig 12674 bp, 11 predicted proteins | sample 1640211 | NCBI WGS metagenome assembly FTEO01 (sample SAMEA3914816, study PRJEB12502) | metagenome | biome: forest; material: soil | place: USA | collected 2011-09-16 | depth 0.3 m | reverse complement strand
CCGCCAGCAATTACCGCGGCGGAGCCGGCCAGGAACTGTCGTCGAGGAACTGTTGGGTGTTTCAAGCGTTGCCTCTTTCGGCCTTATCGATCCTCTGCCTTATCGATCCCTCTGCGTCATGTCGGACCCGGCCTACAGTTCTAGCGGTGCCGGGCCGCCAGCCTCTCGAGCCATTCGCAACTGGCCGTCCCCCACTAAATAGCGCACCGTACGTCCCATGAGAGACGGGGCACTTATGTTAGGCGATCGTATAACGCTGCGCGCCCGCCTGAACGGTCGCGTCTCGGGCAGCGCCACGATCGTAGTAGCGGTCCTCTCGGTGATTCTTGTCGATACGCGCCTGCTGGCCGATGAGCCGCCCACGATGGATTCTCTCGAACCGGTGTATCCGGTCGTGGCACCTCTGCCCGTGCCGAGCGTGGAGGCGCCTGCCCGATCGACGGAAGCCTCCGCACTTCCCCTGAAATCCCACGCGTCGAAGCGCAACAAATCAAGACTGCATACGTCTGACGTGCTGGCATCGCGAAAGGCGATGAACCTCTGCTTCGAGCCGGGGTCGAGCTTCGATTGCCAGGCCGCCTTCGCCGCGGCTCTGGGCTCCTCTGACGAGTCTGCGGATGTCGTGGTGACAGTGAGCAGCGCGGCGGACGTGCGAGGCCCTGCTGGCGCCGAGCCGCTGCACTTCCAGAAGCGCGCGCCGTGGGTGCGACGCATGGAGACTTTGAGCAAGGAAGGCATTCCCTTCATACGCGTGCCTCGAGGACCGGACAAAGAACTGGTGGTGGGCATCAACCGCAAAGGAATGCTGGGCTTCACGCTCACGCAGACGGGCGATCACTGAGGTCGCCACCGCGACAGCTTGGCCGTTTCAGGTTCTGTCGAATCATTTAGTTACACAACGTTCCACACAGCCCCTCGAGCTCGCCCGGCGCCCCGCCGCCAACCTGTAGCGGGGTTGTGGCTGCCCGCCATCCGGTCGATACTCGCCCCGTGCTGAAGACCCGCCCTCTGATCCATACCCGGCGCACGCCGGTACTGCACCTGCTCCTCGCGCTGTCGCTGCTGCTCGCGCAAGTGGGCGCGCAGGCGCATGGCTATTCGCACCTCAAGGCGGGGCAGATCCGCTCGGATTCCAGCGGCAGCGCGGGCCAGCTTTGCAACGAGTGCCTCGCCGCCTCGCCGCTCCTGAGCGCCGCCGGATCGCCGAGCGCCCCAGAGATTTTCTTCTCCGCGGCGATCACCACGCCGCTGGCGCCGGTAGCCCTCGCAGCGCTCCAGACCTACCGCTACTACGCCTTCCGCTCCCGCGCACCGCCTGACCTGCTCTGAACGATGACACCGCGCGCCGCCACCAAGGCGCACGGCTGCATTCATTCCGGAGGAGCAGATTCATGACGAGTGTGAAGCCGTTCGCGGCCGCATTTCTGTTGATGTTCGGTGTTTTACCTGCCGCGAGTTTCGCCGCAGACGATGTCGCGGCGCTGCGGGCAGAGCTCGAGGCGCTGAAGTCGGATTACTCGTCGCGGGTGCAGGCCATCGAGTCGCGCATTACGCAGCTCGAAGCCACGCAACCCGGCGCGGCCAGCACCGCAGCCGCAACGCCGCCGAGCCCGGCGCCGGCTACGGCGTTGCCCCCTCCTCCACCTGATGCAGCAGCCGGCGCTCCATTTCCCCCGACAAGCGCCGCGGGTGGCGAGCCGCCCGCCTCTGGCGGCGGCCGCGGAGGCATGGCGGCATTCAACCCCGCTATTTCGATGATCCTGGCCGGCACGTACTCGAACCTGTCGCAGGATCCCTCGACCTACCGCATCGCCGGCTTCATCCCGAACGGCGACGAGGGGCCCGGCGAGCGCAGCTTCAATCTCGGCGAATCCGAGCTCACGGTGGCCGCGAACGTCGATCCGTACTTTTTTGCAAACGTCACGGCGGCCATCACCGCCGACAACCAGATCTCCGTGGAAGAGGCGTACTTCAGAACGCTCGCCCTGCACGATGGCGTCACGCTCAAGGGCGGCCGCTTCTTCTCCGGCATCGGCTATCTCAACGAAATCCACTCCCATGCGTGGGACTTCGTCGACCAGCCGCTCGTGTACCAGGCCTTCTTCGGAACCCAGCTCGCCCAGGATGGCGTGCAGGTGAAGTGGCTCGCGCCGACGGACACGTTCATCGAGCTCGGTGCCGAGGCCGGCAATGGCGACGCCTTCCCCGGCACACATCGCAATCGCAACGGCGTGAACGGCACGGCGCTGTTCGCGCATGTGGGTGGAGACGTCGGCGATTCCACGAGCTGGCGCCTGGGAACGTCCTGGCTCGATGAGCACGCCGACAATCGCGCCTACGAAGACACGGATGGCGCAGGTGTACCCGTGGAGAACGCGTTCACGGGTACCTCCAAAACATGGGGACTCGACGCGATCCTGAAGTGGTCGCCACATGGCGATGCGACGCAGCGCCAGCTGAAGCTGCAAGGCGAGTACATGCACCGCACCGAAGACGGCCAGCTCGCCTTCGACACGACGGGCGCGAACCTCGATGGTGACTACCGATCGCAGCAATCCGGCTGGTACGTCCAGGGCGTGTATCTCTTCCGGCCGCGCTGGCGCGTCGGCGTGCGCTACGACTCGATGGACTCCGGCAACCCGCGCATCGGTCTCGTCAACACCAACGTGTTGCCGGATACCGCGTTCCCCGCGTTGCTCAGTGGCTCGCCAGATCGCGTGACGGTGATGTTCGACTGGAGCCCGAGCGAGTTCTCGCGGATTCGCGCGCAGTACGCGCTGGATGACGCTCGTCTCGCTCAACGCGACCACCAGTTCTTCCTTCAGTACCTCTACGGAATCGGCGCTCACGGCGCCCACAAGTTCTAGGAGCCTTCATGACTCGTCTTTTTCATAGCGCGCTCGCGCTTCTGCTGATCGCCGCCGCGCTGCCGGCGAACGCCGCGCTCAAAGTGCTCGCCACGACTCCCGAGTGGGGCGCGCTCACCACGGAGCTCGGCGGCGACAAGGTGAACGTCTACACCGCAACCTCCGCGTTCCAGGATGTTCACCGCATCGATGCGAAGCCGAGCCTCGTGGCTCGCGCGCGCTCCGCAGACCTCGTCGTGGCCACGGGGGCGGAGCTCGAGATCGGCTGGTTGCCTGTGCTGCTGCAGGAGTCGGGCAACGGCAAGATCCAGCCGGGCAGCCTGGGATACTTCGAGGCAGCGCCGCAGCTGCACCTGCTCGAAGTGCCCACGAGCGTCGACCGCTCGCTGGGAGACATCCACCCTCTCGGCAATCCGCACGCGCATCTGGATCCCCACAACATTGCCGCGGTGGCAACGGCGTTGACCGCGCGGCTCGCGCAACTCGATGCGCCGAACGCGCCGTTCTACCAGGCGCGCGGCGCGGATTTTCAGTCCCGCTGGACCGCCGCGATGGCGCGCTGGGAAGCCCAGGCCGCGCCACTGAAGGGCGTCGGCGTCGTGGTGATCCATCGTGACCAGGCCTATCTGTGTCACTGGCTGGGTTTGAAAGAGCTCGCAGCCATCGAGCCGAAGCCGGGTGTGCCGCCGAGTGCCGGCTATCTCGCAGAGCTGGTGACGAAGCTCGCAGCGACACCGCCGCGCATGATTCTGCGTAACGCCTACAACGACCCGAAGGCGGCGGAATGGCTCGGCGAGCGCGTGCACTCAACCGTAGTGGTGCTGCCCTACACCGTAGGCGGCACGCCTGCCGCCAAGGATCTGTTCGGCCTCTTCGACGACACCCTCACCCGCCTGCTCGGAGCTCTGAAATGAGCAACTTCGCAACCCAACTCAGCATTCTCGGGCCGGCGCTCATTGCGGGCCTGCTGGTGGTTCTCTCGCATGTGCCGCTCGGGCAGCAGGTGCTCTCCCGCGGCATCGTGTTCATCGACCTCGCCATCGCCCAGGTGGCCGGGCTCGGCGTCATTGCCGCTCACACGGTGGGCTTCGGCGCGGAAGGCTGGATCACTCAGGTTGCGGCCGTTGGCGCCGCATTGCTCGGCGCTTTGCTGCTCACCTGGACGGAACGCAAACGGCCCGAAGCGCAGGAAGCGTTGATCGGTGTGCTGTTCGTGCTCGCCTCCACCGCGCAGATTCTGCTGCTCGCGAACGACCCTCACGGCGGTGAGGATCTGAAAGACCTGCTCGCGGGGCAGATTCTCTGGGTGTCCCCGTCGCAGCTGATCCGCGCTGCCGTGCTCACGGCGATCTTCCTCGCGGCCTGGTTCAAGTGGCGCGAGCGGTTGGGGCGTGTGGGGTTCTACGTGTTGTTCGCAGTGATGGTGACGGTGTCCGTGCAACTCGTCGGCGTGTATCTCGTCTTCACGAGCTTGATCATTCCGGCCATCGCCACGTACCGCTACCCGCCGCGTCACCAGCTCCTCATCGGCTACGGGCTGACGCTCGCGAGTTACCTCACGGGACTCGTGGCCTCCGCCGTGCTCGACCTGCCGTCGAGCCCGGTCATCGTGTGGGCGATGGCGATTCTCGGCACCATCGTTCATCTGGCTGCGCGCGGCGATGCGCGCGTGAGTGCGGGCATCAGCGCAAAGGCACACGAGAGAGCGAGCGTTTAGCGCCTACTTTACGGGCGGCGGAGGCGGCTTGGATTCGGGCCAGGCCGCGTCGTTGTCGATATCGGTTTCCTTCGGCGATGTGGCGCCGTAGTGGTCCGCGAGGTCGCGGCCATCGTAGCCGGCGGTGGCGCTCTCGGGGACCTCGGGGAGCATCGTGGCATTCCAGGCGTTCCAGTCCTTGATCATGCGGTCGTAGACGTCACGACGCCGCTCTTTCAGGTTGGCGCGCTCCAGGGGATCCTCGACGACGTTGAACAGGAACGTGTTGCCCAGAATCTTCAGGATCTTGAAATCGCCGTCACGGGCGGCGCGCTGCGCATTCGCTTTGTAGCGCCAGAAAAGCTTGCGCGGCACCGCGGGCGCATCGTCGAGCAGCATCGGCAGGAGGTTCATTCCATCCGGGGGATACTTTGCATCCGGCGCGGTGCCAGCGGCGGCGAGCAGCGTGGGCAGCCAGTCCGTGCTGATGCTGACCTGCTGATGAGTGCGGCCGGCAGCGATGCGGGCGGGCCAGCGAATCACGGAGGGAATGCGTAGCCCTCCTTCGAGCAGTTCCTCCTTCTTCCCGCTGAACGGCCAGGTGTTCGAGAAACGCTCGCCCCCGTTGTCACTCGTAAAGATGACGATGGTGTCGCGGCTCATGCCGTTGCGCTCCAGCGCTTCGAGCACGCGCCCCACCTGGAAGTCCATGCGCTCGACCATGCGGCGGTAGGTGTCCTGCGAGCCGCCGTCGTAATGAAAGAGGCTCTGGGTCGCGAGACGGCGCGACTCCGCTTCATCACCCGGCCCTTCCCACGGCCAGTGTGGCGCGTTGAAATGAAGGCTCATGAAGAACGGTGCTTTGGCAGCAGCGGCGGCGTCGATCACCTTCACCGCGCGGTCACCGAGCAGATCTGTGAAATAACCCGCCGCTTCGATGGGCTTGTCGTCGTCCCAGAGATCCTTCTTGTGATCCGTGCCGACGTGGGCGAAGTAGTCCACTCCGCCGCCCCGGAAGCCGTAGAAGTGATCGTAGCCACTCTTCAACGGACCGAATGCCGGCAGCGGCCCGAGATGCCACTTGCCGAGCAATGTGGTGCGGTAACCCGCTCGCTTCAGGAGCGAAGGCAGCGTCGGGTGTTCGGGTGGCAATCCCACGCCGGGCTCGTCCCGCACCGGCTCATCCAGCCCCACACGCAAGCGGTATTGATAGCGTCCAGTAATGAGCGCCGTGCGCGTGGCCGAACACACGGCGGAGTTCGCATACGCCTGCAGGAAGCGCACGCCACCCGAGGCAATGCGATCGATGTTGGGGGTCGCGATGTCTGGCCGACCGTAGCAGGACAGATCGGCGTAGCCGAGATCGTCCGCCAGAATGAACACGATGTTGGGCTTGCGCTGCGTGGCCGGCTCCGCGCTGCGCACGGCACCCGAGAGCGGCAACGCTACGCCGAGAAGACCTGCTGTGGCGATGAAGTCACGCCGGTCGATGATCTTCGTCATGCCGGCTTCTTCGCCTCGTCAGCTTTCACCGCGAGGCGACTGTTCCGCATGCTGTACAGAAAATAGACCACGATGCCGATGCCATTCCAGATGAAGAACCGGCTGCGCGTGATCGCCGGCAGGCTGAAGAACAGATAAATGCAGCCCAGCACGGCGGCGGACGCCACGACCCAAGGCAGCGGCGTCCGGAACGGCCGCGGCCGCGTCGGCTCACGAACCCGCAGCACGAGCATGCACAACGCCACGGCCACAAATGCGCACAGCGTGCCGGCGTTGGCGAGCTCGGCAATTTCCGCGAGCGGGAACCACCCGGAGATCACGGAAACAACCACGGCAGTGACCAATGTCATCGCCACCGGCGTTCCGGTGCGACGGCTCACGTGGCCCAGTTGTTGTGGCAGGAGTCCATCGCGCGCCATGACGAAGAAGATGCGGCTCTGCCCGAACATGAACGCCAGAATCACGGTGGGCAAAGCGAGAATCGCAGCAACACCAATGAGCCGCGCCGCTGCCGGATGCCCGAGCGTGCGCAGAATGTGCGCGAGCGGCTCCGGGCTCTTGGCGAACTCCGTGTAGAGCATGGCGCCCAGGGCTGCAGCGGCGACCGCCATGTAAAGCACCGTGCAGGCCACCATGGAGCCCACGATGCCGATGGTGAGATCGCGACTCGGATTCTTGGCCTCCTCCGCTGCCGTGGACACCGCATCGAAGCCATAGAACGCAAAGAAGATGATGGCCGCGGCAGCCATGACGCCGCGAACCTCGCCGCCCGATTCATGCGCGGCAAAGCCGAACGGCATGAATGGCGTGAAGTTGCCTGAATAGAACGCCGTGCCGGCCAGCGCAATGAACACGATGAGCGCGATGATCTTCACGATGACCAGCACGATGTTCAATGTCGCGCTCTCACGTGTGCCGAGAATGAGCAGGCCCGCCACAGCCATCACGATGACGATCGCCGGCAGATTGATCACACCGTTGGCATGCGGCCCTGCCAGTAGTGCGGCCGGCAGATGAATGCCTGCGGACTGTAGAAACCCCGCGGCATAGCCGGACCAGCCCACCGCCACGGCGCTGCATACAACTGTGTACTCGAGAATCAGGCTCCAGCCCACGATCCAGGCGAGCAACTCGCCGCCCACCGCATAGGTGTAGGTGTATGCGCTACCCGCCGCCGGCATGAGAGTCGCCATTTCGGCATAAGCCAGCGCCGCACATGCGCAGACAACGCCCGCAATGGCGAAAGCCAGAATGACTGCGGGACCCGCGCGCTCCGCGCCCACCCCCGTGAGCGTATAGATGCCGGTACCCACGATGGCGCCCACTCCGAGCGCGACGAGATGCGGCCACCCGAGCGTGCGCCTCAGCTGGCGGCTGCTTTCGAGGTGACTCAGCGCATCGAGCGATTTGCGTCGATTCCAGAAGGCCATTCGCGCTCCCTGTCTTCTTGATGTTCGCGGCGCGGGGCCGACGAATGGGACAGGGAGTATACCGTCCGAACGGATTGGCACCGAACGGACTGGCGGCGAATGGACCGGCACGCCAATTGCGACGGGGCCGTCGGGCAACCGGAATGTCCCGCAGCCAGCGGGACGCGTGGCCCCACTGGTGCGAGTCGGTTGAAGTATGTGCGCGGAACCTCTATGCCTGGCGCCGGCGGTCGCCTCCTCTAGAGCCGGCGGATCAGTCTGTCAGTCTGCTAGTGCCGGCTCGTCTCCCAGTAGCGCGGCGCCTTGTAGTAGTCGTACGCACTGTCCCGGTAAGACACGCCGTCACCTCGGGTCAGCTCATCGATCGAGCCGGCCGGGGCCGCCTTCAGCTGCTCCTTCGTGTACCCCACGACGTAGGCGTTGCGGGTTTCGTCGTAGTCGAGCGATGCCCAGGGAATCGGGTGATATTTCTCGGCCATGCCGAGGAATCCCCCGAAACCGACGACCGCGAACATGATGTTGTTCGACTGCTTGTCGAGCACCACGTCTTCCACCTGGCCGATCTTCTGGCCGGAGGGATCCGTGACGTTCGTACCGATGACTTTCTTCGCGCGTATGGCGGTGGTGTGTCCGCTTACGGTTGCCATAGTGAGCACTCCTGCAGGGTTAAATTGAAATCCCACCGACTCAATGACCCCTGCCGCGGAAGGTTCCTTCCTTCTTCGCGTACCGCGTACAATGAAAAGCGGACTCTGTAGGACAAGACCGGCAAACGGCATGGCCGATTCAACGAATAAATCCAGGAACTCTCCCGCTCCTATTTCGCAACTCCCCGATGCGTCGTCGCAGGCGTGGCAGGCCGCTGAAAACTCAGTGCCCCAAGCCGCACAGCGCCTGCGGCTCGCGCTCGATGCGGGCCAGCTCGGGGACTGGAACTGGGATGCGGCCACCGATGCCCTGTCGCTCAGCGCCCGCGCGGCCGCCCTGTTTGGGATGCCCGAAGCCGTACGGACCACGCGCGAGCGAATGCGGGAATTTCTGACGAGCGAAGACGCGGCGCGCACGCGCGAGGCCGTCGCACACGCCCTGGCCACGCACAGCGACTACAAGATCGAATATCAGGTCATTCGCCTGACGGGTGAACACTGCTGGGTCGCCGCCTACGGCCGCGGCGTGTACTCGGAGGACGGGCGCACCCTCGGCATGAACGGCGTGATCCACGACATCACCGAGCGCAAGAAAGCTGAGATCCTGCACACGCGCCTCGCCGCAGCCGTCGAATCGTCCAGCGACGCCATCATCACCAAAACGCTCGACGGCACCATCACCACCTGGAACACCGGCGCGGAGCACATATTCGGGTATACCGCCGCGGAGATGATCGGCCAGCCGATCACGCTCCTGATTCCGCCGCACCGGCTCGACGAAGAGCCGCAGATCCTGCGGCGCATCGCGGCAGGCGAGCGCGTGGATCACTATGAGTCCGAGCGCGTTCACAAAGACGGCCGGCGGCTCGACATCTCGCTGACGGTGTCGCCCATCCGCGATGCGACAGGCACCGTCATCGGCGCATCGAAGATCGCGCGGGACATTACGCCCCAGAAGCAGGCGGAGGCGGCGCTGCTCGAGGAAACCCGCTATCTCGAGCTGCTGAACCGCTCGCACTCCGTCATCGCCGCGCAACTGGACCTGCAGAGCCTCGTGCAGGCCGTCACCGACGCCGCCACGCAACTCACCGGCGCGAGATACGGCGCCTTCTTCTACACCGCCCGCAACGAGCAGGGCGATGCGTTCATGCTGTACACGCTTTCGGGCGCGCCGCGTGAAGCGTTCGAGAAGTTCGGCCATCCCCGCGCCACTGCACTGTTCGGCCCCACGTTCCGGGGCGAGCCCATCATTCGCTCGGACGACATCCTGCAAGACCCGCGCTACGGCAAGTGGGCGCCCCACTACGGCACGCCGCCCGGCCACCTGCCCGTGCGCAGCTACATGGCCGTGCCGGTCACCTCGCGCTCTGGCGAAGTGCTGGGCGGACTTTTCTTTGCACATCCCGAACCGGGCGTGTTCGATGAGCGCCGCGAGCGCCTGCTCGTGGGCTTCGCTTCACAGGCCGCCATCGCCATCGACAACGCGCGGCTCTATGAAGGCGCGCAGCGGGAAATCGCGCGCCGCGAGGAAGCCGAGCAGGCCCTGCGCGAAACGGATCGTCGCAAGGACGAATTCCTCGCCACGCTTGCCCACGAGCTGCGCAATCCGCTCGCGCCCATTCGGCAGGCGGCACTCATCTCGCAGGCGCCCGGCGCCACCGAAGCGCAGAAGCGCTGGAGCCACGAGGTCGTGGCGCGCCAGGTGCAGCACATGTCGCTACTGCTCGACGATCTCCTCGATGTGTCGCGCATCACGCGCGGCACGCTCGAGTTGCGCAAGAAGCGCACGGAGCTCGCCTCGGTGATCGATGCCGCCGTCGAAACCGCGCGGCCGGGCATGGATTCGAAGCGGCACCACCTCGAGATCAACATGCCTCTGGAACCGGTTCACTTCGAGGCGGACGGGCTTCGGCTCGCGCAGGTGCTGTCGAACCTGCTGACGAACGCTTCCAAATACACGGACCCGGACGGCACGATTCAACTGCGTGCGACGCGTGAACCCGATGCCATTACGATCCGCGTGATCGATAGCGGCATCGGCATCAGCGCCGACTCGCTGCCGGATATCTTCCGGATGTTCTCGCAAGTGAAGTCCCATCAGGACCGGTCGGACGGCGGTCTCGGCATTGGACTCGCACTGGCGAAGGGTCTCGTGAGCCTGCACGGCGGGACGATCGAAGCGCGCAGCGCAGGGCTCGGGCACGGCAGTGAGTTCATAGTGCGGCTGCCAGTTGGCCCTGAAGAAGTCGCAGCAGAGCATGAGCCCGCGCCAGAGGGTGACTCAGCTGCGGTAACCGGGCGCCGAGTGCTGATAGCAGATGACAATCGCGACGCCGCCGACAGCCTCGCCATGCTGCTTCAGATGGACGGCCACGATGTGAGCGTTGCGCAAGACGGCGCCGAGGCCGTGCTGATGTTTGCCGAGTTGCAGCCCGAGTTCGCCATCCTGGACATCGGCATGCCGGGGCTCAATGGCTACGAGGTGGCCCGCCGCATGCGGCGTGACTCCAAGGGGCGGGCGCTGCGGCTCATCGCCGTCACCGGCTGGGGCCAGCAGACCGACAAGGCACTCGCCTTCGCGGCCGGCTTCGATCATCACTTCACGAAGCCGCTCGAGCCCGACAAGCTGCTTGCACTCCTGCGCGGGTAACGCGCGGCACAGAATGTGCTGAAGCCTTCCTGAGATTCAGACTGAGGCAGGAGGTCGATCATGAGTGCTTTGCTTGCCGCGCTGTTCGAAAATCATGCTACGGCGGATCGCGTGCGCACCGCCCTCGTCAGCGAAGGCTTCCCTACGGACCGCGTCGAGCTCACCTCCGCGCACGAGCCTGGCCAGGCCGCCATCGGGCCGGCCGAGCGGCCGGTGGAACAGCTGCGCGATTACTTCTCGAAGTTTTTCGACCGTGCGGAGGAGCGGAAGCACATCGACACCTTCGTCGAGGGCGTCAAACGCGGCCACGCCAGCATCGTCGTGCATCCGCGCGGGGACATCGAGACGAACCGTGCGCTCGATGTTCTGCGCTCCTCGCACCCGATCGAGCTGCGCGGGCACGATCTCGCGAAGCAGTCCCTGGAGCAGGCCGCGTCCCCGGACTCCGCACCCATCCTGAAGAAACTGGTGCCGGGAACGACGCGCCGGAATTAGCGGGGTCCCTACCGCGCGTTGGTCAGCGAATGAACGGGCGTGACCCGGCGGGCGCGCCCTGACCTAGCATCCTCCCATCACATCCGTGGCACCGCGGGTGCCCATTGCGAGGGTTTTCTCATGCCGGCAAATCAGGGCTCGCGCATCAGGCGCATTGCGACGGAAGAAGCGTTCTCGATACCCGACGTGGCGGAAAGCCTGCGCCAGGTGTCGCGCGCGCCCGGCAGCAGCCTCGACCTGATGCTGGTCAAAACCATCTACGACGCCGAGCCGGACAGCCCGCGCGCTCATCTGCGGTCGCGTCTGCTCGACCTCGAAGACGAGCGCCTGCGCGACATGGACGCGAACGGCGTGGACGTTCACCTCCTCTCGCTCACTGCGCCGGGCGTGCAGATGTTCGACGCCGACACCGCCACTGAGCTCGCCACGCTCGCGAACGATCGTCTCGCGGAAACCATCGCGCGCCATCCCACCCGCTTCGCCGGCCTTGCGAGCTTCGCACCGCACTCGCCCAAGCGCGCGGCAAAGGAAATGGAACGGGCGATCACACGCCTGAAGCTGAACGGCTTCGTGGTGAACTCGCACACCCACGGTGAATATTTCGACGACCCGAAGTACTGGCCCGCGCTCGAAGCCGCCGAAGCGCTCGATGCCTGTATCTATATTCATCCGCGTGCGCCCGCCGAAGGCCTGGCGGCGCCCTTCCGCCACTACGGCATGGATAGCGCGCTGTGGGCCTATGGCGTGGAGACCGCCACGCACGCCGTGCGCATGATGCTGGGCGGTGTCTTCGACCGCTTCCCGAAACTCAAGATCTGCCTCGGCCACATGGGCGAAGGCGTGCACTTCTGGCTCTGGCGCATCGACTACATGAGCACGCTGGCCCAGTCCCAGGGGCGCGCGCCGAAACTGCAGTTGAAGCCGAGCGACTACTTCAAACGGAACTTCGTCATCACGACGAGCGGCCAGGAATCGCACCTCGCGCTCGACTTCTCCATCAAGGCCCTCGGCGTGGAGAACGTGCTCTGGGCCATCGACTATCCCTATCAGCCGAGCGCCCCCGCGGTCGCCTTCATGGACTCCGCGCCCCTCTCAGACGCAGACCGCGCCAAGGTGTACCACCAGAACGCGGAACGCGTGTTTCATATCAAACCCAGCTGAGGGTGAGAGCGTTTGACGTTGGCGCATGCGGCGCCTCGCTCATCAGGGGGTCCGGGGGACCGGCCGCGAGACCGGTCCATCGGGGCCTCGGGAAAACGCATCCATGCGTTTTCACGTCCCCCAGACCCCCTGATGAGCAAGTCACCGCTGCAATGCCCTGCCTTTTTCCCCGAGAACGCGCACTGCAATTCAGCGGAGGACGTGGTCGCTCAGGGGATTGGGGGG
>FTEO01001316.1_pt1 | contig 12825 bp, 11 predicted proteins | sample 1640211 | NCBI WGS metagenome assembly FTEO01 (sample SAMEA3914816, study PRJEB12502) | metagenome | biome: forest; material: soil | place: USA | collected 2011-09-16 | depth 0.3 m | reverse complement strand
GGCCTCCCGGCGGCATGCGCCTTGCGGGAGCAACCGCCCCCTTCCAGCGGGAGAGATTCGTCATGGCAGCCAACGTCACCCCGCGCTCCGCGCAGCCCTCGGCTACGGCCGCCGGAACCCTCACGCTTGGTCCGGATTTGACGGTGAATCGCCTGGGATATGGAGCCATGCGAATCACCGGCGAGGGAATCTGGGGTCCGCCTGCCGACGTTCCCGAGTGCATCCGGGTGTTGAGGCGTGCCGTCGAACTGGGCGTGAACTTCATCGATACCGCAGACTCGTACGGCCCGCACGTGAGCGAGGAGCTCATTGCCCAGGCCCTGCATCCTTATCCCCGCGGCCTCGTCATCGCCACCAAGGGCGGGCTCACCCGTCCGGGTCCGGACGTCTGGAATCGCAACGCAGATCCAAGGCACCTGCGCGAGGTGTGCGAGGGAAGCCTGCGACGTCTGAAGCTGGAGAGGATTGATCTGTATCAGCTGCACGCGCCGGACCCGCGGGGTCCTTACGAGTCCTCGGTGGGGGCGCTGGTTCGCCTCAGGGAAGAGGGCAAGATCCGGCTGATCGGTCTATCCAACGTCAGTGTCGCCGAGATCAAGCTGGCCCAGAAGCTCACGCCGATCGTCTCGGTCCAGAATCGTTACAACCTCGCCGATCGAGGCGCCGACGGAGTGCTCGAATACTGTCAGGACGAGGGAATCGTGTTCATTCCCTGGGCGCCGCTGGGCTCATCGCGGCTCGCGAAGAACGACGGCTCGGGCGCCCTCGGACGGATTGCGGCGCGACACGGAATCTCGAGCGGACAGGCCGTCATCGCCTGGCTGCTTGCGCGCTCGCCGGTCATCCTTCCCATCCCGGGTACGGCGTCGGTACATCACCTCGAAGAGAACGTCGCGGCCGCCTCCGTTCGCCTCACTCCGGAGGATCTGCGCGAGCTGAGGTGACCCAGTGCCGGGCCTGCTGCTCGAAGTCTTCAGCCTGGCGCATCTGTGTGAACGCGGCGCGAACCGTCTCTGAGTCCTGCGCGCGCAAGCCGCTCGCGTAAGTCGCGAGAGTCGTCTGCCAAAGGGCTGCACTGGCTGAGAGCGACTTGTGAACTCCGTAACGCAGGGAGTCGCGCGCCGGGCTCAGCGCGGCAAGCTCGTTCTGCAACGCCTGCCACTGCGGAATGAGCCATTTTTCAAGGCCGCTGCAGAAGTCCTCGGGCGAAAGGCTGCCTGACTGAAGCGCGTTGAACGCCGCCGTAAATTCAGCCACCAGTCCTTCGATGCGAGGCTCGAAGCGGGCAAATTCCACCCGCGCGGCCAGAATTTCTTCCGCGGTCGCCGAATCGGCCGTCTCCGCAGATTTGGGCGGGCGGCTCGTCGTCCGGGTCTGTGAGGTCCCCCTCACTGCCACACTGTCTGGTGTAGTGTAGACCTGTGTCGTGTTGCCTGGTGCCGTGTTGACCCGTGGAGTCACTTGCGGGGTGTTGGCAGGGGCGTGAACCTCGGGCGCCCTGATTTCGTATCTTGCGGCCAGGGCGGCTGCGAGGATCGCGACACAAGCCGTGCCCGTAATGATCAGGCGGCGCACGGGAAAATGCTCGCGCGCAGCCGGCTCATCGAAGCGGGGCAGGCTGGTCCGCGGCTCGTCCAGCTCGACCGTGCTGGCGGTCGGCAGAAGCGCCACGATCGTCGCCGCTGACCGCAAGTCTCCGGCGCGGAACTGGAAGAACGCCTGACGCGCGGCGGAATCCCGCAACTCGACACGAATCACGCCGGCGTCCCGGTAGACGTTGCGGATTTCCGCGGAAGGAACGAACGTCCGCTCCTCGCGGTGGAACCAGAGCCACCGATGGCGCCGAGCCGTAACCACCACCCCGTGCGGACCGATGCGCAGTCTGCCCCATCCGGTCCACCGAAAGCGGCTGGTCGGTGCGCGCTGCAGCCCATCGTCGGAGGTGAATTGCACCTGGAATTCAGGCTCGTCCTGGGCAGCCTCCCACGCCGCGAAGGCGCGATCGCTCGAGCGTTGGGTGGTGGTCGAACTCATCCGTGCCTGACCCGCTTACTCGTGGCCGAACACACGTGTGCCGATGCGGCCAGCTTCCCCGAAGCGTGCCAGGGAATCAAGCCAGGGAATCAAGCCATGGAAATCACCGCGCCCGAAAGGCGGGAGCAGCCGTAAGACTCAAACGGGAAGCCGCGTCGTTGACTTCTTCGTGCTCAGGACAAAGCTCGTGTTGACGGAGCGAACCGCGCGCATCTGAAGGATGTGTGCCGAAAGAAAGCGCTCATACGCATCCATGCCGGCCGCGACGATCCGCAACAGGTAGTCATTCGGGCCGCTCATCGAATGACACTCGAGGACTTCCGGCCGCTCGTTCACCACCTGGTCGAACTGACGCACGGTTTCCGGATGGTGGTTCTCAAGAGACACGAGCGCATACGCCTGGATCGGCAAACCGATGGAAGGACCGTTCAGCAGCGTGACATAACCCGAGATGTAACCATCATCTTCGAGGCGGCGCAGCCGGCGCCAGCAAGGCGCGGCCGACAGGCCGACTCGCTTGGCGAGCTCCTGGTTTGAGATCCGGGCATCCGCCTGCAGCTCATCGAGGATCCGGCGGTCGAGACGATCGAGATCTTTCGGCATGACTCTGCGGTCAAAAGAGCAAGAAGATTGCTAAGGTGAGCACGAAATGGGCAATAAGAGCAAGCTCATTGCGGCAGCGAGGGCATAGGCTGTCCGTCACGGTTTTTTTTGCCATTCGGAGAGTCGAGCATGGCTGCACCGGCCGGCTCCCTGCACAGTGTCCGCGAGTCGGCCCGCTCCGCGGGGCGCCACCCCGACTGGAACCGGATTGCGTATCTGCTGCACGCCTCGCGCGCACTCGATGACATCGAAGAATCGAAGCTGCTGCCCGAGCGTAAGGTGCTGTACCAGTTCTCCGCGCGCGGCCACGATTTCGCGCAGATCCTCCTCGGGCAGCAACTGACGGACGCGCACGATGGCGTCACCGTCTATTACCGTTCCCGTCCGCTCATGCTCACGCTCGGAATCAGCCTGGAGGAGGCCGCCGCCGGCCCTCTCGCGCGCTCCGGATCCTTCAGCAACGGACGTGATATCGGGGTGGTCTTCAATCTGCCGGGCCGTGGCGCGCCCACCGTTCTGCCCGCATGTGGAGGTGTCGGAGCGCAATACACGCCGGCCGCCGGCTGGGCACAGGCCATCCGCTACCGCAGCGAAGTCCTGAACGATGCGGGGTATGAGCGAAGCATTGCGGTGGTGCTCGGTGGCGATGCCTCCACGGCGACCAGCGGTTTCTGGTCGGCGCTGACCATCGCCACGACGTTGCGGCTCCCTATGCTGTTCTACATCGAGGACAACGGTTTTGGGATCTCGGTGCCTGCCGAGCTGCAGACCCCAGGCGGCAACATTGCGGCCAACTTGCGTTCCTTTGCGGGACTCACGATCCTCGAGGGCGACGGCACGAACCCACAGGAAGCCGCCAAGCTGACTCAGAGCGCGGTGACACTCGTGCGTGAAGATCGGTCACCGGTGTTGCTGCGCCTCACGGTACCGCGGTTGTCAGGACATTCGGGACAGGACACGCAGGCGTACAAGTCTGCGCAACTCGTGTCGAGCGAACGCGCGCGCGATCCGCTCACCTCGCTACACCACTTCATGACGCCGGCGCTCATCAGCGAAGGCGAGTGGACGAGGCTCGCCGAACAAGCGCGCGACGATGTCGCGGCAGCGGTTGCGGCCGCACTCGCTCGCCCGCAGCCGGATCCCGAGACTCTCACGAAACACGTGTTTTCCGAGATGGCCCCTGACGGCGCGAGTGAAGTGCAGCAGCAGGGAGGTCTTGCGCCCGACGGGCACATTTTTGCCCGATCGAGTACCACCGCGCAACCCGAGGCGGCGCGGATCAACATGCTGACGGCGATTCGCCGCACGCTCGATGTCGAGTTGGGAGCGAATCCCCGCATGGTGGTCTTCGGGGAAGACGTGGGTCCGAAGGGCGGTGTGCACGGGGCCACCCTCGGACTGCAGGACAAGTACGGCGTGGCCCGGGTCTTCGACACGAGTCTTTCCGAGGAGGGCATCATCGGCCGCGCCGTGGGCCTGGCGATCGCCGGTCTGCTGCCGGTCGCCGAGATTCAGTTCCGCAAGTATGCCGACTCGGCGGCTGAGCAGCTCAATGACTGCGGCACCATCCGCTGGCGTACGAACAATCGTTTCGCCGCTCCGATGGTGGTGCGCATGCCGGGCGGGTTCTTCAAGTGCGGCGATCCGTGGCACAGTCAGACCAATGAAGTGGCCTGGGTACATGGAATCGGCTGGCGAGTCGTAGTGCCTTCCAACGCGCAGGACGCGGTGGGCCTGCTGCGCTACGCCCTGCGCGGCAACGATCCGACGATTTTCTTCGAGCACCGGGCTATGCTGGACGGCGCCGGAGCGCGTCGACCGTATCCCGGTGACGAGTATGTCGTTCCGTTCGGCGTTGCGCGCGTTGTAACGAGCGGAACGGAACTTACGATCGTCACGTGGGGGGCGATGGTTGAGCGCTGCGAACACGCGGCGCTCGCCTCCGGTATAGACGCCGAGGTGCTCGATCTGAGGACGCTGTCGCCGTGGGATCGAGATGCCGTGCTGGCGTCAGTCCGCAAGACGAAGCGCTGTCTCATCGTGCACGAGGACAACCTGACAGCCGGATTCGGCGCGGAGATTGCGGCAGTGCTGGCCAAGGAGGCATTCTTCAGTCTGGATGCACCAATCGAGCGCCTGACGATGCCGGACATTCCGAGTCCCCACAGCCCGGTGCTCCTGGATGCCGCGGTACCCAACGTCGAGCGCATTACAGATGCCATCCAACAGATCGCGAGCGTGTGAGCCGTGACCGGCAGCGCCGAAGGCGGGGTCGAGATCCGGGCGCCCGTGGAGCAGACCGAGGGCACGCGATCGCAGGTTCTGCGTTGGCTGAAGTCGGTGGGCGATGCGGTGACGCAGCACGAGCCGTTGATCGAGCTCGAGACGGACAAGGTCACCGTCGAGGTGGCCGCGCCGGGCTCGGGAATCCTCCAGGAGATTCTGAAGCAGGCGCAGGAGGACGTCGGACCCGGCGAGCTTCTGGGGCGCATCGGGAGCGATACGGCCGGCGCGATTCCAACACAAGTTCCGGCTTCGAACGGCGACTCACGAGGTCCGCCCGCATCGACCGGCGCGCCGATTTTCGAGGGGCAGACTTCCGAGGGGCAGACTTCCGAGGGGCAGACTTCGGGGCGGCAGACTTCCGGGGGCCTGAGTCCCCTCACGACCCCCAGTAGCGAGACCGATGACCGGAAGGCCGCGAACCTTCTGAGTCCGGCGGTGCGCCGGCTGCTTGCCGAACACTCACTGGAACCCGCGGCGATCCGCGGGACTGGGGAGCGCGGCCGAATCACCGTGCAGGACGTGTTGCAGGTGGTGTCAGCGGCGTCAACGGCGTCAACGGCGTCAGGGGCGGCGGCGTCAGGGGCGGCGGCGGTCGGGGTCACCACTCCCGCGATAGGCGCCGACTCACCTCCGCCCGCGCGGCGTGTGCCACACTCCGCGATCCGAAAGCGGATCGCGGAGCACATGGTTCGAAGCCTTCTGGACACCGCCCCGCATGTGACGACGGTTTTCGAGGCGGACCTGTCTGCGGTTCTGCGCCACCGCGCCGCGCATCGGGCCCGTTTCGCGAGTGAGGGCGTCCCTCTGACATTGACGGCGTACTTCCTGCGGGCGACGGTGGATGCGATCCGGTCGGTACCCGAAACCAACAGCCGCTGGACGGATACGGCGCTGGAAGTGTTCGATTCCGTCCACATCGGGGTCGCCACGGCGCTCGAGGATGAGCTCGTCGTTCCGGTCCTGCGCCATGTCGACACACTCGATCTCCTCGAGACTGCCCGCAGCCTGCACGAGCTCATCTCACGGGCGCGCGAGCACCGGCTCACTCCTGCCGACGTGCGAGGCGGGACCTTCACGATCTCCAACCACGGGGTCAGCGGAAGCCTGTTGGCGACGCCCATCGTCATCAATCAACCGCAGTCCGCGATTCTCGGCGTGGGGAAGCTCGAAAAGCGCGTCACGGTCCAGCAGGACCAGGCGGGCGAGGATCGGTTCGCCATCCAGCCCCGCTGCTACGTCACTTTGACCATCGATCACCGGAGCCTGGATGGGCATCGGGCCAACCGTTTTTTGCAGACATTCGTCGAGCGTCTGGCGCATTGGCCGCAGGAGTCTGTCGGTTAACCCCTGCGGGGAACGGGTCGCGACAGTACCGGGGAGAGCCCGCCGAACCGCAAGTAGGTGGAAGGATTTGCCGAGGGCAGAGGCTCGCTCACCGTGGAGGCGGTGGCGGAAAGGAAGCCTTCGGCGGCCTCGAAGACCTGCGAGTAGAGCCGGCGGGTCAGTTCGTATGCGGCAGTTCCGACCCAGTCCGGCGGCAGCAAGGCGGGGGGAAGCAACGGATCCTGGAGGTGAATCTTCCGGTACTCGTGGATCAGCAACGTTCGCACGATCAAGGCCTCTTGCGAATCGATGGACATCGAATTCGCGACCGCGGATTCGATCGGCTCGAACGTCTTCAGAAAGCGGCGGTACCGCCGCGTCAGGTCCCCCAAGTCCCAGCCGATGCGGACCAGCCGGCGATCGACGGCCACACTCCCGGTGGAGCTTGTGAGACTCAGCGCATCCTGAGCGCCGGACAAGTCCTTGAGCCATAGCTTGACCTGCTCGAGCGTGCAGTTCGGATGAGCGAACGTATCCGGACTGAGCTGTCCGAAGCCGAGCCAACGCAGCTCGTCGCGGACCGGTTCGCGCTTCGCTCGCCGGGCCGCCGGCAGAATGAGCAGCGTCCAGGCACCGTTCCAGGAGGCCGGTGCCGCGCTGTAGATGCGGCGCGTCGCTTCCGCGAACCGTTGTTCACCGCCCGAAGTGAGACGGTATTCGCTCTGGCGGCCGTCCCGGCGGGCCACCAGCCAGTCCTCGTTTGCGAGCCGGGCCACGGAGGTGCGCACGAGCCTTTCGGTGAGGCGAAATGGCTTTGCGATCCGTATGAGGCTTCGCAGAGTCACCACGCCCCCCCGAGGCGCGATCGCGTCTCCGAAGAGGGTAACGATCAGCGAACCGCCACGCAGGGGACGCTGTCCGTGGAGTCGGTGCAACAAAGCCCGAACGGAGGATGACAGCGTCTCGTTCATGGGTGCGGTATTGTGACACAAACAATCTTGCGAAGCGGTAGATCGTGTGTCACATTGTTCCGGCGGGAAGAAACATGCACTGCACTCCGCACGAGGCAAGGCGATCATGTACACGCAGGGTCTGGACTCCTTGGGCAAGGAAAGTGTGCACCGGGAACTATCCGGCAACGCCGCGCTCGAGGCGCGCTTCCAGGCACGCGTGGATGCGGACGAGAAGATCGAGCCGAAGGATTGGATGCCCGACGCGTACCGTCAGACGCTGGTCCGCCAGATCTCGCAGCACGCTCATTCCGAGATCGTCGGCATGCTCCCGGAAGGCAACTGGATCACGCGAGCGCCGAGCTTGCGGCGCAAGGCTGTCCTCATCGCCAAGGTGCAGGACGAGGGTGGGCACGGCATGTACCTGTACAGCGCAGCGGAGACCCTGGGAATCTCGCGCGCCGAAATGCTGCGGCAGCTTCTGGCGGGCACCGCGAAATATTCCAGCATTTTTAACTATCCGACGCTGACCTGGGCCGATATCGGCGCAGTCGGCTGGCTCGTGGACGGCGCAGCGATCATGAATCAGGTGCCGATCTGCCGCTGCTCGTACGGGCCGTACGCCCGTGCGATGGTGCGCATCTGCAAAGAAGAGAGTTTTCATCAGCGTCAGGGGTTCGAGATCATGCTCTCGTTGGCGCGCGGAACGCCGGCCCAGCGCGAGATGGCCCAGGATGCGCTCAATCGATGGTGGTGGCCGTCGATCATGATGTTCGGCCCCAGCGATGCGCAGTCCCGGCACACCGAACTGTCGATGCGCTGGAAGATCAAGCGTTTCACCAACGATGAGCTGCGGCAGAAATTCATCGACGTCACGGCTCCACAGGCGCAGTTTCTCGGCCTGCTCATTCCGGACCGCGAGCTGCGTTGGGACGAGGCGGCCGGGCACTACCGCTTTGGCAGGATCGATTGGAGCGAGTTCCAGGCAGTTCTGAAGGGCAATGGTCCGTGCAATCGCGAAAGGCTGCAGGCGCGTCGCGCGGCCCACGAAGACGGGGCCTGGGTTCGCGATGCGGCGGCCGCGCACGCGCGCAAACAGCGCGACAAACCTCCGCTGGCAGGGTAAGGAGAAGAAACATGAGCGAGCAGACTGCGCTGCAGGAAGATTGGCCGCTGTTTGAGGTGTTCATCCGTTCGCGATCGGGCCTCGAGCACAAGCACGTCGGCAGTCTTCATGCCGCGGATGCGCGCATGGCTGTTGAGCACGCGCGCGACGTTTACACGCGTCGTCTCGAGGGAATCAGTATCTGGGTCGTCCCCTCAATTGAGATCTTTGCTTCCGACCCCGATGAGGCCGACGCGCTGTTCGAACCCGCGCGGGACAAGGTCTACCGCCATCCCACCTTCTATGCGATTCCGGACGAGGTGAAGAATCTGTGAGCGCGGCTGCAGACAAAACCGAAGCCCGCGACCCTGCACCGATCGGGCGCGAGGAGCTGTTCCGATATCTGCTGCGGCTGGGGGACACGAGTCTGGTTCTCGGCCAGCGCCTCGGCGAGTGGGTTGGGCATGCGCCCGCGCTGGAGGAGGACCTCGCCCTGGGGAATCTCGCGCTCGATCTCATCGGACAGGCGCGTCTGCTGCTCACTTATGCAGGCGAGGTCGAGGGGCGCGGTCGGGACGAAGACGCCCTGGCGTTTCTGCGGGATGCACCGCAGTTCGCGAACCTGACTCTGGCCGAGCAGCCGAACGGGGACTTCGGCGGGACCGTCGTGCGCCAGTGGCTGATCGATGCCTGGCAGCTGCAAGTCTACGACGCGCTGCAGCGATCCACCGATAGGCGGCTCGCGGCGATTGCCGCAAAGGCCTTGAAGGAAACGCGTTATCACTACCGCTTCAGCAGCAGTTGGGTGGTGCGTCTCGGCGACGGAACGGAAGAGAGTCGCCGGCGGGTGCAGGCATCGGTTGATGAGCTGTGGCGCTTCACGAGTGAGCTGTTCGCGGCGGATGAGTTGGAAGACCGGCTGGCACGGGCCGGCGTCGCGCCAACGCTTTCGGACTTGCAGCTGCGTTGGTCCGAGGCCGTTGCTAAAGTCTTTGAACTGGCGACACTGACGCGCCCCTCGTCAACCGCCTACCCGTGGCATGGCAAGCGCGGTGTACACACGGAGCATCTCGGGCACATGCTGGGCGAAATGCAACATCTTCAGCGCACTTATCCGGGCGCGCGGTGGTAGCGGCCGTGCGACCGCAACCCCGCAACCAGAGCTGTTTCTCTCCAGGGGCGTTTCCGGGCGAGCGCGAACGGGATGTCTGGAGGGCCCTCGCGGGCGTGCCCGATCCTGAAATCCCGATTCTCACTGTGGTCGAACTGGGCATCGTCCGCTTCGTCAGATGGCGCGGCGAGGATGAACTGCACGTCGGCATCACTCCGACCTATTCGGGCTGTCCGGCGACGGAAGTCATCCGCGGTTCGGTGCGCGAGGCATTGGACTCGGCGGGGTTTGACCGAGCCGTCATCGAGGAGGTTCTGGCGCCGGCGTGGACGAGCGAGTGGATCACGGAAGAGGGATGCAGAAAGCTGAAGCAGTTCGGCATCGCGCCGCCCGTGAACGCCGTGAACGCGCCGCGTCAATTGTTCGGCGCTCCCGTCGTGGCCTGCCCGCGTTGTGGCAGCGGATCGACAGAGAAGATCAGCGAGTTCGGGTCGACACCGTGCAAGGCCCACTTTCGCTGCAGCGCGTGCCTCGAGCCGTTCGACTCCTTCAAGTGCATCTGAATCATCAATCGTAGGCCGGCATGCTGCGGTTTCATTCACTTCGTGTAGCTGATATCCGTCCGGACGCGGAAGACGCCGTCGCCCTCTCATTCGAGGGCGGCGACGATCTGAAGGACGCGTATGGGGGCCTGCCGGGGCAGCACGTGGTGTTGCGTACCGCGATAGACGGTGTCGAGACCCGCCGGACTTACTCGCTCGTCAGTCCCCCGGGAGTCTGGCCCCTTCGGATCGTCGTGCGCGTGCGGGATCATGGGTCGATGTCCAGGCATCTTGCAGAAAAACTGCACGTGGGAGACCGTATCGACGTTCTTCCTCCCAATGGAAGTCTGACTCCGAGAGTCACCGCACCGGACCGAAGAACGTTCGTTGCCTTCGCTGCCGGCTGCGGAATCACTCCCGTGCTCAGTATTGCCCGTGCGGTGCTCTCGGCAGATCCGAGGAATCGGTTCCTCCTGTTCTACGGGAACAGGGGCAGCGCGCGCGCGATGTGTCTCGAGGAACTGTTGGCGCTGAAGGATCGGCACCTGGGCCGTCTTGCGCTCCACTTCGTGATGAGTCGTGAACCACAGGAGGTCGATCTGTACAACGGACGCCTCGATCCTGATCGGGTCAGGCAGGTCGCGCGCACGCTTCTCCAGGCGCAGGCGGTAGCAGAGTATTTCGTCTGCGGTCCGGGAACAATGCTCGAAGACGTGACCGGCGTTCTGCGGGAACTGGGTGTCGGTGCGGAGCGCATTCACGGCGAACACTTCTCGGTTGACGGGGGCAGTGTGCCGGGACCCGTTTCCCTTGACACCGCGGACGCTGCGGTGTCCCCGCCTTCGCCGGCGCGTTCCGTGTCGTCTGATGAGGCTGAGGTCACGGTGATCATGGATGGACGACGGCGCGTGTTCAGCATGCGTCAGCATGCGGAGAGCGTGCTCGACGCGGCGGCGCGCGCCGGATTGGAGCTGCCTTTCTCCTGTCGGGCCGGCGTGTGCTCGACCTGCCGCACCAAGGTTGTCCGCGGAGAAGTCGAAATGGCGCACAACTATGCGCTCGAGGAATGGGAGCTCGAGCAAGGCTACGTGCTGGCGTGCCAGTCACGGGTCAAGACTCCGGTTCTGGAGCTCGACTACGACGAGAAGTGACCATGACCCACCAAACCATTCTCTTTGAAGTCCTCGACGGGATGGCCCGACTGACACTCAATCGCCCGGAGCGGCTGAACAGCTTCAACGGCCCGATGCACGAGGAGGTGCGTGGAGTGCTCGCGAACGTCGCCGCGCAGGCGCGGGTCCTTGTCATCACCGGGGCGGGTCGGGGATTCTGCGCCGGCCAGGATCTTGGTGACCGCGCGGTAACCCCTGGAGGCTCCGCGGCCGATCTCGGGGAGTCCATCGATAAGTACTACACACCCCTCGTCCTGGGGCTGCGTCGGTTGCCGATTCCGGTGATCGCCGCCGTGAACGGCGTGGCTGCCGGAGCCGGGGCGAACATCGCGCTCGCATGCGATCTGGTCGTCGCCGCTCGCTCGGCGAGCTTCGTGCAGGCCTTTGCGAAACTCGGGCTGGTGCCGGATTCGGGTGGCACCTGGCTCCTGCCGCGTCTCGTCGGCAATGCCCGCGCGTTGGGGCTTGCGCTCCTGGGAGAGAAACTCCCGGCCCAGCAGGCGGCCGACTGGGGGCTCATCTGGAAATGTGTGGAGGACGCGGATCTGGCGGGTGTTGTTGAGGGCCTTGCGCGCCACTTTGCCGCAGCGCCGACGCGCGGACTGGCGCGAACCAAGCAGGCGATCTACGAGGGGTGGGGGCGCACACTCGAGCAGCAGCTTGATGTCGAGCGTGACTACCAGCGCGAGTTGGGCCGTACACACGACTACGCGGAAGGAGTTGCCGCGTTCAGTGAAAAGCGCGCACCGCGGTTCTGCGGGTCATGAGCGAAGCGACGCAAAGTTTTGTGGCCGGTCGATGGCAGATGGGCGCCGGCCATGAGGTCGATCTGCTCGACGCTACGAGCGGCGAGGTGATTTCGACCGCGTCCTCAGGCGGCGTCGATTTCGCGAGGATGCTGCAGCACGCGCGCCATGTCGGCGGCCCCAATCTGCGCAAGCTCACATTCCACGAACGCGCCGCTGTGTTGAAGGCGCTTGCGCGGATGCTCTCGGAGCACAAGGAGAGCTTCTACCGCATGTCGTACGCGACCGGAGCTACGCACAGCGATTCCCGGATCGATATCGACGGCGGCATTGCCACCCTCTTCGTCTACGCGAGCAAGGGCACGCGCGAGCTTCCCAACGAGCAGGTCTTCGTCGACGGCTCGCTGGAGACCCTGTCGAAGAACGGTAGCTTCGTCGGGCAGCATATCTGCACGCCGCTCGAGGGTGCAGCGGTGCACATCAACGCGTTCAACTTTCCGGTCTGGGGGATGTTGGAGAAGCTGGCCCCGGCGCTTCTGGCGGGCGTGCCGGCGATCGTGAAGCCCGCCACGGTGACGTGTTATCTCACTGAGCTCGTGTTCAGACGGATCATCGACTCCGCCATCCTGCCCGCGGGTACGGTACAGCTCATCTGCGGTCCCGTGGGCGACCTGTTCGAACACCTTACCTGCCAGGACGTAGTCTGTTTCACCGGCTCGGCGGGCACGGCACACCGGCTGAAGAGCCATCACGCGGTCATTTCGAATGCGGTTCGCTTCACCGCCGAAACGGATTCACTGAACTCCTCGATACTCGGGCCGGACGCGATCGGTGGCTCACCCGAGCTCGACCTGTTCGTGCGCGAAGTGTGTCGCGAGATGACGGTCAAGGCGGGCCAGAAGTGCACGGCCATCCGCAAAGCGATAGTGCCGGCGGCGCGCGCGGGAGAGGTG
>FTEO01000862.1_pt1 | contig 12829 bp, 13 predicted proteins | sample 1640211 | NCBI WGS metagenome assembly FTEO01 (sample SAMEA3914816, study PRJEB12502) | metagenome | biome: forest; material: soil | place: USA | collected 2011-09-16 | depth 0.3 m | reverse complement strand
GATGTCGGGTGTGCCGTCGCCGTCCAGATCGAGATTCGGCAGCGAGCGCACGAGTGTCAGCAGATCCGCGGCGGCCTGGCGCAGGTTGTCTCGCGTGACGAGCGGCGCAGGCACGTTCACGAAATGCGTGCCGGACGGATCGATCCTGCCATCGGGGCCCGCGGCAAGCGTGTCGTTGTTGACGAGGTCGAGGTTGAACGTGCGCTCATTCGCCGCGTCGTAGAACGGATTCGCCGCAATGGCGTCGGCTCCGCCGATCCCGTGCAAGGGCAGATCGATGGCGACGACCACGTAGCCTCCGGGCTGATACCCATTCGTCGCCGGGTCCATATCGGCATCCGCCATTGAATCCGCGATCGCCACCGCATCCATGCGGTTGCGCGTGAGCCCGTGCTCGAAGACGACGACTGGCCATCCGCCCGGGGGTTTCGCTCCGCCGCCTGCCGAAGACGCATTGGGAACCGTGACCAGTACGGGTATCGAGAGGGTTTCAGTGGCCACGGGCACCGGATTGAAGCGCGTCAACAGGCGACTCGTCGCATCGAGCGGGGAAGGATTGCCTTGCCAGGATGCATTGAGCGGCGCAGTGGGATTGGCTTGGGTGGGCCGCGAGCTGTAGTACGGAATCGTGATCGTTCCTTTGTACAGCGTCGCGTGGCCGGGCAGCGATGCGACCACGGCCTTCGTGGTGGCTCCCGTGTTCGCTACCGAGATGGGTCGCGCAACCGTGATGGCCGGATTCGCGAGCACACTCATCGTGTCGCGCGTCGATTCCGTGGAGAAGCTGAACGACAGCACGACGTTCGCTGGGTTCACGCCAACCGCTTGCGCAATCTGCAAGTGCGCGCCCGTGAGCTTGCATATGCCGTTGAGCGATGTGTTGGTGATGTTTGCGCATGTGGGCAGCGCAGCTTTGATGTTCGTGTAGTCGTCGTCTGCAGTCGCAGCCGCACCCGTTGCAGTGGTGATGCCGTTGGTGAGCAGTACGAGATAGCCAACGTTGGTCGCCCCGGTGCTCGGCACTAACGGCTTGAGCGGGCGAATCTCGAGAATCGTGTTGCCGACACCGGCGTCGCTGGCCAGCCCGACGCTGAAGTCGGCGGTCGTCGCGTCCGTTCCCAGCACGAGCGGACGTGTCACGCCCGTAGTGGCTTTCGTTGCGTTGTCGACCGTGACCTGAATGACGCGCACCGAAGCTGCGGTCAGGGACGCCGGGTCGAGCGCGCTTGCAAACTTCGCGCGAATGACGGCAGTCGTCGAGAATCCGTCGAGCGCATTGATGCCAGCCTGCAACGGCATCAGCGCGTTGCTCGGCTGGATATTGAGCGTGCCGTCCGTCGATCCGGAGAAGTAAAGGTCCGTCGGGTAAGGCAATACGCCTTGCAACGGTTGAAACAGCGCCGTGGTTGCGGGGTTTGCCGCTGGCGGTGTCGCCCCGCCCGGATTGCCGTTGCCGCTGGACGTATCGGTGGGCCCGATGGCCTGGCCCCCGCCGCCGCCCCCGCAGCCGGCTGCCAACAGCGCGGTCACGATGAGCGAGGGTGCGGTTATTTGCCTCTTCATAACCTGCAGCTCCCCACTGAAACAAACGTCCCATGAGTCGACAGCGCTTCAGTCGCGGCTCACTCGAGAGCGCGCGCCGAGCTTGTAGTAATGCCCAGCTAGCGTACGCTTACGATGACAAGGGTCGCAAGCCGCGAGGCGCCGCAAGTCTTGGTTCGTACAGGAAAATCGCGCGGCGCGCAGTCACGCGTCATTCGTATCATCGGCGGCACGCTGCGCGGACGGCGCCTGCGATTCCCCGATGTGCCCGAGATCCGCCCTACGCCAGATCGCGTTCGCGAAACGCTCTTCAACTGGCTGGCGCCGCGGCTGGTCGGCGCGCGTTGTCTGGATCTGTTTGCGGGCAGCGGCGCGCTCGGGCTCGAGGCGCTTTCGCGCGGCGCCGCGAGCGCGGTGTTCGTCGAGCAGAGTGCGGCCGCGACGCGTGCACTCTCCGAGCTCATTGCCGAATGGAACGCCCACGGAGCGCGCATCGAGCGGGCCGACGCCGTGAAGTTTCTGCAAGGGTCGGCGCAGCCTTTCGAAATAGTTTTTCTCGATCCGCCATTCGCGGCCGGCGTACTGAGTAGCGCGGCCACGCTGCTGGAAGAGCGTGGGTGGCTCGCGCCAGAAGCGCTCATCTACGTCGAAAGTTCGGCGCGTGCGGCACTTCCGGCGCTGCCGCCGAGCTGGCAGCCGCTCAAGGCGAAGCAGGCGGGCGAGGTCGGGTATCATCTCTTTGCCCGAGTCGCGAGGGGAGCCGAGCCCGAATGAAACGCAACGCCATCTATCCCGGGACGTTCGATCCGATCACCAATGGGCACCACGACCTCGTGCGGCGTGCGGCCGGTGTTTTCGACCGCGTCGTCGTGGCGATCGCCGCCAATCCGAACAAGACGCCGATGTTCTCGCTCGAGAAGAGAGTCGAGCTGGCACGCAATGTGCTTGCCGAGATTCGCAATGTCGAGGTCGTGGGCTATACCGGACTCACCGTGGATTTCGCGCGCCAGCACCAGCTTTCCGTGATCGTGCGCGGGCTGCGGGCGGTGTCGGATTTCGAGTTCGAGTTCCAGCTCGCGAACATGACGCGGCACCTCGATCGCGAGATCGAGACCGTGTTCCTCACGCCGCAGGAGCAGTTCACGTTCATTTCTTCATCCCTCATTCGCGAGATTGCGGTGCTCGGGGGCGAGACGCGAGAGTTCGTGCATCCGATCGTCGCAGCGGAACTTGCGAAGCAGAAGCGCAGCTAAAACCCCATGACCCAGCCTCGAACCCGTAGCGCAATGCGCATTGCGCTGGTCGCAGTCGTCTCCTTCGTTCTTGCCGCACCGCTCGTTGCCGCGAGCGCGGAGCGAGCGCCTGGCAAAGCCGCTATTGCCAGCGCTCACCCGCTCGCCTCCCAGGCAGGGCTGGATATCCTGGCGAAGGGCGGCAATGCGTTCGACGCGGCCGTGGCAGTCGCCGCGGCGCTGGCCGTGGTCGAGCCGAACAGCTCAGGTCTTGGCGGCGGCGGTTTCATCCTGATCCATCGCGCAAGCGATGGCCTCAATTCGATGATCGACGCGCGGGAGACGGCACCCGGTGCTGCCACTCGCGACATGTATCTCGATGCGCAGGGAAACATCGTGCCGCGGCTGTCCACCGATAGCGCACTCGCCGCGGGCATTCCCGGCGAGCCCGCAGGGCTCGGTCTGCTTGCCACGAAGTATGGGCGGCTGCCGCTGAAGACGAGTCTGCAACCCGCCATTCATCTCGCGCGAGCCGGCTTTCCCCTGTACGAGCGCCTTCAGGACGGCATTCGTGGCAAGCAGGAATTCATCAAGCGTTCGCCCGATGCAGCCCGCATCTTCCTCAAGAATGGCGAAGTTCCGCCTATCGGATATTTGATCAAGCAGCCGGATCTCGCGCGCACGTTCCAGTTGATCGCAGACAAGGGAGCCGAGGCGTTCTACAAGGGACCGTTCGCGCAGAAGCTCGCCGCGGGCGTGCGCAAGCTCGGCGGTATCTGGAGCGAGCAGGACCTGGCGGACTACAAGGCCGTGGAGCGCGCACCGATCATCGGGCAGTACCACGGCGCCCGCATCATCTCCTCATCTCCTCCGGCTTCGGGCGGTATCGCGCTCGTGGATGCGTTGAACATTCTCGAGGTGTACGACCTCAAGGCTGCGGATCCGGTGACGCGCATTCACCTCGTCGTCGAAGCCATGCGCCGCATGCATCGCGACCGGGCCTTGTATCTCGGCGATCCGGATTTCGTGTCGATTCCCGTCGAGCGCCTGACCAACAAATACTACGCCGATGGTCAGCGCACCTCGCTGCGCCTCGATCGCGCCACGCCCAGCGAAATGCTTCCGAGCGATGCCATCCAGGCGACCCAGGGTGCGCACACCACGCACTACTCCATTCTCGACAAGGATGGGAACCGCGTCGCCACGACGATCACGATCAACCTGTGGCTCGGCACCGGCCTGATGGTGCCCGGAACCGGCGTGCTGCTGAACAACGAGATGGACGATTTCTCGAGCAAGCCCGGCACGCCCAATGCGTTTCATCTCATTGGCGCGGATGCGAACGCCATCGCGCCGGGCAAGCGGCCGCTGTCATCGTCCACGCCCACGTTCGTGGAATCGGATCGGGGCGTGATGATCGTCGGCAGCCCGGGCGGCAGCTACATCACCGGCATGTCGCTGCTCGCGACGCTCGATTTCATGGATGGCATGAGCGCCGCGCAGATCGCGAGCGCGCCGCGTTTCCATCACCAGTATTTCCCGGACGTCCTGCAGTATGAGCCGGACGCTTTCACGCCGGAGCAGGTGAAGGCGCTCGAGGCTCGCGGCCACAAGCTGCGCCAGGGCCGGCAGTGGGGCAATCTGCAGGTCGTTACGTGGGACTACGCGACCGGCGCAGTGGAGGCGGCTTCCGACCCGCGCGGCGAGGGGAAGGGACTCGTTTACTGATTCACTGGAAAAAAGCCGCCTGCCCCGGCGCGTAGGGACGCCCGGGGTCGCAAGTCCGACAGGCTACTGCGCAGCAGCGTCACAAGTGTGAGCGGACCCTGGTGCGGCCTGTGAGCTTCGTGGCCGCTTTCTTTTTCAAACGTTTGACGGCGCGGCGCAAGCGCACGATGCGGGGCAGGCGAGTGATTACGCCCGGCGCCGGAAGCTTTCCTGCGCGCTGCAGCTCGATCACGCGCCAGAGGTACCATGCTGCCGTGGATCGATGCGGAGCCCAGCGTTCTCCGTACAGCGCGAGCGCTTTGGGAGCGGGCATCTTGCGCAGGCCATACGCCAGCCGGAATCCATTGCGCACGCCGAAGTCGTCCACGGGCAGGATGTCGCTGCGACCCAGCTGAAACATCAGCATCATCTCGACGGTCCAGCGCCCGATGCCGCGCACCTGCGTGAGCCGTTCGATGATCTGCGCGTCCTCCAGCGAGAGGAGTGTGGCCCGATCCGGCACGATGCCTTCGAGGGTCTTCGCGGCAAGGTCCTTCAAAGACGCAATCTTCGCGAATGAAAAGCCCGCGGCACGCAGCGTCGCTTCCGGTGCTGCGAGCACCTGCTCCGGAGTCGGGAAGGTGCCGTTGCCTGCCGTGTTGATGAAGCGAGCGAGGATCGTGTTCGCCGCCGTGGCATGCAGCTGCTGATGCGCGATTGCGTGTGCGAGCGCCTGGAACGGCGTGCCTTGGAGATCCGCCTTCAGCGCGAAGGGTCCGACGGCCTGAATGATGCCGCCCAGAACGACGTCGATCTTCGTGAGATGCGTGATGATCCGCTTCGTCATGTCGGCTTACTTCTGGCAAGTCCGACAGTAATACGTGGAGCGCTGTCCTTGCGTCAGCTGCTTGATGGGGTTGCCGCAGACTCGGCAGGGCTTGCCTGCACGTTCATACACGTACAGTTTCTGGCGGAAGTAGCCGGGGTTACCGTCCGCTCCCACGTAGTCGCGAAGAGTAGTCCCGCCGACGCGAATCGCCATCTCGAGAACCGTGCGTACTGAACGCGCGAGCTTCGCGACTTCCGCGCGAGTGAGGCTGCGCGCGGGCCGCTTCGGCCGAATCCGCGCGCGGAACAGCGCTTCGCTCGCATAGATGTTGCCTACGCCGACGACCAGCGTGCTGTTCATCAGCAATTGCTTGATGGCAACGCTGCGTTTGCGAGTGATGCGCCAGAGATAGTCCGCGTTGAAGTCGGCTCCGAGCGGCTCGGGTGCCAGGCGTGCGAGTAACGGATGCTGGTCTGGATGACTCGTCGTGTAGTGCAGGCTACCGAAGCGCCGCGGGTCGTTGAATCGGAGCATGTAGCCAGAGTCCAGCAACAGATCGAAGTGATCGTGCGTGAGACGAGGCGTGTCGGCAGGCAACACGCGCAGGCTGCCAGACATGCCGAGATGCAGCAGCAGGGTGCCGGACTCAAGCTCCAGCAGCAGGTACTTCGCGCGCCGCCCCGTTTGCCGTACACGTTGCCCGGCGACATCTGCCGGCATGGAATCGGCAATACGCCAACGCAGGCGCGGGTCGTGGACGTTGAGCGCGACGATCTTGCGCCCCACCACGTGCGGATCGACGCCGCGGCGGGTGGTTTCGACTTCAGGAAGCTCCGGCATGGCGCGAAGGCTACAGCCTCGAGCGCGCGCGGTGAATCACCGCGACGCTTCGCACCTTGCCGGAATGGGACGCGAGCCAGAACAGGCTCGCAGCGCCTACTTGATCTTCGTTTCCTTGTACGCGACGTGCTTGCGTACAACGGGATCGAATTTGCGGATTTCCATCTTGTCCGGATGGAGGCGCTTGTTCTTCGTCGTCACATAGAAGTGGCCGGTGCCGGCCGACGACAGCAGTTTCACTTTTTCGCGCATGGCTTAAACCTTCTTGCCCTGCTCGCGGAGCTCGGCGACGACGACGTCGATGCCCTTCTTCTCGATGGTGCGCAGGCCATTGGTGGAAACCCGCAGGCTCACCCAACGCTTCTCCGTCTCGAGCCAGAAACGCTGGCGATGCAGGTTCGGCAGGAAGCGCCGACGCTTCTTGTTGTTGGCGTGGGAGACGCGATTACCGACTGCCGGCTTTTTGCCGGTGATTTCGCAGACGCGGGACATACTCGCAACCTTCAGGAATCAATGACTTATGCGCGCATCGATGGATGCGTGCGGAAGAGCGCGGCTTTATACCAGCGCCGCCCGTCGGCCGCAACCACGGCCGCGTGCAAAATGCGGCAAGCGGCGCGGTGCGCGAACTCTACAGCAACCCGCGGTCGGCAAACGACAGGCAGCCCGTGTCGCCGACGATGATGTGGTCCAGCACCCGCACGTCGACCAGGGCCAGCAACTCCTTGAGGCGCCGGGTCACCAGCTGGTCGGCGTGGCTCGGCTCCGGCACGCCGGAGGGGTGATTGTGCGCAAAGATCACGGCCGTCGCGTTGTGAGCGAGGGCCTGCCGCACCACTTCTCGCGCGTGGATCGTGGCGCCATCCACCGTGCCGCGAAACAGCTCCTCAAAGGCGAGCAGGCGGTGCCGACTGTCCAGGTGCAGGCAGCAGAACACTTCATAGGGCCGATCCCGCAGCTGCGAGAGAAGGAACGCTCGCGTTGCGTCAGGAGCGCTCATGGGCCCTTCCGTCCTCAGAGTTTCGCCATAGTGCCGCCGCGCCAGCTCGAGCGCGGCCTGTAGCGAGGCATAACGCGCCGGGCCGATGCCGACCTGCCCCAGGCAGCGGCCCGCATCCGCGTTCAGGAATTCGCGCAGCGAGCCGAAGTCGCCGATCAGCTGGCGGGCGAGCTCGACAGCCGAGCGGCCGCGATTGCCGGAGCCGAAGAGCACCGCCAGGAGCTCGCCATCCGAGAGAATCCTTGGGCCGTGCTCCAGAAGTCTTTCACGGGGTCGTTCCGTGACGGGCCAGTCGCGAATGGTCATGGGAGGCAGGTGTCGGCGAATCCGCTGGAGGAGGCTGGGCAGTGTGAGGCGGTCGCGCGGGAGGCGCCGTCGCTGACAGCGTGGCGAATCACCAGAAATGCATCGGCGCCGGTCTTTCCCGCTTTGGGCGCCTTTCAGTCATTCCATGTGTGCATATCGTCAGACGCGAAGGACGTGGCGGGCGGCCTCAACTGCTGCCGAGCCTGGGGCGATGAGCCTTTGTTTTAAGGCCTTTTCTAATCAATGTGGGCTCCTGAGCGGCTGGCCGTGCCTGCATCACAGGAATGCCCGGCGGGCGCGTCGGATGTTTGCGCGCGCCCGCAGGAGCGTCCGATAATCGCGCCAGGTTCCAACGAGTCCCCCGATGCAAGGCAAACGCATTCTCCTTGGCGTGACCGGAGGCATCGCTGCCTACAAGAGTCCGGACCTTGTCCGGCGGTTGCGCGAGCGCGGCGCCGAAGTGCAGGTGGTGATGACCGCCGCCGCCGGCGAATTCATCACACCGATGACCTTTCAGGCGGTGTCCGGCCGATCTGTGCGCACGGATCTGTGGGATCCGGCCGCTGAGGCCGCCATGGGGCACATCGAGCTCGCCCGATGGGCTGAGCTCATCGTCATCGCGCCAGCCACCGCGGGCTTTCTGGCGCGGCTCGCCACGGGCCAGGCGGACGATTTGCTCTCGACGCTGTGTCTTGCAACGGAGGCGCCCATCGCGGTGGCTCCTGCCATGAATCGCGTGATGTGGGCCAACGCGGCGACCCAAGCCAATGTGGCGACGCTCGAGCAACGTCGGATCAGCGTGCTCGGCCCCGCCGCAGGGGACCAGGCCTGCGGGGAAGTCGGTGAGGGCCGCATGCTCGAGCCCCTCGAGATCATCGATCGCATCGACCCTTTGCTCGCGCCTACCGGCCCGTTGCGGGGCAGGCGGGTGCTCATCACAGCGGGCCCCACACGGGAGAAGATTGACCCGGTTCGTTTCATTAGTAATCGAAGTTCTGGGAAAATGGGCTTCGCTGTCGCACAGGCGGCACGAAACGCCGGCGCAGAGGTCGTGATGGTCTGTGGCCCGGTGTCGCTGCCGACGCCTCCGGGTGTTCGCCGCATCAACTGCGAAAGCGCACTCGACATGCTGGCTGCCGTGACGCTGGAAATCGGCAACACGGACATCTTCATCTCCACTGCAGCCGTGGCGGACTACAAGCCCGCGCGCCCCGCGGACCAGAAGATCAAGAAGGCCTCGGATCGCATGGACCTTGAGATGGAACGCACCACCGACATTCTCGCCACGGTGGCCGCCGGGCCTGATCGTCCGGCGCTGGTCGTCGGATTCGCCGCTGAGACCGAAGCGGTGGAGCAGAACGCGCGGACGAAGCTCCTGAAGAAGAACCTCGACATGATTGCCGCCAATGAAGTGGGCGACGACAAGGCTTTCGAGTGCGAGGACAACCACCTGATCGTGCTGTCGCGCACGGCGCGGTACGATCTCGGCAAGGCGGCGAAGTCGGCGCTTGCACAGCGGCTGATCGAGCTCGTCGCCGAAGCATTCGAAGAACGTGCCGCGCAGCGAGGCAACGCCAGCGCCCGGGCCTTGTAACCTCACTCACTCTTGCCCCAAACAGGCTTCTGACGACATGAATTCAGCCACCCGCCGTCCGCTTCAGGTGCGGATCCTCGACGCGCGCATCGGGAAAGAATTTCCGCTGCCTCAGTACGCCACGGCGGGCTCCGCCGGGATGGACCTGCGCGCGTGTCTGGACAAGCCGCTCGACCTCGAGCCTGGCCGCGCGGAGCTGATACCGACAGGCCTTGCGATCTACGTGGAGGATCCGGCGCTCGCGGCCGTGGTGTTGCCGCGCTCGGGGCTGGGGCACAAACATGGCGTCGTGCTCGGCAACCTCGTGGGGCTCATCGACTCGGACTATCAGGGCCAGCTCATGGTGTCGTGCTGGAATCGCGGCCGGGAGCCCTACACCGTCCAGCCGGGCGAGCGCATCGCGCAGCTCGTGATCGTGCCGGTGGTTCAGGTCGAGCTGGATGTGGTCAATGACTTCGCGGCGACGTCACGCGGCGCCGGCGGCTTCGGCCACTCCGGCCGCGGCTGACTCAACGGCTCGAAACGACTTTTCGCAGCTCGCGATAGCGTTCGATGTCGGCCTGAAACTGCGCGCGCAGCGCATTCTCCTCGGCATCTTTCGCGACGAGCGCGGTCTTTTGCGCGCGCATTTCGTTCAGCGTGCGAACGAGATCTTCCGCGAGATCATCCGGCATGCGCCGCGCATCGGGGCGCTCGCTGTACGGCTTGAAGCCGAGCGCGCGGTTCTGCAGCCCGTTGAGTCGTGAGTGCAGGCCCTCGACATACTGCTCAGCGGCGTGTCGCTGGCCGCTGATCTGGTCGAGCCGCTCGTCGCGCAGCGCCTCGATGTCCTTCACCGAAGGGTACGTCGTCAACAGAAACGCGTCGTGCTGCTTCTGCCGGATAATCTCCTGCTGCCGGCGCGCGTCCTCGGCGATCTCTTCGGGCGTCTTCTGCGCCTCCGTGCGCTGGACTTCGACGCCCTGCTTGTTGAGCAGACTGCTCTGCTGCTTCGAGTATTGCGGTGGAATGCGGTCGCCGTAGTGAACGACGCCGTTCTCATCCACCCATCGATAGGCGATGCCGGTCTGGTTGCCCGCGGCATGCGCGAACCCACAGACCACGCAAAGCAAAGCCAGGGCGAGAGTGTGCGTCCGAGCGTGCATTCAACCGTACCATCGGAAACCAAGCGATTGGCCATATTCTGACCGACCGCAACGTCGCTGCAAGCCTCAAGTGACGCCGTAGCGCTCGCGATAGGCCCGTAACCCTGTGAGCTGGTCCGCAGAAACGCGCGCCGGCCCGCTGCCCGGCGCAGACAGGGTTTCGATGAGATCGGCGAGTGTGATCACGCTCACACACCGCAAGCCATGCTCGGCCTCGAGCTCCTGGACCGCTGACCGGGTCCCTTGCCCGCGCTCCTGCCGATCGAGCGCGAGGGCAACCGCCACCGGTTGAGCGCCCGCGCTGCGAATGAGATCGAGCGATTCGCGAATGGCCGTTCCCGCGGTAATGACGTCATCGACGATCACCACACGCCCGCGAAGCGCAGCGCCCACGATGTTGCCGCCTTCACCGTGATCCTTGGATTCCTTGCGGTTGAACGCATAAGGCACGCTGCGGCCATGACTCGTGGCGAGCGCCACCGCTGCCGCCGTGACCAGTGGGATACCCTTGTAGGCCGGCCCGAACAGCATGTCGAACTGCAGACCAGACTGCAGCAGCGCCGCCGCATAACACTGGCCGAGCACTGCGGCGGCCTCGCCGTCGCTGAACAGCCCCGCGTTGAAGAAGTAGGGGCTCTCTCGCCCTGACTTGAGTTTGAAACTGCCGAAGCGCAGCGCGTTGCGCGCGATGGCAAGCTCGATGAACCGGAGCTGGTAGTCGTGCATGGAAAGAATCCGCAAGGGGAGGCGGGCGAGACGGTGCCATCGTCCGCGCAGGCATGTCAACGCACGCTATGATTCGCCCAATGCGCATCATTACCGTGAACTGCTGTGGGATCCGTTCCGCGGCGAGCAAGGGGCTCTTCCGCTGGCTCGCGAAACAGAAGGCCGACTTCATCTGCCTGCAGGAAACGAAGGCTCACTTCCACCAGCTGGCCGATCACGACGTCGAGATCGCAGGCTACAAGAGCTTCTTTCACGACGCCGAACGCAAAGGCTACGCCGGCGTTGCCATCTACACGCGCCACGAGCCCGCGCGCATCGTGCGCGGCTTCGGTGTGCCGGAATTCGATGGCGAGGGCCGCTACCTCGAAGCGCAACTCGGCAATCTTTCGGTCATTTCGCTGTACCTGCCCTCGGGTTCCGCGGGCCCCGAGCGGCAAGCCTCCAAGTTCCGCTTTCTCGAAGCCTTCGCGCCGTATCTTGCGAGGCTGCGCCGCAGGAAGCGCGACTACGTCATCTGCGGCGACTGGAACATCGCCCACAAGAACATCGATCTGCGCAATTGGAAGTCGAACCAGAAGAACTCGGGGTTCCTGCCAGAAGAGCGTGCGTGGATGGACCGGCTCTTCGACCATGCGGGTTACGTCGACGCATTCCGTGAGGTGAATACGGAGCCGGATCAGTACACATGGTGGTCCAATCGCGGCCAGGCGCGGGCCAAGAATGTCGGCTGGCGCATCGACTACCAGGTCGTCAGCAAGTCGCTGGCAGGGCGCGCTCGTGCCGCATGTATCTATACCGGAGAGCGGTTCTCCGACCACGCGCCGCTCACGATGGACTACGACATTTGAGCGCAGACGCAACGGACAAAAAGGCCGGAAGCGTGAACGGCGCCCCCCGCGGCTGGCTGCAGGCCATCCTGGTGTATCGGCAGCCGCGTGTGCTGTCGATGGTGTTTCTCGGCTTCTCCGCGGGCCTGCCGTTCTACCTGGTGTTTCAGACGCTCTCTGCCTGGCTGCGGCAGGAAGGCATCGAACGTTCCACGATCGGCATGTTGTCGTGGGTCGGGCTCTCGTACTCCATCAAGTTCCTGTGGGCGCCCATCGTCGATCGCGTGCCGGTGCCGTTTCTCACGCGTGTTCTCGGGCGGCGTCGCAGCTGGATGCTGCTCGCGCAGGCGGGCATCGCAATCTGCATCCTGAACATGTCGTGGAGCGAACCCTCTGCCGGCGTCCTCCAGATAGCGATATGGGCGCTGCTGCTGGCCTTCAGCGCAGCGACTCAGGACATTTCGATCGACGCCTGGCGCGTGGAGTCCGCAGAGCCGCAGTTCCAGGGCGCCATGGCGGCGGCCTATCAAATCGGCTACCGCGTCGCGCTGATCACGGCCAGTGCCGGCGCATTCACCGTTGCGCAAAAATTTGGGTGGCACACGAGCTACGCGACGATGGCCGCGCTCGTGAGCGTGGGCGTGATCACCACATTGCTGATTCGCGAGCCGCATCCCAGGGTGCCGCAGGGCTCTGTCGCGAGCGAGACTCGCGTCATCGCATGGCTCGAGCGCAACGCACATCTGCCGCCGAAGCTGCGTGCTGCGGGGGCGTGGTTCGTGGGCGGGGTGGTATGCCCATTCACCGATTTCTTCAGCCGATATGGCGTTGGCCTCGGCATCCTGCTGTTTGCCTTCGCGGCGACCTATCGTCTCACCGAGTACACGATGGGTCCGATGGCGAACCCGTTTTATATCGACCACGGCTACACGCTCATCGAGATCGCACGTATCGTGAAGGTGTATGGACTTGCGACGTCGCTGTTCGGCGTGGTGCTTGCCGGCGTGCTCATTGCGCGGCTCGGGCTCGTGAGGCTCGACAGGAACGCGATCAATGCCGTTCCGTGGATGGCCTGCGCGAG
>FTEO01000636.1_pt1 | contig 12912 bp, 11 predicted proteins | sample 1640211 | NCBI WGS metagenome assembly FTEO01 (sample SAMEA3914816, study PRJEB12502) | metagenome | biome: forest; material: soil | place: USA | collected 2011-09-16 | depth 0.3 m | reverse complement strand
GTTCGAGCACCTGGTACGCCGCACCGTCACCGAGACCGACAACCTGCTGTTCAGCGCCCTGACGATGAATCCGGCGGCGCTGCACCTGGATGCCGAATACGCCAAAGGCACGCCCTTCGGGGAGCGGATCGTCAACAGCGTCTTCACGCTGGGTCTGCTTGTCGGCCTATCCGTATACGACACGACTTACGGCACCACCTTGGGAAACCTCGGCTGGGATGAGGTCAAGTTTCCTCGCCCGGTGCTGGTCGGAGATACGCTCCATGCCACGACAACGGTGGCTGCCATGCGCGAGAGCAAGTCGCGCAGCGATTCCGGCATCGTCACATTCGAGCATCGCGCCTACAACCAGCGCGAGGAGGAAGTCGCCTCCTGCAAGCGCGCCGCGCTCATGATGAAGCGGCCGGCATGAACGCGCTGCTGCGATCGTTGCTGTTCGTCCCGGGGGATAGCGAGCGTAAGCAGATCAAGGCCGTCGCCAGTCAGGCCGATGCGCTCATTCTGGATCTCGAGGATTCGGTCGCGGCGGCGCAGCTGCCGGCCGCTCGTCTTCGCGTTCGGGAGCTGCTGCGCGCGCGACCGCGAGGGCAACTGTGGGTTCGTGTTCACTCCCTCTCCAGCGGGCTGCTGCTGAAGGATCTCAGCGCCGTCTTCCCGGGCGAGCCCGCCGGCCTGGTGCTTCCCAAGGTCAACTCAGCGGCGGAGATCATTCAGATCGATCGGGAGCTGGCCGCGCTGGAAGCCCGGGACGGGCGCCCGGCCGGCGCCACGAAATTGATTGTCATCGCTACCGAGACCGCTCAGGGAGTCCTCAACCTGCCTGCCTTTGCGCCGCTGCTGGCGGCCGAGCCGAGCGCAGCCGCACGCGTCGTCGCTCTCACCTGGGGCCTGGAGGACCTGTCGGCGGCGATCGGGGCCAGCGGCAAGCTCGACGCTGCCGGGCAGTTGACGTTCACGCTGCAGCTGGCGCGCTCGCTGTGCCTGCTGGCTGCCTCCGCCCTGGGCGTTCAGGCGCTCGACGGTGTCTGCGTGAATTTCCGCGACACCGGGGGACTGCAGCGCGAGGCAGCCGACGCGCGCCGCGACGGCTTCACCGGCAAGCTCGCGATTCACCCGGATCAGATCGAGGCGATCAATGCCGCCTTCAGTCCCACTGCGGCGGAGTTGGCGCGCGCACGCCGCATCGTCGCCGCATTTGCGGCTGCACCCGCAGCCGGCGTGCTGAATCTCGAAGGGGAGATGGTCGACCGTCCGCACCTGCTGCAGGCGCAGCGACTGCTCAACCTGGCGGCGCGCTCGGCGCCGGCGGGTTGAAAGCAAAACGCTGCCACAGCTCTGCCTGCAGCGGCTCCGCGCAGACCTCGTGCTCGGGGCAATCGACTCGCAGATGCCGGTCGGCCAGCGGCGCTCCGACGAGGTTGCAGTGATGCGGAGTCGCCGACTGCGTGTGCCGAAACGGATCGAAGTATTTGCAGCGAATGCACATGCGTGACAGCGGCAGCGCGCCGCTCTGCTGCAGGCCGTGCAGCATTTTCATCGCCGTCCGATAGAGCGCCTCCTGCTCGCTGGCCGACAGGGAGCCGAATGCTGCCTGCAACGGATCGGGCAGCGCGGCGAGCTCGGTAACGGAATGGCGACCCTCGGTCGTCAACATCAGGGCCAGAGCCCGTCCATCGACCAGGCTGCGGCGCTTGCGCACCAGTCCCTTCGCCTCGAGCGCCGTCACGCTGTCAGAGGCGGTGGCAGCTGTGACGCCCAGCTCGCGAGCGACTGCCGAGAGCGTCAGGTTCTCGTGTCGCGATCCGAGGAACTCGAGGATCCGGCGCTGAGTGGGCGTGAGGCGTTGGGCGGCCCATTGATCCCACGCCGTGGTGTGGGCGAGTCGGGCGAGGCGACGTAGGGCACCGGCCAGTGCCTGAGGGAGCGGCGCAGACAGAGCATCGAAATCGATCATGATAATTCATATTAAGACTACCTCGTAAGTTAGTCAATAATAAGGAAATTACCTGACTTCTACGGGGGCTTTGGTGTGCCCCCGGTTTCGATGGTGAGCAGGTCTTCAGGAGTGTCGATGTCGATGCCCGCGCTCTCCATCGGCACGCGCACCAGACGGTCCGGGTTGCGCTGGATGAGCGCGCGCGCACCCTGATCGCCGCGAAGCTGCAGCAGCAGGCTGAAGGTCGAGCGCGGAAAGATTGCGGGCACACCTACCGTCGCGCCGTAGATCGCGGCAGCGACGTACTCCGGCTGCCGGCGCCACGCACTTGCCAACCGGCGCAGATCGTCGGCAGTGACGGCTGCCTGATCGGCCAGCAGCAGCATCACACCGGAGCAAGCAGCGGGCAGACGCGCTACGCCGGCGCGAATCGAGCTTCCAAGTCCCTCGCGCCAGTCGCGATTGATCACGATCGAAGCGGGCGAGTGCGACAGCAGCGGTGCGAGCTCCTCGGCTCGAGCCCCTAACACGACGCTGACCGCGTTGCCCGCGACCTCCACGGCACGTGTCACAGTCGCGTGCAACATCGGGCGTCCCGCGATTCGAACGAGTTGCTTCGCAGAGCCGAAGCGCGTTGAGGCGCCGGCGGCCAGTACGATCGCGTGCAAGCCGATTTCCGCTTCGGAAGAATGGATCACAGGATCGGCCCGTCCAGCTCGGCAGCCCGGGCGGACAGATCCGGCTCCACGCGGGCATAACGCGTGCGCTCCTCCATGATCGAGTCGGCGTCGACGCATGAGACGGCGCGCCAATCTGCGACGCGACTGTTGTGCTCCTGAAGGGCATCGAGAGCGTCGCGTCGCGTGCGCCAGGGGCCTACGAAAAAGCCGCCGAAATCGCTCCAATGCCGGTTGCTCGTGGGGCCGCTATCCTTGAGAGCTACTTCGAGCTTCGCCAGGGCCTCACGGCTGGTGCCGGAACGAGACATGATTTCTTCCAGCTGCCGCCTCGTGGGGTCGGACGGGGCTGAGCGCGCGCGGTACTGATCCGCGAGCATCTGGTCTCGCTCCTCGAAGCGAGTGAGGACGAACACCAGATACTCGACGCAACTCTGACGAAATGCCGCGGTCGCCTGCGGCGACGCGCAGGCGAGGGCGACCCGCGTGACGCGCGTCCGTTCGGCGCGCAACTGATTGCGAATCAGCTCGAGCTCGTTCACGGAAGAATGTCAGGGCGTCGCGCTGACCCTCCGTGAACGAACGCATGGATCTCCGCGACGATGGCGAGCGCAATGGACTCCGGTGTACGGCCGCCCAGCGCCAAGCCGACTGGAGCGTGCAGTCGTGGCCGCAGCGACTCGGCAGCCTGCGTCCCGAGATCGGCGAGGAGGCGCTCGCGCCGCACGGCGGGCCCCAGCAAGCCGATGTAGGGAATTGCAGTCCTCGACAGGCTGCGCAGGTACTGGAGGTCCGACGGCAGGTGGTGGCTCATGACGACTGCGGCCGAGAAGTGCGTCAGGTCCGTGGCGGAGTCGAGCCGTTCGGGCCGCGACAGGATGACGCGCTCGGCCGCCGGAAAGTGATCCGCCTGAGCGTAGGCGGGACGATGATCCACCACCGTCACTTTCCAGCTCTGCCGACCGGCGAGGTCGACGACCGGCGCGGCGTCCGGGCCGGCGCCGAGCAATAGCAAGTTCGGCGGCAGTGACAGGGGCAGCGCAAACAACTTCCAATCCGGCTCGGTCACCCACTCGGCGCGCCCGCTGCGGCCCGCGGTCTCGAGGGCGGTCTGGACCGCGGATGTCTGCTCACGTGGCAGCGTGATCGCTCCGACTGGAACGCTCGGGTTGGTCGACTCGACCACGATCCCCACGGCTGTCGGAGCATAGGCGGCGAGCGAGCGCGCAAGGTGCGTCAAGGGCTGCCAATCGTGCTCCGGACCGACCCGAAACAGCAGGATCTCCATGGCGCCTTCGCAGCCCAAGCCGAGGCCCCAGATGAGATCGTCGCCGCCGCGGTTATCGTAGCTCACCAGTTGCGGCTTGCCTGACTCGATCACCGCAACCGCGTGCTCGCCCAGATCCCCTTCGAGGCAGCCGCCGGAGATCAGACCGGCGTAGTCCCGGTTGGCAGCGATGAGCATCAGAGCGCCGGGCTTGCGGTAGGTCGAGCCCACGGTGCGCACGAGCACTCCGACCGCAAGCGCGCGGCCAGCGGCGCGCTCTCGCTCGAACAACGGCAGAAGGGGGCCAAGTGATGATTCCACGCGCGTCGATTATGCCAGCTGCGGGGTGCGGGCGAGCCCGGGCGGAAATTAAACAGTTCTTGGGCGCCACCTGTTGCACGCCCGGGCGCTCCGGGCTCTAATTACACGTATGCTTAATAAAGCCCAGACCCCCGGCGGCAAGAGCGCAACCGGCGCCGCCGCGGCCCGTAAGCGCCGCTCCCGTGGACGGCCGAAAGCGGCCGGTGCCGAGGATGTGCGCGACGCACTGATGAACGCAGCGCGGGATCTGTTCCTGCGCTACGGGTACCGCAACGTTTCGAGTCGGCAGATCGCCATCGCCGCCGGCGCCAACGTTGCCATGATCCGTTATTACTTCGGCGGCAAGCCGGGCCTGTACAAGGAGATGCTGCAGGGCGTGCTGCATCCGATCCGGGCGCGCCTGGATGCAATGACCGCGGCGGGCGGTTCGATCGAGCTGAGCGAGGTGCTCGCGAATCTGGTCCGCGGGCCTGCCGGCAATCCGTGGCTCGTGGGCTTGGTGCTGCGCGAAGTGCTCAGCCCGGATGGTCCATTGCGTGCCACGTTCCTGCGCGAGGGGCCGGAGAGGCTGGTTCCAGTCGTCGAGCGCATCGTGCAGAACGAGATCGCACGGGGAAAGGTGCGCTCCGACATCGACCCGAGACTGCTCATTCTGTCGATGGCGAGTCTTGCGGTGTTCCCCTTCCTGGCGTTCCCCATCACCAGCAAGCTGTTCGGAGTGCGCAACGACGAGGAATTCCTGAAGAAATTTCTCAGGCACACGACGCAGCTGCTGGCGCACGGAGTCGGGGGTAATCAATGAATCGGCGCATCCTCGCTGCCTCGGTCGGATTGCTCGCCTGTGGGCTCGCAGGCTGCAGCAGCCGTGACACCGACGGGCGCCTGGTCGGCACCCTCGAGAGGGACCGTATTGAGCTCATCGCGGAAGAGTCCGAGCCGATCGTCTCGCTGGATGTGCGCGAGGGCGAGCACGTGACGGTCGGTCAGGTTCTCGTGCACCTGGAAACTGAAGTGGCCGGTGCGCAGGCCGCGCAGGCTGAGGCGCAAGTCGCCCAGGCGAAGCAGCGTCTGATAGAACTGGAGCGTGGCGAGCGCGTCGAGGTAGTCCAACAGGCTCGCGCGCGAGTCGTCGCGGCGCGCGCCATGGACGAGCGTGACCAGAGGGAATTCCGCCGGGTATCGGAGTTGGTTCGTCAGCGACTGGTCTCGCAGACCGAGCTGGACCGGGCGCGAGCAGCCAGCGATGCCTCGCGCGCCAGTCTTCACGAGGCAGAGGAACAGCTGAGCGCCTTGTTGCGCGGCAATCGCGTCGAGGACATCGATCAGGCCCGAGCCGCTGTCGCTGCGGCGGAGTCGGCGGCGCACGAGCTGGCAGTGACCAATGCACGCCTCATCGTTCGCGCCACCAGACCCGGTGTCATTGAAGCGCTGCCTTACAGGATGGGAGAGCGGCCGCCGAAGGGTAGTCCGGTCGTGGTTCTGTTGGCGGATACACCGGCGTTCGCGCGCATCTATGTGCCCGAGTCGCAGAGAATCCACATACGACCCGGAACCCGCGCGCTTGTCTACATCGATGGGCGAGATCAGCCCCTCAATGGTTTCGTCCGCTATGTCGCGAGCGACTCCGCCTTTACGCCTTACTTCGCCCTGACGCAGCGCGACCGCACCCGGCTGGCCTTTCTGGCGGAGGTGGAAGTCGCGGACGGCGAGGCACGCAACCTGCCGGCGGGAGTACCGGTGCAGGTGAGCATCGACGGAGTGGGCCGTGGCTGATCGGGTTGTGGCTGATGTGGCCGTCGAGGCGCACGATCTGACACGGCGCTTCGGGAAAGTCACCGCCGTCGATCAGGTCACCCTGGAGATTCCTCGCGCCCACATCTACGGATTCCTTGGCCCGAACGGGTCGGGCAAGTCCACCACGATCCGCATGCTGTGTGGCTTGCTGAAGCCCAGCGGCGGGAGCATCCGGGTTCTGGGCCTCGATGTGCCGCGTGAGTCTGAGGCTCTGCGCCGCAAGATCGGCTACATGACGCAGAAATTCTCGCTGTGGGACGACCTGACCGTCGATGAGAATCTGCAGTTCATGGCGCGCATCTACACACTGGATCGCGAGCACGCGCGGCGCCGCATCGGTGTCGTGATGGAGGAGTTTCACCTGCAGGGCTTGTCCGGGCGCCTCGCGGCGGCCATGAGCGGCGGGCAGCGACAGCGCCTGGCTCTGGCGGCTGCCACGCTGCATGAGCCGGAGCTGCTGATGTTGGATGAGCCTACGAGCGCGGTGGACCCGCAGAGCCGGCGCGACTTCTGGGAGAGCCTGTTCGCGCTGGCGGCCCGCGGGACGACGGTGCTGGTGTCCACTCACTACATGGACGAGGCGGAGCGCTGTCATCGGCTGGCGATCCTGAGTCAGGGGAAACTGGTGGCAGAGGGACCACCGGAACAGTTGATGGACGAGCTGCCTCTCTACGTCGTCGAAGTGCAGGCACGTGATACGGAAGGGGCGCGACGTGTGCTGCACGATCTGCCGTCCGTGCGCAGCCAGGCGCAGCTCGGCTTGCGGCTGCACGCCCTGGTGGATCGCAGCGCGCGCGAGCCGGCGAAACTGGTGCGCGAGGCGCTCGGCAAGGCATCGATCTCCGCTCAGGTCGATGAGGTGCGCGCCAACCTGGAAGACGTGTTCGTAGCGGCGACCTTGAAAACCCCGGCCAGCCCATGAACCCGGTGACCGCCTTCTTCGTGCGCGTGGCCGCGGTCGCCGGCAAGGAGATCCGCCAGTTGCGGCGCGATCGGCTCACCGGCGGCATGATCGTCGGCATCCCCCTGATGCAGATCCTCATCTTCGGCTACGGGATCAACATGGATGTGCGCCACCTTCCGGCGGCGGTGGCGGACGCAGCCCATACTTCAGCCTCGCGGGCCCTGGTACAGGATCTGCAGGCGGGGCAGGTCGTCGATTTCGTGCAGACCGCGGCCGGCCCCGAACAGCTACGCGCCCTGCTGGCGGCGGGACGGATCTCCGCGGGCCTGTACATACCGCCGGACTTCGAGCGGCGGCGGATCGAGGGCAATCGGCCGATCGCGCAGCTGCTGGTCGACGGCTCGTCGCCGGGGATCGCCGACCCGCTGCGCGCGCTGATGAATCTGCCGCAGCCCAGGCGCCCCGGCCTGCGCGTGGGGAATCCGGTCACTCTCGACCCGGCCAGCCCGCGCACCCTCGAAGTGTTGACCGAATACAACCCCGAGCGCCGTACCGCCGTGCAGATCGTCCCGGCGTTGATCGGTGTGATTCTGAGCCTGACGATGGTGATCTTCACCGCCGTGTCCCTGGTACGCGAACGCGAGCGCGGCAATCTGGAGCTGCTGATCACGACGCCGGTGCGGCCGATCGAGTTGATGATCGGCAAGCTGCTGCCGTACGTGGCGGTGGGACTGGTGCAGACGACCATCATCCTGCTTACCGGCATGCTGCTGTTCGATGTGCCGATCAACGGCAGCGTGCCGCAGCTGTATCTGGGAGCGAGCCTGTTCATCGCGGCGACGCTCGCCCTCGGCCTGGTGATCTCCACGCTGGTGCAGACCCAGTTCCAGGCGATGCAGATGGGTTTCCTGACATTGCTGCCCTCGATCCTGCTGTCGGGGTTTCTGTTTCCCTTCGAGGGGATGCCGCCGGTGGTACAGGCAATCGCACAAGTCCTGCCTCTGACACACTTCAACGACATCGTGCGCGGGGTCGTGCTGCGGGGTGCGGGCCTGGGGTCGTTGGCGCCGTCCGTGATCAAGCTCTCGATCTTTCTGGTTGCCGCGGTCACCCTGGCGGCGGCCAGGTTCCGCAAGACCCTGGGTTGACACAGGACTGGGTTAACACAGGACCGGGTTAACATTTCGGTTGACGCCTGCGCGCGACAGTGGCGGGGGACTTTCCTGCGTGCGCGCGAGAACGGGGTCATTGCGTGCCCCCGGTCGCGTCAGTAGAGTCGCGAGGCCATTTTTCGCCACTTCCGCTGATTCCAAAGCCATTCGATGCCCAAATCCACTCCCTGGGTAGTGCACAAGTTCGGGGGGTCGAGCGTCGCTGACGCCGACTGCTTCCAGCGTGTCGCTGCCATCCTCGCCTCCCTGCCACCCGGACCCCTGGGGGTCGTCCTGTCCGCCTGCCGTGGCGTGACGGATGCGCTGCTGCGCCTGGTGGACCTGGCCGAACGCCAGGACGAGTCGTTCCGGGCCGACCTCGCGGCGCTGCGCTCGCGCCATGCCACCATCGCCGAAATGTTGCTCTCCTCCGAGTCGGCGCGCCTGTATCTGGCGGGTTTCGATCGCGATTGCCACGATCTGGAGGGGATTCTGCAGACGGTGAAGCTGACCCGCGCAGCGGCCCGCAACGTCAGCGATCTGATCGTCGGCTACGGGGAGATCTGGTCGACCAAGCTGTTCCATCGCTTCTTCGAAGAGCGCGGCGGGCGCCCCGGACCGGTGCGCTGGGTCGACGCCCGGCGCATCGTCGTCGTGGAGTGGGGCCCGCTCGGACCGGGCATCCAATGGCCCGAATCCCGCGCGAACACCGCCGAGCAGGTGCCGGCGGACTTTACAGGCACCCTGATCATCACCGGCTTCATCGCTTCGGACCGCCGCGGGGTGCAGACCACCCTGGGCCGTAATGGCAGCGATTTCTCGGGTTCGATCTTCGGCGCGTTGCTGGAAGCACAGCAGATCACCATCTGGACGGACGTCGACGGGGTGCTGTCGGCGGATCCACGGCGGGTCCCGGAGGCCACCATCATCGACTCGCTCTCCTATAACGAGGCGATGGAGCTGGCCTACTTCGGGGCGAAGGTGATCCATCCGCAGACCATGGCGCCGGCGGTGGGGCGCAATATCCCGATCTGGATCCGCAATACCTTCGCGCCGCAGAAACCGGGAACTCTCATCTGCGCGCAACCGACCTCGAAGCTGCCGGTCAAGGGCATCACGAGCATCGAGCAGATGGCGCTGGTGAATGTGGAAGGCGCCGGCATGATCGGCGTGCCGGGCACGGCGCACCGTCTGTTCGGCGCGCTGCGCGAGGAGGGGATCTCGGTCATCCTGATCTCCCAGGGGAGCTCCGAGCATTCAATCTGCTGCGCTATTCCTCAGGCTCAAGCCGAGCGCGCCGCGCAGGTCGTGCGCCGCGCCTTCGAGCGGGAGCTGCTGGAGGGTCAGATCCAGAGCGTCGACGTCGACTCGGACCTGGCGATCCTTGCCGTGGTCGGCGACGGGATGGCGGGTACGCCCGGCATCTCAGGAAAGGTGTTCGACGCCCTCGGCACCGCGACGGTCAACGTGCGCGCCATCGCGCAAGGCGCCTCCGAGCGCAACATCTCGGTCGTCATCGACGGCAAGCACGCGACGCGCGCGTTACGTGCCGTGCATGCTGGCCTCTACCTCTCGCCGCACACTCTTTCGATCGGCGTAATCGGACCCGGCAGCGTCGGGCGAGTCCTGCTGAACCAGATCGCCTCGCAGCGCGCGCGCTTGCACGACCAGGTCAAACTGGACCTGCGAGTCAGAGGCCTGCTCGGGACGCAGCGCATGGTGCTGTCGGACGCAGGCCTGCAGCTGCACGACTGGCGTACGCAATACGAGCAGAGCAACACACCGGCTGACATCGAGCGCTTCGTGCGCCACCTGCGCGTCGAGCATCTGCCGCACACGGTGATCATCGATTGCACGGCGAGCAGCGAAGTGGCCAAGCGGTACCCCGAGTGGCTCGCCTCCGGCATCCATATCGTGACACCCAACAAGAAGGCCAACAGTGCGGACATGGCCTTCTACCGCAGCCTGCGCGCAGCGCGGCGCGCGGGCGGATCTCATTTTCTCTACGAGGCCAATGTCGGAGCCGGTCTGCCGGTCATTCACACGCTGCGCGATCTGCGTGAGACCGGCGACGAAATCTCGAGCATCGAGGGAATCTTCTCCGGGACGCTGGCGTACCTGTTCAACGTGTACGACGGCCGGAGCCCGTTTTCCGACATCGTGCGTGACGCGCGCCAGCGCGGCTACACCGAGCCGGATCCGCGCGATGACCTGTCCGGAATGGATGTCGCACGCAAGCTGATCATTCTCGGTCGCGAGATGGGACTGGAGCTGGAGCTCGCCGACGTCAAGGTCGAGAGCCTGGTTCCCAAGGGCCTGGAGAGCGGCTCGATCGAGGAGTTCATGTCCCGTCTGCCGCGCTTCGATGGCGCGCTGCGCGAGCGCTTCGAGAGCGCCCGCTCGCGCGGCAAAGTGTTGCGCTACGTTGCGCGGATTACTTCGAAAGGCGAGCCCTCGGTGGGCCTCGTCGAGTTCGATCTCAAGCACGCCTTTGCCAACATCGCACTGACGGACAATGTCGTGCGGTTCGCAACCCGTTGCTATTGCGATAACCCGCTCATCGTGCAGGGCCCGGGCGCAGGTCCGGAGGTCACCGCCGGCGGCGTGTTCTCCGATCTGTTGCGTCTCGCCGCGTATCTGGGAGCCCGGATGTGAGTGCGCCGCTTGCAGGACTCGAGCGAGCCACGGCGTTCGCTCCCGCGTCGGTCGGCAACGTCGCCATCGGCTTCGACATCCTCGGCTTTGCCGTTGATGCTCTGGGCGATCGGGTGACCGTCGCGCGCCGCAAGGAGCCCGGGGTCATCATTTCCGCCATCAAGGGCATCGCCGACAAGCTGCCGCAGGAGCCGGAGAAGAACACCGCGGGACGCGCGCTGCTCGCGATGTACGACAAGCTGCGCCCGCCGTTCGGCTTCGCGATGGAAATCGACAAGGGCATCCCGCTGGGCTCCGGTCTGGGCGGCTCGGCTGCTTCGGCGGTCGGTGCCGTGGTGGCGGCCAATGCGTTGTTGCCCAACCCGTGCAGCAAGCTCGAGCTGTTGCAGTTCGCGATGCAGGGCGAGGCGGTCGCGAGCGGCTCGCTGCACGTCGACAATATTTCCCCCTCGCTGTTCGGCGGGCTGGTGCTCACCGTCGGCATCGACCATCCGCGGGTGAAGCAGATTCCGGTGCCGCCGGATGTGCGCGCCGTGATCGTCCATCCGCACATGTTTCTGTCGACCAAGCAGGCGCGCGCCATCCTCAAGCGCACCGTGGATCTGTCGGACTTCGTCTGGCAGACGGCCAACCTGGCCGGCTTCATCTCCGGCTGCTACACGGACGATCTCGACATGATCCGGGCGTCGCTCGAGGACGTGGTGATCGAGCCGCAGCGCCAGGCGTTGATCCCCGGATTCCACGAAGTACGACGTGCCGCAATGGAAGCGGGCGCGCTGGGCTGCTCCATCTCCGGAGCCGGTCCGGCGATGTTCGCCTGGTCGCCCTCCGCCGCCGCGCCCGCGGTGCTGGCGGCGATGTCGGGCGAATTCGCGCGCCGCTCGATCCAACTCGACACCTGGATCACCTCAGTCGAGTCGGCGGGCGCGCGAGTGGTGAACGACTGATGAGTCCGGTTCTCAGTGCCTCCACCAGGAGCCCGATCGAGGGTGCGATGCGGTTTGCCAGCACGCGCGACAGCGAAACGACCGTCGGCTTCGGCGCCGCCTTGCTGCGCGGCCTGGCCCCGGACGGCGGTCTCTATGTTCCCAATACCTGGCCGCGGGTGGAGCCGGAGTCTCTGTCCGGTCTCACCGAGCTGCCACCGCTCGCAGCCAAGCTTCTGGCGCCGTTTGTCGCCGGCGATGCACTGGCGCCGGAGCTGCCCGCGGTGGTCGGCGAAGCCTTTAATTTTCCGGCGCCACTGGTGAGTCTCCCGGGTGAGGCGCCAGTGAGCGTTCTCGAGCTGTTTCATGGGCCGACGGCGGCGTTCAAGGATTTCGGTGCGCGCTTCCTGGCGGCGAGCATGGCGCGTTTGCGCAAGCAGCCGGACGGCCGGCCGCTCACCATTCTGGTAGCCACCTCCGGTGACACCGGCGGGGCGGTCGCCGCTGCCTTCCACGGCCGGCCGGGGATTGAAGTCGCGGTGTTGTTTCCCAAGGGCCTGGTGTCTCCGGCCCAGGAGCGGCAGCTGACCTGCTGGGGCGGCAACGTCAAGTCGTTCGCCGTGCGCGGCCGGTTCGATGACTGCCAGCGCATGGTCAAGCAGGCGTTTCTCGACCCAGAGCTGCGCCGTCACATGGAGCTGTCCTCCGCCAACAGTATCAACCTGGGGAGGCTGCTGCCGCAGGCGGTCTACTACGCCGCGAGCAGCCTCAGCATCTGGCGCGCGACGCACGCTCCGGCCTCGTACGTCATTCCCAGCGGCAATCTGGGCAATGCGATGGCCTGCATCTGGGCGCGCAAGGTCGGCCTGCCGATCGGACGCATCGTGCTGGCGCACAACGCCAACCGGACGGTCCCGGATTACCTCGCCAGTGGTGACTGGCGTCCCCGGCCGAGTGTTGCTACGTTGGCCTCTGCGATGGATGTCGGCGATCCAAGCAACATGGAACGCATGCGGGCACTGTTTCCCGATCTGCATGACTTGCGCTGGGCCGTCACCGCGGAGAGCGTCGATGATGCGGCCATCCGCAACAGCATCCGCCGTGGATTCGAGACACTCGGTCAGATCTGGTGCCCGCACACGGCCACCGCCGCTGAGGTCTACGCGAGGCTTCCGCAGGAGCAGCAGCGCTCGGGTCCCTGGGTCATCGTTGCCAGCGCGCATCCCGCGAAATTCCCGGAGATCGTCGAGCCGCTCATCGGGCGCAAGGTGCCGGTGCCCG